>JAABUK010000766.1_pt1 | contig 65178 bp, 73 predicted proteins | sample 5559141 | NCBI WGS metagenome assembly JAABUK01 (sample SAMN10711869, study PRJNA513367) | rock metagenome | isolation source: Antarctica rocks | place: Antarctica: Victoria Land, Pudding Butte nord | collected 2016-01-03 | reverse complement strand
ACTTTATGTTCAAGACGAAGATGACTGGCTTTTTCCAAACATGCTTTTACTTTGGTTACACGTTGATGTTCTGCTTGGGTCTTGCAATCATGTGTGGAGCGCTTGGGTATCTAGGTTCAAGTATGTTTGTCAGGCGGATTTACCGTAACATTAAGTGCGACTAAGTGTAACAGATTCAGGATGTGCATTGCTGTGTGAGCTCTGGCATAAAGTCATTGTTTGCAAGTGACCACTGCATTTACAATTCACAAGTCTGCTGCAGCCTAATGTGTGTGCGTGTGAATTTCTGTTTTGTATTTCTGTACCGGAGACTGTCCAGCGAGGTGGGGCATACACTCGGGTGCCTGTTGACAATACAACAATCTGCGTGCAGTCGAGCTTGAGTGAGTGAGATCTGACTGCAAAAGGCAGTCCTTACGGGCAGGCTGTTGGGCGCTAGCTGCTACTTCAGGCGCATGGGACCTTTATCAGCTTCGGCATGGGCTGCGCTGAGCCCTGAAATGCTTGGGGAGGTGGTGTTGTGTGTTTCGGAATACACGGAATACGGCGCGTACTCTAGAACGCGCGGAACAGGCCTACCAGCCCTCCAGCTAGTCTGCCGATCATGGCTTCAGGCAGCAAGTCAGTCGATAACTGCAGTGTGCTGCTTTATGTGTAGATCAAGCTGGCAAGTACATATGCTTATGAACATGCAGGGTCGTCGGTCAAGCATTTGCAGCTATGTACGACAGCAACTGATCTGCAGATCGGTGTAACGCTGGCACAGTATACTGCCCTTGAAAGCCTGCGCTTAGGCAGTAGCAGCTTTACATCAGAGTGCTTGGCAGGCCTGAGCCACTTTCAACGTATTAAACGGCTGGAGATATGTGTCGAGGAGATGGACGCCCTCCGGAGTGTGTTTGCGCTGACACACCTGAGGGAGCTGCGTCTGCAATTCTGGACAAGTTCTGATCAGCTTCAGGACACAAAGCTGCCTTGCAAACACTTTGCACACTTGACGTCGTTGGACATAGAGACACTGGAAGATGAGCCTGATGATACCTTCAACTATCTGTCCCAGCTGCATGGTCTAAAGCACTTGAGATTATCCACTGCAGGGCCCGTGGGCTTTGACTTCAAAGCTTTATCAAACCTACAGTATCTGAGTTTGGTCAGGCACTCCGAGTCAACCATATCAGCACTGCAGTGGGTAGCCACCTTGCAAGACCTGGACATCGAAGGTCTACCTGCTGATGCAGAAATCATATGTCTTGCCAAGCTGACTCAACTGACTTCCCTTACTGTGACAGCCCCTGATGCTTCTGGGCACCCTGTCTGCCACTTGTCATCTATCATGCAGCTCTGTTGCCTATCAAATCTCAAAGAGTTGTATTGTGAACTCATTATTGATGGTGTAGTGTATAGTGCAACAAGGTACATAAACTTTCCTGCAGGCAATGACATGCATGTCTCGTTGGCTGGTTCACCAGTGACTTTGGTGTTGAGAGTCCTTTACTCAGTCTGACTGCAAATGCATCTCAGGAAGGATCTTTTGCATATTTGATAGCATACACAACTTGCAATGCTGTTACCCATTGTGGTCATAATCTGCGTCACTGGCAAAAAAGCTGACTGCCAGTGCAGCGAGCCAGCTATGCATGCCACGACCATGCTGAAGCATTGGTGCCACTAGGAGTGCAGTACAAAACTGTCACTGTACGTGTTTCGGAAGGGTTCCCAGCCACCATGCATGAGCATTTTATCTTGTTCTAGCAGGCATGCAACAGCTGCATTTCTAGCTGCTGGGACTGATCCAGAAATGTCAGGCTTCTGCCACTCGTCTTCTATCGTGCTGTATATTAAGGTATCATCCAATGGTTGCAAACCGCTACCATCTTCTCTGCAGGCAACAGGCAGCACAACTCAGCTTAGCAGCTGACCAATTGCTTGCAAGCACTGCAGCAGCATATTCTGGAGTCAGGCAGCTGGAATGCGGCTCAACAACTCACCAACAAGATGGAGAGTGCTTGTGAATATTCCAGCAGAGCATTGGAAAACACCCATATGCTACTTGCATATGCATGTCAACCTGTGCAGCACCTGAGGGGCGTCCAATGCTGCAGTACCTGTAATAAGATCCTCCAAAGAAGACAATGTCTTGGCCCATGAGAACAGCAGTGTGTGAACATCTGATGTGGGGTGTTTCTCCTTTGGGGTGCAGCTGTGTCCATTGCATTGTGCTCAGGTCCAAGACCCACAAGTCACTCTGCATCTGCCCTTTCTGAGATGCCCCTCCAAAGAGATATAGCTTGTCGCCAACTGCTGTGACAGTATGCAAGCCTCTACAGCATGAAGAAAACACAGTGAAGGAGGCTTGATCAACAAAAATTGATGCATTCATCAGACAGCACAAGCAAAGAAGGACATAGTGCACAGCTCGCCTACCATATGGCATGCAATGGCCAGCGCTGTCTGTAGACTTGCATATTGCACACATGCTTGTGTGTCAGCATTGAGGTATGTACATCACTGGGCAATGACTGACACGGCATACCTTGCATCTTCTTCTGTCAACTGCATCAGTGCCCTACACTAAGCTGCACTGCATAGCAGTGCATGATACTGTCAGGCAATCTGCATTTAATCCTGCATCTGTGCAGGTGCAGCCATAATGAACGGCCCTCACAGCAAGCCTATTGTCTGGTAGCCAGACAAACAATTCAAGAAACACCAGGCAGGGCCTCACCTGGCAGATGGGGTGGCACCCTGGTTGCCACTCACTGGCACCTGCTTCAGCTTGGGTTTCTCAGGGTTGGCCACATCAAGCACCAGGATGTCATTCAGGCTTCTGTGGGTGTGTATGTAGACCAGGTTCCCCACAGCTGCCGCCTGGAAGCGTGAAATGGGCTGTAAGCTGATCCCTTCCTCGCCCTGCATGGTCATACTTCACTCAGCATGCAACAAGGTACCTTGCAGGAGCTTCCTGCCTTGCTGAGCTGAGTCTACATGCAAGTGTACAATCAACAATATACCTGCATACAGTTCAGGTGGCACTGAGCATTGTGAGGGCATATTGATGTCTGTCCTGGAGGTGCCATGAGCAGCAGCAGCATGAAGGTCAGAGCTGTTGCAGCCATTGCAAATTGCTCGTCGGGCTATGCAACAATGTACCCATATCTTCAGGCCACATGCCTACTCATGTGATTGCTGATGAACTGATTGTCAGGAAAAGATCTGAAATGAGGAGCTACACGGGACTGTACATACATTACTAGGGAAAGACATGCAATAAATGCATAAATGCAGGCCTGACATTACCATACTGTGTTGTAATGCTGACAAAGTTGCAGCCAGGCAGTCTCACATGCTAGCACATACAATCCCAAAATGAAGGTCAGATAATTGTAGCTAGCATCCACCTGAACAGAGGTCTCACTCCATGTCCATGTTTTGAGGTCCAATCGCCAAATGTCATTCAGTATCTCCCCCCCATCCCCCTTTGAGCCTGGGTCCCATCCCCCAATCAGCCATATGTAATCCCCTACACACTCAGCTTGGGAGGCTATACGTGCCTGCAACAAAGCACCAACATCATCAGCAGCATATTCTGATTTGGACACTCGTGGTAGGGCAACAGTACATGAGCAGACGAATGTGTACTTTACATTCAATGGCTTGTTATGTCAAGCAGAAAGGTGCAACTGGCACATCCAAAGCCTGGAAGCCTTTTCTGTAGCAAGCAACAGCAGTACCGGTTCACCAGCTTGCAGATGCCTGGGCTTAATCAGCTTCACAGAGACGCTATGCATGTACACTGTTATGCATCAGCTGTCATGGATGACTGTAACACAATCAAGACAAATCCAATTCACATCTGAGCAATGAATGGTTTCTGAGCCAATGGCAGGACGATCTGTCTTTCATGTGTTGCGCATCATAGCTTTGGTCGCCACAATAGTTTTTTTGCTAATATGAGTAATTGGTTGTCACTACAGATGCAGCAGTTGTCAACAGGCACATGGGCAGGCTATACCCGGGGTAGTTGGGAGGAGCCCATGTTTGGCTGGCTCCAGCTGCCCTGCTTTAAGGAGAACACCCAAGCATCATTGGTAGCTGCTCTCTGCTTGGCTTCATTCTCTGTATATCTGCAGAGCACCTGTCATTGCGTTGGTGCACTTGTGTAACGTATTTGTTGTGGACAATGTTGCAAGCAAGGCAACTTACATTATGCACAACACAGATTCTGTGCAGAATTGAGCAAGTGCATGGGACAGCAAGAGCAGTAAGATTGCCCAGGCTTACCCTCCAAATATGAAGGCCTGTGTATTGCCACCAATGGGCATGCGTGCAACGCAATGACCAGATCTAGGAGGCAAGGGCTTGTTTGATGGCTGGTCCGCTACTTCCTGCGGTGACACATACCACACTTGTTGTCATGTGCGGCATGCCAGGAGTGCGTCGATCTGCACTGATCATGAGAACTACCTACCTGCCAGCGCATTTCTTGGGTCGTAGCTGATATGTATACGCAAGTCTGCAACGGCTTTCTACAACCAGATCTGCGTTGAGTGATCACGCGGTGGCACCGCCAGTTGCGGCTTGACACAGAGAAAGGTTTGACTTGCGACACATACACCGACATCAGCTTGACAGCTTCTTTCTGTCCCGCTATGCTTGCAGTGTCAGCTTTGTCAATTCCAAGAATGTTTATTCACAGATGCCTGCCTGCAATCCGAAACGCTCGATGATGCGTTATGTTGAGCTCGCTTTGTTGAACGCTCACAACGCTTGCTTGTGAAGATCGGCATACATTAGGCAGGCGCTACTTGATGACGCCTGCCGGCGAGATCGTTGTGGAGGTAGGAGAGCTACACAGCAATGATGGCAAAGTCGCATGTGCCCTGTTTACCCCAGAGCATGCAGCAACATTCCCTGGGACAGAAGCGGCTAAGCAAACGATGGTCCCAATCACAGACTTGAAGGCCACTTGTCGTTTCACAGATCTAAAGAAGGGTTTTTACGCCATTGCTGTTTTTCACGACGAAAACGACAACGGAAAGCTGGACACTAATTTTCTGGGAATACCAATTGAGGGGTCTGGCGCCTCCAACAATGCTCAAGGCTGGATGGGCCCCCCAAAATTTGTTGATGCCAGGTTCGAGTTCACAGGCGGCCAGCACGAGATCAAGATTGACGTGAACTATTGGAAAGGGTTCACTGGATACTACTGATATTGGCTGTGCCTTTGAGCACAACTGCTCAGGGTTGTAATTGGCGGGCAGGCAAAGACAGCTGTGATGCACTTGTATGAACCACAAATATTGCTGTACAAGAAGTGTTTGTTTTTGTTTTGCTTGAAGAACCCATATTGCTTTGACTGGAACATTTGCCTGTGTGCATGGGAGATCAACCCATTTGTGCCCTGTCTGACAACAATGACTGTTTCTTTATTTGCTTTACAGCAAATTGCTGTATACACCATATTGCTGCTGGCCTTGAGGCTACTCTCCTAATGTGTTAAGCGTGATACGTTGCGTTTGCTAAGGTCATGAATGTATGCAGAAACAATACCGATGTATGAACTGTCTTGTCCATGGGTTTTTGAGCTTACTTTCTGATCTGTTTACTGCCAGCATTGTATGGTTTAGCATGATCAAATGTTATGCTGGCTGTTGCAGTGCTTGTAATATAGTGTGCTGCTGTTAGCTACTTGGTTTTTGCGAAAACGTTTACCACTATCAGAATATAGCAAATATTCCCTCTGCTCTCTACTAGGTTTGGTGCACGCGCGTCACGCACAAAATGAGGCACAAGTTTTCTGTGCCTGCAGCTTTCTGTTGGAGGATTGTATCTGCGTCACAGGCAGCGTCCATCTGCTGGTGTAATATGACATAGAGCTCACTGCCAAACGCTTGTGCAGATTACAAGGATGCACAACAAAATTGCAGATAGCATGGTATAGCAGATATCCCATCACAGCGGTAGCGAGGAAGCAGACAATTCAGCGGTGCGTCTTGCTAGGAAGGTGTGGGCTGCTTGCTCACAAAAACTGTTGCAAACTGATAGATGGCTGACCTTGGAAATGTAGAAGGTTCAGGAGTGTAGATGATGCTCAACAGCTGAGGTAAACACTGTCATATGATAGACCGTCTCTTGTCACGACACTCAAAATCATAAGATACATGCAACAGCGGCCCAGTGGATTTGGAGCATGGAGTCGCGCTGCAGCTTATTCATCATATACCTATACAGCCTAAACCTGTACAGCCTGCCTGCTGTTGACACTTTCATTAATGCCATGATGACTACTGTCTAACACATGCCACTGCATCCCCAGTCAGACCCACATCGTGTCTCTATACATATCTATATAGTATACAACAAGCCTAATAGGGCAACACAGACCAAACAACAGCAAACCTGAATATGAAGCTTCACAACAAGCAGGACAGGAGTAAACATGCAGTGACATATGCGGCAGGGTATCACCATTTGAGGTTCTCATGTACTGCACACTTCTGGCTTAGTAATGTCCTGCAAAAGCAGGCTGCCCAACTTCTTGTGCTTTGCGCTGCAGATCCTCCATTAGCCTTGTGCGCATGCTATGCAACTGAGCAGACGTCAATTTTGGTCCACCAGAACTCCACAAAGCCTGTTCCATTTTGCCGACCTGCTCGTGAGAGGCTTGCATCAGATTGGCCCCTACCTGTCCTCCAGTGATGGCTGCTATTCGCAAGTCCCTGCATGCCCCAGTGTCCCTTTGTTAATCTTGCCGGTTATTAGCTGCTGCAAATCTAATACTACAAATCCACACAGTGCATCAAAGCACTGCAACAGCACTGAGCAGTATCACGTTCATATGCAGGAGGTCACCAATTTGACATGCATCTTTCATGCATACATTGAGGCAGCACAGTGTCAGTCCATTAGTAGCTATGACTGCACTACGCTGCTGGTACAGCAGTGCTAGTGGTGCCTGCCATGAGCATGCACAGCAGCATGAGCCAGGCCTTGCGTCATAGGTGCATTATGGGCTGCGTCACACACTCACCCTTCCTTCCTTTGCCGCACTTCCTTGACAAACTCAAAGTATGCCTTGACCTGTGTGGCATACTCGTTCTGGGCTTCATGGTCGTTTTCCATGTCAATCTCCTTGTCATAGTCCAGCACCAGAGCAGGAACACCATCAATGAAACTGGGCATACCAGGCGACAACGAACTGTTCAGGTACACCACCTGCATTCACCATCAAGTTGTGCTTGTATGTGATTGCATCTACACCTTGGCAAAATACCACATCATTCAGCAGATATCGAGAGGCACATGGTGCCACTCTGTACATGCATAAACAACAGAGACTTGGTATGCAGCAGCTCTCATGCGAGCATTCAGGGTCTGGGATCCTGCAGCGCCGTTACAAAAGGCTTGCATACTAGTACACTGCTCTTCAGCTGCCTGCGTCAAAGTCATGTGAGGTGTGACTGCTGCCTGGCGGCGTCCAGTATGTGCAAACATCTGGAAGCAGAAGCTAGGATGTGAGAATCATGGCAATGGCATGGCAACAGCTGCTCCCTAAAACATCTCCCCAATGTAGAAACGCGTTATTACTGTCCCCAAGCGTTTCTGAGTTTAGACTTCCAGTGTAGGGATGACGTTTCTGAATTAAAATAGAAGTTTCGGGATTGCAAAGAGCTGCTCTTGTAAAAAGAGTCTACCTTGCCCTGGATTGATTTAGGCTCTGGGACTGCATTCAGCCTCAAATGCCCTGCTGCCTTCAGTAGATCATCAGGGGTGATAGTTGGGTGATGTGATGCATAGCTCAGCCAGTCTTCATGCTTCTGATGCAGACCTTCAAGGTAGTTGAGAGTGACGCCACCCTCCTCAGCCCTGTGTCTGCGCTTCAAGCGGTTCATGCAGATGTTGGGTGTAGCTCTCAGGTAGATGAAACCATCTGGGATGAGAGTTGGTGATGCCTGAACCACGGGCTCAAACCTGCAAGCAGAGTGACAAAGTGCCATGGACCACTCTGCATCTTCATAGGATAGGTAAGGCAGGCATTTGATGCCCACATGCACAGACAGATATGCCTGTGTAGAGAAGCAAGCCCAGAACAAGCGGCACTGCAGAGAGTTGCACAGTCTGGCATAGCTCTGCTGTTCACAGTTTCCAGGCGATCACAGCTGATAAGCTCATCACCAGTATCGTGTGCAGCATGTTAGCAGGGGGCTCCAGATCAACGAGTACAGGCCCTGATGCTGCATGTGTTCTTTGTTGCCCATGCAAAGCTCACCATGAATCATAGATGTTCAACTCAAGGTCTGACATCCACTTGGCCTCGTGCACTGCCCGCACAAACACCATGCGATCACTGAAGACAGAGCGTTCCAACAACCTGAAGGGTCGAATGCCCGATTGTGTTTCCCTCTCCTGCGGCAGCAGAGGTAGGGACTTAGCCATGTGCTTCATGGTCTACTCAGCCAGTATGCACACAATTCTGCTTGAAATCCTGGACAATGCTGAGCAGCACATACACTGCTGACACTGCAAACTGCTTTCAATCACACGTTACTGCTGCGCAGATCATGGCTGGCCTGATGAATTCAAAGCACTGCATGAAATGTCGCGGTCAACAGGAGTGTAAATGAACACATGCTTTGAGCCATACCTGCATCATTCTGGTGACAAACACATAGTTTTGAAAGGTGTATGCAAAGCGTTCTTGGTCGTTATAGAAGGCCTGTAATACATTGTGGTGCCCATCCCCAATGTCCTGCCATTTGTCAACAGGCTCAGGCACAACCTGCACCCGCACAAAAGGATCAGACCCAGAGCTTGGCAGCTATGCTGCATCTGCGGCTCGCAACTGGTACAGTACATGCATTATGTCTGACGGGCTTTCAGCAGATGTGCATGCAGCTCAGGCAGTCAAACAAGGATACAATTCAGCAAGCCAGCTGCTTGCATCTGCCATGCTGTCCAATGAACAGGTTCAAGTACGGCACATGCCCGGTACCTCTAGCATGCCATCTAGCTCAGGATGGCCTTGAGCAACCCAGTTCAGGAAGGTGCTCTTGCCAGCACTAATGTTGCCCTCGACACAAAGAGTGACACGCCCAGACTTACGGCTGGTGCTGGGCCCCTCTGCATCTGCCACCTCTTCATCTACCTTTTGCTTGATGTCTGTGGCAATGACCGAACAGTGGTGGCTTCGGATGCCAACTTTCTCCTGCATATGAATGCATGGCTTACACCCTCTGGCCAATTGCAGCGACCGCAGAGCAGCAGTTGTGGTCAATTGGGATAATGCACCTTTTCATGAGGTTACATGTTAGGAGATTCAATTGAGATGATGCACCGTTTTATGAAGTTACATGTTAGGAGAATGAGAAACAATGTCTCTGCTTGTCACACTGGCAGCAGCCTACATGCAACAGTTGCAAGACAATTGTGCTGGAGCTGTCTCTAGAGGGCCAAATGCATTGATGAGTCGCACATGTACCTGTAGGTACTGCCTCAGGGCCTTAGCATTTTGCTTATGCTCAACCTTGAACACCTCTTTCAGGCTGGCAACGCTGGACAAACCTATTTTGAGCAGCAACTGCTCATTCTTTGGCCCCACTCCATGCACACAGCGAAGGTCTGTGGAGGAGCCTCCTTCTTTTGGCTGAACTTCCTTTGTTTTGCGGCTAGGCCGTCTATCGGCCTTGAGTGGGTATGTGCTTGTTGAAGCTTCCCTGTCTGCGGCTCTATGCTCCGACTCTGACTCGGATACTTCGGACTGTGTATCAGTTGAGAAGTGAGGGTGCTGCGTGGCTACTGACGACCGACTTTTTGCGCTTGCTTTGTTGGCAGTCTTGGCTGCAACAGTTGCTGCTGTGATCAGGCTCCTGGGTCTAGACGAGTCCAGCGGTGCTAGCCGGTATCGGGGCCACGGCTGACCAGTCGGCGATGCCGCTGGCCAAGAAACACCGGGAACGTGCGTTGCTGAGGAAAGAGGTCGAACTAAAGAAGCATAAATCATGCCAACGGGGGCCTGTACGTCTGGTGACGACTTCTTAAAGGCGGAAGCTGCGAGCTGCCAGCAGGCTCTCTGTGTCATTGATCATGCATGTGTCGTGCCGCTGACTTGGAAAGGTCAACACGCCGAAAGCTAAGTCTAGGAGAAGGCAAAGCCATGGCGTTGCAACCATGGCGAAGAAGAAGCTGTCACACGCCGAGTCACAAATGACGGCGTACATGTCAGTGCGTGTGTGAGTACCTGCTTTGAAAGCCCACACGTTTGCCTGGCAAAGTTTGCCAAGACTTTGCGTTGCGTACACTGCTTCATCGGCGTCTGAAAGCTGCTAAAGCTTTGCTCTTGTCTTCTCTTTGCTCTGCATCAATGACGGTCCGCATCAAGTCTGTACAGAGCAACCAGAAGGTCAGGAAAAGGAAGCAGCCCGGAACAAAAGAACAGTCCCCTGCTCCTCCGCCAGGTATTAGAATGAAATCAGCGCAGTCCATCATAAAGCGACTTACAGTATTGTTTGCAAGCCGATGTGACATTATTGCTGGCAGTTGGAGGGGACGACGACGACTTTGCTCAAATAGCTGTGGAGGAGGTGTATGACCAAGGCGAACCTGACCAAGAAGAGACAGAGGCGGCGGAGCTCCCTGACTCAGCACAAGTTCCACCCGCAGCTCAGGCAGCACAAAAGCCTCGCAAGAAGGTAGGCTGCCTTGTTTGTTGGACTGTGGACGTAGTGTGCAGCTGACACAGCTCTTTGTCATTTAGAAAAGAAGAAAGGGCAATGCAGCGTATCAAGATGCTCAAGCAGCAGCTGCTGAAGTAGCCCAGAGCAGTACTGAGGAACAAGCTCGCTGGCTGTGGGACAGCTACAAGAATGCAGTCGGCGAAAGTTTTCTTGAACAAGAAGCACTCACAGGTACCACATGTGTGTCAAGCTGCTTTGCCAGAGTTGTGTAGCTGGCGCTCCTTGCATGCTCCGGGCATGACGTAGTGCCTCATGAGATGTGCATGTGCAATGCATTGCAGTGACCCCTGGCGACATGCACAATTGCGAATTCCATTGTGTACACTTTTGCTTGTAGGTGAATCCATCGTTCAGCTTTCAGGCCACGGGTCCTTGGAGGAGCAAGTGCAGGCTGCAGTCCCTGACTGGCAGCAGGCTTTCTGCAGCACATCTGGTCGATCAAACGGACTTCCCAGTTGCCTACTCATCTCACCAGCTGCCCTTGGGGCTATTGCCATGATCAAAAGCTTTCCTGCCTTCAACAAGGTAAGATCCTGTGCCCTTAACAGGTTGTGTCATAAGGATGGGACAGCAAACTATTGACTCTGTCCATAGGCTGATACAAAAGGGACAGGAGCAAGAGGTGGTCTGCTGCCTGTCTTACGTCTGCACATTCTCACAGATGTTGGCTCATGACGTGTGCTTTGAGTTGCCACGCCGTCAGCTGCTAAGTTTGCTTGTTGCTGTGTAGCTACCTTGGCAAGGCTGGCATGGAGCACTGGAGTGTGGCTTGCTGCAGTGCATTGCGACCTGTGCACAATTGTGAATGCCAACAATGCTGATGTGGCTATGCCTGCAGGCTTGCCAAATTGCCAAATTGTTTGCAAAACACATCAAAGTGGCAGAGCAGCAGCAGTACTTGCAGCAGCACCCGTTGTGTATTGCAGCTGGCACACCCAACAGGCTGTGTAAGCTGGCAGACACCGAGGCTTTGCAGCTGAGTCAGCTCCAGCTCGTTGTGCTGGATGTGCAGCAAGATGCCAAGCAACGGTATGTCTATCTTTTCAACTGCAACAGCATTACAATGAGACAATGATGCAGCAGCTTGCAGTTGTTCTGTGGCTCTGCCACGAGAATATCGCTTTGGACAAACATGATGGTCAAGAGGATTGTGCTGTGGTTTGCTACCACTAATGTGGGCAACATTGCAAGCTGGGTTTGTGCCTCTTGCACATCACAGAATAGCAGCTGTTTGAGGCATGCATGCAGATGCAGCGTCCACTTGTAGCATGTTTTGACAAGCTGACTGCAAGCTGAAACACAGCAGCAGTGCTTGTGAATTGAGCTCATCACTTTTGCATGCAGGACCATTCTGGACATGCCGGAGACCAAGCGGGACTTTTGGGCATTCTTCAGCAGGCATTGCCAACAGCGTTTGCAGACAGGCCTGACGAAAATATGCTTGGTCAACAGGTCAAACAAGTGATTGCCTTCAACATAAACAGAAAGTACACAATGTCAACTTGAACTGATTTGTCTGTGTGGACATGTTGTGCGCAAATCATGAATTAGTGCGCAGCGTTGAACTGGCGAACGGCATCATGCACCTATAGGTGTAGCTACAGAGGTATTCTTCACCATTAATCAATCAATCAATCACTTATCTCATTGTACCTTATGAGGATGTCAGGCTGGATGCAAGGCTGATAGATTTTTTGCGAAAAAAATTGCATGGTTCATGTTGGTGATACGTTCTTGGTGTACACTTGCCGGCTAGACCTTTGACCCGTTGCTGCGCTGCCTTCTGAAGTACCTGAGGTTACTAAGCTGTAGGCACTAGCTTGACCTGAATATAAATGGGTCAACCGTTGCTTTGCAATACACTACGATCAGAAAGCTGTTGGCAGGGCACGGCGCTGAATGCTCAGCAACTTATCCATCGCATTGCAGCGCAGAGCAGCTAATATAAAGAGGCGTATGACCGCGCGGAGCCGGCTGACACAGCGTCTCAGCTGTACTGCATGACTTGACTGGGACTCGTGGTACAGAAGTCCGTTGTTGTTTCTTTCATTACCGTCTAGCTGTCAATCAGCAAGCAGGCGCCAAGGGTACGTGATGTCGCATCACACTCATGTAATCACGTCCATACTTTCTCTCTGATCCAATAGCATCCACCTGCAGTAATCAGGACCCGACGTAACTTCCTTGCTGCACTTTATCTGGACTGTGAACCTACTTTCAGAAATGCTTGGGCAATCAAACCATCTGGCTCAGAACCTGCTGCTTGTTACAGATAGGTCAGCATGTTCTGGCGTGTGCCCAGTTACTCTCAAGCCAGTCCTTTGGAGGGCATTCTGGACAAGCAAAAGTTCACTCTGGAAGAGTTGCTCGATGAGGAGGATCTGATACAGGTGTGATCAATCAAGATCAGCCAACAAGCTGCAACATATCTTCATGTCTGCATCAGGCATTTGGCACACTGTCATTGTGTGCAAGCCTATTCCTTTTCCTACGGCCCACCGTGAAAGTGCAGTGTGTAAAGAGCTTCAAATTTTGATATCAAAAGTCTGCTGAGCTGCAGCAAAAATAGCACAATACATCTCAGCTTGTGCTATCCTCTTGTGCAAGGGCCAGATGCTCAGGAAGGCAGTTCAAATGCCTGCAGAGACTGTGATACCAATGTCCTGTGGTTGCCTCTGCAGGAGTGCAAGGCCCTCAACGGGCGTCTGCTCAACTTTCTGTTGCAACCAGACAGCATAGAGCAGCTGATCACCTACTTCACAGTGCAGTCGCCTCTGCCCCCTGGCCTAGATGAAGCAGAAGTACAGAAACGCTGGTCCAAGTTCCCCTTTGCTGCCTGCGAGGTCTTCTGCTGTGAAGTGGATGCCATCTTCAACACTCTGTTTGGCAGTGAACACCTGATGGCAAAGCTGTTCAGCATTGTGGGTACAGATAAGCTGCCAGACATCACTCTGTCTGGTTACTTTGCCCGAGTGATCAAAGTGCTGCTGGTCAAGAGGAACCAAGACATGATGGATTACCTGTACAACCATCAGCAGACGCTCAGCCACCTTGCCAATCATCTGGAGACCACTTCTATGGCAGAAGTCGTGGTCTTTGTAGTTGGAGCTGCTGAGTTTTCGAGCAACTATGCCACATCAGACAGCCTAAATTGGCTCAAACAGACGAACCTCACTCAGGAGATTCTCAACCAGATGCGCTCAGGCAATGCAAAGGACGCTCAGAAGAACGCTGCTGCTGTGCTGGCTGCCATCGCCCGCAGTCAGATTTCTCCTTTGCTGAGCAACATGTCAAACTCCTCCTTCCTAGATCAGCTGACAGAGTACGCCTTCACCAGCGATGCACAGGTCTCCTGTCAGGCCTTGGACGTCTGCATCGCTCTTCTGTCGCCTAAACAGGTCCTCCCCAACACATACTCATCCCCAGGGGATGCAGGCGTACCCTCCCCCCCTACCTCCCCACCCGCAGACAACGAAGCAGACAGGCACCTGAAAGACGTCACCATAGACAGCATATCAGCATACATCAGCAACATCAGTGATAGCCTAGACGTGCCAGACTCAGGCAAGGTCCTAGAGACACCCTTTGGGATGCTGAAGCCGCCCCTGGGCTCACTCAGACTCAAGCTCGTCGAGCTGCTCTCAGCCATGCTCAGACTCGGCAACTTGAAAGCCGAGGAGAGCATCATCTCAGTGGGAGCTGCAGAGAAGGCTCTCTCGCTGCTCCTGCAGTTTCCCTTCAACAACCTCCTCCACACACAAGTCACCAGCCTCATCTTGCATGCCCTGGACAGCGGCACACCTGCAATTGTTGAGCATCTGTTTGACACTTGCAAACTGCTGAGGTGGCTCACTCAGGCGCCTGAAAAGGTGCAGCCTGCCCCAAGGGATGGGGACAAGAAGGCCTCTGACAGGCAGCCCATTAGGGCCGGCTACCTGGGCCATCTAGTTCTTCTGGGCAACAGGTGATGCACTGAACTTCTTGACCAGATTTGCCTCAAATCAATCTTTCTCAAAGAACTTTAACAGTAATAGAAATAGCTTTGTTGATGCATCAGCACTGCCCACAGCATGCTCAATGCTCTTGCGCCTGCTGCTCTTCATCTTGTCAGACATGTAGCATGAGATTGTAGGTTGAAGTGGGTGTTTCTAGGGTGGGTCTGCCTGACAGGCTACACTGCTTGCCAGTGCCTCAGCCTCATTGCAACACTGGTCTCACTGTCCTGAGATCCTTGCAAGCTGATGTCACTGTCTGTGCATGAGCAGCCACACTGGTGTGTGACAGACTGAGAACGTCAGCTCAAATTGCATCATGATTGTTGTATGTCGCAGGAACACCCAGCATGTTGTCTGGCTTCAATTTTGAAAACAGCTGACTGCTTGAGAGGGATGCTGTGTTTTGCCATGTGCAAAGCAGCAAGCAAAGCTCATCATCATCTTCAGTGTGTCTCTGATGCAGAGAACAGCATGTCTGAGAGTCCTGCTGCTGCAGTCTGATGACTCAACTGCAGCACAGCAGGCATACATTGTAGATCCTCACCGGTGTTGATTCAACCGGTCACAAACAGCCCATTGGCTCAATAGTGTGAATCATCCTGACCAAGCCAGCTGGACTGGTGCAGGGTTCTAGAGACAGGAGCAAAGCAAACCTACAACAGATGCTGACACCACCCATCATGTCTGGCAAACACACACAAACACACAGATTTTACTGTACTCACATTCATTGCTGAAACTCTGAGTGCTTGTGAGCAGCATCCTGAGCATGTCCCTCTGCCATTGCAGCCTTTTGGAAGCAAGCAGCCGTCGGACAGACATCCGCACTGCCCTTCAGGCCAGCCCTGACTGGCAGAAGTATGTGCAAGGCCCCTTGGGGGAGGCCAACAATAGGCAGGATGTGATGCAGTGGGCCTGTGGCAGGCCCTCAAAGGAGACCCTGTCCACCTTCAAGAGCACTGATGATATCATGATTGATGAGACAGATGCTCCTGAAGAGGGGTCTGTCAACAGACATCTGATGAGGTATAACAGCCTTGAGGATGATGATGGCGATGTCTCCCTCCCAGCAGATAAGGTACAGCTTCTCTCCAAAACCGTCTTCCCCAATGTAGAACTGCACTTTCACTGTCCCCAAACGTTTTGGGGATTAGATATCCATGTTAAAATGGACATCCCTGAACTGATATAGATGTTTTGGGATTGAGAAGAGCTCATGATCATCTGCCATGCCAAGATACATGTCACGTGCAAGCATGTGTTGCCGATGTGCCCATGTTCTGGAGCTTGTGCTTTTGAATGATGCAGTGCAGCACGTTCTGGCTCATGGTTAGTCACCATCCTCATTGACAAGACTGTCGCATCAACAGGCACAATCACTATCTTTTGCGGCGGTGTTTGCAGCAGGCACAGCAAAACAGGTGGCTCTCTCGGTGGTATGTCTCTGCAGAGCAGACTCCAGCAACAGTCACCTTGATCTTCTGATACAGAAATGCGTGTCATTCTTTTTGTATATCTGGCACCAAAACATTGTCACTGCTAAGGTTGCAAACTACCACAACAATACATAAGTTACGCATTTCACTGGCCTTGTTGGCCAGAACATGGGTTTGTCACCCAATGTGCATCAACACTCAGTTCCTAAACGACAGTGGCAGCGTTTCAATGGTCGTCACAGGGCATGACTCATGTATGTGTGGGCAGCTGCTCGTCATCACAGGACATGACTAATGCATGTCTGAGCAGCTGCATGTTGCCACAGGGCATGACTCACGTATGTGTGAGTACCTGCTTGTCATCACAGGGCATGACTCATGCATGCGTGAGCAGCTGGTTGTTGTCACAGGACATCACTCATGACTGTGTGAGCAGCTGCTGGTGGTTATACCTTACATGCATTTGCAGGACTTCAGTGAAGCAGCAGATGCATTGGGGTCGCTAAACCTGTCAGAGGGTTGGAGCAGCCTCTCGCTCAGGTCTCGGCACTCAGAGAGCGGCGCTCAGGATGCTGAGCTGCGAGCTCAGAGAGGGGACCCCTTTGAGGACAATAGAAGCCACCGAGAAGCTGGTCAGGAAGAAGAGGAGGATCAGTACGGATCTGCACAGTCGGTGAGTCAGTGTGGCGCTCCACTTCTGTTGTCCTTGTGGCAGCTAGCCAAAGGCAACCCCATGTCTCTGTTGCTCCCCTGCTGACATACACCATGTTTGGATGTATAAACACAGAAGACCAATTTGGCGCCTACTCTCCAATGGGATTTTGCTGCTGACAAGCCAAATTCAAAACGTGCTGTGTTGTGTTGTTTTGTGCTCAAGCTCAAAAAGATCAGCACGTCAGAGCTGGGCAATTGCGCTATTTATTGAGCCCATTTTACAATGTACTCCTGGTCAGGGTGTTATTGTGGCTGTTACTGTGGCTGTTACATGTGGTCTAGTCACCAGAGTGAGTCATTCTTTTGCAATGCTGACTTGAGGACCAGTCTGATGCTTGTAGGGTTTCAGCTATGAGAACCAGTCGACAGAGGTCACAATGGATGTCAGTCGCTTCTTGTCCAGATTGCTTTCGCCCCCTGCTAAGGTGTGTGAGCCTCCACTCACTGTTCAGATTCTGGTTCAGGTCGCCCACTTCACCTCTTCCTCCTCCTCAGGATGGAAGCTCAGATCAGCAGTCTCGTCTCAATGCATGGAACATATCCACTGAACCACGCAAACCCACTTTGCTCAAGGCCATCAGTCACTAACCTTCATCATGCCTGGCTATACATGCTGCTGTGCATGTGCTTTTCTGGCAGCAAGTCACACAATGCATGCATTCCAATGGTGTAATGTGGTATGTGTTGCTGTCCCACCACATTTGAGTCCTTACCTGAGTCCTTGTTTGACCTGGGGAGCTGTTTCTACATATACTCACAGGGATTAGCCCAAATCTGTGCTGTGTGATGATCCTGAGCTGCTGCCTACTGGTCTGCCAGACCTGGCATGCTGCTTTGCCTTGAAGGGTACCTGATGCCTGTGTTGCTTGTTGTGGTGGTACTGTACCTCCTCTCCCAGTATCAGACAAAATCTGCTGCAGTGATGAGTTGGCAGGCACGCTGCCTTGTCAGCAGCAGCACAACAACCAGATCTTTGGGGCAGTAGACTTGTCTGATTGTTGTGCTGTTGCTGACAAGGCAGCGTGCCTGCCAACTCATCACTTGAACGCGGTGCAAGGGTTGCGACTGTGCACACGATGTGACTTCAGCGTGTCTGGGAGGCTGATTGACGACAGTGGTTTCAATGTTTGGTGTTCATATGTGTAGGAGGATTCCGGCATTGATGATGATGTCCTGGTGATGACTGAGGACTATGATGACCTAATGGACGAGGATGTTGTTGTCATTGCAGGCGCTCACAAATCAGGGGTAAGCGCACGTGCTGACTGATGGCACAATTTTGCTTAGCTGCTGTGTGTGCTTTGCATCAATGGAGTGTTGGCACTTCTGCGTTGTGTATAGAGGGGGAGAGGGGTAACATTCTCCTTGTCTGGCATGTCACATTTTTCGTCAGATGTCAAAATGATTTTTTCACTATTCACCATCAACCAGACCAGTGGTTGCTGATTGGATGCCAACAACCATGTGCAGCAGTGCCTATGCAAGGGTTCATCAGCGTGCATGCAGTCAAATTGACTGAGTCAAGTCAAGGCATTGCATATGTGCATTATGTTGCCTTCATGCACTCCTGAGCTCTGGCACAAATCAAAGTGATCTTTGCCTTTTGTAGGACCATCGCTCACACGGCAACAGCAGTTGGGCAGAGTTTGATGATTTAGCAACAGAGCGCTCATCCAGGCTGAACTCAGCTGAGTCAGCTCAGAGGCCTGAGTCAGAGTCAAGCCCCTTTGCTCAGGAACAGCGCCCCAGCACTGCTTCAAGCGGTGCTGGGGGTGGCTGGGCTGCCTTTGGGTCAGACCCCCCTGCTTTCCCATCCAACGACTCCACCTTTCAGGAAGAGTCTGCTGCCTTTGGGGATGAGCCAAGCAGTAGGCAAAGTCATCAGAAAAGTAGGCAGCCATCTGAAGACAATGCCCAAAGTCCTCCCTCTGCATCCTGGGCTGCCTTTGACGAGCCAGAGCCCAGTCCACCTGACAGTATGTCTGTAGGCAGCACTCAGCAGGGCCACGGTGATACATCTGTAGTGGACAATGCTCAGCACAGCAAGCCTGACAGCACAACAGCAGCCGAGCAGGCTGATGAGAAGCCCTTGCCTAATGCCGCATTTGGGGAAAGCAATTACTGGAGGACACATCCGCTAGACCTGGTGGATATTGTTGATTAGTCAGGAAATGTGCATGCAAGGATCTGTTGTGGCATGAGGCTTGACCATCGTGGATGTGTCATGGAGGGATGCTGCAGAAGATGCTGTTGGGTCACCTGCTAAGTGAGTGTGGTGAAGTGCAGAGGCACACCATGCTTTGGGCAGCTCATCCTTGCCAACATCAGCGTCTGCTATTGAGCAAATGTGGACCTGCTGAACCTGTGGTGTTATGTCTAGGTTGCCGTTCAGCTTGCCTCTCCTGAGTATATTTCAAGCCTCTTATGTACTATAAAGCAGCACTTTATGCTTGCAGTTGCTGAGTATCAGACAGCATACATTTCGTTGACTAGGTGCTTAAGAGGGGTTGTGTTTTGATGTGTGCACAGATATACGGACGAAACGGGGATGTCGCAGCAAAAGTAGGAGCATGTAGTGACTTGATTCAGCAGTGCAACTGATTTCTTGGAAATACCGGACGTCACTATGCACTTGATCACGGTATACTTTTGTATTCACTCTAAACTTCAACCCAGACCTACGGATTGCAATTGTGGCATCACAGTGTAGTGGAAACAGGTGCTTCTTTGGCATCATCGTCTCGAACATCAGCTGCATTCTGCATGATACAATAGTTCTTCTCCTCTTCAGGTAGGAGAACAATCAACACTGGGAATTCAATCACCGCTTTGCCAGAGAGCTGCTGTCTGAGGAATTTATCTATGTCCAGCTGATAAAACTCGGGCTTGTTGGCCTGCGTTGAATCATGTCTCAACTGGTTCACTTGGAAATTGTAGGCAAGTTGTCTAGCAGCAGGCGACGCAGCATCCATATGCATTACAGTCCCCACAACAGACAGCCAAGACTGCACAATATACAAGACTGCAATGCCTAACAAACCGACTCTTCATGAAAACAAGATCTTCTCAGAAGACATGGCTGTGACATACTGATGGTGCGCATTGCCTTGCAATGTGAATTCAAGCACCCCCTGGGCTATTGACAAAATGGCCCTATTGGAACTGCATACAGGCAAAGATCTCACCGGACAATGCTCTTTCTTCATCAATATCTGCAGGTTCTCCAGACCTGATTCTACATACAGGCGGAGCGCATGCCTCTTGACAGAGTTGCCAGGTGCCAAGCTGATATGCTGCTGTAATATCTGCTTGAGTGGTGTCTGTTCAGAAATCCTCAAGTCATACACGGACTCGTTTGCAGCTGGGAAATGCCAGTGTATGTGCCAGAAGATGGTCCTGCTGCGCCGATCAAACCTGCTGCTGTTCTGTTTCCTTCGCTGCATGCCGGGAGGAAGCAACTCATACTTGATACCCCGCCGCTGTGCCTGATCAATGCAGAACATACTCAGCACAATCAGCTCAACAAAATAAGTCAGTCTGATGGTCTTTCGCGCTTGGAACCTTGGTTTATTGCCTGATCAGCAACAGCCTTGCATCAAAATGTTGCTTGCAGCTAGCACTATTCTTGTGTGGCGGCAAGATGCCTCAATGACAGCTTGAGATGCGCTCTAGGACATTTGATGCACGTTGCAACAGCAGCCTGGACTCTGTGCACCCTATTGTGCTGCAACTCGGCCAAAAGCTAGACACTGTTGAACACTCCCAGCATCGTAGACAATGATTATCTGACAGGTATCTGTTTGCAGAAACACGCCGTGTTATTTGGTCATCAGCAGGGCCATACGTGTGAAGAACTTGAGACTAACAAAGGTGGTGTCACAAAGCAGAGATAGACTGTAGTATGTGCTGCCGCTCAGGAGACCCAGCAGAGTTTTGATAACATAGATGCATAAGGGGGAATCCTGACCTCATCTACAAAGTTTTGCAGGCCCAGGGGTAATTGCCTGGCTGGTCTCGGAGCTTCACTGCGCTGCGCAACATCATGCAGACGAGCAGCCTCTTCCAGAAACTTGTAGTCTGACAGCAGCTGCCGTTCTGTGAAGTCTGACAGTGTGACCATCTCTGTGCGGCTGCGCTTGCCGGTGCATGCTTTCTCCTGTTTGTGAGCTTTCGTGCATGCTAAGCTACAGGTCCTCATGTCGCAAGCTGGGCATCTGTATCTGTGTGCATGCTCATGGCACTGATGACACTGCTGCTCTGCAGGCAAACATGCTTTTGACATTCACAAGCAAACCAGCAAGCGTATGTAGGTAATTTCAGCAGTCACAGCTATTGCCTCACCTGGCGGTAAGTCAGGGGTTGAATCAGGGGGCACTGCAACCTCGCCTGTAGCTACCGGCATTGACGCAACCTTTTTGAGTACAGGCTTGGGCCAGCTGTCCAGCGGGATGGGCGGTGACTGAGCTATGTAAAACAATGGTCAGGAGGAAAGGTTGAGCCTTTGCCTCAGCGATGGCAACAATTGCCGTTGGAGACTCTCGCCCGGAGAGTACGTTGATGTTGTGCGCACCAAGCGCTGGCAGGAGTGGTCGAACAGCAGCGTGCGTTATGGCCAGCTCAGACCTGAGTGCAGCTGCAGGAGTCTGCGCAGGGATGCTTAAGCAGAATCTGCGTGATTGCAGGCAACCTAAGCATGTATGTCGATTCTACTTATGCGAGCTTTAATGACGTTGCCTGTGGGGTCACGCCGGGTTCGCTGGTTCCGGAGCAGGGCCTAGTCAATATTGTGCTTCGAATTCGGCGACTCAGATACTTGAGGCACCATCCTTTTGCTGGCAATTGGTCCACAATGTGGCAAGTCTGAGCTGGGGGGCACTAGCACTGTACTTGCCGCTTGGCTTCGCAAGTCTACTTTTGCGGTGAGCCTGCTCTGATATTGTCTGTCCGACTTGTATCAGCGGTCTTGTGAAGCTTTGACGGTTGCGCTTGCCGGCATATCGCATGTGGGCGGTTCTAGACTTACAGTGACAGCCTCTTCGCAGGTACTTCCATATCAGCATTCAGTGAATGAACCCAGCTGATGAGTGGTTCAGGTACGCAAGACTTTGTCGGATTGACTAACCAAATGATGGCATTCCTTGTTGTCATTGTACTTATGACAATCTGCGACTGTGACTTCAGCAGCCATGGCTGGTCTAGATGATTGGACTGATGTTGTTGCTGCCTGTATTGCAGGCAACAGTCATGAGCGTGGACACCTCAGCACCTGCTTGTGAACGTCATGTTGAGCATCTCTGCGTGTCCCTGCAGTCATGTTGGCGTCCACACCAGATGCTTGCACCCCAGTCATCGCATGCGCCATCCCTTGAATCGCAGAACACGCACCTCAGCAAAACCAGTGTCTGTATCAGGCTTGTCTGGCAGTGATGTTATCGCTCCTCCTGCTAGCCAGCAACAGGCTGTTTCTCGGGAGTTTGAGCAGCTCGGCTTGTCCAACAAGGCAGTCAGCACCATCCTCAGAAAGTGCCCAAGTTACCTGAACTGGGATATAGAACATGATCTGCAGCCGGCCATGCAGCAGTGGCACAATGAACTTGGGCCTGATCTGGAGAAGGCATTGCGGCGCAATCCACGCCTGCTGACCAGCACAGTGACTGCCTGTCAAGACCATTACTCATGGCTGCTGTCCATTGGGGTACAAGACCCTCAGAAAGTCATCTTGAGGGAGCCTCGTTTGTTGGTGCTTAAGCTGAAAGGACTGCAGGACAAAGTCAATGCTTTCATGGCAGCTGGCAGATCCCTTCAGCAGGTAGTTGCTCTTCTTGAGCAACACCCCCGCATACTGCTCATGCAGGCCCAATCGCTGCAGGAGAAGCTTGACTTTGTGGCTCAGATTCTTGAGGTTCCGGTGTCATCATCTGATGTGCTTGAATTTGTGATGAGAGTTCAAGGCAGCTGTTGCTTGTTCACCTCCAAGGTGGAGACCCAGAGGGAAGGCATAGCATTTCTGCAAAAGATGGGCGTTTCCAAAAAGGGACGTGCAAAGGCTCTCAAGTTCAACGTATGCAGTCTGTCCCCTGTTGAGATGGAGCTCAGATGCCAATACTTGACTGATAGACTTGGTCTCAGCACTGAATCTTTGGCTTTCGTATTGAACAACCAGCCAGTGGCGCTGCTTTTGCAACCTGCACGTATTGACATCAACCTGAAGCGGCTTGAGGCTCGAGGGTTTAGTGCTGATCAAGTGCAAAACATGGCCATACGGAAACCAACCTTGCTCACTTCCAACTGGGACACTGCACTGCAACAGGAGAAATGGTATGCTCTGACGAGTATTGTGCATGTGCCATTGAACAGACTTGTGCGCAATCCAGCTATCCTGCACGTAGGCCTGGAGAATCTGCTGGCGCGCTGGCAGTTTCTGTCTCAACTAGCAAGTGCAGGCCTGCTAAAGAGTGACAATCCAACAGACATCCAGTGCAGCACTATTGGTAACTCAGACAAGACATTTGCAAAAGCCCTGGACTGTCCAGACAGGCGTTTGGTGTACGATAAATCTTTCAAGCAGGCTTGTTTAGCACGCTATGTCCCCAAGTTTCTTGATGTTTGAGGTCGAAACAATGTTCCTTTCCCAGGTAATGTTATTTGAAAAGGTAGTTGATTGTTCTGCAATTATCTGGCTCGTACAAACATTGACAACAATGATTTCTCTGTTCTGTTGTCCGTGCTGACCTGATCCAAAATGTGCCTCAGCTCTTCACAAGGAACGTCCATCGTGTATGAACAGTGCCTGGAGGATTTTTCGATGCAGGGTTCCTGTGCCTCAACTGGGGCTATAGCCACATCAGCTTGTAATGTAGTTCGTGTGCGCTATCAGGAGATCAGAGTGGGACGGTGCAAAACATCAGCATTGGCAATGGTGATGGTCAAACCACGTGGTACACCTGCAGAGGTTGATCTTTGCAGGATGAATACGGCAGCACTTCACAGAACGCTGTGAGCTATCATTGCCAGGTCTGGATCCCTGTTGACACAACATTGTAGGCAATGTATATACACCCAGTATATCAATTGCTTGGGCACATGTGGGGAACAGAGTCCACGTGACTACAACAAGACACAATTGTCGAATGCAACAGCATTTCTCAACATCATCCTATGTGCCCGTCCTCAAGATCATGCCTGTTGCTGCTGTGCCTAGGACACCAGTCAACACACCTGCATTGGTCGACAGGCCTTACAAAACACTGGACCACCTTGGCGCCATACACACAACCATACAGTTGTCAAAGAGAATGCCGCCAGACAGGCAGCTTATTGCACTACACTGGATGCGATGTAAATATCTGATTGGCATGACTGCATTGACACAGATATGCAACAGGGTACAAACATGGAATATTGCTTAGTTAACACGCATTGACAAAAGGGGACCATGCAAGCCAACAGCATCACATGTGAAACTCATCCAGGCCACACCAGCTGAAAAATTGATCAACTGGTAGTACAGGCATGGTGTAGCAGCATCAGGCAAAGCAAGCGCTAGCGCCTGATAACCGAGAGCAGGCATTCAGCCCCTGGCAGGCCATTATGCAGGCCACAGCCCCTCCTGCTGATGTCACCCTGCTCAGCTGTGTCAGGAACGATGCTATGCCCAGCAACAAACGGCGCCAGACTGGAAATTCAGTGATCTGAGCCTAGTCACAGAGCTGTGTTCAGCTGGCTTGTCATGCAGCTTGTCATGCAGCTTGTCATGCAGCTTGTCATGCAGCCTGTCATGCAACTTGTCATACAGCCAGTGGTGTGTTAATACCCCGAGACTAGGCATCTCCGCAGCGGCTTGAAACTCATACAAGTGGCTTGCTGCGAGATGTGATATGTGACATGCTCAGTCACCCATCACATCTCGTGATCTTTGTGCAAACGGCAGCCAAGATAGCTCTGCACCACAGGGCTGAGATTTCGACAAATTCGCGGAGGGTTTCCACGTGTGGTTCCCGCAGCATTGTCCGTGCCTGCCCAATTGATCGTTTAAAATAAACTCTGAAGCGATTGATCGTTTGGTGTGACGCCTTCGTGTGGTTTCGGAGCTCGACCGATGCAGCCTTAAGCCGAAACCATGCATGGAGCTTCTGCGCGCTAGCTGATCCGTGATTTCTTATCACGTGATAGACATGGTTAAGCGCAAGCGCAATGAGCTGCCGAATGTCGTGGAAATGCAGCCCATTACGGACACAGAAGTTGGGACAGTCGGACCGTTTACTGTGTACTTTCCCAGTGGCTTTAACCCTTCAGCAGACGCGAACTGCACCTGGCATGTGTATACCCACAAAATACACAAGCACCAGCACATTATTGTCGCACGAACAGTGAGTTTCCATCTTGTCACCTTAGGCTTGACACTCATACCTACCTTCCATCCTCAGTTGGCACCACTGCACGCAGGGAATGGTGGACTTCGTAGGACGCACGCATGGCGGGGAGTACGCAGGTCATCTACCGTGCAGGCAAGCATTCACTCGTGCACAACGTCCGTCTTGTTGCAGAGAATGTGAGCTCAGTCTTGGCTCCACACGCCTCCTGTCAAGTCACTACGAAACATCACTAAAACCAATTGCAGTTCTGCATGCACACTCTTGATGTGCACTCTTTGACTAGGCAGGTGAGTCAGTCAACAGAGACTGATCACACTTTGCCTGGTGCAGGTATGCTATAGGCGTGCTTGACAAGGCAACAGGCAAGATGAAGGCTATGGATGCTGAGGCTGGCCGCATCATACGCATGGAGCCTCGCTGCCCTGACGTGGAGTATGAAGACACTGGAGCTGGTGTGCGCTCTGAGCCCTTGGATGCTGAAACAAGAATGAAGGAATACAAGAGGTCAGCTGTCCCTCAGCAAGTCTGCTTTTGCGTGATTGTCAGAAGATGTGTGAAAAGCATTGCCATTGCCATTGCCATTGCCATTGCCATTGCCATTGCCATTGCCATTGCCATTGCCATTGCCATTGCCACTGCCACTGCCATTGCCTTGGCAGGAGCAATGCACTAGCACTAGTGCTGACATATGCAGAATGCATGCACAGTGTCTGCAAATACAGCTGTGACTTGATGTTGCTTGAATCACTGGTTTTCTGGATCCTTGCACCTCCAGGACACTAACAGCATCAACAGCCACATGCTGCAGTGGTTGTCTCTGCCTTGTTCCTTTCACCTTACTTTGCTAGTTAACAACAGGTTGGTGGAGCAGTTTGGCAGCACCAGAAGGAAGAGACAGTTGACAGCGAAGGAGAATGCAGTAGTCAGGGCTGATGCCGTGGGAGGGGCAGAGGCGCTCAAGGACATGCTCAGATCAGCTGCTGACAAGGCAGCTGAGTCAAACATGACCAAAGATGAGATCATTAAGCAGACTCAGGCCCTCAGGGCTATCCCACCCCATCATCCTGAAGCCGTGAAGCCTCATGATGCTTACAGGTAAAGCTGGTTGCCATGCAGGGCGCAACCAAACTAAGCTTTAAAGACAGAGCTGACTGAACAGCTTCAAGTGACATGATATCAAAACTAGCAACTGTTTGCTTTGCTTTGCAAATGTCCTGAAGCAAGCGCTTGATGTACTGTCAAACGTGTCACCAACTGGCTCGTATCTGCAGTATGTGCTCTAGCCTCTGCGACTGCATATCCTGCACTCCTTCCTTGTAGATCTGTGCAGAACAACACACAGCCCTCAAGATTGCCACATTTGACTGGTGGCCCCCTCAGATACATGTGCTGACCGTATGACCTTAGCCTCGGCAGTGACTGGTCCTGTCTCAAACCTGATTTGCTGCTTGGCGCAGGCTGAATGAGCTGCTACCTAGCGACTGCAACCAAGCACTGGCCGGAGTTGCAAAGCAGCTGCAGCGTGGCATTGATGAGCCTGAGTATCGAGATGGCGCCATGCGTGTCAAAAGAATGGTGCGAACTTCACAGCTCATCCATAAATTGCTCGTGTGTGATGACAGGACTGTCGATTGCAGTGGGCATGCACGGTGTTACCTGGTAGAGGCAATTGCTGGGGTACACCTGTCATGTACTACTAAGCAAGCGCGCCTGGTGTTGGTAAAGCAGTCAAAATATCACAGTGCTGGACTGCCTGTTTAGGCACCATGTGGTGATAGATGTGCTGGTGACATGCGTAGACATCTGCCTTGTGTCCAGATGCCACTGAGGCTGTGTAGAGATTGGTAAGTAGTCATTGGAGCAGGTGGCATAAGAAGTATACCAGCAGTTTGTTTGGTGAGCAGGACCTCTTGCTCTTCTGCTTCTTGAGGCAAGATCGAGGCTGTAGTAGGAAGGTGGAAGTCACATCATATCACAAACAACCTATTAAGTTTCCTGCGCGACCCTTGCATGAGGCTTCTGTCAACAGCCTTACACAAACAGGCTTATCTCCTGAAATAGCAAGCAATCATGAGCAGGCTTGACTGAGCTCTAGTACTGCTGCTTTCAAACACTCCTGGACAAGCAACAATGGACAGTCTAAATTGTGCAGGCCAACATAGCAGATTCCTGACGTTGACCAGCGTTTGGTGTTTTGCAGTTCCCAGCTTACATTCTGGACAAGCTGGCAAGCCTGAAGGGCATGTCATCAGATGTGTTTGAACGGAGGATGAATTACACAGCGCTGCTGGGGTCTTTGCTGAACTTGTACATCGGTCCTATGACTTTGAAGATAGACAGTGCGCGAGCAGGGGGCCTCACATTCATATCAAAGCGCACCAATGTACCGGTACGTCACTTGCCTCTGCCAAAATGGGTGTTGTTTGCTGTGTATGACTTGCTTCATTTATTGCATACCCTGTTGCAACATGACTTTCTGCATTATGTGTGTAGGCCGTGCACCTTGTGTACCTTGTGAGTCGAGCTGTGCCATGCTGTGCTGTGCTATGCCATGCTGTGCTGTGCCATCATGTGCTATCCCATGCTGGGCTATGCTTTGTCATGCTACAGCATGCTGCGGCCTGCTGTGCTTCAGGTCCATTTGTGACCGACGCTGCTGAGCATGCCTTTGAGCGCTTGGGTCAAACAGTGTCAGATGCATCAGAACTTGGTTGTTGTATGTTGCAGATGGACATGCTGGACCACTTCCTGTCCAAGTTCTATCAGCACAGGACAGAAGGCACCAATGAGATCTATGACATCTCAAGGGACTCTAAAGGCTTGCTGCTGCTGTACATCCTCATTGTGGCTGTCTTGGCTGAGGATGGTGAAATGTCATCAGACAGCTTTGAGAGCCTGAGGGAGTGCTTGAAGATGGCGTCTGCAGAGATTGTGTCAAGACTGAGGTAATGATCAATCTCACTTCCGCACTGTTGCCGGTCACTCAACATACTTCGTGCTGAGCCTTTCACACACAGCCACTCACTGACTGCCGCTCTTTCATCACAAGGCGCTGCTCATCCCCTCCCAGTCATGTCCTGTATGTGCTCCTTTTCCTGCCATTTGTCTATCAGTCTGTTGTCATGCAAAGCATGCTCCATAGGCAAAAAGCTGCAAATGTCATGAGGCATGGAGTACACACACACACACGTTGAGCATCTGTGCACATGCACACTGCACATCCACACACTGCAATATGTAGCCAAGTACAATCTGAGTTTCATAGGCTACTTCTGCCATACTGTTGATTGTTGAGTTCACAGTGCACGCAGTATACTATTGACCGTTGACTTCACAGTGCAAGACGACGCACTCACTTACCAACCAGTGTGTTTCTTTTCATAGGGAACTGGGTTGTATATGTACTGCTGCAAAAGGCTCTCCAGCCATCAGCAGCATGAAGCCGTACAGCGTGTCCTTGTTGCCAGCCTTGGCAGGACCACCAAAGACCTTACAGGACTACTTCCCACATTTGAAACTTGGCCGGCGAGGCAAGTAGGCGCTGCAGCTATAGTGTCCTAGGGCAAGCCTTCTTTACGTGATAGGGGTCATGAAGTCTGACTGTCTTAAACAGTTTGCTGCCTTTGCGAGGCAAGCTAGCCTTGCAAGCCTGCTCAGGCAGTGTAGGCTCAGGCAATTTGAACTGGCGAATAGTAATGCTACAGGAAACAAGTTGGCTTGCTTTTGGACAACATGGGAGCATGTCCACTTTTGCACCAGAAGCATCCGCGAAATCGTCATTTCTACTTCGAAGCTGTAATGACATGTAAGCTACAATCAACACCTCATGGTCCTGAAAAGCATCTTAAGAATCGCATTCATCAAATTCCCTGACTATGTAACGGAAGTCTACACACTGCTGAATTCTGTATTGTTCCATTTGAGCAAGTGGACTCTGCAAAATGGTTGGGAATACAATTGCCACTACAAGCAGGGCTTGTTCGCTATAGTATACATACACCACAATGGCGGCAGACCCACAGCACAAACTAGACTGTAATGGAATCTGCCTACACAAAGCAAAAACGGCAGCATGCAAGCATGCACAGGACAGGGTAGCCCCTAGTTCATGTGGCCTACAGACTGTCAAACAGAGTTTCACACAACAGGGAAACAGAGCCTATTGAAAAGAGCCAATGGAAACTTCAAACAGCGGACCTGTGTATCAAATCTTCAACTCTGTGGGGCACTCTTTTGCTGGCTCTGAAGCTTGATCATGCGTTCTCTGTACTGTGCTAGGTCAAACTCACCATTACGGTAACCTCCCATGGATCTATCTATGCTGGACAAATCAAGAATTCCTTTCAATGACTTTACGACGTCTGCGCCAGACCTTACAAATACAATCTTATCACGTGTGTCACGGTCCAGAAAGGGGTAGAAGGCATTCCAAGCCAAGTTGAAAATGCATGGTGGCTTTGCTAGGACAGCATGGCCCAAGCGCTCTGGGTAATGACTTTGCAACACATTGATGGATTGTTTGGTGACTGCAAAGGGGGGTGAGTTCTTGGGTGAATAGCCCTCCATCTCCAAAATCCAAGACATCTTTTCTACACCTGTCGTACACAAACGGTATTCATGCATGACGCATTCGGGTCATGTGCATAGATAGAGGTGCAAATTTGAGCACACAACATTCATGTGCGTTGGACAGTACATTCATGAGCATGACCTAGCCTAGCCCATCATCTTTTGTTATGCAACTCCATAGCATGCATGCAAGACATTCAACATTGATACAAACAAAATATTTGTGGCACACCTGATTGGTCTGCCAACTCACTGGCTCTTTCCAGGGTGTACACAAGGAACTTCAACTGATGTTCTACATCGCTAGGTGCCATCTTGTTACGTAACCGCATGAGTACAACAGGCCTGCAGTGGCTTACAAGAGCTGTCAAACACAGAGAAATTTGAAAGGCATGTCACTAGGTGACACAAGCAGAGTGTCCCGGCAGCACATAGGTGAGCCAGCACTATTTTTTGTGCATTGCTGCTCACCGGCCAAGCAAGTCTGTGCTGTCCAGTAGCTCGACTCTGCCGGTAGAAGCGTTATGAGCAATGTCGGTCCAAGTTATATTGTGAGGCTGGAACTGCTGTCTCCACGTTAGTGTTGACCGGAGCATTGCTGCGGCCTTGGCCACGTTCCAATCTCTCGCAACAAGGTACCGCTTGAGGGTATTGCTGGTGCACCAACGCTGAACTGGGGGGCACAACGTAGACAACTGGGGCTGAATGGCTGATCTGAGCTGCTCGACCTCTCCAGACTTCTGGCTGTCTGACACCATGCGGTTAAACATCTGTTGGATAGCACTGTATGAGCAGGCGTAAGCTGACAAGGACCCTGACCCTCAAGCCGGACGAAGAGGGTCGGTCGCAACTACAATGTATGCCTAAGGGGACATCTGCGGAAAAGGAGGTGAACGTCAATGGATGAACATGACACCAGCATCCGGTTCGAACCTTGAGTCTTTCGCTCTGGATGGCCTGTCCTGCCGTAATAGCTACAAGTCAAGTGCCCAGAAGCAGGCAATGATGGGTTTAGGCGATTGTTTGTGACTCATATGCCAACAAAAAGACTCACGTGTACTCACGTCAGCTTGTCCGCAGCTCAAATGCCAGGTATAAACAGGGTGTCCGCTGCTATGACTCACTTGCGACGGTGGTCATGTAAACACCATGTGGCATATCAAGCCGGACGTACTTCCTCTTCTGTTGACGTCTGTGTGGCAGCGCTGCTAGCAGCAAGCACAGCAGAACTTCCTCATGATTCGTCGCTGGTTCTTTATAAGATGCAGTTGACATTGAGGTAAATGGGCAGCAAAGCAGAGTCATTTGCGTCTTGGCAGACACGCAGCTATGTCTTACTTCAAGCAGCCTTGAAGCCATATGGCAAATGCATAGCTGTCTGGCAAACAAACTTCAGGCTTGAAAGAGGGGAGCAGATATCGTTTTCTTATTTATCTCTTACAATTCAGCTACCATTCACTTTCTGCGAGTCAAGCTGTGCGGTCGGCTGAAAGTTCTGCCCATTGACCTTGCAATCATATCCATGGGCAAGGAACCTCGAGCGCCAGCAATTTCATCCTCATTCAAAAAAGCTGTGTACATGGTGGATTGCGATGAGTCATCAGAGATTGACGTTCTCCCTTGCTGCCTGGGTTCTGAAAGTGATTCTGTTGCTAATGCTAGAGTATGCCCATCCGGCCCCAGGACCAAGCAGGGGGGAGATTGCGGGTCTGATGGGGGTGGTATAGCAGGGTCAGAAAGCCTCCTTCTTTGCAGGGGTACATCACCCCGCCGTACTGTTGCAGTCTGTGACAAACAGTAAAGTAGAGTCCACTGTTGTGCTGAACTCTGTCTATGCATGCCATGCGTATCATCATACTCATCTGTGCATGCATGGCAAAATGTGTGAAACTGCCCATGCAAAATGACACCGTGCAGGTGTGTATGGCATAAGAGATCCAGCTTAGCAACACTTGCTTACCTGAATCAGAACCATGTTTACGTAGTATGAAAGTGCAGGGCAGTCATGGTCTCTGTGCATGTGAGAGCCAGACTCACCTGATTGCGTAGGTGCTGGACCTGGCGTCTCACCAAGATTGCAATTACAGCTAGCAGGCCAAGTCCCATCACCACACCAACAGCTGCATACTTAACAGCATCTGTAGGGTCCCCAGCAGCAGACTCAGGGGAAGGGGTGTTGTAGGTCTGAGATGGAGATGTATCTAGAAAGATTGGCTCATTGGGGTACGGCACGGGTGGGGGTGGAGTTGTGGCTGTGTAGATTCCTGACGCAGGATCAAGTCTGCTTTGTTCTCTCAGGAGTGCGGCAGAACATGTTGGCTTGCCAGCAATTGCCAAGGCAGATCCGGAGGCTAGGTTGCACAGGCCAAGGTTGTCATCTAGGTTCCTGCATGCATGCAAAGCATTAGTTCACCATGTACGGGAAGTAAGCTTGTGGATCCCACTTCCAGTACATTCACATGTGGAGGAGGCAGTGCCCTGTAAGGCACTTACTGAATTGAGCATCTTGGTGCAAAAGATGGTCCCGAGACCGTACTTTCACGTGCACAGAGCCTGGTGCAGAAGCAATCTTGGTACAGGTCTGGCTGACTGAGACCAGCTTCAACAACCGTCTCAATGCGGTGTATCACTTTCCCAGAGCAGCTGTTGGCATGTTACATGCCTCAGCATCCTAGACATGCATATGCCACATGCAAATATAGACAGCGGTACCCTCAGCTAGTTTTGCCAAGCTGATGCAGTGACAGGGAGCAGCCTCGTCCAGCACACATGTCAAAATATGCACAAAACTTTTACAGTTTATTGCACAGGCATGTTGTTGAGGTTTGGCACTGTCACAAGCTACTTACAGCTGGTAAAGGGTGCCCAACTGTGAGGTTGCATGCCAGGTCTGAGGCACATGCCCTTCAAGGCTGTTGTTTGCCAGATTTCTGCATAAAACAGTCAACAGCCCTGACATTGGTAGAGGCCTTCAGAGGCGTGCATGCGCTGAATGATCTGCTACAGGTCAGCTGTGACCTTCTCACCAGTTGCATTGGCTCGCTGTGTATGCTGTGATATATGCTGAGATATGGTTAGTCAGGCAAGCTGATGTAAATGTGAGCAGTAAAGGGAAGTCTGCCATCGATCTATGCTCACTGTATGTTTGCTTTTAAGAGAGCTAGGTGCAACAAAACTCTAGACATGCTGTCTTCATGCCATGCGCTGAGCTCCAGCAAGGCTAGAGACATACTTTTGTTGTATGAAGATGGCATTGTATTATGTCAACTTATGCAGTCATTGCAAGGCATGTTAGGAAGCAGCGCTGCTCTGCAGCACATCCAGTTGCAGAGGAGGACAATGCATCTGACAACATGACACAAGCTTGCTTACATGGATGCCAGCTGCTGCGAATTTCCCCATGAGCTGGGCAGACAACCTGTAAACTGGTTGTTGGACAAGTCTAGCTCAAGCTGCTCATGTTTGCAACAATCTGCGAGGGCAGTGGGCCAGATAATCTGCAGTCAAAGTCATGGTGATATGCTTGTGCCTTGCCAATTGCCTGGATTGTGCTACCACTGTTCCAACTCCATACATTGGGAATAATGTTGCCCTTTCAGCGCATGCGCCAGAACAAGACAACCCCATGAAGCATAGCATCAGTAGACTGTTACCCTTGCTGAGGCACCTGCAGTACTTGCAGATTTTGCATCAGGCTCAACGCCTCAGGCAAGCTTCTCTGGAACGTACTAACTGAGATGGCTGGGGTCGAAAGGCTGATGCCCGTCACATCCCAGCTGGTGCAGCAGACGCCGGACCAGTTGCAAACAGGGATGTCTCCGGCTGCTCCGGTCAGCAAGCCTATAGATTGCACGCTGCAAGAAGGTGGACCGCATGATGTAAAGCCACAGACATCGCTCGAGCTAGTCCAATTCTGAGCCTGCATTGCTGAGCTGGAAGTCGGAAAGAATGAGCTCTTTAGCGCTTCCTTTGCCGTAGCGTCAGTACTGTTGGTCTGTGCTCGAACGGGTGGATGTCCGCATACCGCAATGTACAAGAACAACACAAGCAGCCACTCATGGCCGTGAAGGTGAGCGTTTGGTCTTGTACAGAGAAAGAAAGACCGTCCTTGTTTCTGTAGTGGCATGGCGTCACGATCACGAAAGTATGGTGGCAAGCCCGAGGCCAAACCATCAGCTCGATGTGTGGGAGCGTTGCGGTCAAATCAGGCAACCCGCTTGCCATGGGAAAGTCCAATAACTAGACGAAGCCCTGGACGAAGCCAGAGTCAAACTTGGAAGTCGTGCGTTCAAACCGGAAGTCGTGCGTTCAAACCGGAAGTCGTGCCTTCAAATTAATCTCAGCGTGCCACTATTAACACGTAATTGATGAGTAAGGCCACCGATTGCATGCATGCCTGCCTGATATCACAACAAGTGCAAACATGCACGAGGCGCCGGAAAGCAGCCTTATGGCAGGTGTAAAAAATCTCTGTATCTACCTGTTGGCAACGCGTCTGTGGATGTGACAGAAGGATTCATGGCCCTGTCTATTACAATATAAACAGTCAAAATACCAGATAGTACAATATTATCAAACAATCACTGTCAACAAGCTGGCTAGGCAGCAGGGCGAGGTATCAATAAATGTCTAGGTTTCAAAAAAACACTGGCAACGGGCAAGTGGTCCTGGCCGTGCCAGCCTCACTTCCACTCTGAAGGTCTTCACCCCATCAGCTGAACGCGCAACTGGCATTGCATGGTCATTGTCCATGAGTGAACCGCTTGCCTACTTATATTGTAAGACATATCTGAATCTATAGCAAGCATCCACTGTGGCACAACACGTCGCAAATAACTTGCCAGCTTGGTCATGCAGCACACGACACAGACTCGCATCACACTGACTCACCAGTCGTGTGCGCTGTATATAGTTACAGAGCTGCATACAAGCTGAAGAATACTGACAGTGCTGCATCATTCTCAGCTCATCTCTTGCCTTGGAATATTTGTTGCAGATGACACCTTCAGAACACCTTGGAACACAATTTAGCCGGCCCCATTCCTTTTTACCACCATGAGCATGCTCATCAACACAGACGTACTCACGACAGTGACTTCGGAAGGAACCCTTATATCTGACAGGGTTACATGTCACGTAGTGTTCTGAAGACAGTCAAGCTTCAGCTAACTGAGATGCATGCAACTTGTGCACAAACACAGACAGCAAGCCATGATCACCACAACAGCACAAAAAACCTGCCTAACAACCAACAGCACCACATGGCGTTGACTGCCAATATTCAGCATAATCTGCTATGTATACAAACAGCAGCTACGCCCTAGTTCACTCTAGCTTTGTCAAGCTGATGGTCGTCACTTTGTGCAGCCTCAGCAGACACAGCTGCTGCAGCCACTGGCTCCTGGTTTGCTGGCTGCCCGACGTGTGCATGCAGGCCACTGCTCTTTTTGAAGGCTGACACAAGGCTCCTGCTGCTATGCTCTTCAAGCAGCTTGGCAGTCAGGTCCTTGAGGGAGTGCATGCCGTGTGTCTCCATATCCCGAGTGCGCACGTTCACAGTCTGCTCCTTCATTTCCTGCTCCCCAACAACCTGCAGTGCACACCCAAGCTTAGGCACATGCTTATGGCAAGGCAATATTCAAAAGCATGACAAGCAAAAGCGTACTGACTTGGCAGCGTCAAAATGAGCTGCAATGTCACCCACATCTATGACATGCCACCGTGAGCTTACACCATATACATACCTAGCACAGAATGCATGCAGAGGCAAGGTAGCAAATCATTGACACGCACAAAGGTCAGTCAGACGTATATGCCCTATTGACTCGATTGAATGATAGACAGCGAAGCATAGAGCAGGCTCTGTGCTATGGGCAGGCCAGTGGGAGGTGTCTACTCCTCACCAGAATGTAGTTGTACTGGGCTAGCTGGGCCTCCCTGACCTTCTTCTGCATCTTCCTGTCTGTGGCATCCACATCTACATGGAGCTTGGCTTTGCGCAGTTGCAGACGCACCTGCTGCGCGTACTCAAGACTGGCTTCACTGATGGGGACTACCATCACCTGAACCATAAAGCACAGCTGGTGAGCAGCTGCATGCGAGGCTGTCCTTCTGTGGACATGCGTGTGAGTGCCACCAATGCCTGAAGCACAACTAGCACAATCGCTTGAGTGCAAGATAGCAAACGGAGCTTGCAGCGGAGACTTGCAGCTGGGCGCTGCTGTCTAATGGTGTCTGTATGCAGATGCTGTTGTGACATCATGCTGAAGCAGGTGTACAGGTCTGTATGGAACATTGTGCCTAGCCTCAGCTATTCCAATCTGTAATGGATGGTAGCCAAGGATGCAAGGCAGCGCTGCATTAAATATAACTGCATGCATTTGAAGGTGTGCAAGGATGACACAGTCCTCTTGCATTGCTTCCATGTTTGGCATGCATGAACACAGCGCTGCAACGTTCAGTCCAAACATCATGAGGTGGGCAACTTGCCTGTCTGGGGCTGAGCCAGAATGGCCATTTGGCAGCATAGTGCTCTGTGAGGATGGCAAACATGCGCTCCACTGAACCTAGGATAGCTCTATGAAGCATGACAGGCCGCTCATGCCCAGTCTCTGTCTGATACTGCAGGTTGAATCGGATAGGCAGCTGGAAATCCAACTGCATTGTGGCACATTGGAACTTGCGCATCAGGGCATCATAGACTGTGATGTCAATCTTGGGACCGTAGAAAGCGCCGTCCCCAGGGTTCATCTGCAGTAGGCAGCTCTGTTTGAGTTACTGTTTAGGAGCTGTGATCCTGTATGCTGTCAAGACTGTGGTGCAGCAGCACGATGTGAGTGCCAAGAAACACATCATGAGGCAGCTGTTGTCACAGGCTATGTCATGATCTTTGCCATGCATTGCTGTCGATGAGTTCCAAACTATAACAGGCAACCATTGTGGTGAAGCTTCTGGTTTGATCTGCGGTTGATGCACCTGTCCTGCATTTGAACATGCTCAGATGTATTCAGCAGAGGCAGTGCATTGGCATGCCAAGGGGGAAGATGGCTGACCTCCCAATCAAGGCCAGTCTCATCAAGGGCACCCTGTAGCGCCCCCTCTGCTTGATCCCACATGGCATCGTCTCCTAGCTTCTCCTGGGGCCTTGTCGACAGAGCCATCTTGTAGTGCAGGCCAAAGGTGTCGTACACCACCTTCAGCATTTGCAAGAAGCGGTGCAACTCTGGCTTGATCTGATCCGGCCTGCATTGCATGCAAGACGTCACTCTTCCAAACCAAAAACTCTGAAGTATGAAGCAACACTGCAGTGCAACTCTGGCTTGGTCTGCTCCAGCCTGCAAGTAAGATAGTACTCTTTCAAACCAAAAGCACTGCTCTATGATGTGACACCACTTACATGTCATTGACAGAGCCATGGTTAGGCCAAAGAATGAACAAATAAGCAGAGAAAGGAGTTGCGCTGCTGAGTAAATGGGATGGGAACACAAGATACCATCACCGCTCGCAACAAAAAGATTCGAGGACACGTTCCCATTTGCTGAAGAAAGGGGAAGGCTACACTGCATGCAAGGCTAGTAAGAGCCTGCGCACCTGCAGAAGACATGGGCATCATCCTGCTGGAAACGGCGCACCCGGGTCAGACCTTGCAGAGCACCGCTGTACTCATTTCGGTGCAGCACACCAAAGTCTGCCAGTCGCAGTGGAAGCTCTCGGTATGAGCGCGCTCTGCTTGCAAACATCACACAGTGTCCTGCATACGAGCAAGCATGTACCCTTCAATCCAGCTCTTTCAGTAGAGGTGTGTCTTGGGACTCTGTCAAAGAGAAGGTCAAGCCCAGGCGAGTCGTTGCGAAAGCACGGCATGATGTGCACTGAGCAGAGGAAAGCACACGCCATGACACAGATGCACAGTGAATGCCACGACAGAAAACATGCGCGCCCAAACCTGGCAGAAAGGTTGCACGCTTCAGGCTGACAAAACATGGCAGACTAAATAGGCAACACTGTGCAGGTGACGGACCTGGGCAATTCATTGGTTTCAGCCCAAACTCCTGCTTCTCAATGTCGAAGCTGAACATGTTCTGCTTGTAGTGCTCTGCATGGCCGGAGGTCTTCCAAAGATCAAAGTTGTAAATGTTGGGCGTGACAACCTCTTCGTACTCATAGTCCCAGTATACCTCTCTGATGAACTGCAGCAGATCAGAAGAGGTGTGACTCAGCAATGGTGTTAGATAAAAGCTGCAATGCATGGTGCTGCTGACCAGCAGCTAAGACTGCAGCAGAGCAAAAACATTGCTTGATGATGCAAATTTATTGATCAATGAATCCCTTGTAAAGAATCAGTGAAGAAGGATGCATCAAACAAGGGAAGGCATTGTCAGAAGCCACATACCGGATTTGATGATGAACATCATGTATGCTGCTGTCATGCATTTTACAGCTCCATACAAACTTTGACAGAACCAGACCGCAGTACAGATATGCAGATGCTGTTACCACCATATTTAATCATAACATCATGTGCAGGTTCCATGATATGCAACATGGCTGCAGTCATGATGCCCACCTCAACAAGGGTGTTATAGACGCGAGCTCCATTGGGCAAGAAGAAGCAACTGCCCGGGGACATGCGGTCAAAGAAGAAGAGCTCCTGCTGGGTGCCCAGCAGGCGGTGATCCCTCTTCTTGGCCTCCTCCATACGGTGCTGGTAGTCTTTCATGCTCTCCTTGTCTGGAAAGGTGATTCCATAGACTCGCTGCAACAACAAAGGTCACCAATGTGGAAACTAAATCACAGCATCAAAGCCACAGTCTCCTTCTGGGTTGTGGTACTGCTAGTCCTTCACACTGTATTTGGTTGAAGGTGTGACTTATGCAGGTCTGGTTGCAGGTCTGCTTGCTTGTCAAACTTGCAGCAGCAGCAGTGACACCCTGCTTGGCATACGTGCCGCAGTCTTCACTGTAGGACATCAGTGAGTCTGAAGCACTGGGCACGAAGCCCTGACAGCAGCCCTCAGCTGACGCTGCATGTAACTCCTATTGCACTATGCTGGTCAGTGCAAGGAAAAAGAATACGCGTGTTAGCCGACACAACAGCAGCACGCCCTGAATGCAGTCAACATGCTTTCACCTGTAGAGGGTCCTTGTTGACATCTGCACGCCAGAAGGCCCTGGACAGATTGTTGACTGCCTGAGTCTTGAGGTAGCCTGTGTTGGGCAAATGAGGTCCATGGCACAAGTCTACCATGGGGCCACACCTGCAGGTGTCATCAGCTGTCAAGCCTAGATTGGTGATGAGTCATGCATATCATCAAGTGCTGACTGTTACAAAGTGAAGCGCAAATGGCTCAGGTGATGTTTAGATGGAGATGCATCTGCAGCCTAGCAAATTAGGCACAAGGGATGAGGTAATATCACGTGACAGCATGAACTGACTGATAGGGCTGTCAAGTGCATCCTCAACATCACCTGCATGCTCAAGTTGTGACGTGAGCTTGACTGAGATCGTGACTCAGGTGGTGACGACACACAGTGCTCATGATCAATGGCGGTTGATGAAAAGGGAGGAAAGAATCAGCCTGACCTGTAAAGGGAGATGGTTGCTGTTTGTGGAAGCCCTGAAATGATTTCCACTTTGAACTTGTTCTCCTGGAACATTGCCAAAGCTTCATCTCTGGTGACCACAACCCTCTGGAAGGACTGACTTTCCTTGACAACCTGCATTTTCAGCATGACAGTCAGCATGATAGAGCATGCAGACATGACATGTTGCTAAACGCAGGACTGCTTGTTGGCTCCACATGAAACAAGCAGGTCTGGCAGCATGAATGCTCCCACACATTACCAGCACATTGCACTATGCTTGTGTGCCTTTGTGCCTCCTTGATTTGCATGCCTCTTGCATTTGTGATGTAGGCTTTGAAAAGGATGCAGCATGCACAGTGTTCAATGCTGCTTGCCTGCTGCATGCGCTTCTCAATGGCTGCTTTGTCAGCATCTGTAAGAGTGCGTCCATCCTCTAGGTAGCAGTCGTAATAGAACCCTTCCTCAATGGAGGGTCCTATTGTCAGATCAACACCAAACTCAAGCTCCAGCGCCTGTCCCAAGATGTGCGAGCTTGAGTGCCAGAAGGTCTGCATCAAGCCAGAAGTGAGCACAGGAGGTGGCGCATGTGCCAGTGATCAGGTGCATCTGCCTAGGTGCAACTCACATCTTTGCCAGTCTTGTCGTCAAAAGTGCAGAGCTCCAGGCTGCAGTCGGTTTCCAGCGGACGCAGCAAATCCCAGGTAATGGCATCATCTGCCGACGCTGCCTTGACTTTTGCAACCACAGCCTTCTTGACAACGCTTTTTGGCAGAGTCTTGGCCACGTCCATGGGCGTGGTGACACCTGCAATTCCTTGCTGAACGGCTCCATCGGGCAAAGTGACCTTGATCGGACTTGCAGCCTGCTTGGCCTCGGCAACTCTGTCCACTTCCCTTTGGTAGTATTGCTCAAACAACTCGACTCGTTTATGGTAGTAAGGCTCACGCTTCTGAACGTAGTCCTTGTGAGGCTTAGCTACAACTGCTGCATGCTTGCCTTTACTAGGGTGACTGTTGTGACTGCCATTCGACAGCAGAGAAGCGCCGTTCTGCATGTTGTGGGGGTGCTCTGCACCTGGCAAAGCCTCTGGGGTTGCGCAGCAATCCGCACCCATTGTGAGTACTTGCGACGATGCGTGCACAATGCAGAAATGAAGTTGCTCAGACAGTCTCGCGCTGTTGCAAGAGCGGCAGGTTTCTGAGCAGTCACCTTCCGAAGCGACCAACGACATGCATATTGAGGGTATACACGAATTCAGCTATAAAACCTAGATCAATTTGCTATATGGCTGCAGCAGAAACACAGCTCAAAACAAACTGCTCCCACATCAGGAGTTTGCACGCTTGGCTTGCGCATCAGCAGTGTTGTGCTGTATCTGCAAAGTATATTGCACCTTGTATTTATGATCTCAACGTTTCACTCACCAAAGAGTGAGGAGGCCTTGGAGATTGGCAGAGTTCCTTTGTCAAACCAGACACAGTGACAAAAATGGTCGCACATGCATGTCCTATTTTTTGCAAGGCGTTGTGACTGGGCATGCATCATGAAGGTCTTGATAGTGGATTTAGCTCAGTTTCTCAATTCATCTACGAGCCAATTCAAGTGAGCTCTAAACTGGCGAGCAGCTGGAAGAGGCATGTCACGCGGCACCCCTATTCTGTCCCGAAGATAAGCTACTGAAGCACACACAGGTGCCCCAGGAAGAGCATTGCCATTTGCTGCTGAATGCATGCCAGAATGAAGAGACTCAGCTGCTGCTTGTGGTCCATCTAGCAGCGCTGTAGCAACATGCCTCAAACCTGCAGAAGGCACCACGATGCATTCAGGCTTTGTTTGGAAAGTGCTGATGCAGCCTCCTGAAGCAATCACATTTGCATGGCTTACGAGTGTGCTCACTTTATCAGCAATAGCACAGGACTGCATTGTGTCAAAGACTAACCTGCATCTACAGCATCCACATACTGCATGCCTGGCTTTGCATTGGGATCAGACAGGGGTGCATTCACAGGTGGGTTGCCCTGTTGTCCGCAGCCCCGAGCTGCAAACTTGACCACGGCCTCATGGTTTTCCACCAGCCTGTGAACTGCCCTGAGCTTGTCCAGGTCAGGATGCTCCCCTGCAGCACACATACCCAGCATCGAATACAGAACCCAGAAAAACATCTTTGAGGCAAAAAAAGGTGTCACTGTGCTTACTGCGACGCTAGCTTCAAAACAACTTGTCAGCGTACCTCCTGCTGCAAACACACACTGCTGTGCACGGTCTAAGCAAAGCCTGCTTATCTTATTTGATGCGCATGCAAAGTGAGAAGCATTGCATTGCTTGCAATCATGAACGCTATGCTGCATCCTGAGCGAACAACATGCGACATACCTGGGGAGTGTGGTTCTAGGGAAGAAGAGTTGAGTGGCGGTAGAGGCAGGTGCCAGCTGGTGCGGTCGTCTCCATCTATGGCATCTGACATCTCCCTAGCTGCTGGCACTGACACACATCCTGCATGACAGCACAGGACCATCATGCACTCACAGCTTCACATGCACTCCAGAAAACACTCGGGTACAAAGCTTGTGCTTGGAGCCACCAACTACGTATAGGTGACAACACTGATGCAGCACCTGACCAGCCTTGACCTCTCACATGTGCACTGCCAGACTGCAAAAGGTGGCAGAAGCTTTGAGTCCTTACATGAACACGTGGGCTCAGATACAATGTGCAAGACCAGTGACAGAAGGCCAGTGACAATGGCAGCATAAACTCTGGTCCTGTTGTTTTGGCTGCAATCAGAAAGTCATGACTCACCGCCAAGCTGTGGAGGCAGGTCATGCACATGGGTGTAGAAGTCAGACTTGGTACCCAAGTAAGATGGCTTCTGCTCCATGGCCTCAAACCACCTGCATCCCAGCAACACATTCAGGGCCGCTGTCAGATCGCTGACATGCACCGCAACAGCACAGATCTTGAGGCCTATCAGCACCAACATGGTGCACTGTCACTCCTAGTATCCACTGAGCAAGCAGCATCATATTGCACCAAGTGTCACACAGCACTTTTTGTCGCCAATTGTCTGGAGTGGGGTATATAGCTTATGCATCACGGCTGAAGACTGCTACACAGACTGCTGACAACGTCGATTCATGGCACAGCATGTTACACCTTGAAATGGTATGCTGGTTCACAGCTAGATGCATTTGATGTATGTGTGTTCTTGCCTTTCCAGATTGGGGAAGCGCCCATCCCCTCTGACTTTCACACCCTTGTAGTATGGGATGGAGGCTACTATGCGCTCCAGGAAAGGAGCAAAGACACAGTCCACCAGGGACATGTCCTTCCCCAAGAAGAATGGACCGCCATCGCTGTCAAGCTCCTCATTCACCTGGTCCATGACCCTCATGAATGCAGCCATGCTTTCCTTATGACTCCTGACAACATACCAGAACAAGCGTTTGGCTGACAGGAAGCATCACAAAGTGTTGTGTAAGATGATCAAGGCAGATGGGGTGTGTGTATGCTGACACATACTGTGTAAGATGATCAAGGCAGATGGAGTGTGTGTATGCTGACACATACTGTGTAAGATGATCAAGGCAGATGGAGTGTGTGTATGCTGACACATACCGTGAAGGCACTGGGGACGACAGAAATCCACACTGCAGGCTGTAATTACATACTGACAGAAGTAGTTATACACAGTAGCCAACTGTGTTTCAGCCTGTGCCTGCAACACTGCAGCAGTACCTCCCTGAGAAGTTACTGAAGCTGTAAAACTCATAGTGCATGCTTGATGTTGCTTTGTTGACAAGCACAGTATGCATGTCACACAAGATGATGAGGTGAGCCTGTACCAGGATCTGCACAGCCATTGCAACCAAGCTCCAAAGAGCTGCCTCTCCAGGCGCATCAGCTTCTGTGCTCGGTGGTAGGCTGGGCTGCCCTTGGCAGGCATCATGGGCTTCTCAGGGAACTTCTCCTCCAAGACTTGCATGATCAGGTCAGACTCTGTGTATAGCTGCCCATCAAGCTCCATTGCTGGCAACAGCCCTGAAGGTACCTGTGTGCACCACCACTATCATGAGGCACTCAACAAAGCATGCTGCATATGTAACACAGACTGTGTGCCTAAAATACTAGACCTGGGCCCACTTTGTGAATGTTTCCATTGACTATTTGTTGTTGAATGTCTGGGCTCAGATACGACAGGTCTCACAGATATCACAAGTTGAGCAACAATGCAACCAGGTGTGAAATAGTGCCAGCGTCCTTGACGCGTGCCGTCTTGAGAAAATCTTTGTGATCAGGCATGCCAGAAGGCATTGAAAGGCAAGCTGCAGAGTTGAACCAGCAAACTGCAGTACCTTTGCTGTGTAGGCAGCAGGCTTGTCGCCATAGCAGCGCATGTTGATTTTTTCTATGACATATGGTATTTGCTTTTCTTCCAACTGAAGCCAGACTTTCTGACAGTATGGACACCAGGCTGCAGAGTCCCTGCAGCCAAAACCAGCATCATGCGTACAAGCGTGAGCTTCGTAGGAAACACTGCTGCTTGCCAAAACTGTTGACCAAAGCATACCTGTAAAGTTTAAGTGCAGGCTGGTTGCTGTTACCAAAGCTTCTCTTGAGGGAGCGAGCATTGGCAGGCCCCTACAGCATGACTAAGTGATGAACAAGCATGTTTCCTTGTGCAGGTGTGCTAGCAGTGAGCGCATACATGTTCTAGGTCTGGCATTTCCCACTGCAGCTCCTTCTGCCGCTGCTGCACCTTGGCATGCAGCTCCTGCCAGGAGTACGCATTGTCTACGAATGATGAGGCTGCACCCTGCTGTACTGACTCGTTAGGCTCCTGTTGCAGCACGGACAATCTTGAGAAACGCGTCTCCGGTACACTGTAGTTGCCAAGTATTTCACCTTTGTGAACGCCTTCTTCAAGCCTGCTAACATAGTGCTGCCAATTCCTCCTGAGCTAGCTGAAACACGAGCTGTTGACGAGGCCTGATCACTACTCCTCTGTGAACAAAATCCGCGCGTCCGCGCCTCGTGAGCGAGGCGGACCGCGTTATGGCGATGCCGGCTGAGCTGCCGAGCTGTACACACAAAAGAGCAACTGCTGGCTGGTATAGGCACGACGGACATCTTCGCTGAGCTATTATAGGTCGAGCTTGCTGTCGACCCAACATTACTCTGGAGTACTTGCCTGTATTGATACGGGAATGTAAGATTAGTAAGTGTAGCAACTCTGCATGCATGGCGACTGGACCGATATCAGAGCGACGGCATGACTCCACCAGCCTCTCAGGTAAGCTGGCACTATGTCGGTGCTTGCCAGCCGATGCGCTGCAAGATCATAGCTGGCTCTTGATACCATATGGTGTATGTGCCTCAGGAAGCAAAAGCGACGTCCCCGTCGCCCTGTGACGTGCTGGCGCTGCAACAGTGTTTGGAGCAGAACAAGGGGGATCGGAAGAAGTGTGCTCAAGAGGTTCAGGCGTTCCAGCAAGCTTGCAGTAAGGCAAAAAGTGTGACATAGGACAGCAGCAGCCGCAGCAACAGCGATTAGAAGCAGACCTTGCCCTCTTGAGCCTTTCCTGCAGACCAAAGGCACCAACTAATGGTGTCAGCTTCAGATGGGGCATCAGCCGCAGTAGATGGCATGCAACAAGCGGCAATGATCCTCAACAACTCTCTGAAATCCTCAGCTCCCGCACCAGCTGGTGAGCAAACACCAACCAAGCAAGAGCTGAAGACCCTGACTGATGGCGTCAAGCTCGAGGCATCAAAGATTGGTCTCATGTGGGCAAGTAGCCAGCCCAGCCCTGCCGAAGCGCAATCACTATTCGCAGCGCTTGAACACCGCCACTCTCAGCTGTTCACCTTGCTCTGTCGAGCAGGGTATGGAGGAGGACCCACTCTGCTTCAGTCACTACAGTCAGTGGCAGCACCAGTCACTGAAGCTTGCCTCCACATTGTCAAGTATGTGTCCTCAACCAAGGTCATTCCAGAAGGTCAGGCAGCGAAGCAAGTTGCCAAGGTATGGGCTGCCTGTGATACAGCCAGCACAGCCTGTCTAGACAACAAGACAGCTATTGGTCGGCGGCTGCTCCACATCAGCAGAAGCGTCAAGGACAACATCAGGGAGCTTCAAGAAGTCATTGTTGAGAGTCAGGCCTGCTCGCACAGCAGTGGTGCACAGAGCGTTTCAGATGGCGCAAATTCTGAGGTGGACCTAGACTTTGAGGCAGATGCCATGAGTCTGGTTGAGCTTGAACTTGCAGAATCATCGTTGCCTCTGCTGCAAGTTGTGTTGGATGTGTTCAAGCTGCTGATACGTATCTTGTTGACAGAAGACAATGTTTCTCAAGCTTCAACACTTGATGACTGGGAGAGCTTGTTGTTCCATGCTAAAGGTTTAGCAGATGTCAGCAATGATTTGGGTGCTGCATTGTTTGCTCCCCAGGATGCCAGTGAAGTTACATCAGCAGCAGATAGTTTGAACACAGGGTGTGAGCTAGTTTTTGATGAGGTTCCAGACCATCTCAAGGACGGCCATGCTGAAGCTATAAAGAGTTTAGTTGTACGTCTTGCTGACGCGCACACTGGTATTCATCACAAAATTTCAGCAGATGTTTCCGCCTTGACAATATCTTGATAAAGAACAACATCTGACATGTTCTGCTCACACTCTGACATGTGTCACAGACACAATTCACTACAGAACTTTTTTGGTCAAATCAGGCCCGTGCTATTCAACTGTATGAACGTGATGCTAGGATTGAACATGGATGTGATGAATAATCGAAGTCTTCCATGAGGTAGCAAATAAGTGGCTCGACACTTGCTGTGAACTGGTAAGTAGTGTAGCAAACAAAGCTAGTTAGCCACATATAATATCAATGTGGCTATAATAAAATAATTTCAATGTGGCTAAGCCAAACGAACGCAACATGCAAATTCACGCTGTTTCGTGCAGCAACTTGCGAACCAAAGGCACTGCTTTTGTAATATGGCAGATTAATGTTGCAGTCAACCTCTTGCACAGCAAGCGATTCGGTATTGCATCTCTTTTCCCTGGTATCTCTTCCACTCTGTTTCATGTAGTCTTTGTGACAGTCATATCCTACAGTCAACCTCAACATCGTAATCTATGTATGCTGGCGCATTTTGCACAACAGCCTGTCTACTCTGCTCTGAATTGGCGGAAACAGCTGGAGCTGGAATGAGGGGGCTGCCCACAGCGAGTGCCCTGGTACTGCCCTCTGCAGTCAGCCCTGGGCCACCTGGAAGACATGTCTTGCTTCAAGCTTGCAAATGGCATGCTGCACAGTGACATGTAGTGCACAGCTGCTCATGGTATGGTCAATGAGCAGGCCACACATGCACAATACAGGAACAATTTTTTGAACAACACACTTCGGCCATGACTAGACCCACGCAGCTTGACCCCCTGACCAGAAAGCAAACGCCATGTGCAATCAGGAATATGCTGTATGCACATTGTTGCTTTCTGGCTACACTTCCCTGCTGCAGATGAATAACAGTGCATATGTACATACCTATGCCAGATGACGCAGGGGACATATCAATGCTGCCAGGCTGCTTGACAGCCGGGTAGGCGCCATACTGCAACTGTCCAGGTTGTCTACCATCTGCTGGGTTCCTGGCAACAGCACTGCCAGCAAAAGGGCCTCTTTGCATGCTGCTGGCAAATAAGTTGCCACCCTGCACAATGCATGAGCCAACAAGCATTGGTGCACAGCGATGCGTGTGAGCCAATATGGACTAGTGCAAAACATGCTCTAAGTCACTCAGTGTGTGTGTATTTCACACTTCAATGTACAGAAGGCAGACCAAAGCCACATTATGTGCACACTGTGCGCTCTGCCGCAGCTGCTGACCAGATCAGGTCAGTAGCCGAGAGTGCTGCACGCACACGCACACACATTGGGAAGCGTATTACCATGCAACCCATTCAAACTAGGGTCACACAAGCATGTGTCGGCGCCACAAACCTGAGCAGGAGCAGCTTGAATAGTTGTTGTGCTGACCTGGTGTGTGCCAAGGTCCTGTCTTTGGCTGCTGGCCTGACCTCGCTGCTGTCCTTTCAGCTCCTGAAGCACTCTGCTGAACACTACCGTGGGCTTCTGCTGCTGTGACATCTCTGACTCCTTTTGCTCCTGCCTGCTGCTGCTGCTGCATGCACCAGCAGAGATTTTCAAGTTGTGTGAGTGACTGCTAAGGCTGGCAGATCCAGAGATGCACAATAAGAGTGACATGTCGATGCATGGGATTCTGGTTGAGGGCTCAGGTAGAGCACAATAAGAACATTTCAGGGCTGTTATTCCCAGAAAGTATCAGGTCATTCTCATGCAGTCGGGTGAGTAGTTGCTGCAAAGTATCAAGCTGGCATCCAGGTATGGTGATATGACATTCTCCTGCAACACTGGAGAGACCAGCGATAACGGCTGATATTGTGAGGCAGCAAGATAGGCAGTGCTGCTGCTCATGTCCACCATACGGTTGGGTCATGCCCCAAAAGAGTCACCTTGCATCTGACTGTGCAGATGTGCATGACTCCCTGGCAAGAGAGGCAGCCATGTTTTCTCTCTGATGCGTTGAGTCATACTGTGACATAGACTCTGGACTGGCCAGCGAGTCTGCATTGGTTGAAGGAGACAAGTGGGGATTCTGCCCAGGCTCATCAGGAGTTGCATCCCTAGGCGCCTCTGCAAGCAAGCAGTGCAGCACTAGGGTGTTGTGGTGCGCCGAAAGCCAATGCTCACATCACTCAGGCTACCACTGATGTTGCTCAGGCATCAACTAAATACCTGAAGATCAACATGCGTTTCATTGCTGTAGGTACACTAGGGATAAGCACACCACAACTGCTGTCAGCTCACAACACCAGGCATGTGCTTGTAACAAAGCACCTGCAACTGGACTGGGGGTGGCCCCTGTAACAGAGGGGGAGCTGCCAAGGGGGTCCAGACTTCTGGTCCTGTTGAAGAGAGCCCCTCTGCTGCCATTCAGGCTCTGCAGCCCTGCTGAGGCACCGGGACTGGACACTGCATCAGCACATACACATACAGCCAGCACACACGTACAGTCATCACACACATATAGTCAGCAACCTTGCTCCACCTGAGTGTGTCACAATGCACAGATGCAAGAAATGCAATCAAGCAGAAGGTTGCTTTTCAATTACGTATTGCAAGCAAGAAGCCCTGCTGACGCAGCAGGAGCAGGCACTGCAACAACACAGATGCAGACAGTGAGTGCACCCAGTCTGAACAAGCTGTTGTAATTGGACATCTAGCGTGCAATGATGTATATCAAGCTTATGCCAATGCAGGTAACAGCACAATACTGGTGAGGTACAAGGGCTAAAGTGCAGCAGCTATGCTGATCAAAACTCCTGGGAGGATGCAGCCATAGGTGCTGGATTTGACATCTTGAACAACCAGGACAGCTTGACCATCATCATAGTCAACAAATGACCATACACATCTGTCATCACGAAACACACGTTCTAGATCCAGGCGATGCACCAGGCTTTGCAGATCAGTGCAATCTTGGGCTGTTTCTGGATCCAACAATTCAGGAAGACATGTGTCTGTTGGCTGGACATTGGGCACAATGCAGAAGCACGCACCTGTGGCAAAGATGGTCAGAGGCATTGGCACATACTGGTGCTGAGGAGGGGAGGGGATTTGACGGGTGGGTAGCAGGGAGGGGGCGGAGGATACTGCTGAGGCCCTCTGCAGGGGCGAGGGGGGTGCTGGCACATACCGTATCTGCAGGAGAGACAAGACGCATGCCAGAACATGACACCAAAATGTGAGCATACACCTGTTGTATATTAACACATCCAGATTGATACAAACTGCAGACACTGCATTGGATGGTGTTGTGTGTGACTGCGCAGCAAAGAGCACAGAATGAGCTTGCACAACTTCAGCACTGGCTTGAGCTGTCACTGTAAGTCTGCAGATTACAAAAAATGGTCAGGAGCTGACCTGTTTGCGAGCGGCAGGAGACGGAGCATCAGACACAGGCTCAGACGAAGACTCAGACACAGGGATGGACAGACGCTCCAGATGAGACTGGAAGGGTATTGGCCTCAAGCCGTGCCCCTGGGCATTGACACCAAAGCCAGCAAACTGGGCTCTTGCTTCTGTTGCGCTGGGCTCCCTGCTGTTTTCTCTCTGCACACACACACGCACACACAGCTTTCAGAACCTGCTGATCTTGTCAAGCATCATCCATCTATGTTGCATCTACTGCTACGCAGATTTGCAAGACTCTGGTGCTAGCCTATCATGCACACTAGAGCAATGCCGGGCACTATGTACTACACTGTGAAGAAGAGGGGGGTATTGCTTGCCTGGGAAGGTAGCTGCTCAGATGTCAGCAGGCCAGAGATGCTTTCACGCAGATGCAGGGCTGCTGGAGACTGCCCTGCCCTGACATGCAGGCGCCCTATGCTGCTGCTGCTGGATTGCTCTGTGCCATGGCTTGAGCCACTGGCTCTGCTGCTGGAGGCCTGATGGGCGCTGCCCTGCCCTGATGTGCCAAAGAGACTTGGACCGCCGGAAACCACTGCCTCACCAGATTGCTCTGACCGGCTGCTGAAGTGCCCTGTCCTGCTGCTTGCTGGCCCTGCCCCTGTAGGGTGCTGAAGCCTGCTGCTGGATGGTCGTGTGCCTTTGCCAGATTGTGCTGTGGGGCCTTGCTTGCCTACTGAAGATGGCTCCCGAGCTATAAAGTCCCCTCTCTGCACACGTGACATAGACTTTTACACAGCCCAGAAGATAACCAGACCTCCAATGTAGTTACTCTCAGTCAAGCAGGCTCTCCAATTCAATACCATCTTGAGGTTAACAGACCTCTGCAGCTAGATGAAATGCAACTTCAGGAACATGGTGTTTAGGTTCACAGCTCAGGAGAGGCGCCCATTCGGTGCACACTTGAGTGAGCAAAGAATGCTGGCTGCTGCAAGCAACAGACTCCACAACAGGAGCTTGCACATTTCATGTTGCCTTTTGCCATGCAATTGAGTGTTACTGCAGTACAATCAGCCGCGCAATTACATGCAGGCGCCAGTCAAACGAGTTCCAGCTGCTACTGGCATTAGTGATCTTTTGCTGGTGCACTGTTTTGTGATTATGCTCAGTGGGTTTGACACATGCCTGCTTGTTGCAGCAGATTCATTCAGTCCTATCAAGTTATTGGTTCAAAGCGGGACTTCAGCAGCCAGCCATGAGAGAGTGCAACAGACCTCATTGATCTTGAAAGGTGTGTTGTCTACCAGGCAGCTGATGTCCAGATCACTGCCACTGCCTGTGCTAGCTGGCCTGTGTACAGCAGGTCTCCCACTATAGGCAGGTGCTGCCCTACGGCTTGCCCTTGGCCCACCTGGCCATTGGCCTTGGTTTGCCTTTTGGAGCTGACCACTCGCCCTCAGGCACTCAGAGCTTGCTCTACTGGACTCAACCTCAAAGCTTTGCTCCCTGCCCAGGTCCTGACTTTGGCTTGATGCTGCAGCAACAGGAACAGGATGCAGCTTTGCTTACAGTACTGAAAGCATCCTGTGAAGCTGCCGCTCTTACATGCTGCTTCAGATGTACCCTTGGGAACTTGAGCAACATTGGGCACTGTTTTGAGGCTCAACATGCTCTGTACATGGTTCATCAAGGGACCATGTGACATATGTGCTGCGAAATGACTCGGCACTCACTTGGCTAAGTGGGACAAGCACCCAGATCAGTTGCCATTCAAAAATTAAATTTTGACATAAACATTTTACAGTCACAAATACTGTCAGGGCAGAACTGGTCAATGGCAGGCTCTGAAGCCCAACCTTGCATGCCACGCTGGCTGAATGATGACTTAAAGAGCCCGTTGTAGAAGAGTGCAGTGTCTCTGGTTGGGCCTGCGCCTGCTAGGGGGGTCTGACCCTGTGACACCCCACCGCCGATGGAAGACAGGGGCGTGGGGGAATCTGCGGTGGGCTCTGTAGGTGCTTGAGGCAGGGCCACGCTCAGGGGTTTGTGTGCACCATGAGCAGCTTGCTGGTCTGCCCCTGCTTCATGTAGCAGCACATCCTCTGCATCTGCCTGCACACCATGCATTCACTCATTCATCCATTCATCTCATCCACCATCTCATCGTTCATCTTTTCATTCATTCATTCATCCATTCATTCAGTGCTTCCTTGCTTCGATATGCATATCTCTTCCTCTGATGTCAGCTCAGGTCAGTCATGAGCAGCTGGCTGTGTGAGGTCCAGCATGACTGCAGATGGACAGCTGACCAATATGCTTGAAGCATGCAGTACGCCTGTTTGTCATGATCTGACCTGCCGCTTTATTTGTCATGTTGTGATCTTCTTGCCACCATCAGCTAGCTATGCATCAGGGTCACTGAGAACGGGGAACAAAGCTCATAGAACTTGCAGTGTTAGTGTGGTCTGCACACACAACTGTTGGATGGAAGACCCATGGTCAATGGATGACTGTGAATCAGCAGAGACAAGCACAGAAGCATGCAAGGACCTGCAAGACCTGCTGCCTGTGCAGGAACATCATGCACACACATCCATCAGCACTGCTAGCAGCAGCAATAAAAAAAGAAAAGAAAAGACTATGCCTTTCGGCGTCAGTTTGATACAAAGCCAAGTATTGTACTGGGCTGCCCAAGTGCAGCAGCAATAAGCATAGCAGCAGCATGCATGAGATCTGTACCACTTCTTCTTGGAAGGTTGGCTGCAGCCAGGCTGAGGCAGACTGGCCTGAGTGCCAGGTGTCCCTGCTGCCTCGAGACTCAGACTGGGACTGGAAGCTGGCATAGATGCTGCTGCCTGGGTGATACTGACCTGTGTGCACCAAATGCAATTTCCGAGACTGTTACACAGTAGAGCTGGTGTCATCCATTGCTGCTGTCCTGGGAATGCAAAGAGAATGAGTTCAAATGTCAGGTTCTGCATGTATGACTAGAGGCTGACTTTGCAGCCAGATACATTGCTTGACTGCCATCTGTCATCACTTGAAGTCTCAACATGGGACTGGTATCTTGCATATGGTTTGTCACCCCTTGTGGTAGTTGATCGTCACCGCTGTTGTGGCAACTGGTCGTGCACTCCTGTCTTCAGACATGTTCTCATTGGTGCTCAATACTGTCTATGCTTACAGGCAAGAGCTTGATGTCTTGCATTGCCGACCAGATCTCAAGCAATCTTAATGCAATAGTATGTTGGAAATCAGGAGCAAACTATCTATAGCAGCAAATGTGGTGACTTGACAGCACCTGAAAGCTTACCTGCAGCTGACTCCACATTCAATGACCTGGGTCCCAAAAATTTCTTGGCTCCAACACTGTGGCTCCTAATCTGCATGTTCTCCTTCTGGTCCTCTTCCTGGTCTTGCAGCATTGGCGACAGAGACATGAATGGCCAAGATCCTCTCAGTTGGTTGCCTGCCAAACACAAACGAAGGAGTGAGGGAGTGAGTGAGTGAGTGAGTGAGTGAGTGAGTTGACAGAAGTTATGTCCAAAATAGTAACTTCATGAGAGTAGCGGGCACTTGCATGCTTGGCACAACTGAGCATGAACGTAGTACTCAACAGGCTCTGAATGCTTCTTGATTGTCTTCTTCCCAGCTCAGCAAGCTCAGGCAAACAACTCTGGCTCAACAAGCAAAGCTAGTGCCGCTGACAGCACTATCACTGGTGGCTTGCTGGTATGCACCAGCCCTGGTGTGGTGACACACTGTGTCACATACTCAACTCAGACTAGCTAGATACCAATGTTCACTGAGGGGCACGAGTCTAGATCTACAGCATACCTGTGAGCTTTTGACCAAGAGGGGTGGGCTGCGGGGGGGAGCCCCAGGGGTAAGTTGGGTGTCCAGAACCCACACTCCAGCTGCATATATTTGGATTGCTGTTCTCATCACTGAAGGACTCCCCTGCGTCAACATAGCACACAGACATGACAACCAAAAGCCTGCATGGGCACTAAGCTGCCCTTTGCCTTGCTTGATGCACCTGTTCAGATTTGTGGCTTTGCATCGCCGTGGAAAAACAAGGTGAATATCAGCCAAGCAGCACCAGATCAGCCATGACATGCATGGGACCAGCACCAGGTGCTGCAAGCGTTGATTTCCTAACAGGCTGCTGAGCAGAACCAGCACGCACAAGGATGCTGTCAACAACTTCCAGCTATGACAGCAGACACTACCTCTGTACAAGCCTGCAGCTTTAGCATAAGCCTGCCGCAGCCCCTTTGGCGTAGTCTTGTGTGGACTTGGCTGCACCACTGCTCCCCGGCCACTGCCGCCAAAGCTTGCCTGCGACTCCGACGGCTTCCTCTCAACTACGTATGCCTTCCGCTTGCTGCGCCTCCGGCGTAGTGCACAAAAGACCGCTGCTGCCGCCAGTAACACTATGACACAGAAGCCCCCGACGGTGGTGACTGACAACAGAAGGACATGGGATCCCGTTGACCCTAGGCTAGCTGCGGCAGCGTCAGCCAAGCCACCCAGAGCAGGCGGCAGGCTGACTGCAGCGCTTGGAGCTGCAGCCGGGCCCCGGGACACAGGCAGGGGAGGGCTCAAGTTGCTGGTGGAAGCATTTGCTGGCGTACCTGCAGCCACTGTCATATGTGTGCACTGTACAAGGCACGACAAGGCAAGCACAATGTTCCTGACAGAGTCCAGCACATGCAATTTGCTGCGATTCCACCATTTGACCTTGCTCAAAGACATGCCAGATCAGGCAGGTCTGTATTTCAGCACCATTGATAGCACAGAGTGTGTATAGAAGCAATGGCACAGGAATGGGGAGACACAACAGACATGGAGCTCCATGCAAAAACCACCTGGCGGTGCTGTGTCATAACATGTACTGCTGTGACATTGCATCGAGCCTGGGGACAAGCCAGATTCCAAGCATTTTTGTTGACACCTCCATGTTTTGGTTGGGGTGGAGCAAAGTAGAGATAGGGTGAAAAGAGAGAGGGGGGTGGGTAAGGCGGACCTCTGTGGGTACCAAGTCCCCGTTCTTCATGGTGGCGTCAAGAGCGACTCCCAGCTGTGAGCCGCTCTTCACCTCATCCCTGAGCAAATCCCCAGAGGACAAGTGGGTGTACCCATACTTGGCCTTGATGAGGGCACACTGGGTGCCCTTGCCGCTGCCGGGACCCCCCAACACAAATACTGCACCACAGCATGTGACCAGACATAAGTGCTGCAGGTCTGCACCTTATTTGTGAAGCCAGGAAGGGTTGCATTATAGCAAACCACCAAAATCAGGTCAGAGCTATGCCAGCGTTGATTTCATCATAATGCCACCTTGCAGACCAAGCTTGCACACCACAAGACAGCAGGTGTTGATGACACACTTCAAGCTGAAACTGCTGCGCGCTTGTGCACACAGAGTTACAATAGAGATGCTGGTGTGTTGCACTTACATATCTTGGTGTCCGGTGAGAGCTGGCCATCCACTTTAGGGATCATGTCCAGGAGAGCCTGCGAGGCCTGCGCTTGGGAGGTCTGGTTACCCTACATGGCATGCCATCGTTTTTAGTTTTAATTTAGTTTTATACCTTACAGTCTGGCCTTGCCCTACATTGCATGCCATTGCATGGTGAGCGGTCACATCCAAGCATTGCAGGGCGCAGCTTGCAGAGCAAATCTGCGAAGAGCTGAGTGACAAGTTCAGGATCTGTGATCCCTGATGGTGACAGTCCAAATTTGTCTAATAACTGCTTTTTTGCATTGGTACATGAATGCTGCGTTTGCAGAAGTTGGAAGCTAAGCTACTTATACCCAACTGACAGAAAGCATCCTTGCTGATCGTCACTGTGTAAGGACACGCTGCATGGCCAGATTCTTCCACTGTAGACATCCTGACATACACACTTGCAAGCGGAAGGGATTGTGCTTTTGTTATGCTGAGCAGACATAGCAAAGCTAGCTGTGCTGAAGCGTGCATGATGCAGGCACCAAGAAACAGCTTGCTTGTGGTGAGCAAAGGAGTGGAGGATTTAGATTTGAGGTGTTGCTGCTGCTCAGGCTGGGTCACTCACAGCACAGTGATCATGATGCCAAGCCCTGGAAAGGCCGACTGCTGTCATACTTGTTGCCGCAATGCAAGCCAAAAGCTGGACACGACTGAGGGTGTGTGCGAGCAAAGCATCTCCTGTCATGCCCAAAGGTGCGTGCAAAGCCTCCTGCTGTGACTAATGATGCAACACCTCTCCATGAGGGGGGAGGGGGGTGGGGGGCGAGAAGAGATTGCTGAATGGCATAGCATACAAAGCATAGCAAGGAGCTCACCCAGTTGGCAGAGGGTCTCTTGGAGTACATGATGGTAGGCTGGGCGTTGCTGACGACAGAGGCTGACTGGACAGCCACTGTTTCGCTGCTGAATGTGTCCTCTCCAAAGACAGGCTGCAGGATCTTCTCCACCTCTAGGAAGACCTCCTCGGGCGGTGGCACAGCGCTGATCTTGTGGGCCTTGCCCTGGCTGGCGTACTTCTCCACCACTGGCATGCTCTCCTCATTGAAGGTCTTGAACCTGCAGGGATGTTTCAGTCAGCCGCACTCCTGACTGAATAGTCTTGTTGGTGCAGATGATGCACACTTTGCCTGGCCAGCATTCTGGTTCAACAATACCATCTTGTGCCTGACGAAGCCTGTGATGTCTGCAGAGAGAGTGCAACTGAACTGCTGAGAACATGTGACACACTGATGCGAACATCCCTCATCTGCATGGCGTATTTAAAGCATTGCTAGCTGAGCATTTGGCCAACTGGCCTCAGAGAAAGGCATGTCCAGACCGTACTGACACACACTGCAAGTCCTTGCAAGTACAGATGTGCGCATGCTGCATCAAGTCAGGCAGCAACTTGGGGCAACATTCGAGCACACGCAGACAGTTTGTCCACAGGAGGTGAGGCTTATTTGTGCAATTCTGCTATAGTGGAGGCCAGGGCCAGATGCGCATGCAATGGTGTTCAGGTGATTGTCTTCAGGCAGCCATTGATGCAGGAGTTTTCCTTGGTTTACCACCAGCACAGCATTCAGGCTTGTGTCAGCAGCTTGGCAAGCAGTACATACCTCTTGCGGATCGTTTCTTCATTGTCATCGCTGCGGCCGCTGGTCTTGCCACGTTCCATCAGACGCTGCTCCATCACGTCCGGGGGACAGTCAAAGAACAGCACCTGCAGGGTGATGTGGCAACAGTCATACCAAGCAAACCCACAACATTGACATTGTAGTCAAACTGCAGCAGAGCACACAGCATCTTGATGTCAGAAAGGTCTAAGACAGTCCCATGCCAGCAGAATGTGCATTTAGGAATGACTAGACAGGCAGCAATACGACATAAGGGCATGCAGAGGCAGGGCAGTACCATGTCGCAGGGCTGGATCTGCTCCTCAAAGCTCTGGGCTTGGTCCAGTGCGCGTGGGAAGCCATCAATGAGGAAGCTGCTGCTGCCGCTCTTCAGCATGGCCTTCTTCAAGAGCCCAATTGTGATCTGCAGCATCGCTTTGCTTGTCAGCTGGACTCACTACAATATTTGCATAGGTGCTGCTGTGCTGTCAGGCGTCAGTAGTGCTGCCCAATGCATGGTGCAAGCAGTCATTGTTTGAGGTAATGTGCATCAGACATGCTGAGGCGGGCACATCTAAATTACACCTGGCTAGAGTCAACCTATTTTGAGCACATGGGTAAGGTGACAGCCTATCAGAGCCAACACACTGGTGGCAGTCCCTGGTTTTGCAACCAAGGAGAGAAAAGGAAAAGCTCACCCAGAGGCTGTGGCCGTGTGCAAGACATGCAGAACATAGGCTTCAGCTAGATGAGTGGATCCAGTTGGGGAAAGAAGAGGTAGAGAGAGCTCACTTCTTGTGGCACCAGCTTGCCCTCCTTCATGATGCTATCAAGTGTCTGTCCAGTCTCTGAGCCTGACTTGGATTCCTCGCGGAGCAAGTCTCCAGCTGACAGGTGAGTCAGCCTGTACTTGGCAACAATGCGGTCACACTGAGTGCCCTTGCCACTGCCTGGGCCCCCCAACACAAAGATGATCTTTGTGCCTGCTGGCAACTGGCTTGGGGCAGATGTCCCAGTAGTCCAGGCAGTGCCACCAGCTGTGGACACCTACATCACAGGGAACGAGGTTCCAGGGTGTCATGGAGAGAGCAGCTAAGCTGTGTCGCTTGGGTGTGTTGCCTGTCAGGCTCCTCTATTGACATAGAACAGGCTGCTTGTAAGGTGGCACACACACGCCTGAAATGGGTTGCTTTGCTAGTTACCGGGGACATTATTGCAGAAAATTAAACAGCAAATGAGCACATTGCATGGGTGCATGATTCAGTCAAGAACAGGTATGTCAGTTGAGGCAGGACAAAATCAAGCAAAGGATTGTGACTTCAGTTTGCATTTCAACCCCCAGGTAAAGGGTCATGTAAAGCAAGTTCTGGAAGCAAAGTTTTGCGCTCACCTCGGTGGTGGTGCCAGCCTGCACAGGCACGTTGTGGCTGACCTACAGGCAGTAACAATGATGTCAGAAAAGTCAGGGTTTGCAGCTTGAACATGCCAGCAGCTTGGTAGGCTTGACAGGAGTGTGTGCTGTTCAGCAAGAAGCGAAAAAGTGGTTTGCAACGCGATGGTGCAATACAACAAGTGTTTCCACAAGCTTCTGTAAATGCCTTGCTGGACGTGGTCCGTTTCAGCGATGCTTACCAACTCGGGCTTGCCAGCTGACACGACGTTAGCGGGCACCTGCAGACAGAACAGCGTCTCAGGTAGAGCGTTGTGGTTGTGGTGTCGTTGCAGGAACATCCTGCATACGAGTTCCTTGCCTTGTTCAGCGTCGCCTGCTCAGGTACCGGCCCTGAGGTTTTTATGTTTTTTGAAGTTGAGCAGCCCATCGTGAACTGCTTGTCCGCCTGGCAATGCGGCAAAGCGGTATCCTGAGATGAGCAGCACGCCTGGCGTATAGTGACTCACCCGCAAACGCTTTCCTCCAGGTCAACGGGAACCTCGAAACGAACCTTAAACCATGAACTAGAAATTATTCAAGGGCTGCTTGAACAAAAGCGCCCTTGCAATTGCCCTGCATGCATCAGCAGCTTCTGCAAGCTCCACAGTGAAGAGCCCACAGTGACATGTCATCTTGTCGGGTTTTGCGTCATCGCTAATGCCAAAGTGTAGTCTACCTACACGCGCCATCCTTGAAAATCGCGCAGATCTTATTGCCGGTAGATCTTTCCGTGAGACTGCACCAAACTTCGACCCATCTACTGCGGTAAAGTCGTTACAGGCTGAACATCTTACCTTTTGAGGCGGATATCACATCTAGGCACGCAGCAGGCTCAGAAAGGCTGGCTGCCCTGCTCCCACTCCTTTCAAGGCTAGAAAGCCCATCAGCCGTGTAACACCGCGATGTTCTCGCGCTTCAACAGCAACAAATGGTATTGTCAGAGACACATCTAGCTGCTGCACGTCATGTTTGCCAGAATGTACATGTCTCTTATACAGCCTGTTCACCTTGACAGTGGCTGATCAGCGTTTTCTGCACACCTGCAGCAAAACACGATGTAAGCTCTGTGTGAGTCGTGTGAAGCTGATGCGCAATAAACGCCAGTTGTCGGTGAGTATTTGAGTAGATTGTGAGGCTCAGCTTCTAGCTTGACACAATGACCATGTACAGAGCTGACACATACTCTTCATTGCAGATGAAGCAGCAGCGCAAGGAGGTCGCTGATTTGATCCGCGCAAACAAGCAGGGCAATGCGCGGATCAGAGTCGAGGCAGTCATCAGAGATCACCAGACGCTGCAAGCATATGAGCTCATTGAGCTCTTTCTAGAGCTGATGGCAGTGAGAGTGCAGCTCATTGAGAAGACAAAGGAGATGCCATCGGACATGACTGAGGCAATGAGCAGCCTGATCTATGCATCACACAGACTGCAAGATTTCCAGGAGCTTGTGGCTATCAGGGGCATGCTGGCCAGCAAATATAGCAAAGAGTATGTGACAGAGGCCACCAGCGATCTCATGTGCCGCAAATGGCATGTCAATGAAGACCTGATCAGGCAAGCATTGCACCAGTGCATGACACAATCACAGCCAGCATCAGTGTCATCTTCGGCCCAACATGAAGTTGCCAGGCTGCTTCATGTCATCACTGGGACCAGCCAGTCTGTACCTCTCACTGACTGCAAGATCTGCACAACTGGCGCACGTCCATCTGATGAGCTCCTTGTCTTGCAGGTGCTTAGCTGTAGATGCACCATCCCCAGAGGAGAAGCTGACATGGCTGTCAGATATTGCACAGGAGCACAGTGTGGAGTGGGATGCCCATGCTGCTGCCCTGGAAATGCTGCCAGCAGAAAGGCAGGGAGGCTATGGGGGCCCTCCAGGTGGTGGCCCAGGCTTTGGGGGTGGTGGTGGCGGCGGTGGTGGCGGTGGCGGCGGCGGTGGTGGTGGTGGGTATCAGCAGCCTCAGCATGGGGGTCAGCAGCTGCAGCAAAGTGGTCCATACCAACAGCCACTTCCTGCTGCCAATAATGCACCCTTCTTGCAAGGTGCCTACCTGCCATAACATATCAGCTGTTGTCAACCTGGCGCTCTGTGCATATCAGCAAACCAGGATTAGAGCAAGCTTCAACTTTATTCTAGGTTTGGTTGTGACATCAAACTTAGCATTGACGTGTGAATGGGGTATGAGCAAGCTTATTGCCTGTTGATAGTTGCTAATCTACAGCAATTTTTGTACAAGGAATAAGCTTGCAATCTGATTTTGGGGTTGTCATGTTCTGGCAGGTCCTTCAGGCGCTACTGCTGGCGGTGCTGGCCAGTGGGCACCACCCCCCACCCCACCCCCTCAGGGCCCTAAGGTCAACCCCTTCTTGCCCAAGGCAGAGGACGCTCCCCAGAGGGGTCCCCAGGCAAGCGCCCCTGCTGGCCCGCAGCACCCTATCCAAGGCCCTAGCAGCCAGGTAACACATGGTGCAGCCTGAACACCTTATGTTGGTTTCCTGTGAGCTGTGTCACTTTCCCTGTCTGCCCTGTTGCAGCTACCATGTAAGTCTAGTTTTCAGTGCTGCTGTCATGCTGTCTCGCTCGCACACTTGCGTGAACTCCTTATGTGAGCTGCAAGGGTCTCTTCATACCCTTTCATGCCACCTTTTCCAGCTAGCAGCATGTCTGCCCTGTGCTCGCTACAAAACAATCAGGCACATGTGGTTTTGTGAGGGCTCAACCTGCAACCTGCAATTACCACGATCGGTCACTACCACCATATGTAGCATGTTAGTGGTTGAAGCTGTGCTGCCATACAGGGGGGCTACAATGATGCAAACTCAGCTGCAGCAGCGGCGCGTGAGTACTACCTGCAGGCTAAACTGGCCTCTGAGGCAGCAGAGCGCTGGGCTCAAGGTGAGTCACATGATCCGCCGATAAATTGATGCCTGTCCTTGCTGCGTGTATTGTTCCTCTCTGTAAGTCTGCTTCTTAGGGTTACTTTGTGAGCTTTTGCTGCCATCTGACAACTCTTGTTTTGCATCAAGGACCAAACTGCACCAAACTGATGCAACATGTGTCCAAAACAAAGCATGTTGGAACTAGGTTGCGCAGGTTGGTCATGTCATGTCCAGGTCATTCTGCCATGCCTGTATAGCAGAGTCTGCCTGCTGGCATGTTTATACTGATACAGAATGTATTGGCCAGAGCAATCTCCAGCCAGGCAAATGATGCAACCAATCTGACATTCTGCATGACCCTTCAAGAACAAGCCACAGTGGTGTCAGCCTAGACTGACTAGGGCTTTGCGTCAAAGTTAACAAGGACAGGTTTGTTTGCAGGGCCGCCTACTCAGGCAGCATATCCAGGTCCAAGCCAGTCAACATTTGGCCAGAGTGGGGGGCCTCAGGGGGCGGCTATGAGACCCCCATCAGTACCCTTCCCTGGTGACACTCAGGGTGGGGCTGGTTCTTCTTCTGGGCAAGGTCTCCCTCCAGGTAAATCCACTGTATACCTGATAGGGAAGTCAGCACGCACTGCACACATGCTTGGTAACTTGTAGTCTACCTGATGCTGCGCTCATTTGGATGTGCAGCAAGTCTTCAAGGTCTGTCTGTGCATCACATGCGCGACCGTCTGCTTGCTGGTTTGTCAGTCTGTTCGTCATATAGTCAAGACTGTTGCATCCTCTGTCACCATCTGTGTTTGCCTTGACAACGGCAGCAGCATTGACAGAGTGTAGGAGGACAGGCTGTGTGGCTGTACGCACACCTGCTTGTGAGGGCTATGCACTGCCCTTTGTGCTGTGTTGTTGTGGCTTGATCTTGCTTGTCTGAGTGACTTTGTCTTGTTTGCAGTTAAGTTTGCTAGGTCGACAAGTGACATACAGAGGGCATATGATGCAGCGCCAGGACCACCCACTAAGGGGGTAGTGCAGGATGAGGGTCCCCCTTCAGCACCCCCAGCTCCCTCTGTTGATAGGTCCACCTCAGGTGGGGTTTCTCAAACTGTTCAGCCTTGTCACTTTCGTTGCTCATTGTCCACAGCGCACAATCATGGTGCTTGAGAGCGCCATCTACCAAACCTGTTTGCTGTAATGCTGCAGTTGCAGCTCAGCACCTCCATTGGCTCCAAATCGTACAGTCCACATACTCGTGTCTGTCTCCATGTGTGTCACATCAGCCAGCAGCATTTGGCTAAGCTGATGCTGTTGGTGCTGTGCAGTCTTGCCCAGCCCACCAACTCAGCCAAATGGCGACTCTGCTCGAGAAAGCTCTCCTCAGCCGCCCAGCCCAAGCAGCAAAAGCAGGAAGCCAACTAATGAGCTGGATGATCTCACGCTACGCTTTGAGGCCTTGAAGAAGCGCTAATTTTCATCAATGTGGCTGTAATCAGACCACCTAGTGTCTCTATGGATCAAGAGCTGATGTGCTCCACTGGGCAAAGCAGTATGCACCCTGGAGTCCAGGCCGATCCCTTGTAGAGCACAATCATGCCATGTATATGTTTACCTGCTTGGAATGTTACCCACACCTGTGATAGCTATATTAATGCATAGGGCCACAGGTGTATGAGCCTTCCACCAATCATGCACGATTACTAGCAGGTCGTGACAGCAGATGTCACAGGATTTGGACAGCAAACCAGCTAGTCATCCCACATGTGATAAGAGAAGAAACAAGATTGACCTGACTGTTACTTAGCAGTGACTGGCCACATATTCGATCTACGCTAGGCCCAGGAGCTGTCACTACACAATGCTTTGTCCTGGAATAGCCACTATACTGAAGCGTAGCTCCCAGCAGAGAATCTATGAAGTTGCCAACTACTCCACCAAACAGAGCAATCATGATGCAAGGCATTGCTGGCATAGTAGCGCCTTTGAGCAGCGTCAGGAGACCAGACAGCCAGAAAGTGATGCCCATCAAAAGGCTGCCAGCAACGCCACACAAAGTGCCCAGTGAGCTGACACCACCATTGGTGCCTTTTGGCACTACCTGCATTGTCATAGGGCAAGATTGGAGAGCACTAGCATGCAGCTGTGATGTTGAGAGTGTGACATGCAGCTGTGATGCGTCAGACATGGGCTCTTTGTAAGGTGCAATCATGCTTGGCAAATATCAGTCAAGCAGGCAAGGTGAATGTCTCTTGGTAAAGAGGAGACACCTGAAATGTTGTCACAAGCCTTGGCTGGCCTTTGCTTAGGACTCCAACTTCAGATGCCCATGTGTCAGCGCAGCAACATGCATAGTGTCCCTGCATGACACTTGCATCATGGATCAACCCCTCTCAATGTGGGCACAAAATGACGGCCAAACCATACTACATATCAAGCTTGCCAGAAATCCACCAATCAATGCTGCTGGGGATATCCCCTGGAGCTGTGTCACGCCTCCTACTTGCATTGCTGCTGCAGCTGCAAAGACGCTTCCCCCTAAACTGTTGACAATGACCTGCATGGTACTCAGGTCACCTTCTGCGTGAGCCATGAGCATAACCCGGCGGCTGCATTTCTGATGCATTGCTGACCTGTGTTGCAGTTCTCTGACCACCAGATCGAAAGTCATCTTCCAGCTTGGCCTTGACATCCTCTTTGAGCTTGGTCAACTGCGCCCCATGGCCAAGAATACAACGACCAACTATGCCAGATATGTACCACCTTCCAGCACCTGATGGTGACGCATGCGCTGATGTATGCTCAAGCGGTCAAACAGCACCTTGGAACTGCTGAAAAAGAAAACTATAAGTGTCAGCCCAAACTGAGGCCCAGCCAGAAGGTGTAAGGTTCCGATGATCCAAGCAGCTACAGCGCCTGTGCACTTGCAACCGTGAGCAATCATTGCAGCCACGCCTTGAGCTTCGCAGTCAAGGCTTGACTGGTTGCAACAACAGGTGCACTCTGACCTGAGGACGATAAAGACTTCTTTTTATGGCCTCGCCACGCCACAGAAGCAGCAAAACCGACTGAAAATACGCTGTAAGACGGGCTGTGATGCCACATGGGCAAGCCGGCAGCTTCCTGCTGAAAGCGCGATCTGGGAAGTCGAACCTGATCAGTCTCGGCAGCAGAGCCCCGTGCCTTTGAAGCAGCTGGGATATCTGCGCACGGCTGATATCCCCGCTTTCGGCCTGTAAATCAATTCACATCGCTGCTTTGTCAAAGCTCTGATCGACGCTACGCAGTGCGACATGTAAGGTGTTTGCAGCTGCTAGAAGAAGAAGAAGGATTTTACACGCTGGAAAGTCGGACTCGGCGCTAGCGGCGCCAACAGACGTCAAGGACGATCTGTTGCTACAGATTCGACCACTGCTTGAGATGAGCAAGTCGGAGCTGCAAAAAGTATGGAAAGAGATGGACTATAGCGATTTTGAACCAGTAGCCAAGCTTGATCTCTTAGCAGCACTACTTTGCCGCTTACTTCACGATGCCAGCGACTTCGACGGTGCTCAATCACAGCCTTCCAGCAGCACACCGCCTGTTGCATTACCCACTATTTCACCAACACCTGTCAAGAGCTTCAAAGAAGCTGTTGCTTCTCCCGCCAGATCTTCTGACTGCAACAACTTCGAAAAACGACTGGGAGAAGTAGAGCGCTCGCTCAAGGAACACAAGCGTGAGAACAATCTGCGACAGCATGAGCAGAGGTTAGAGCAGCTGGAGAGGTGGACTAAGCAGCAAAACCTGATCCTGTACAATGTCACAGAAGGGGACGAGGAGAAGGTGTACGAAGAACGCAGTGAGGCCTTTGCAGAGAAGCCAAACAGACTAGGCCAACTTCACTTAGGAGCTGATTATGCAAGGCCTCTGCGCTTGACATTTGCGTCAGTCTCTTACAAACACGAGTTTCTGAAGACTGCAAAGGACCTTGAAGCAAGAGGCATCAGAGTAGATGATGACCTTACTAGAGCACAACAACAGGAGAGAGCTTGTCTGATGACTTCTCATCTCTGAAAAGAAAGGGGCACAAACCATTCTTCAGAGGCTCTGAGTTGAAGTATTACTTTGCTGATAAGATGCACACTTGAGAGAAGGGGAAGGCAAACAGGGCACCATAGCTGTCTGATGATACTCTGATGGACATCTGATCAAACATGAGCCATGTACGCATGTATTGCAGACTTTTGACAGATTTTTATTTTGACTTGCATGAACTTTGCACACTGATATATTGCAGCTTTCATGGCGATACATTGTATCAACCACAACTGTGACATCTGGCGTCCAATTACATGCTGAGTGAGACTCCTGTTTGTT
>JAABUK010000765.1_pt1 | contig 65214 bp, 53 predicted proteins | sample 5559141 | NCBI WGS metagenome assembly JAABUK01 (sample SAMN10711869, study PRJNA513367) | rock metagenome | isolation source: Antarctica rocks | place: Antarctica: Victoria Land, Pudding Butte nord | collected 2016-01-03 | reverse complement strand
GCTTCCGCATCCTCTCCTGCACCTACAGAAACCGCCGCAAGCGCTTTGGCTTGAGACTCAACCTCCTCGCTGCCATCACCAACCTCCACAAATGACTTTTGCAAGAGGTCTATTGATGATCCAGACGGCCCCTCGCGCGCCACGCCCTGAGCACCTCGGAACCGCACCCGCGCTGCAAGTACTTGTGCTGCGTGGCAGCCGGAAATTGCAGCGGAATTTCTTTACAAACGGGTTCTGAGCCAGGAAAGGCGTGTTACAATCGGCGCGAGTTGGTTGAAAAGGAGAATCTATGACAACGCAAGCATGGAAGAAGTGGGCGGCTGGAGCCGCTCTGGTGGGCGTGGCGAGCGGAGGCGTGCTCGCGGGCTGCAACGGCAATAACGGCGGGCCGCGCCCCGTGCCCGCCCCCATCGGGACGCCGCTGCCCCTGAACACGCCCACGCCCAACCCACGCGCCACGGCTGGGGCCACCGCCCGGCCCATCGCAACAGCGACGGCTCAGCCCGGCGCGACCGCGACAGGTCAGCCCAACGCGACCAGCACGCCACGGCCCGCCGCCACCAACACGCCCACCGGCCAGGCCACGGCCACGCCGCGCCCGGTGGCGAATGCGTTCTACCCCGGCAGCTACACGCTCAGCGCCAAGCCGATTCTGGGGATGGGCGGCAGCTTCACCTTCACCGTCGGCTCGAACGGGGTCATCGTGCCCAAAGACGTAACCGGAACCGGAGTCGGCAACGGGCAACTGAGCGGCTCGATTTCGCCTTCGGGCGTGCTGGTAGCCACCATCAAGACCGTGAGCGGCAGCGTCGCCTTCAACGCGCCGCTTTCCAGCACCGGAAGCGCGGTCAGCGGCTCGGGCGATGTCGTCTTGAACCTTCCCGGCTCGCCTGGGCTGAACGCGGGCACCTTCACCGTCGCCAGGGAGTAAGCTCAGCTGAGCTGAGCCTGGGGCGCATCCAGCGGTCAAGAGGGCACGGAGCCGCACGCTCCGTGCCCTCTTGCGTTTGGCGCGGCGTGGCCACAAGTAGGCCGCAAGCAGGCTGCAAGTACTTGCGGCGGGTTCACGCGGGTTCATCACGGGGAAATGAGAATGGGATAGACTTGGCGCGATTTTCGGGAGAGAACCCAACCATGATCGTCCCCACAAAAGACCTTTTCAAAGTCGCCTACGGCAAGTTCGCGGTCGGAGCTTACAACATCAACAACCTGGAGCAGGCCATGGGCCTGTTCCGCGGCTGCCTCGACTCGCAGGCTCCGTTCATCATCCAGATCAGCAAGGGCGCGCGCGCCTACACCGACAAGGAGATGATAGAGGGCCTCATCCGCAGCGCCGAGAAGGTCTTCGCCGACGCCATCTTCGCCGTGCACCTGGACCACGGCGACGAGCAGACCTGCTACGACTGCATCGACTCGGGCTTCTACTCCAGCGTCATGATCGACGCCTCGCACGAGACCTTCGAGGAAAACGTCGCCATCACCAAGCGCGTGGCCGAGCGCGCCCACGCCAAGAACATTTCGGTCGAGGCCGAGCTCGGGATGCTGGGCGGAGTCGAGGAGCACGTGGCCGTGGATGAGAAGAACGCCCAGCTCACCGACCCGGACGAGGCCAAGGAGTTCGTCGAGCGCTCGGGCTGCGACTCGCTGGCTGTGGCCATCGGCACCAGCCACGGCGCCTACAAGTTCAGCGGCGGGCAGGGCCTGCACTTCAACCGCATCGAGGAAATCGCCAAGCTGCTGCCCGGCTTCCCCATGGTGATGCACGGCAGTTCGAGCGTGCCCGAGGACGAGGTGCGGCGCATCAACGCGGCTGGAGGCCAGCTCAAGGAAGGCGCCAAGGGCGTCAACGCCGACGAGTATTTGCCCGCCGCCAAGCTGGGCGTGACCAAGGTCAACATCGACACCGATGGCCGCCTGGTGTGGACGCGCGTGCACCGCGAGTACTTCCGCGACAACCCCGCCGAGTTCGACCTGCGCCCGCCAGGCAAGATTTTCATGGCCGAATACGCCAAGTTCATCGCCAGCCGCAACGAGAAGCTGGGCTCAGCCGGCACCCTCGCCCAAGTCCGCCAGTCGCTGGGCGTTTAGCTCAGGCTCCACAGGCTCGAAAGAAAAAAGAAGCGGCAAGTACTTGAGGCTCACGGCTCAAGTACTTGCCGCTTGCGGTTTATCAATGCCACTTCAGCTCACGCGCTTCGCCTCGCTGCAGAGTGTTCCGGGCCTCAACCACGCCGTCACCACGCGCTCGGGCGGGGCTTCAGCGGCTCCGTTCGACTCGCTTAACCTCGGCCTGCACGTGGGCGACGACAGCGCGCGCGTCATCGAAAACCGCCGTCTTGTGGCGCGCGAACTGGGCTACGATGATCAGGACGCGGTGTGGGCGCAGCAAGTCCACGGCGCCAGCTTCCACCTCGTCACGCCCAACGACCGGGGGCGCGGCGACCGCCGTTACAAAGACGCCCTGCCCTCAACCGATGCCTTGATCTGCGAATACTCGGACGCGCCGTGCTGGATTCTGGTCGCCGACTGCGCGCCGGTTTTGCTGGTGCATCCCGCACGGCAAGTACTTGCAACGGTTCACGTGGGCTGGCGCGGCGCGTTGGGCCAAATCGCATCGCGCACACTGGCTCAGATGAGCGCAGAGTTCAGTATTGAAGCGAGCGAAGTGCTCGGCGGCATCGGCCCGTGCCTGTGCGTCGCGTGCCTGGAAGTCGGAGAAGAAGTGGCGCTGGCAGCCGAGCAAGCGGGCGCAAGTACTTGCATCGTGCGCGCGGGCTTCGAGAAGCCTCACCTGGATTTGAGGCGGGCTCTGCTCGATGAGCTCAAGCGAGCGGGCGTGCCCGAGTCGAGCATCGAAGTCTCAAGCGAGTGCCCCCGGTGCTTGAGCCACAAGTACTTCTCGCATCGCGGCGAGGGCGGGAAGAGCGGAAGGTTCGGGCTGGTGGCGTGGTGGGAAGACTGAGGCATGAAGCGCAAAAACTTGTGGCTGCTCGCTCCGCCTTTGGTTGGGCTGGTGCTGGTGTGGTGCACGGGGCAGCAGAGACGCACGGAGAGTGACATCTACGAGGCGACACTGCGAGGGATGTTCCCCAGAAAGATCGCACCAGCAGGCCCTGTCTTCATCTCAATCGCAGGGAGCGACCCTTCGCTACCCCTACTCACTCAGTTCAACCAACTCAACGACGGCGTGACGCTGTTCTTACCCGCCTCGCGTAGCATCAAGGCGAATTCTGGAATGTACCAGGTGTTCCGAGATCGAGTGACGGGGCGTGAGGGCTGGCCTATAGACTTGTCGCGCATCTACTGGCACGGACCGGACAATACGAGCGTGAGCATCGACGGAGATGATACGGGCGGTACTTACACGCTCCAGCGCAGGAATGGAAACTGGGAAGTCAAAACCCGCGAGATGTGGAACAGTTAGCTCAAGCCGCAAGTACTTGCAGCCTCACTTGAGTGCCTTGAGCTTGCGCCTCAGCGCCTCGTCGCGGAACAGGCCCGCGATGAAGGCATCCAGGCCGCCTTGCAAATTCTCGCTTTCGGCTGGCGTCAACTCGTTGAAGAGGATCGCGCCCTCGACTTTGTCGCCGCCCTGCGCCTGGCCATAGAACGCCTGCGTCAGAATCCAGGCCGTCGAGCCGCCCTTGAAGCCCAGGTGAGCATACGCCTTGCGCGCCTCGGGGCTGGCTTGCAGCGGCCATTCGAGCACGCTGTCGAGGAACTGCTGGACCTTGGGCGCGAAGTACTTACGCCCGTTGATCTTGCCCATCAGCTCGCCGTAGCTGCGCGCCGAGGCCGCCGGCAAGCGGTCGCTCCACACCTTCTGCTCCTCGGCGTTGGGGAACACGAACGCCTTCTTGAAGCTGCCGCCGGCATCGTCGCGCAGCTTTTGATGCGCCTCATTGGCGCGCCGCTCGAACTCGGCGTCCGGCAGCGCGCGCATCGCCTGAGCCCAGGCCGCGGGCGAGTCCTCGCCGTGCGCGCCGACCACGGCGAGCGAGCCCACGAACGAATACAGCCGCGTGCCCTTGAGCCCGAGCCTGCGGATGGTGGCATTGATGCGGTCTAAGCCCAGCCGCTCGATGAGCCAGTCGGCGTTGGCGTTGGAGGAAAACTGCAGCATCCCGCGCACCACGTCATCGAGCCGGGCGCGCTCGTTTGTTATCAAGTGGCTGCCGCGCGCGAACTTGAGCCAGCCCGCCTGCGCGCCGCCATCGGTAGCGGGCAGGAAGTACTTGTCCAGGTCCGCGAGCGCCACCATCTCATCCGGCTGCAGCCTCCCGCTCGCCGCCTGCTGCGCGTATTCGATGGCGATCAAGACCTTGACCGTGCTCGCCAGAGGCATCACGCGCTCAGCGTGAAAATCCGCCACAACGTCGCCGTCGCGCCTCGCCCACAGCGCCGCCCGCCTGGGGTTGGCCGCGATGAACTCCAGCACGTTCGAGCCATCGGCCCGCTCGTGAGCCGTGCGCAGGCGCCAGTTGAGGGCCGCGCCCAGCACGCTCAGCAACACAAAGGCCAGCAGCCCCGCAGCTCGCTTCGGGTTCAGTTTGAGGTTCAGGACGCCTCTCCAAGTACTTGCATCACGCAAACGGCAGCGTCTTGAACTCGCCGCCCAGCACCGAGCTCGCATCGGTGCGCAGCCACTTCTCCAGCACGGTGGCGTACACCGAGCGGAAGTCAACCGAGTGCTTGAGGTCGCCGTCGTCCAGGTCGCTCAGGCTGGGGTAGTCCGAGTACAGGCCGCCCTTGACTCCGCTGCCCACGATGAACATGGGGCCAGCCGCCCCGTGATCGGTGCCGCCCGAGCCGTTCTCGTGCACGCGCCGCCCGAACTCCGAGAACGTCATCAGCAGCACGTCTTTGTCACGCCCCTGCAGCTTGAGGTCGCGGAAGAAAGCCGCCACAGCCTCGCCGATCTGGTTCAGCACGTTGCCGTGCTGCCAGGGCTGGTTGGCGTGGGTGTCGAAGCCGCCGATCGAGACGTAGTAAATCTTGGTCGGCACGCCGCCGCTGATCAAGCGCGCCACGGTCTGCAGGCTCTCGCCCAGCCCGTTGTAGCGCGGGTACTTGGCCTCGTCTCCGGCTTTGGAATCGTATTTCTGGATCGCCGCGCGCACGATGTCCGACGACTGGAACGTCTCCTGGCCAATCGAGCGCACGAACTCGCCCGGCCCGTTGGAAACCGTGCCCTGAGCATACAGCTCGCGCAGGGCGGCGTTTTGCTTGTCGCGATCGTTGGCGCGGTTGCTGAAGCCGAAGTCGTTGGCGTTGCCGATCACAGAAACCGGCGAGGCTTCCTTCCACAGAGCTAAAGGCAGCGTCGAGCCCAGCGTGACGCCAGACAAAGGGTCGCTCTTGAGATGGCCGTCGCCATCGAAGTAGCGCGCCATCCAGCCGGTGCGCTCGGAGCTCGAGAGGTTGGGGTTGCCGGTCTGCCAGATGTCCATCGACTCGAAGTGCGAGCGGTTGGGGTGCGGATAGCCCGCCCCATTCACCACCGCGACCTGCCCCGCCTCGAACATCGAGCCCAGCGACTTCAGGCCCGGATGCAAGGCCAGCCCGGACGAAATCTTCACCGCGTCGCTTTCCTTGACCTGGATGTTGGGCCGCGCCCTGGCGTACTCGGGGTCGGTGATCGGGATCACGGTGTTGAGCCCATCGTTGCCGCCCGACATTTCGAGCACGACCAAAATCTTGCCCGCACCCCCCGGCGCGCTCTGAGCCGTGGCCGCCCGCATCAGAAACTGAGGCATCCCAAGCGAAAGCGAGACGAAGGAAACGCCGCCTAAAAACTGCCGTCGTGTGTGTGGCATGAGGTTCCGTGGAGAAGATGGCCGAGGCGTGAGAGACGCAAGTACTTGCAAGCTAAGCCAGCTGATACTCGGGCGCGGAGAGAATCAGGTTCAGCAGTCCGGGCAGCTTGTCCGCAATCGCCCGCCGCACCTTGATCGAAGGCGCACGCGCCTCTTCCATGCTCGCGCCGCTCATCGAACTCATCGATGAGCGGTTCAACGATGAGCGGCTCATCGTTGAACCGCTCATGGACGGCGAAGGGCCTGGGGGCGTTTGGGCGGCTTTGTCCTGGGGCTTGTCTTCTGTTGGGAAGCCGTCGCGGGCGTATTTGAGGAGGGCCTCGCGCGTCTTTGAGCTTGGCGCGTGGCCGGGCAGAAGCGCCTGCCACAGCGCGTCCACGGCTTGCTCGGGCGTGGCGATTTCGCTGGAGTTGCCCATCAGTCCGCTGCTGAGCAGCCTGGGCACGATGTTGCGCCTTTGGGCTTCGTAAGCGATTTCCGAGGCGAAGTTGACGCGCGCGAGCAGGGTGCGCGTGTTGATCCAGTCGGGGCCTTCGCGCCAGCCCTTGACGTTGGGCGGGTTGAACAGCTCCTGGCCCATGGCGCCCACGCGCCAGTGGATGCCGTTGGCCAGGCTGAGCGGCGCGTCCAGGGTGCGCATGGTCATCACGGCGAACTCAGCCGGGCTCTTGATCTTGGAGTAGAAGGCGGCTTCGGAGTAGAAGCCAGGCGAGATCAGGAGGGCGCGCATCACCTCGCGGATCGAGTAGCCGCTCTTGAAATACGCCTCTTCGAGGGGCCTCAGCTCGGCTGAGCTGGGCGAGCCGTGCGCGAAGAACCGCCACAATTTCTGGGCCAGGAAGTGAGCCGTGGCGGGCTGGCGGCAGATGAGGTCGATGACGTCGTCGCCGTGGAAGTTTCCGGCCTGGCCGAAGATGGTCTTCTGCCCGTCGTCGTGGATGTTGGGGTCGTAGAGGAAGCCCTTGAGCCGGTCGTCGTAGCGCCAGCCGGTGAAGGCGCGCGCGGCCTCCTTGATGTCGGTCTCGGAGTAGCCAGAGCCCACGCCCAGCGAGAACAGCTCCATGACCTCGCGCGCGAAGTTTTCGTTGGGCGCGCCGTTGCGGTTGTCGCGGCCATCGAGCCACACCAGCATGGCGGGATCGCGCGCCAGTTGCTGCAGCATCGTGCGAAAGTTGCCCAGGGCGTGGCTACGCAAGAGCTGGTTCTGCTGCCACATCCAGGCCGGGCGGTCGACCTTGAAGTTGGCCGTGGCGAAGTGGTTGTGCCAGAAGAGCGTCATCTTCTCTTCGAGCGGGCGCTTGGTGTGCACCATGCGGAAGAGCCACCAGTTGCGCAGCGAATCGAGGTTGTCCTCGTCGATGTAGTCGCCCTGGATGGCCTGTGCGACGGCTTCGAGCGAGTCGGGCGTGCGCTCGGGGTTGAGCAGGGCTTCGGTGGCGTTGGCGAGCCCGAGCTTTTGCCACTGGGCCCACTCAGCCGGGCGCGCGCCAAAGCCCGCGCGTCGCAGCAGGTGCGCCAGCTTCTTCGCTTCGGCTGTGCTTGAGGTGCTTGCGGCCATTGAACTCCTTGAGGCGCGCCGCAAGTACTTGCAGCGTCGAGACGCTACGATTGTACCCCGCGCGGGCACACTTCAACCCATGAAGCGCCGCCCGAACCTCGCCCTGCCCGCCGTGCTGCTGCTTGCTCGCGCCACTGCGCCCGCGCCAGCACAGGCTCCTGCAAGTACTGCCCCGGCTTCCCCGCCGCCTGCCGCTATCGCGCCTGAGAAGTGGGTGCTGGATGGGGGCGAGCTGACCTCGGTGGCCTCGCGCAATGGCCAGGCGTGGAGCTGGGGCAGCGGAGCCGGAGGCGCGCTGGGCGATGGAAAGTCTGCGGATCGTGGGCAGCCCAGGCCGCTCGCCGACCTCAAGAACGCCCGCTCGGTGGCCGAGGGGCGCGCCTTTGGGGTGGCCGCTCGCACCGATGGCACGGTCGTCGAGTGGGGGCTTGAGCACGGCGCGTGGGACAAGGGCGGCGTCCCGGCCCGCCTCACTCCGCACGCGGTTCATGGGCTGAGCAACGTCGAGTCGGTGGCGGCGGGCGAGTCCTTCGCGGTGGCCCTGCGGCGCGACGGCAACGCCTGGTCCTGGGGCTCGAACAACGCGGGTCAGCTGGGCGACGGCGGCAACCTGGACCGCACGGAGCCGGCTCCGGTCAAGAGCAGCGGGGCGCTCAAGGCTATCGCCTGCGGCGCTCAGCACGCGCTCGGGCTGCGCATGAACGGCAGCGTGGTCGCCTGGGGCAAGAACGTCGATGGGCAGCTCGGCGACGGCACCAACGACGACCGCAGCACACCCGTTGACATCAAAGGACTGTCAGGAATCCGGGCCGTGGCCGCAGGCTGGAACTGGTCGCTGGCGCTGGACAACACGGGCCGCGTCTGGGGCTGGGGCTCCTCGTTGACGAGCGTGGTTCCAGCCGGGGAGGGCGAGCCGCCGCTGGCTACTGAGCCCAGGCTGATCGCCGGTCTCGAAGGCATCACGGCCATCGCCGCCGGCAACTGGCACGCGCTGGCCCTGAAGAAGGACGGCACCGTGCTGGCCTGGGGCAACAACGGCACGGCTCAGCTCGGCTCGGACGGCCCCACCACCAGCAAGCCGCGCCCGGTCCAGGGCTTGAGTGAGGTGGCCCTGATCGCCTGCGGCTCGTGGCACTGCCTGGCGCTCAAGACCGACGGCACGCTGTGGGCCTGGGGCAACAACGCGACCGGGCAGCTCGGCGACGGCAGCAAGGAGACGCGCGCCGCGCCCGTTCCCGTGCCGTTTGCAGGCTAAAATCCAGCGCACCAAGCCCGGAGCCGCGCGGCAAGTACTTGCGGGGCGCATCAGCGCCTTGTCAGGCGCTCAGCTGCAGGGCGTAGCGGAAGATGGCGATCAGGCTCAGGCCATCGGTGATGTCGCCTTCGCGCGCCATCCTCAGCGCCTCAGCCCAGCTCACGCGCCGAAGCTGCAGCTCTTCGGTGCCTTCGGGCGCCGCCTCGAACTGCTCCAAGCCCGTGGCCACGAAGAGGAAGCCCGCCTCATCGCACACCGAGTTCGAGAGGTGCACGCGGCCCAGAGGCTTCCATGAACTTGCGGCCAGCCCGGTTTCTTCGCGCAGCTCGCGGCGCGCGGCTTCGAGAGGCTCCTCGCCGCGCGGACAGCCGCCCTCGGGGATTTCCCACGAGTATTCGCCCAGCGTGTAGCGGAACTGGCCAACTAAAGTGACCGAGCCGGCGGCGTGAATCGGCAGCACGCCGATGGCCGTGTTCTGCATCGAAACCACGCCGTAGATGCCAGGCTTCCCATCAGGGCGCAGCACCTCATCCTCACGAAGTGCGATCCACGGGTTCGAGTAGATTTCGCGCGTGGACAGCGTGCGCCACGGGTTTTCAAACGGGTCTTTCATGCAAGTACTTGAGGGGTGTGCACAAATCCAGGAGCGCCTACAGGGACTTTTGGCGAGTGCGCTGTCCGCATCCGTGGAGGAGTATCAATACACCGATGCCGACTGCCACAAAGCGATCCAGCAGTCATCTAACTTCGCCCGCAAAAAGCTGCAGAAAACTCGCTGAGCATTTGTGCACACCCCTCAAGTACTTGCAGCTTTACCGGCGATTTAGAGGACGTTGATGGCGCGGGCGGCGAGGACGGCGAGGATGAGCAGCGAGACGAGCGACTGGATTATCATCAGCATCTTGGCCCAGCGCGAGAGCGGGGCCACGTCGGTGGGCGAGAAGGCGGTCGAGGTGTTGAAGGCCAGGAACAGGTAGTCCATGAAGTGAGGCGACCACGTTTCGTGGCCGTCGAGGGTCATCTGGGGGAACAGGAACGCGCCGTCGGGGTGGCCGGCGCGGGCGTCGCGGTGGTGGGGGCCTCCGGCGTCCAGGCGCCAGTACCAGAGCGCGAAGACCAGCACGTTGGTGAGCCAGAGGACGCCCGCCGAGCGCAGCAGCTTGACCGGCGCTTCGTGGCCCTTGGGCAGCGTGGAGAGCAGCAGGGCCAGCGAGACGCACAGGGCCAGCGTCATCAGGCCGTTGAGCGCGTAGCCGCACGCCTGGTTAAGTTCGTGGCGCCCCATGCGGTGCGTGATGACGATGGGAACCAGCAGCGCGCCGCTGAGGGCGAACATCAGCCAGCGCGGGCCAAGCTGCAAGTCGTCGGGCAGAGCCGCCGAGAGCAGGCCCACGCACAAAACCGCGATGATGGCCGGCCAGCGGGCAGCGGGCTGCAAGTCGCCCTCAAGCCCGTGCATCGCCGCCGACAGCTTGGCCGAGTAAGGGCGCTCCTCCGGCGCAGCCTCGCCGCGCGAATCCTCGCCGCGCGAATCCTCGCCGCGCGAATCCTCGCCAGGCGAGGCGTCATGCTGCGAATCCTCGATGGCAGGCTGCGTGTTGAGCTTGATTTTGGTGTCCATGTGCTTCTCTTAACGCCGCGCCCCGCGATTCTCGCGTGCCCTCAAGGACACGCCCCTCAAGGACACGTCCCTCAAGTACTTGCCGCGCCTACTCCTCGCTGGCTGCGGGCTGGCGGCTGGGGCTTGGCTCGCGTGGGCTTGGCTCGCGGTTGGAAGCGGAGAACTGCTGGTGGATGCGGTGCATCACCATGCTCTCGGCCTTGAGGCGCTGCTTCAAGTACTTGGAGCGCGGCCCGTTGTTGAACCAGGTCAGGTTCACGAAGGCGCGATCCACAGCGCCCAGCCGATACTTATACTCCTCGGCCCCGCGCAGGAAGTCCATCTCGCGCGCGCCTTCGCCAATGGCGTGCGCGATGACGTGCGAGAAGAGGCACGTCCCAACGCTCCACTTCTGCATCTCGGGCTCGAAGCCGCCGATGAAGAACCAGTAGCGCCCGCCGTAGAAGTAAAACAGCAGGACGCAGGCGGCTTCTCCATCGAGGCGCAGCGTCCACAGGCGCAGCCAGCCGCGCTCCAGGAACTTCTCGCAGACGGCGCGGTGGAACTTCTGGCGGCGCGCGGTGGCCAGCACGCCGGTTTGCCCGCGCGCCCGCCAACGCTTCCCGTGCAGCCGGAACAAATCGTCCAGAGCGCGCTGCACGCTGCCTGGATCGAGCGCCAGGTCGTATTCGACCTGGAAGTTCTTTTCGAGCCGCCTCGGGTAGCGGCGGGCCTGCTCGCGCGCGTTCTTGCCCAGCGACTTGACCCACGCCTCGAACGAGCCGGGCAGCTCCAGAACCGGGCACACCTCGGCCTGGCTGACCTGCCAGCCGGCGGCGCGCGCGTGCTCAACCAAAGGGTCGTCAGCCGCCAGCTGAGCCAGGTGAGCCGCGTGGTGGCGGCGCGCCAGCTCCTCGATGCAGTGCCACAGGCGAGCCGAGTCGTAAGCCGAGTCGTAAGCCGAGTCGTAAGCCGAGGCGCTAAGGACAGGCGAGTCGAAGTGCGGGCCGCCGATGTCGTGGATGCCGGCGCCCCACCATTCGAGGCGGCGAGCGGTGCGCCCGCGCGACTGCAGGTAGGCCGTCGCTCCCGGCACGCGCAGCCGATACCACGCCCGCCCCGCCCCGAAGCTGGAGCCGAAGTGACGGCGGTAAGCCAGCAGGTACGAGCGCGTGGCGAAGACATTTCTCATGGCGTTCTTTGGCCCAGCCCAGGGAAAATTCGCGCCCGCAAGTACTTGCGACAACGGCTGGCTGCAAGTACTTGCACGGCTCGCGTTGGTTTCGCCTGGGCTCGCTGGGCTAACGGGTGTCGTTCAAGATGGCCTCAGCGAGCTGAGCCAAGCCCTCGAAGAGCGCATCGGGCTTCTCCTCGCCGCTGGCGCGCTCGGCCTGCTGGCGCGTGTGCACGCCGGTCGCGACCCAGACGGCGCGCATCCCGGCCCGGTGCCCGCACGCGATGTCGGTGTCCAGGCGATCGCCGACCATCACGCAAGTCCGGGCGTGCAGGCCGAACCGCTCCAGGCAGCCGAGCAGCATCGCGGGGCTGGGCTTGCCGATGATCGCAGGCTCAGTTTGCGAAGCAGCCTGCACTGCGGCCACGATCGAGCCGGCGCCGGGCACCACGCCGTCCTCGGTGGGGAAAGTCCAGTCGGCGTTGGTGGCCACGAACGCGGCGCCGCGCAGCAGAAACTTCTGGGCCAGCCGCAGCTTCTCGTAGGAAAAGAAGCGGTCGATGCCCACGACGACCGCGTCCGCGCGAGCCGTGAGATCGGCCTCTTCCTCGCCAAGTACTTGCGCCCCGACACGCCCCAGCTCGGCCTTGATGCCGTGCTCGCCCACCACGTAAGCCGTGAAGGGGCGCGTTTGGAAACGCCTTTCCAGGTGCCACGCGGTGGCCGTCGACGAGGTGACGACCTCCTCATCGGCCAGCTCAAGGCCGATCTCGCGCAGCCGGGCCGCGAACTCGGACTGCAGCAGCCGCGAGTTGTTAGTCGCGTACAAGCAGCGCCGCCCCGAGCCGCGCAGCCTCAAGACCGCCTCGACCGCCCCGGCAATCGGCGTGTGCCCGCGCCAGATCACGCCGTCCAGATCGAAAATCAACGCCCGCACATCGTTCATCCACAACAATTAACCACAGATCAACACTCGCGCGCACGGCTGAGGCCGCTCAACCCGCCCGCGAAGCCGCAAATGGCGCAAGTACTTGCAGCACCGCCCCCGAGATGTGGAAGACGAGCAAGGGCAGCGTGCGCAGCAGCGTGCAAGAACCCTGGCGAAAAGCGTGCGCTATAATTTTCATTGTTCAAAGAGGCATCGAAGAGGCATTATGAATTTGGCGCGCTGCGAAATTGGTGAGGCGAGGGGGTGCGGTGGGCGGCGGGCCGGGTCGCGGCGGCGGGCGCAGTCGATCGTGGAGTTCGCGCTGGTGGTGCCGGCTCTGCTGGCGATTCTGATTGGCATCATGGAGTTCGGCTACCTGGCCAAGAACACCATGACGCTGTCGAGCGCGGCCCGCGAGGGCGCGCGCGCCGCCGCTGTGGGCAAGCCAACCCAGACCGTGAACGACATCATCACTCGCTTCGCCAACCCTATCGCTCTCACCGGTACGGGCGGCAGCATCACTTTGCAGCAGTGCGACACCAGCGGCTTGAACTGCAGCGCCTGGCCCGCCGACAACACCTCAGTCACCCCGTCGCGCAACGGCGTGACGCCGCCCAACATGGTGCGCGTGACGCTCACCAGCCGCCACCGCTCGCTGACCGGGTTCATCCCCGGCCTCAACGGGCGCCAGATCGTCACCGTTGTCACCATCCGCCGCGAGGCCTGAAGAGGCGTGAGCGAGTCTAAAAAGACATCAAAGACAACACAGGCTATTGACCAATGATCCACTCTCTCTTCGCATTGCAGCACGCCAAGCCGCAACCTGAGCCGAACCGCCGGCCAAGCCGCTGGTCTTCGCGGAGCCGCGCTCCACGGCACCGCGCCTCGCAGAACCGCGCCTCGCAGAACCGCGCCTCGCGGCGCGGGGGCAGCGTGATCGTGATCGTGTCGCTGTCGCTGATTGTGCTGCTGGGGTTTTCGGCCCTGGCGGTTGACTACGGGATGCTGGTCAGCGACGCCAACCGGCTGCAGCGGGCTTGCGACGCCTCGGCCCTGGCCGGAGCGACGCAGCTCAAGAAGACGGGCAACGACGTGACGGATGTCGCCAACGCCAGGCAAGCCGCCACCGACATGATGGCGCAGTACAAGATCGCGGGCTTCGACCCCAACACCATCACCTTCAGCCCGCTCTTCAACCGCATCACGGTGCCGGCCAACGCCACACGCAACTACTTCTTCGCCGGGGCCTTCAAGCTCATCAACCCCAACAGCCCGGCCACCGGGCGCGTGGCGCGCCAGGCCATAGCCGGGCGCACGGCGCTCAAAGGGGTGCCCGCCGTCTCGCCCCTGGCCATCACCACGACCGACTACCTCATCTACAAGACGGGCGCGCTGTTCGAGCCCATACTCATCGACAATAACCGCCAGGACTTCACCTCGGGCACCATGGCGGCCATCGACTTGAGGCTCGATAGTTCCGGCAAGAGCGGCACCGTTTTCCAAAACGATGTCGACTACGGCACGCCGGGCACGACCGTTATCGGCCAGGCGGTGCAGAGCGCCCTCAACGCCGACCTCAACAGCCAGGGCTCCAAGCTGGAGAACGCCATCGACGATAGGCTCACGAGAGCCGCTGGCGCGCCCTGGAACGACAACGGCAGCACCTACACCTACCCCAACTACCCCGGCGACGACCCGCGCGTCATGTCGATCATGGTGGCTGATCCCAGCCCCGCCAACAACAACAACCCGCAGCTCACCGCGCGCTACTTCGTCTCGGTGTACATCGACCGCATCCGCACACCAGGCAACGGCGCCGCCTACTTGAGGATGCGCATCCTGCCCACCCAGACCTACAGCAGCGACCGCACCGACATCATCGTGGGCGACGACAGCACGCCCTTCACCGGCCCCAGCGTGGTCGGCCTCACCGGTTGAGGCCGCCTGAAACCCAGAACACGACAATTTTGCAGCAAGTACTTAGCAGCGAGCGCGCTGCTTGAGGCGCCTTGATATGCCCTACTACCCCAAGACGAGACGAGCAGGCCGGCGGCGCGGCGGCACATCGCTGGTGGAGTTCGCGCTGGTGATCCCGATGCTGCTGTCCATCGTGCTGGGCATCATCGAGTTCGGCTTGCTGGAGCGCAGCACCCTGGTCGTCGCCAACGCGGCGCGCGAAGGCGCGCGCGCCGCTGCCCTGGGCCAATCGACGCCCAGCATCCGCACCCGCGTCATCAACGCCGGAGCGCCCGCGCTGCAGACGGACTCCTCGGGCAACATCACCAACGGCTCGATCCTCATGGAGCAGGCAGCGTCCGGAACCAGCCCGCTCGCCTACACCGCCTGGCCCGCCGACACCGGCAGCGGCACCACTCAAAAGAACAGCGTCCCGGCAGGCAACTACGTGCGCATCACTGTCACCTACAACCATCGTTCGCTCACCGGCCTCTTCAAGCGCACCGTCATCATTCCAGCCATGATGCGTCGCGAAGGCTAAATCCTTGAATAAGCAAGTACTTGAGCGAGGCAAGCGCGCCGGAGCAGCTGCGGCCAATCGCGCGGGCTCAGGTGGCACCAACCGATGAAGAGGATACAGAGAATCCAGAGCAGGCGGCGCGGCGGCGTCTTGCTCTACGTTGCCCTGAGCATCATCCCGATGCTGGGATGCTGCGCCCTGGCCGTCGACTACGGGATGCTGGTCTCGGACGCCAACCGGTTGCAGCGGGCTCTGGACGCCGCTGCGCTGGCGGGCGCTCAGGACCTCAAGCAGAGCTTCAACTCCGCGGATGAGTTCAAGGCGCGCCGGACGGCGGCTCTCACGGCTCAGGAAAACGGCGTTGCCATCGACAAGGACCGCGACGTTTCTTTCGCCGATGGCAGCACCAGCATCACGGTGCGCAGCCAGCTGACGCGGCTTTACCTGTTCGCGCGCATCTTCTCCCTCATCACATCCGACAGCGCCGCTCAGGGCACGGTGGCTCGCCACGCCACGGCCCACGTCGCTTCGTGCGCTGCTGTGGACACGCCGCGCGTGGTGCCCATCGGCATCACCTGGGACACCTACGGCGGCATCGACACCGCCGGCCGCGACCACCCCAACGGCTACCGCAGTGACTGGATACAGAACATGACTTTTATGGATCAGCCCTCGCGCATGATCTACCGCACGCTCACCCTGACGCGCCAGAGCGCCATCGTCTTCGGCAAGGACGACTTCGTGCTGTTCGACTTGCGGAACTCGCCGGCCAAGAGCGGCCCTCACTTCGTGGCTCAGATGATCGGCGACGAAACAGCGCACGCGCTTTCGAGCATCGGCGACTACGAAACCACCCTCAACGCCTCCGACAGCAGCCAGGGCGCGCGGCTGGGCGAGGCTTTTTCCACCATCTTCCAGCGCGCCACCGCCGCTCCCTGGGGCGATGCTACCGCCTCGCCCATCCTCGACGCCGATGGCACCCAGTACCCTCGGGTACTGTCGGGCACCTCGCCCCTCGATAGCCTGAACAAGCCCAACCCGCGCGTGATGAGCCTGGTCATCACGCCCGCCCCGCTCGACGCGCCACTCAACGGCAGCTGGAACACCCAGATTCAGGGCTACGCGCCGGTCTACGTCAAGCGCACCTACGCCACGATAGACCCCATCACCAGCGAGACGGTCTACCAGATGGACGTTGGCTTCCTGCCGCCCCAGAGCAACTCCAACGGCGCCTGCACCGTCGCCATGGGAGCCGCAGTCAGCGGCCAGCGCATCATCAGCCTCGTGGACTAAAGCCGGGCCGCACCGCGAAAAGCCCGCGAGCCAAAGCAAAGTCGTCGCCTGCAAGTACTTGCTACGCTCCCGCCGGCTACGCTCCCGCCGGGCCGCGCAGGGCACGCTCCAAAAACAACGACTTGGCGCGCTCGACATCGACATCCACCGCAGCCGAGACGTTGGGCTCGCCCTCAAGTACTTGCGTGCGGGCGCGGATGCTGCCGCCGTGCAAGCCGATCTGCAAGCGCCTGGGCTCGAAGCGCACCACGTCCGAGAACAAAGTCAGCACCGTCAGCGGGTCGTGCAGCGTGATCGCGTGGCCCCACAGCTCGATGAGCTGCCCCAGGAACCGCGCGTGCGGCTGCGCCGAGCCGTGGAACATCGCTTCCTGCTCCTTGCTCAAGATGCAGCGCATCGTTACGTCCAGGCCAACCATGGCTAAATTGGCGCCCGAGCCGAAGACCATGGCGGCGGCTTCGGGGTCGCACAGGATGTTCCACTCGGCGACGCCCTCGCTCCACTTGCCGCCCATCATCACGACGCGGCAGCTCGCGATGATCTCGGGCGCCAGCTGAAAGGCCAGCGCGACGTTGGTCAGCGCGCCGATGGGCACGATGGTCAACGTCTGGCCGCGCGAAGCGAACGAGCGCGCGCTCTGGATGAGAAAATCGACGGCGTGGCGCGGCTCGCTCCACGTCTCGCCGGGGCCCAGCGTCTCGAACTGGCGGCCCACGGCCTGGCCGCCGGGGAAGCTGCCCCAGTCGGGCAGCAGCGGCTGCGAGCAGCCCGCGAAGACCGGCACCTCCTCGCGGCCCATCAGCTCAAGCAGCTTGCGCGCTAAGATGGCGCGGCGCGGCGCATCGCGGAAGACGGTGGTGACGCCGACGACCTCGACCTCGGGCGAGTTGAGCGCGACCGTCAGGGCCAGCGCATCGTCGATGTCGTCGCCGATGTCGGTGTCCAGAATGATGGGCACCGGGGCCTCAGAGCGCGAGTGGTGAAGGGAATTTTCCATAAGCTAAGCTTGCCTCGCCTTCAGGCGCAGCGCGAGCCGAGCAAGTACTTGAGCCGCTCGGGGCCGCGTTCTGCGGTGCTGAACCAGCGTTGGCGAGCCTGAGTGCGGCTCAACTCTCGAACACGGCTTCGGGATACGCGGGCGGGGCGATGCTCGGCCTGAGCGCGGATGATTCAAACTGAAGGCGATGGCTTGCTCTTCTCCAAACTCCCTGCGCCCGCCTTCGCGCGCGCCTGTTCCGGCTCCTAATTCGGCAGCTTCATCATGCGCACGCGACTCGGCTCTGCCAACGCCCCAGGCGCGCCAATCGCCTGAAGCGCCTGAAGCGGCGGCCCGGCTCTTCGCCTCGTTGCCGGAGGCGCTGGCGTTTGCCTTGATGTGCGCGGTGCTGCTGGCTGCGCCCACGCAGCTTTCGGGGTTCTGGCCCGTGACGCGCGACTACTGGCCGCAGTCGGTGGCGTTGCTGGCGGCTCTGCTCGCCTCGCTGCTGCTGGCCTTGAGCGGCTCGCAGCCGTCGCGCAAGCCCAGAATCTCGCCGCTGAGCGGCTGCTTGCTCGGCTTCGTCGCCTGCAACGGACTGTCACTGCTAAGCGCGTCTTACAAGCACGATGCCCTGCTCGAACTGTCGCGGCTGGCGGCGGCTCTGGTGTGGTTCCCCATCGCGCGGCGCCTGATTTTCCGCGAGCCGCCGCGCGCGCGGGCGCAAGTACTTGCCGAGCGCACGCGGCTGGCGCTGGCCCTTTCGAGCGGCGCGGCGGGAGTTTTGTGGGCTTGCGCGGGCGCTCTGCTCGGCTTCGCGAGCCAGCACTTGCCCCAGCAGGCCAGCTTCTACAACACGAACCTGTTTGCCTTCAGCGTGGCGATGGCGCTGCCCCTGATCGCCGCCTCCTGGCTCGTGGCGCGCCGCCTGGCCCCGAGGAAAATCGCGGATGTCGTGGGCGCGAGCGCGCTGGGCTTGGGGGCTTGCGGCCTGCTCATCTCGGCTTCCAAAGGCGGGCTGCTCGCGGGCACGCTTGGAATGCTCGCCTTCGCAGGGCTCGCCTGGTCGTCGCGGCGCAGGCAGGCCGCCCACGCCTGGCGCGCGCGGCCCAAGATGCTGCTGCCTCTTGTGCTGCTGGGCGCGCTCGGGCTGGGCGCGCTGGGGGCCAGGACGGTGCTGCCGCGCATCGAGCGAGCCGGCGGCAGCGAGAGCCACTCGGCGATGTTCAGGCTTTACACCTGGCGCGGCACGCTCGAAATGGCCAACGCGCGGCCTCTGCTCGGGCACGGGCCGGGCTCGTTCCCGACCTCGTTCCCGCGCTTCGAGATCGCGGGCTACACGCGCTCGGCTCACCAATCGTGGCTGCAAATCGCGGCTGAGAGCGGCTGGCCTTCGCTTGGATTCCTGCTCGGGGCCATCGCGTGCGGCCTGCTGCGCGCCCGCAAGTACTTGCGGGACACCACGCGCCCGCACCGCGCCTGGGCCGCAGCCGGAGCCGCTGCAGCCCTGGTCGCGGCCCTGGCGCACGGCATGATGGACGCCGGCTGGAGCACCCTGTCCAGCGCGCTCCTGCTCAGCGTGTGCCTGGCTCTGCTCGACTCGCCCGAACTCGATTCCCCCAACGAAGCACGGCCCTCAACCAAGCAGCCGCCAGCCGAGCAGCCGCCAGCCAAGCAGCCGCCAGCCGAGCGCAGGCCGCTGAGCCTGGCCTGGCTCGCCCTGGTGATTCCTCTGGCGCTGGCGGCTTCGTATGGCCTGAGGTCGCAGGGCGCCGAGAACGCGCACCTGGGCGCGCACGAGCTGGCCGCCATGAGCCAGGCCGAGCGCACCCAGCTCGTGCGCCAGGCGCAGCAAGCGCCCGAGGAGGTGCCTCTGGACGCGCGCGCCTGGGCCTACCGAGCCCAGCTCAAGGCAGCCGAGGGCGACAGGCTCGGGGCCAGCCGGGATTACGCCCAGGCCGCCACCCTGCAGCCCGACAAGGCGCTGTATCCTCTGCGCTTGGCTCAGCTCTTCGACGAATGGAATCAGCCCGCCAGGGCACGGCAGTATTTCGACAAGGCTGTCGCGCTGGCCGCCAAAGATACGAGCCTGCGCCTGCAGCGCGCTCAGTTCCGCGACAAGAGCGGCGAGGCGAAGGGCGCGCGCGAGGATTACGAGGCCATCGTCGGGCTCGAAGACGCGCCGTTCGGGAAGTTCCCGGCCACGCCCGAGATCGTCAACGGCGACTTCAACCGCGCCCGCCTTGCCCTGGCGCGCGACGCTTTGCAACGCGGCGACAAGACCACAGCACGCAAGCTGGCGCAGCGCGGGCTGGACGAAATCGGGGCGACGCGCGCCTCGAACCGCCTCAACCAGGCGATGAACCAAGCCGTGCAGATGTATGGCGAGGGGCTGCAGTCGCCCGGCGAAGGCGAGCTGAGCGAGCAGGAGCGCGCCTTCAAGGGCCTGTTGAGAGGCCAGGCGATGCCTTAGGCTTAGTCCATGCTTATCCTCATCCTGCACGGGCCAAACCTCAACCTGCTCGGCACGCGCGAGCCCGGCGTGTACGGCAGCGCGACGCTTCAAACCATCCGCGACAGCCTGCAAGTACTTGCAGCCGAGCTCGGCGTCGAGATCGAGACGCTGCAGAGCAACCACGAGGGCACGCTCATCGACGCGCTGCACGGCACGCTAAAGCGGCCCGAAGTCGGCGGGGTCGTGCTCAACGGAGGGGCCTGGACGCACTATTCCTACGCGCTGCGCGACGCCATCGCCGCGATAAAAGCGCCTGTGGTCGAGGTGCATCTGTCCAACATCCACGCGCGCGAGGAGTGGCGGCACACCAGCGTCACGGCTGGGGTCTGCGCGGGCATGGTGGCGGGCTTTGGGCCGCTCTCGTATCAGCTCGGCCTGCGCGCGGCGATTGACATCGCGCGGCGCAGGGAAGCGGCGCGGGAGAATCCAACGCAGGGCGGCAGCCGGTGAAGCCGCGCAAGTACTTGAGGCGAGCCGTCAGCGTTGGTTGGCTGGCAGGGGCTTGTGGTAGCCCTGGTACAGCGCGCGGTCGAGCAAGATGTCCGCGGCAGCCGAGAGCGCGGCGCCAACAGCCACGGCGACGAGGAGGAGCCACAGGAGCTTCTTTCTCTGCCCCATGCGGGCCGAGGCGCCGGGGCAGCCGGGCGCGCTCGGCTCAACTGGCGGGATGGGCGGCGGCTTGCTCATGCGTTGAGTTTGATGCCTCGGCGGGCACGGCGGAATCCTGTGGCGGCGCAAGTACTTGCGCCTGCCACGTTACGTGCCTCGCGTTACCCGACAGGCGCGGGAAGCGTTAGAATGAAGCGCGATTTCCGCTCGTTGCCAGGAGCGGAGCGCCGCGTGAGCGCCACGTCTGAAGGCGGGGACGCCGCCGCGCGGTGAAAACCAATGGGAGGCGTTGCATGACAGCATCGCAGTATTTTTTCACCTCCGAGTCGGTCACTGAGGGCCACCCGGACAAGATGGCCGACCAGATTTCGGACGCCGTCCTGGACGCCATCCTCAAGGACGACCCCAAGGCCCGCGTCGCCTGCGAAACCTTCCTCACCACGGGCCTGGTCCTGGTCGGCGGCGAGATCACGACCCACACCTACGTCGAAATTCCCAACATCGTGCGCTCGGTGATCAAGGAAATCGGCTACTCGCGCGCCAAGTTCGGCTTCGACTACCTGACGGCTGGCGTGCTGACCTCGATCGGCAAGCAGTCGCCTGACATCGCGCAGGGCGTCGACAAGGCCCAGGAAGCGCGCGAGGGCAACACCGATCCTTACGAGACCACCGGAGCCGGCGACCAGGGCATGATGTTCGGCTTCGCGGTCGATGAAACGCCCGAGCTGATGCCCCTGCCCATCCAGATGGCGCACAGGCTGGCCAAGAAGCTCGCCGAAGTGCGCAAGAACGGCTCGCTGCTGTATCTGCGGCCCGACGGCAAGACCCAGGTCACGGTGCGCTACGAAAACGAGCGGCCTGTTGCCATCGACAAGGTGCTCATCTCGACCCAGCACCGGCCCGACGTGGAGCAGAAGGAAATCCAGGCCGACCTCACCGAGCACGTCATCCGGCCCGTGCTGGGCGAGTGGTGGAGCGACAAGGTCGAGGTCTTCGTGAACCCGACGGGCCGCTTCGTCATCGGCGGGCCTCAAGGTGATGCTGGGCTCACGGGCCGCAAGATCATCGTGGACACCTACGGCGGCATGGGGCGACACGGCGGCGGCGCTTTCTCGGGCAAGGACCCCACCAAAGTCGACCGCTCGGCGGCTTACATGATGCGCCACGTGGCCAAGAACATCGTGGCCTCGGGCGCGGCCCAGAAGTGCGAGACGCAGGTCGCCTACGCCATCGGCAAGGCCGAGCCGCTCTCGGTGTACGTCAACACCTTCGGCACGGGTGAAGTCTCGGACCAGAAGATCGCCCAGGCGATACGCGAGGTCTTCGACCTGCGCCCGCGCGCCATCATCGAGCACCTGGACCTGCGCCGCCCCATCTACCGCAAGACTGCGGCTTACGGCCACTTCGGGCGCGAGGACGAGGGCTTCACCTGGGAAGTCACGGACCACGCCGAGAAGCTCAAAGCGGCCCTGTCGCACTAAGGCCGCTGCAAGTACTTGCAGCAAGAGACGCCGCTCGATTCAAAATCGGGTGGCGTTTTGCTTTGCACGGCGATGGCGGCAGGTGAATGGAGAGATTGACCGCGAGCAGGATCCAGGTCTATAATCGCATATCGAACGTCAGCGCCTTGGCAGACAAGGCGTTCAGAAGGAAGTCATTCTCATGCTTAGTTCCAAGTTCCTCGCGCCCACTCTACTGGCCTTGGCGCTGCCGCTTGTGCCCATGATGGCACAGGCACAAGATAACACGCCCAAGATCGGCATCTCAGTGGCGCCGAGCACGCTGCGCGAGGATGGGCCGGCTCCGGTTGCCAAACTGAGGCGCATTGCTGGCTCGACGCCGCGTGTTGTACTGAAGCTGGTGTCAACGGATGCCCGCGTGATTGTGCCAGCCACCATTGTCTTTCCCGAGGGCGCAACCGAGGTAGGCTTCCCGGTGCGCCTCGTGAACGACAGCATCATCAACGACCCTGCTTCCAAGGATGGCTTCCACGCCTTCCGCATCCACGTTAGCGGCGAAGGCGTCGCGCCCAACTTCATTGACCTGCGCATCTTGGACGACGAGCCGTTCCGCCCGCCTGTGACCTCGAAGGTGACCCTGACGCGCTTCGAGGTGGTCGATGGCTCGACGAACATGGTGCGGCTGACATTCTCCGGGCCGGTCTCGTTCGCACGCAACCGCTTTGGGACGCCGATCTACTTGCTGGCCATCAACGGATTGCACACCGAGGTCAGCGTGCAGGCCATCAGCGCGCAAGTACTTGTCCTCAAGTCCGCGCGCGCTTTCCAGGCGGGCGGCACGCTGAGCGTGGCCGTCTACAACCTGGCGGATGCTTCGGGCCTGCCGTTTCCCGACCTGGTTCGCCTGGCCGTGGTGCCCGCTGGCCCGCGGTATAGCCTTGAGGTGTCGCGCCCCAGGATCCGCGAGAACGCCGGGGCCAACGCCTCGCGCGTCACGATCCGGCTGGCGTATGCGGTGGCCAAGCCGCTGACCTTCACCTTGACCGTCAACGAGTTGCTGCCCTCGTTCCCCGTGAAGATCAGCGCGCCCGCGAGCGTGACGGTTCCCGCCGGAGCACGCGAGGTCTCGTTTCCGGTGGCGGCGATTGACAACGACCGCGTGGACGGCGACGTGCTCAACTTCATCGCCGTGGCCTCGCCCTACCCGAACCCGCCCACATCGCCGCTGGTGCGCTTCGACATCATCGACGACGAGCCCGCACCGGCCTCAACAGTGCGCATCGTGAGGGCCGCGCGCCTGGCGGGGAACGTGCTGCGCTTGAAGCTGTCGGGCTCGATCCGCGACCCTTACAACATCGGGCCGAGCCCGGAGAAGTTCCTCATCCGCGTCGGCGCGCGCCTCTTCCACCCGCGGGGCAGCATCAGCGTGGACGCTTCGGGGACGGTCGTCGATGTCTACACCGGCGTCGATCTGCCCAGCACAGAGGAAGTCACCCTCACAATCAGCGGCCTGCGCGACGCGAGCTTGGCCCTGATTTCCACGACCTCAATCACGCTGCCAGTTGTGCCCTCGCAGCCGAGCGCGTGAGCCACAAGTACTTGCAGCAAGAGACGCCGCCTAATTTCGCAATCGGGCGGCGTTTTGCTGTGCGCGACGATGGCGATAGAGCAAACGCAGAGATTGACCGCGAGCAGGATCCAGGTCTATAATCGCATATCAAACGTAAGCGCCTTGTCTGACAAGGCGCTCAGAAGGAAGTCATTCTCATGCTTAGTTCCAAGTTCCTCGCGCCCACTTTGCTGGCCTTATTGCTGCCACTGGTGCCCGTGGCGGCGCGGGCCGCTGAGCCCGTGCTGCCGATTACCTTCACGATTTCCAGGACGACCATCAGCGAGAGCGATGGGCCGCAGGCCACGCGCGTGGTCATCCGGCGCGTGCCGGGCACGGGCTCAGCCGCGATCCGCGTGCAGGTGCGCCTGGAGAATGAGGGCGGCTTCACGGACAGCGTGCTCTCGGCTCCCTCGCAAGTACTTGTGCCCGAGGGACAGGACTCTGCCGAGTTCTTCCTGAGCGCGCGCGAGAACCTGCTCGTCGAGCCTATCCAGCGCAAGGTGAGGCTCAAGGTGCTGGTGCCCGGCTTCATCCTGCCGACCGAACTCACCATCAAGGACACCACGCCTCGCCTGAGCGTTTCGGTGGCGCCCACGACGGTGCGCGAGGGCGGGCCGGACGCGGTGGGCACGGTCAGGCTCACGCGCCCGACGCCGTTCACGGTGCGCGTCAACTTGCGCTCGAACGATCCTCGCGTCGCGGTGCCGTCCACCGTTACGGTGCCGCCTGGAGCCGTCACGGCGAGCTTCGCGGTACGCATCGTGAGCGACGGTGTGCTGAGCAAGCCCGGCCCATTCAACACCATCAGCTTTGGGAGCAACATCGGCAACGCGGTTCGCTTCGGCATCATTAACTTGGTGATTCTGGACGACCGGACGCGCTTCAGCCTGGACATCCGTCCGACCTCGATCAAGGAGGGCGGGAGCACGGCGCGGGGCGTCATCCGGGTGGCGAGCGCGACCGCTTCGGATCGCACCTTCCTGCTCTACGCCACCGACCACACCTCGCCCTCGCGCCGCACCCAACGCATTAGCACGCCGCTGAAGGTTGTTCTGGCAGCGGGAAGCACCTCGGTCGCCTTCGACATCACGGCTGTTGACAACAGCGTGGCGGACGGCAACGCCTTCGTGCAGCTGAGCGCCCAGGCCGAGGGCGACCCCTCCAACTTCGCGCGCGGCCCTCTGCTGGAAGTGCAGGACAACGATTCGGCACCATCTTCGTAGCAGTTCAGCCGCGCCTCAAGCCGGTGCTGCGTGCAAGTACTTGCAGCATAAAAACGCCGCCCGATTTGGAATCGGGCGGCGTTTTGCGATTAGGGGCCCAATCGCTTGGCTATAATAAAGGCTTCGGCTCGGCACTCAACGCGCCGCAAGTACTTGAGCCGCAAGCGCCCGCGAAGGACTATCTGAAATGCTGGAAGATGTTGCCGACTCACTCGAAAAGATGCGCGGGGGCCTCGAATCCAAGGCCCGCAGCCTCGACATAGACACGCGCCGAACAGAGGTCGCGGCCCTCGAAGAGCAGGCCAACGCGCCCGGTTTGTGGGACGACCCCGCCGCAGCGCAAGCCCTGATGCAGAAGCTCTCGGCGGCGCGGGCGGTCGTCGCGCCCTTCGACGGCCTGGAGAAGCGGCTGGGCGACATGGCCGAGCTCATCGAGATGGCGCAGCTCGAAGGCGACGAAGACCTGGGCCGCGAGATCGAGCGCGACTTCGCCTCGGCTCAGCGCGATTACACCGCGCTCGAAAAGGCCACGCTCTTCTCGGGGCAGTACGACGCCAACAACGCCATCTTCTCCATCAACGCCGGGGCCGGCGGCACCGAGGCCCAGGACTGGGCGCAGATGCTGGTGCGCGCCTACCTGCGCTGGGCTCAGGAGCACGCCTTCAAGGTCGAGGTGCTCGAAGAAAACCCCGGCGACGAGGCTGGGCTCAAGGGCTTCCAGGCCATCTTCTCGGGCGCCAACGCTTACGGGCACCTGCGCGCCGAGGCCGGAGTGCATCGTCTGGTTCGCATCAGCCCGTTCAACTCGGCGGGCAAGCGCATGACGAGCTTCGCCTCGATCGACGTGGTGCCCGAGATGGCCGAGGACATCAAGATCGAGATCAACCCCAAGGATTTGCGCATCGACTACTACCTCTCGGGCGGCGCGGGCGGCCAGAACGTGCAGAAGAACGAGACGGCTGTGCGCATCACGCACCTGCCCACGGGCATCGTGGCGGCCTGCCAGAACGAGCGCAGCCAGGGCCGCAACCGCGACGTGGCGATGCGCGTGCTCGAATCGCGCCTCTTCGAGAAGCAGTGGCGCGAGCAGCAGGAGGAAATCGCGCGCGTGCGCGGCGTGGTGGTGAGGAACGAGTGGGGCTCGCAGATTCGCTCCTACGTCTTCCAGCCCTACCAGATGGTCAAGGATCACCGCACCGGCCACGAAACCAGCGGCATCGCCGAGGTCATGGACGGCGACTTCGACCCCTTCATCTACGCCTACCTGGAGCAGAACGCGGGGCAAAACTAATCAGGTGACCACCGCGAATCGCAAGAGGAGAGCAAGTACTTGTCGATGCTCTCTCTTCTTTTTCTCTGTGTTCCAGCGGTGGTTCTCCGTGAATTCTGTGGTTAATCTCTTTGGATGAACATCTCTGTCTTGCAGCACGAGCCGTTTGAAGGCCCCGCCCTGATCGCGGAATGGGCGCGCGAGCACAATCACGCCCTGAGCATCCGCCACCTCTATCGCGGCGACGCCCTGCCCGAGCTGAGCTCAGCCGATTGGATCGTGGCCATGGGCGGCGCCATGAGCGTCAACAACGAGGCGGCGCTGCCGTGGCTGGTGCCTGAGAAAGCCTTCGTGCGCGCCGCCATCGAAGCCCATAAGCGCGTGCTCGGGGTGTGCCTGGGGGCTCAGCTCATCGCATCGGCCCTGGGCGCGCGGGTTTACCAGAGCCCTGAGCGCGAGATCGGCTGGTGGCCGCTGCAAGTCCTGGAGGCGGGCCGCAAGTACTTGCCCGCCCAGAACCCGACTGTCTTGCACTGGCACGGCGAGACCTTCGACTTGCCTGCGGGCGCGGCTCTGCTCGCCTCCACCGAGGGCTGCGCGAACCAGGCGTTTTCGGCTGGCGCGCGGGCCGTCGGGCTGCAGTTCCACCTCGAATGCGCGCCTGAAACGGTGCGCGGCTTCGTCCAGGAGTGCGCGAGCGAGATAGCGCCGGGCCGCAAGTGGATCCAAACGCCCGAGCAAGTACTTGCAGGCGACTACTTCGAGGCGAGCCGCGCCCTGCTGTGGAGCCTGCTCGATGCGATGGAGCGCGCCTGAGTCGCCCCAAGTACTTGCACCAAGTACTTGCACCAACACAAACGCCGCCCGAAGAGAATCTTCGGGCGGCGTCTCAAGTACTTGCAGGCGGGCTACGCGACGTGCGCCACGCCGTTGGTGGTGTTTTCGTGGCGGGTGTCTGCGGGCGAGGGCTCGTCGAAGGCGTCGTCCTGGATGGGCGCGGCGTCCTTCATGCGGAAGGCGCAGCTTGCCTTGCCGTCCACGGTGTTGCCGCAGACCCAGCCCGACCCCGAGCGGCCCTGGACGTGGCGAGCCGGGACGCCGCACTCGCACAGAGGCGCGTCCTCGTCGTCGTAGAAAACATCCTCGGGCTCGTCGGCAACCGCGACGGGCGGGGCCTTGGGCTCGGCTTTCCTGGGCTCGGGCGGCGCCTCGGGCCCGGCTTTGGCCTCGGTTTTCGCCTCGGGCTTGGGCTTGGCGGCGAGCACGGGAGCCTCTTTCGCGCCGTCTTCCGAGAGCCAGGCCCGCAGCGTGCGCGCGATGTCGCGGCCCGCTTTGTGAACCACGGCTCCGGCCACAGCGGGGCAACGCGTCTTGCCCACGATCAGGTTGTTGTCCTGGTCCAGGTCGGCCACCACGTCGAACTCATACTCCAGGCCGTCGCGCTGCACCGGGGCCAGGCCGATCTTGCGCACGGTGACGCGGCCCGTCTTCTCGTTTTTCTCCTGGACATACTCGGTCTTGGCGCGCATCGTGGTGATGATGTGCATCTTGGCGTTGATGATGCCCTCGACGAGCATATTGTGCTGCGGCGTCACGTCGCGCCAGGCCCCGAAGGTGTTGCCGCTCTGCGAACGCTTGGCGATGCGATCGACCTGCTCCAGAGCGCCGCCCTTGCCCGTCCAAGCGTGCGAGAGCGAGTCGATGATGAGCACGTCGTAGCCCGCCTCCTCAGCCGCGTGGATGGCCTCGACATACATCTGGGGCGCGAAAGTCTCCAGCTCCAGCACGTCGAACTCGAACGAGTCCGAGTACTTGGAGGCGCTCCCGCGCTCGGTGTCGATGACCGCGACCTTGTCGCCCAGGTGCTGAGCGATCGAGAGCGCGGTGTAGGTCTTGCCCGCGCCGGCCACGCCGATCAAGGCCATGCGCAGCCGGGCCGATTTCTTAGTCGCCTTTTGAAACAGCATCTTCGCTTCCTCCGTTGCCTGGAAATCACCAAGTACTTGCGCCGCCGCAGGCGCAGCTTCGAGCGCCTTTCAGCGCGAGGCCGCCAGCGCGCCCGGCCCGATCGAACTCGAACCAATCGAGTTTGATTTTACAATTTCTCGCGCCTTGCCCCGGCCCGCTGCGCCTCGCTTGACCCGCGCCGCCGCGATCTGCTCCACGCCCTCGCCGCTGCAATCCTTGCCGCCGCGCACCATGTTGAGAGCCGGGCGCGCCAGGGCCGCGCCCAGGGCAGGCACCTCGTCTTCGAGCTCGGGCGCGGCCTGAGCCAGGCGCTCCAGGATGCGCCCGACCGACTCCAGGCTGATGGCGCCCGGCGCCTCGTCCTCGCGAGCCACCAGCTCAAGTACTTGAGGCTGAGCCACCGAGCGCAGCTCAAGCACGCGCCGCGAAGCCGCCTCGCGCGCCAGCTCGCGCACGAAAGCCGCCTCGCTTTCCAGCCGCGCGATAGCCCGCTCGCGCTGCTGCGCCTTGTGAGAAACCGAGCGCAGGCTGCGCCGCAGCTCCCACCACACGCCGAACAAGAACAGCCCAAACAGCGCGCCCATGATCAGCACGCACCAGCCTTCCAGGTTCATCCCGCCCGCCCCGCTTCCGTCCAGCACCTGCGTGTTCGCGCTCATGAGTTTTCCTTTTTCGACCGGCTCATCTTCGCCTCACTCATCTGAGTGAAACCGTCATGGAGATTATAACCGTGCCTTGAGCAAATGTCATCGTTTTCACGCGCGCGAGTGAAATTATTTTTGAGACGGGCCCGAGCCCGCCGGCGCGGGGCTTAAGCTGGGCTAATCAGAACTTGCGGTTCCACTCAGGGCGCCCGTAGCGTTCTTCGATCAGGCGGCGCATCAGGGCGCGCGGGAACTCAGGCAAGCTCAGCTCAGGACGCGCCTGCCAGGTGCTTGCGAGTCCGGATTTCACGGCTTGGCGCGAGATGCCAAGGGTGCCCACAAAGTCCTGGTGCGGACGCTCGGCTCGGTAGTCGGGGCGGCGCGCGGGCATCTTGAGGGTGCGCGCGAGCAGGTCCAAGCGGAAGCCCGCGAGCAAAATCGTGCCGTGAAAGAGCGTGAAGCGCCGCTTGCGCTTCTGCGCGTTGCCCGAGAACTTGCGCCCGCCAAGTGTTAGGTCGGAGTGGCCCGCGACTTCGACCGGCTCGCCAAGTACTTGAGCCAGCGCCTGAGCCTGCCGCTGCATGATCCATGCGTTCGAGGCGGCGATGGTGGCGATTTCGGGGCGCGCCAGGTCGAGAACCAGGGCGTAGCTGAGGCAGCACGGGCCTTGGAGGACGGTGCCGCCGCCGCTGGCGCGCCGCAGAATCGGGATGTTCAGCTCAGCGCAGGCGAGGGCGTCGGCTTCGGTTTCGATTTTGTTGGTGTAGCCCAGCGCGACGAAGTGCTGAGCCGATTCCCACAGGCGCAGCACCTCGCCGCCGTGCCCGCTCTCGGCGTGTTCGAGCAGGGCTTCGTCGGCGGCGAGGTTTTGCTGAGGCGAGGCGAAGGCGTGGTCGAAGAGCAGCATCGAAGAGGCTTAGCTCGGGCAAGTACTTGCCCGAGCTAAATGTGCAGCGCGCGGCCATCGACGCCCAGCGCAGCCTCGTGCAGCGCCTCCGAGAGCGTGGGGTGAGCGTGCACGGTGCGCGCGATGTCCTCGGACGAGGCGCCGAAGTTCATGGCGGCCACGGCTTCGGCGATCAAGTCTCCGGCGCGCGGGCCGATGATGTGGACGCCCAGCACGCGGTCGGTGCTGGCGTCCGCGAGCACTTTGACCTGGCCGATGGTGTCGCCGATGGCGCGCGCGCGCCCGTTGGCCGCGAAGGGAAATTTGCCCTTCTTGTACTCGGTTCCGGCCTCGATGAGCTGGTCTTCGGTCTTGCCCACAGTGGCGATTTCGGGGTGCGTGTACACGATGCCGGGGATGGTCTCGTAGCTGACGTGGCCAAAGCCCGAGACGATTTTTTCGACAGCCGCGATGCCTTCCTCGGTCGCCTTGTGCGCCAGCATGGGCCCCGCGATCACGTCGCCGATGGCGTAGACGCCCGCGACGTTGGTCTTGAAGTCCGCGTCGACCTTGACACGCCCGCGCTCATCGAGCTCAAGCCCGATGGCATCCGCGCCCAGCCCATCGGTGTTGGGCGCGCGCCCAACAGAGAGCAGCACCTTGTCCGCCCGCAGCGGCTCCGAGTCCTTGATCTCGATGACGGCTCCGTCGCCCTCGCGCCGCGCCCCGAGGACTTGAGCGCCCAGGCGGAACTCAAGCCCTTGCTTCTGGAAAATCTTGAGGGCTTCGCTCGCGGTTTCCGAGTCCATGCCGGGCAAAATGCGCGGCAGATATTCGAGCACGGTGACTTTGGCGCCCAGCCGCTTCCACACCGAGCCGAGCTCAAGCCCGATGTAGCCGGCGCCGATCACGACCAGGTGCTCGGGCACTTTTTCGTAGCTCAGCGCATCAGTCGAGGTGCCGATGACCGTTCCATCGACCTCGACGCCGCGCAGCTGAGCCGTCTTGGAGCCCGTCGCGATGATGATGTGCTTGGCCTCGATCTCCTGCGGCTGCGCACCTTGGGCAAGTACTTGCACGCGGTTGGGAGCCGCGAAGGTGCCGGTTCCGCGGTAGCGCGCGACCTTGTTCTTCTTGAGCAAGTACTCGACGCCCCTGGTGTTGTCGTTGACGACGTTGGCCTTGCGCGCCATCATGCGAGCCAGGTCGAAGGTCACGCCCGCGATGTCGATGCCGTGCGCGGCCAGTTCGTGCTGGGTTTCGAGCAGCCGCTCGCTGGATTCGAGCAGAGCCTTGGACGGGATGCAGCCCACGCGCACGCAAGTCCCGCCGCAGACGGCTTCTTTCTCGATGATGCCCACGCTCAGCCCAAGCTGAGCGCCGCGAATGGCCGCAGGATAGCCGCCAGGCCCGCCGCCGATGATGAGTAAGTCGTGTTGGATTGTTGGCATATTTGAGTTCTGGATGCGTGGTGAGAAGGTTTGGATGCTTATTTTAGCGCGGGCTGTGAAAACAAAAGCTCCCAAGTACTTGAAGTACCGGGAGCTGTGTTCACTTCCGCATCAACTCGGGATGCTCACGCGGGTCGAACCGAGGCTTGGTTTCCTTGCAGGATTCCCACACATCGCTGACCACGTTCTCGTGCGGCAGGAAGTCACGCAGAGGATCGAAGTGGCACAACAGAGTGCGCGTCGCGGCTCGCATCTCTCCATGCCAACTCCGCTTCCAAGGCTTGTCGCTGTTTGCGCAAGTTATTCCGCAGAACCGCGAGCGCCGAAACGAACGGCTCATCGCATCTCCTTTGCCCGAAGGGGCTAAAAGAATTGCAGCCGTGCCTCTTGTGTCATCATGACCTCCTGAAGTACTTGCGTCATCTGAGGGGTAATATTCGATTATGGGTCCAACCTTGTCCGTCCACCTGCCTGATCCGCCATCGCGCGGCGACATCGAGTCTCTACACGGGTGGCTTTCTCAGAACGTACTGGATCTGACCCGCACCGTTGACAGTTGGGACTTCCGCTTCGGGTCTCGGAGCTGCCTCTGCTCGCTGGCACTCGTGCCTTTCGGAACGCAGGCGGATGGCTTCGGCCAGGCAACGGGTGTCTGCATGGAAGAGGACGAGTTCGTCGAGTACGAGCTGCTGCTCGGCCACTGCCCCAGAGCCACCTTCCAACTGGACTACTACTGCCGCAGCGATCTGCCGGGGCACAAGCAACTGGCGCAGCTGGCGTCCGAACTCGCCCGCCGCTTCTCCGGCATGATCGATGTCGGCAGCGCCGTGGATCACCCTGTTACTCAGAGCCGCTTAAAAGGCGTGGCGCTATGGCCTGGACGGGTCATAGCGCTGGACTTGATAGAGCCCGTGGGATGGACGGTGTATCTGGTCGACGCCGACTTCATGGACGGGTGGATCGCCACTTCCGAGTTCGGCCTCTAAATCTAAAAGCGAAGAGGCGACACGCCATCGTGCCGCCTCTTCGCTTGCGCGCCCGCCTAAACCTCCAGCAGCATCCGCGAGGGGTTCTCGATGCACTCCTTGATGCGCACCAAAAAGCCCACCGCCTCGCGGCCATCGACGATGCGATGGTCGTAGGTCAGGGCCACGTACATCATCGGCGCGATCACAACCTGGCCGTTCTTGGCGATGGGCCGCTCTTGAATGGCGTGCATCCCCAGGATGCCCGACTGCGGCGCATTGACAATGGGAGTCGAGAGCAGCGAGCCGTAAACGCCGCCGTTGGTGATGGTGAAGGTGCCGCCCATCAGGTCGGCGGGCTTGAGCGTGTTGGCTTTGGCGCGCTTGGCGAACTCGGCGATGCTCTTCTCGATCTCGGCGAAGCTCATGCGCTCGGCCCGCTTCAAGACGGGAACCACCAGAGCGCGCCCGCCGCCGATGGCCACGCCGATGTCGTAGTGGTTGCGGTACACGATGTCGCTGCCGCGAATCTCGGCGTTGACGCCGGGGAACATCTTGAGCGCGTCGATGGAAGCCTTGATGAAGAAGGACATGAAGCCCAGCTTGACCTCGTGCTTCTTGGTGAAGGATTCCTGCAGGTCCTTGCGCATCGCCATCACCGCGCTCATGTCGATCTCGTTGAAGGTCGTCAGGAGCGCCGCGTTCTGCTGAGCCGAGACCAGGTGCCGGGCGATGGTCTGCCGCAGCCGCGTCATCGGCACGATCTCCTCGTCCTCGCCCGCGCTCTGAGGCACCGCAAGTACTTGAGGCGGCGCTTGAACCAGCGGCTTCGCGGGCGGCTGAGCTTGAGGCGGTGCTTGAGCTTGGAGATGAGCTTGGGGCGCGGCTCTGGCGACGGCTTGCTGCGCGTCTTCCTTGAGCACGCGATGGCTCGGGCCGCTGCCAACAACCGAGGCAACATCCAGGTGGTTCTGCTCCAGGATGCGCTCGGCGGCTGGCATCACGAAGCCGCCGGTTGAGCCGCCGGTCTCGGCTGGAGCGCCGCCATCGATGGCGTTGGAAGCGTTGCTGGTCGGGACTTTGGGGCCGCTGCGGACCTGGCGAGGCTGCTCATCCTGCGTCACCGAAGCCTCGCCGCCCGCTGCAGCGCCGCCTTCGCCGGTGCTGTCCGCGACTTTGGCCGCGCCCTCGCTCCACTCCGCAGCCGGAGCATCCGCGGGCACGCCCGCAGGCACGCCTGAAAGTCCGCTTTGCGCCGAGCCGTTGGAAGTACTTGCGCCTGAAGGACTTGCGCCCGCTCCGTCTTCGATGATGGCGATGACATCGCCGGGCTGAGCCGTCTCGTGCGCCTGCTTCAAGATTTTGCTCAGCACGCCGCCGCCGGGCGCGATGAGCTCGACGCTGGCCTTGTCGGTGTCGAGCGTGGCCAGCGTCTCGTCTGCCTGCACGGTGTCGCCTTCGGCCTTGAGCCACTCGGCGATTTCGACTTCTGAAATCGACTCGCCCGCAGAGGGCACCTTCACTTCAATCGCCATAGCTTTCCTTGTTCACCGCCACGAACTTCCGTGGTCACTTGCGCTTCTTGGTGCTGTTGAAGGCTTCCTGCAGCACCAGTTCCTGCTCCTTCTTGTGGGCGCCGCCGCTGCCTGTCGCGGGCGAGGCCGAGGCCGGGCGCGACACGCCCCAGAACGCGTGCTTGCCAAACGCCTTCTGCCCCAGCGTGATGCGCATGAAGCGCCAGGCGCCCATGTTCATCGGCTCTTCCTGAACCCACACCACCGGCACGTTCTCGCCGTAGGGAGCCAGCGCCTCCTTCAGCTCCTTCTCGGGGAAGGGATACAGCTGCTCGACGCGCACGATGGCCACGTCCCGGCGCTCCAGATCGTCGCGCTTCTTGTCCAGCTCGTAGAAAATCTTGCCCGTGCACAGCAACACGCGCGACACTTGAGCCGGGTCCAGCGGCTTGGTTTCGGAAATCACGCGCTGGAAGCGCCCGTTGGCCAAATCTTCCAGCGGCGACACGCACTCCAGGTGCCGCAGCAGCGACTTGGGCGCCATCATGATCAAGGGCTTGCGCCACTTGCGAAGTACTTGACGCCGCAGCAAATGGAAGTACTGAGCCGGAGTCGTCGGGTACGTGACCTGGATGTTGTCCTCGGCTGCCGCCATCAAGAACCGCTCCAGCCGCGCGCTCGAATGCTCAGGCCCCATGCCTTCCATGCCATGAGGCAGCAGCAGAACCAGGCCGCTCAAGTGCTGCCACTTGTCCTCGGCGCTCGAAAGGAACTGGTCGAAGATGACCTGAGCGCAGTTCCAGAAGTCGCCGAACTGAGCCTCCCACAGGATCAAGGCATCCAGAGCGTCCAGCGAGTAGCCGTATTCAAGGCCCAGCGGCCCGATCTCGGAAAGCGGCGAGTTGATGATCTCCAGCCGCGCCTGCTGCTGCCCTTCCAGGAGCGGCAGGTGATGCAGCGGAGTGTAAGCCTCGTCGGTCTCGATGTCGTGCCACACGCTGTGGCGCTGCGTGAAAGTCCCGCGCTCGGTGTCCTGGCCGCTGAAGCGGATCGGCACGCCCTCGACCGACAGGCTCGCGAAGGCCAGGGCTTCGGCGGCGGCCCAGTTCAGGGGCAGCTCGCCCAGCGCCATCTTGCGCCGCGACTCCACGAAGCGATGCAGCTGGCGGTGCAGCGTGAAGCCTTCGGGAACCACGGTCTGCGCTTCGAGAAGCTGCTGCAGCCGCTCGCGAGGCACCGCCGTCTCGACTTCGAGCGCGTTTTTCTCGGGCCCGCCGTAAGTACCTGAGGCCGCCTTGCGGGTGTGGTCGGGCGGCTGGTATTTCTCGGAGCGCGCGGCGGACAGCTCCTTTTCGAGCTGCTGGCGGCGCTGCTCGGTGATGGCGTCGGCCTCCTCGCGCGTCACGCCCATCGCCAGCAGCCGCTCCAGATACGCCTCGCGCACCGGCTTGCGGGCTTGAATGGCGCGATACAAGCGCGGCTGGGTGAACGAAGGCTCGTCGGTTTCGTTGTGGCCCAGCTTGCGGTAGCAGTACATATCGATGACAACGTCGCGCCCGAAGGCGCGGCGGAATTCCATCGACAGCTTGACGACCTGAGCCACCGCCTCGGGGTCTTCGCCGTTGACGTGGAAGATCGGGATCTGCAGCATCTTCGCGACATCGGTGCAGTAAGTACTTGAGCGCGATTCCTGCGGGCCGGTCGTGAACCCGATCTGGTTGTTGACCACGATGTGCAGCGTGCCGCCGGTGCGGTAGCCCTTGAGCTGCGACATATTGAGCGTCTCTTGCACCACGCCCTCGCCCGCGAACGCCGCGTCGCCGTGGATCAAGATCGTCAGCCCCTTCTTGCGCTCGAAGTCGCCCATGCGATCCTGCTTGGCCCGGCAACGCCCCTGAGCCACCGGGTTCACGAACTCAAGGTGCGAAGGGTTGAAGCACAGGGCCAGGTGCACGCGCCGCCCCGCTGAGGTCTCGAAGTCGTTGACGTAGCCCAGGTGATACTTCACGTCGCCGCCATACAGATGAATGTCGGCGTCCTTGTCCTCGAACTCGCGGAAGATTTCGCGCGGGCTCTTGCCGATGATGTTGGCCAGCACGTTAAGCCGCCCGCGGTGCGCCATGCCTACCACGATCTCTTCGATGCCCATCTCGCTGGCTTCTTCGATGGCCAGGTCGAGCAGGGGGATGAGCGACTCGGCGCCTTCGAGCGAGAAGGACTTGGCTCCCACGAACTTGGTGCGGATGAACTCCTCGAAGGTGATGGCATCGGTCAGGCGCGACAGGATGCGGATCTGCTGCTTGCGGTCCAGCTCCAGCCGGTTCTGGCTGAGCTCCATGCGCTCCTGGAGCCACTCGCGGATGTCGAGGTCGTCGATGTGCATGAACTGCGCGCCGATGGAGCGGCAGTAGGTCTCGCGCAGGTGCTCCACGATCTGGTGCAGCGTCATCTGGCGCGTGATGCCGGTGCCTTCGGGCCGATAGATGTCCGAGTGCCGGATCTCATACGAGAAGCTGCGGTTCATCTGCGCCGGGGCGAAGCCGTAATACTCCGGGTCCAGCTCCTCGGCATACGGGCGCGGCAGGTCCAGCGGATCTAAATGAGCCACCAGGTGGCCACGCACGCGGTGAGCGCGCACCATGTTCGAGACGCGCTCCTGCAGGGCCTTGGTCTCGGCTCGCGAGGAGGAGGCGTCGTCGATCTGGGCCTGCAGCTGAGGCGAAATCTGCGTCGAGGCCGGGCCCGCAGCGCCCGCCTGAGCCGCGCCCGAAGGCGGGTTGAAGATCGAGTAGCTCTTGAAGGTCGGCCCTTCGCCCGCCCGAGCCTGGCCCTTGGCGTGGCCGTTGCCGTTGGCGTGGCCATTGGCTCCGTTGGTGTGGCCGTTGGAAGTACTTGGAGCGCCTTCGATGTGAGCGAAGTACTCGCGCCATTCCTGGGGCACAGAGGCGGGGTCGGCCTGGAAGTCAGCGAAGATGGCTTCGATGAAGCTCAGCGACAGCGAGTGCGGCAGCGATTCGCTCGGGGCTTGCGGGGGAGACTGAGGCTCGGAAGGCGTGGGATTCATAATGCGACTCGTCAGTTGTTTTGAGCGCCGAGCAGTTTAACGCATCGAGTTTTTACGAGGCGTGCCACAGCCCTGAGCCGAGGCCTTCAGCTGAGCTTGCGCCTGGGCTTGCAGCTCTGGCTCGACACCTTGCGCCGCGCCTCTGCTATCGTTTTCCTATGCGTAAAGCCGCCGCCTCCCGCACCCCAAAAATCGCGCCCAGAGCCGCTTCCAAGCCTCAAGCCAAAGCCGCGAAATCTGCTGCGCCACGCGCCAAATCCGTGCGCGACTTGAGCGATCCGCGCCTCACTATGAACCGCGAGCTGTCGTGGCTTGAGTTCAACCAGCGCGTGCTCGAAGAAGCTCAGGACAGCACCAACCCCTTGCTTGAGCGCCTGAAGTTCCTGGCCATTGTGTCCTCGAACCTGGACGAGTTCTTCGAGGTGCGGGTGGCGGGCCTGCAGCAGCAGGCCGAGTCGCGGCCCGAAATGGCGGGGCCCGACGGCATGAACGCCAACGCCCAGCTCGACGAGATCGCGCGCCGCGTGCGCCAGATGACGCGCCAGCAATACGCCTGCTTCAACACCGAGATCGTGCCCGGCTTAGCTCAGTGCGGCATCCACCTCCTGACAGTCGGCGACCTCAGCGACAAGGCCCAGGCCTGGACGCGCAAGTACTTCGAGGACGAGGTCTTCCCGGTCCTGACACCCCTCGCCATCGACCCCGCGCACCCCTTCCCGCAGCTGCTCAACAAGAGCCTGAACTTAGCCGTCAAGCTCTCGCCCGCCAGCGCCACGCGCGGGCCCGATGGCGACGACGTGCGCTTTGGCGTGGTGCAAGTGCCGCGCGTGCTGCCCCGGCTGGTGGCTCTGCCCGCGCACCTGTCTCCCGATGGGCAGAAGCGGTACATCTTCCAGTCGTCGATTGTCTCCTCGGGCATCGACTCGCTCTTTCCGGGCCTCGAAGTGCAGGGCTGCTACGCCTTCCGCATCACGCGCAACTCCGAGCTGTACCTGGACGAAGACGAAGCCGACAACCTGCTCGAAGCGATGCAGGAATCGCTGCAGCGCCGCCGTCGCGGTGACGCGGTGCGCCTCGAAGTGCAGCGCGGCACCGACCCTCACGTCGTCGAGATGCTGCTCAAGACCTTCGAGCTCGACCCCGAGGACACCTACGAAGCCGACGGCCCGGTCAACCTGCCGCGCCTGATGGCCGTCTACTCCGCCGAGAAGCGCGCCGATTTGAAAGACCCCGCCTTCACGCCCACGGTGCCGCGCGACCTGCGCGGCGTCGAGCTGCCCGAGGAGTTATTCGCCGCCATCCGCCACCGCGACGTGCTGCTGCACCACCCTTACGAGAGCTTCCAGCCCGTCATCGACTTCGTCGAGATGGCCGCCCAAGACCCCAACGTGCTCGCCATCAAGCAGACGCTCTACCGCGCTTCGGCCACCTCGCCCATCGTGCGCGCGCTGATGAAGGCCGCCGAGAAAGGCAAGCAGGTCACGGCCTTAGTCGAGCTCAAGGCGCGCTTCGACGAGGAAAACAACATCCAGTGGGCGCGCCAGATGGAAGAAGCCGGCGTCCATGTGCTGTATGGCCTTGTTGGGCTCAAGACGCACTGCAAGATGTGCCTGGTTGTCCGCCGCGAAGCCGATGGCATCCGGCGCTACGTGCACCTGGGCACCGGCAATTACAACGAGGTCACGGCGCGGTTGTACACCGATGTCGGCCTGCTCACCGCGCGCGCCGAGATCGGCGAGGACGCCTCGAAGATTTTCAATTTGCTCACCGGCATGAGCCAGTATCCCGGCCTGAGCAAGCTGCACATGGCGCCCTTTGGCCTGGCCGCTGAGTTCAAGCGCCTCGTCGAGCGCGAGACGGCCCACGCCCGCAAGTACTTCCGCGCGAACTCAACCCGCAACTCAGCTCAAGGCCCGGCTCAAGGCCCGGCTCAGAACCCGGCTCAAGCGCCGCGCATCATCGCCAAGATGAACGCTCTGGTGGACCCCGAGATTATCAAGGCGCTGTATCGGGCTTCGCAGGCCGGAGTGCAAATCGACCTCATCATCCGCGGCGTGTGCTGCTTGAGGCCGGGGATCCCTGGCGTCTCGGACAACATCCGCGTGCGCTCGATCATCGACCGTTTCCTGGAGCACTCGCGCATTTGGTACTTCGCCAACGAGGGCGAGGAGACGATTTTGTGCGGCTCGTCCGACTGGATGCCGCGCAATTTCTACCGCCGCATCGAGGTCGTCTTCCCCATCGAGGAGCCTTCGCTCAAGGCGCGCATCAAGGACGAGATTCTGGGCGCTGCGCTCGCGGACAACGTGAAGGCGCGCCTGATTTTGCCCGAGGGCACGCACCACAAGCTCAGCCCGCCCGGAGGCGCCGAGGCGATGCGCTCGCAGCGGTTCCTGCTCGAGCGGGCGCAGCAAGTACTTGAGCCCGCGCCGCGCCGCGCTCCGAGCGACGAGCTGCGCCCCGAGCGCGCGCCCGAGCCCAAGAGCGCCCGCGCGCGCGGCTCGGAAGCGGCCAAATCCACGCAGGCGCTGGAAGACTTCAACCTTATCCCGCGCGCCGCGCCACGCAGCGGCGGCTTGAGCGGCGACGGGCGCGCAGGCACCAGCACCGACCCCGTGCTGCAGTCGCTGGCCGAGGAAGGGCGGCGCGCGCGGCCCTCGGTGCTGGCCCCGGCCAACTCGCCGGCCAACTCGCACGATGAGGAACAAAGCGGCGACCAGACCGACGCCGACGAAATCTGAGCCGCCGCAAGTACTTGCAAGACCGCGCGGCGCTCGAACGCGGCAGGCTTTGCGCCTCAAACCGATTCTGCTGATACTGCGTGCGGCCTCGAACCGCCTTGAACCGCCCCGAACGGCCTTGAACAGAAGCCACCATGAGCCAAACCCAAACCTCGGCCCCGCCGCCCTCGGCCCCGCCGCCCTCGGCCCCGCCGCCCTCGGCCCCGCCGCCCTCGGCTCAGCCGCCAGCCGCTCCGGGCGCGCGCGATTTGTTCGTCGTGGTGGACGTGGGCGGCACCAAAGTGCTGGCCGCCGTCACCGATTCGCACGGCAAAATCCTGGCGCGGCGCAAGGAAAAGACCGAGCGCAAGGACAAGCTCAAGCTCGTCGAGCAGGTCTCGGGCGCTATCGAAACCGCGCTCAAAGAAGCCGGAGCCAAAAGCTTTGAGCTGCGCGGCCTGGCTCTGGGCGTGCCCGGCGTGGTCGAGACCGGGAGCGGCTACGTCGTGCTGACGCCCAACGCTCCGCTGTCCAAGACTCCGCTGGGCGAGATGATGCACTCGCGCTGGAACGTGCCCGTCATCGTGGGCAACGATGTCAACCTGGGCGTCGTGGGCGAGACGTGGCGCGGCGCGGGGCGCGGCGCTCAGTCGGCCTTTGGCATCTTCGTGGGCACCGGAATCGGCGGCGGGCTGGTGCTCAACGGCCAGCTCATCGAAGGCTTTCGCGGCCTGGGCGGCGAGATCGGCCACCTCATGGTTCCGCTGGGAGCCGACGAAATCGCGGGGATGCTCGAAAAGAAACACACCTTTTTGGAAGACCTGTGCTCGCGCACCGCGATTGAGAATCAGCTGCGCCACGCCATCGTCCACGAAGGCAAGAAGTCGGTGCTGACCGACATCCTGGGCGACAAGAAGCTGGAGCGCATCCGCTCGGGCGCGCTGCGCGAGGCGCTCAAGCAGGGCGACCCTTTAGTTGAGGACGTGATGCGCCGCGCCAGTTATTTGTTAGGATTAGCGACGGCGAGCGTGCTGCACGTGGTTGATCCCGAGGTGATTATCTTCGGCGGCGGCGTGGTGGAGGCGTGCGGCAAGTGGATGCTGCCGCTGATCGAGAAGACCGCGCGCAAGGTCGCGATGCCGGGCACGGGCAAGGAGCTGCGCATCGTGCAGTCCACGCTGGGCGACGACGCGATTTTGCTGGGCGGCGTGGCCCTCTTGCGCGAGAAGCTCAAGGGCCTGCCCGCAAGTACTTCGCTTCAGGCTGCGGCTGCGAGCGAGACGAATGCGAGCGAGACGAACTTTTCGACGGGCGCGGGCGGCGAGCGGCGCTCGTGGGCTCAGGTCGACAAGCCGCTGGGCTAAGCTCGGGCGCGCGGCAAACGGCCAGTACTTGAGGCTCAAGTACTGGCCGTTCGCTTTAAGCCGCACCTCAGCCGTCTTGCATTTGTTGCTTGAGCCTGGCGATGTCGGCCTTGGCGTTGCCGTAGATCTGATCCTCCTCCTCGGCGCGCGTCAGGGCTTGGCCGGCTTCGTCGCGGCGCTTGAGCTTGAGGCACAGCTCGGCGACGGCGAGCCACTTGTCGGGCTGCACGCCCTGGTTGCCCTGCTCGCGCCAATCCTGCTCGGTGCGCTCAATGATGGTGCGATACAGCGTCAGGGCCTGCTGCCGTTGCTGGGGCCGTGCGTTCTGGCTGAAGCCAAATGCGTCGGCGCGGGCTTGATCGGTCGCGTTGAGCAGGTCGGCTTCGTCCAGGCCGCCGGGGAAGTAACGGACGTAGCCGGGCACAAGGTCAGCTGTGGCGCGCGCCATAGTGAGCGTAACCGCCCGCGCCTGCGGGACCTCGAAATGGCGATCGAAGGCTTTGCCGCTCGACGAGTTGCCCTTCGACGAGTTGCCGTTCGACACTACCTGCAGCGAGACGCGCTGCGGCTGAGCAGCCTGCGCGGGCGTCAGGGGTTGGATACGCGTCCAGACGGCCCACTGCAGCGGCTCGTCGTCCACGCGCACGCCTTCGATCTTCTTCTTCACGTCCGGCCCATCCGCCTGGGCGTAGAAGCCACGGCTGGGGCTGGCCAGAAGTGTCGAGAGCGGCACGAACTCGCTGCCGGCGCCCGCGAGCTTCAAGGCCGGCTTGTCCGCCACGAGCATCACGGCGGGGCCGGGATCAACATCGCGTTCGCGCCCTGAGGTGAAGAGCACGAACACATCGCCCCGCTCGTTCATCGAGGCATCGCGGATAACAATGCGCTGATCCCTGGTCAGCAGAGTTGCCTCGGGCTTTTGCAGCGAGCGAGCCCACTCCTCACGGCCCTCGCCTTCGCGCATCAGGTGCGTGCCTGCGGGGAACTTGGGCTCGAACAGCGAGGCCCGCAGCGGGAGGTTGTATTCCATGGTGCTGGTCTGGCTCAGCTTCCAGCCATTGAGGGTGGGCTTGAGCAGGTCCATGCGGAAGGGCAGCAGGGTGTTGGGGCTGGCGTAGAGGACGATGCGGATGTTCTCGTGCGCGGGCTCGATGGTCGCGACGCGGGCGCGGCGGCCATCAAGTACTTGCTCCTCGGGCGAGAGCGTGATCTTGTCGCTCCAGCCCCAGCGCGTGAGATCAGCCATCATCGAGCGAATCGAGAAGCCCGAGGGGTTGTTCGCGAAGGCTCCCTCTGCCGCACGCCACGTCGCCAGGTGCGCGCCAGGATCGTAGAAGTAGTTCCTGCCGGCGGTGTAGATCTGCACGCCACGCGGCGACTCCAGACGCCAGTGGCCATCCTGGAACCACGCCTCGTCTGCTTTGTGGCGGTTGCCCTGGCCGTCGACGATCCAGCCCACGCGGTGCAGCGAGCGCACGTTTTCCGCCGCCGACACCATCTGGGCCAAAGCGCGCCGCACCAGAATCTTGGGTGCCATCACCAAGGCGAAGGCGGTCGCGGCAGCCACGCTCACCAGCGCGAGGCCGCGCCGCGCCAGGCGGCTGGGTGCCTGCCGCTTTAGCTGCGCCGGACGTAGGCGCGACACTTCACTTTCCAGCCGCGCCGTGAGTGTCAAGGGCGGCTCCTCACATACCTGGAAAGCCTGGCGTAACGCGGCGTCGAGTGTGTCTTGTTGAGTTGAAGTCATTCCTCACCTCCGAAGTCTTGAAAGTAGGGGGCGCCGCGCTTACGTATGGTGTCGCGAGCGCGCCCCAGCAGCGAGTTAGTGGCGGACTCGGAGCGGTTCATCACGCGCGCGATCTCGCCGATGCTCAGACCTTCGACGGCCTGCAGCAGCAGGGCCTCGCGTTGCAGTTCGGGAAGCTGCAGCACCAAAGCGCGCAGCTGCGACATCTCCTCGGCGCGCAGAGCGGCGGCTTCAGGCTCGTGCGAGGGGTTTGAGGGCAGAGCCCACAGCTCAGCGTCCTCGATGGGCTCGGTGCGGTGGCGCGAGCGCCTACGCTGGGCATCGGCGATCTTGCGGCGCGCAATGCCCAGCAGCCACAGCCTTGGCTCGGTCTGGCCGCGAAACTTGTGGAGGCTGGCCAGGGCAGCGGCCAGGGTCTCGACAGCAACATCCTCGGCGTCCTGAGCCTGGCCCAGGCAGCGCAGCGCGTAGGGGAAGATCTGCGAGCGGCACAGTGCGCTGAGCTCGTCCTCGCAAGGCGGGCGAGCACGAGACTGGGCCAGGCTCTTGGACTCTTGCTGGCACAAACCAGCGGAAATGGCTCGGAACATTTTTTCTCCTCTCGCACAAGAGTTCGCTTGTGCGCCGCCATCCTCTCGCGCCTAGCCCAGAAAACTCAGGGGGAGCTCAAGCACCAGGGCCCGAGCCAAAGCGTCTGCGCCTTGTAAGATGGGCCTATGAAAATAGTTCCGGCCCTTGGGTTGCTCTGCGCCTTGAGCTCGCAGGCGTTGAGCAACCCATTATAGAACCCTACTCCGCCGCATTTGGGGCCAGTACGGGAAGAGAGCCTTCGGCTCCAAAGGAAGACCTGCATCGCTTCCCTACGCCAGCGGCTTGTCAGGTGAGGCTGCTTCGGCTGGTGAGGCGGCTGGCGTCTCACGAGAGGGATAGGCAGCAGAATCAGGAGCGAGAGGCGTGGGAGAAGCCGGCTTGGCCTGGTGTTGATGGACAAGTACTTGTCCACGAGAGGAGCTCATAGACGCGCAGCGGCCCGGCGAGAATCATCTCGCCGGGCCGCTGCGCGTTCTGCAAGTACTTGCTCGCTTAGCCGCCTCCGTCCTGCGAGATCAGGCTCAGCTTGCCGATTCCAACCAGGCTGCCACCGTCGTTGCTGATGACGTTGTTGCCGCGCCCGGCCAGCAGTTCGGCGCCGCCCAGGTTAACCAGCCCGCCTCCATCCTGGCTGAGGAGGCCGCCGCCGTCCTGCGAGACGAGCCGCGTGTCGAACAGGCCGCCGCCGTCCTGCGAGATGAGCTTGAGGCCCTTGTCTGCGAGCAGGCCCGAGGTGTTGTCCACGAAGAGCGCGATGTCGCCCAGCTTGAGGTTGCCGCCGCCACTTGCCACCAGGTTGCCGCCGCCCTGAGCCACCAGGTTGGCGCCGAGCAGAGCCGAAGCGAACGATGACGTGCTCGAAAGTAGGCTGGCCGGGTCGCTCGAAAGCTCGCTCAGGATGCTCGCGCCCTTGATGCCCGCGATCGAGATCAGGTTGCCGCCTCCCGAAGCCACTATGTTGCCGCCTCCCGAAGCCACCAGGTTGCCGCCGCCCGAAGCTACCAGGTTGCCGCCTCCCGAAGCCACCAGGTTGCCGCCGCCGGTTGCGACCAGCGTCACGCCGTTGCCAAAGCGCAGGGCGTCGGCTCCGGCCACGCGGGTTACGCCGGTGCCGGCCTTGACGGAGTTGAGGTCGGCCTCAGCCAGTTGATCGCGCTGGCTCGAACCGAAGACGTGGTTCAGGCCGCGCCCGATGGCGTCGCCCACGCCGCGCAGGCCGTTCAGGAAGCCTCCGATGAGCCAAGTACTTGACTCGATGTTGACCTGGTCGTGGTCGAAGCGAGCCACGCCGCCGTTCGAGCTGACATCGAGCTGCCCAGCCTTGATGTTGGAGCCGAAGGGGTTGCCCTCGTTGGCCTTGACCTTGATCGTCAGGATCTCGGTTTGGTGCGCGCTCAGCGTGGCGAATTTCCAGGTGACGCCGAATGCGTTGATCGCGCTTGGGGCGGGCGAGATGGTGCCGCCCTGCAGCGTGGTCTTCTGGGTGTTGAGCGTTTGGATGACGCTCACGTTTTCCAGGGGCAGGTCGCCGGTGTTCGAGACCGAGATGAGGTAGGTGATCAGGCTGCCGTTGGGAGCTGAGAGCGGCAGCGTGCGCGTGACAGCCAGGTGTGCCGGGCGCACGATGAAGTGCGCCAACGTGTAGGATGCGCCTGCGGGCGAGTCGGGGCTGGTTGAGGTGCTCGGGTTCCGGCTGAGGTTGAAGGCCCGATCCACCGCGAAGACGAGCAAGCGGCAGGTGCCGGGCGAGGCCAGAGCCTTCTGCACATCAGGGGTGAAGTGGGTGCTCCAATCAAAGTTGCTGGCCCCGATGATGAAGGTCTTGTCGTTGTTGAGGGGAGGGCCTGGCACGTAGGGCACGAAGCCACGCGCCTTCTTGGAGAAGATGCTCGCCACGCCTCGATTGCCGGGCGTCAGCTTCAGGCTGGCCGCGTCATCCTTGAGCTTTTGCAGCGCATACACAACGCCGAGCACGCCCGCGGGAGCTTGACCCTGGGCCGCGTTGAAGTCGCGCACGGTTCCCGTGGCTCCCTTGGGCACGTCCATTCCGTTGACTACAGAGCGCGTCACCGAGCCGATGGTCACTTCAGGCCCCGTGCTGTCCAGCGTGCTGGCGTGGAAGTCCCGTCCCGTCCTGGGCGCGTCCGTGGGGGCCTTGGCGAACGTGTAGCCCAGAGGCGAGAAGGCCACGCCGCTCTTGACTGCCACAAGCACGGAGGGGCCATTAGCCACCTGGGAGAACGAGTAGGAGCCGTCGGCTGAGGTGAGCACGTGCCGCGGCGGCCCGTCTTCCTGCGGCACGACGATGGGGTTGACCGCCACGCCAGGAATTAGGAACACCGTCGCGCCCGCGATGCCCTTGCCCGCCTTGTCCAGCACGCGCCCACCCACGTCGGCGGGAGGTGCGCCAGCATCCGTGACCTGCACGGTGAAGAAGCCTTGGTTGTTGTACCAACCAGTGCTGTCCATCGTGCCCAGAAAGAGGCGGGTGGCTCCTGCCGGGACGGTGAATTTCTGCACCACGCCGCTTCTGGCCTTGCCGTCGCCGATGAAGAACACCTGCTTGAGGGCGGGCGCGAGAGACAGGCGGCTTTGGCTCTGCGCCGATGAGAAGTCAAGCGCGTCCGGTGCCGGGGAAGCGTCGGGCCGAGCCGGCCCCAGAAAAACGCCCAGCAGCGAGTCGAAAGGAGCTTTCACATCGGAGATGCCGTTCTGCGCGCCCGCATCGTGAGCAATCACCGAGTTGCTATCGCCATCCGCAGGGTGCAGCGGATAGCCCGCAGCACTGCTCACGCCGCCAACCGCCGCGAAGGAGAGCGCGTTGCCGGGCTTGAGCACGGTGCCTTTCATCAGCACCGCCGAGTGAGTGGGGGCGACATCGCCATTGCTGGCCCCCGTTCCGTTGGGCATCCCGGCCAGCCACGGGTCGCTGGTACCGGGAACCGTGTTGGTCAGCCCGGACAGCGTGTTAGATCTCCAGTTGAGCCCAATGGCGCCCGTCTCGGAGTACAGGCTGCCCACCGAGATCAGGTAGCTGGCGCCCGACTGGACATTGAAGGTGAGCAGCGCCTGGGCATTGGCGCCGCTGTTGTCGTCCTCGCCCACCAGGTCGTAAGTACTTGCAGTGCCCGCGTGCAGGGTGTAGACGCGCAGAAAGGTGTCGAAGGCCGAGCCCTTGGTGTCGAAGGCGACTATCCCGGAACCGGGAGCCGTCCAGCGATACCACACATTTTTGCCGCTTGAGGCCGCTCCGTCCGGCCCTTCGCCGGACGCGCCCACCGTCGTCCCCGAAACCGAGCCCGCAGCGCCGGTGATGAGCGCGGCATTCGAGGGCAGGTCGTTGGGCGGAGCCGCGACGAGGCTCCAGCCAAAGTCATAGCCGCGCCCTTCGGCGTTGACTGCGACGTAGTAAGTCGTGCCGGCCTCGGCTTGAAAACTCACGCCGTTTGACGGCCCGCTGGTCACGCTGACGAGGCTGCCCAGACCCGTCCCGCGATAGACATCCGTGTGGAAGTAGCCGTAGCCGCCCGGCGTGGTGCCGCCAAAATCGGCTTTCCCGCTTGCCGGAGCCGTCCAGCGATACCACACATCCGGCGACCCAAAAGGATCGCCGGGTTCAGTGGTGTCATAATCGTCGGCGCCAGTCACCGTGCCTCCATAGGCGTTGTAAGGGGCGGCGCTCACGTCGATGGCCCTGGCGAAGTTGTCGTTGGGCGGGCTTGGATTCAGAAAAAATCCAAAACCGAAGTTGCCGCTGCTGAGTGCGAGGTAATAAGTCGTGCCGGCCACCACATGGATGTAGTTGCCCGGTATCGGTGTCAGGTTGCCCAGCCCCGATCCCGTGTAGACGCGCAGATCAGGAGAGGTGCCATTGATGCCGGAGAGCGACCAAGTCACCTGACCGTCCTGTGGCACCGTCCACTTGTACCAAACATCCGGGCTTGGCACCGGGTCTCCCGGCTCCAATGTCGCATAGGCGGTGCTCCCGTCCAATCCGCAGTAATAGACCATCCCCGATCCACCTCTGGGGTCTGGGACGAAGCGGACAAACGCTTCTATCGCGTTGGCGAAGTTGTCGTTGGGCGGCGGCGAGGTGTCATCCAGCGCGATGGGCGAACTGCCCGCTCCATTGCGCACCTCCCAAGTACTTGCAGCGCGCCCCAGCACGCTCCCGTTGGCCGAGCGCGCCATCGCCCACAGCCGATACGAGCCGCCCGAGAGAGCCGGGCCCGCAGGCAGAGCCACATCGCCCGGCCACTGCCAGCCGTGCGTCGAGGCGCTGAACGGAGCATCCACGAACGAGGTCTTGCTGCTCCAGGCACCGCCGTTCCACGACAGCCAACCGCCGCCCGCAGCGCGCTGCAAAACCAGAGCAACCCCGCTGAGGCCGCTCGATGAGCCCGCGCTTCCGTGGGGGCGCGGCAAAGCGCCCGCGACCACCGAGCCCTGGCGCGGCGACTCGATGCCCACCGCCGACTGAGCCCAGCCGGGCGAAGCCGCTGCCATGACAACCGCCAGCAGCAGGCATAACCGCATCCAACACCCGCGAATCGTGCTTCTTTTCATGCGTTCTCCTCGAAACAATGAGCCGCCCATCTTCCTCGCGATCAGCTCTTTCACCGCATCTTAACCGGGGGCCATTAAAACTCCATTACAAGGCAGCCATAAAACCACTAAATTTCCAGAATTTTGCTCGTAACAAGGCTTGCGCCAGCTCATCGCCGCCGGATTTTCCCCGCGCCGCGCTGCCTATGCCCCGAACCGCTGCCATTCCCGACCCTTCGCCTGACCTCGCCTCGGCCCGCACGGTGCGGACGCCGGCAGCGTGGCGGTAACCACAGCGTGGCAGTAAGCAAAGGCCGCGATGGGGTTCGGGAGCTGAGCCTGAGCCAGGATAATGGCGAAACCCGGCGCGCTTCCGGCCTTCTAAACTGCGCTCTGATGATTAAACATTCGATTCCCAAGTACTTGCTGGGCGCGGCTCTGCTCTCTTTTGCTGCTGCGGCTTCGGCTCAGGACACCGCGATTAATTCGAAGGTCGCGGGCGGCGGCAGCGTTGGGCCGGGCGTGCCGGCCTTCACGGTGCGCGCGGGCTACCGCGTCACGCTGGCCTCCAACGACATCGGCAACGCGCGCTTCATGGAGTTCGACGGCACCGGCAAGACGCTCTTCGTCTCCCAGAACAGGCGCAACAAGATCATCGCGCTCCAAGACAAAGACGGCGACGGGCTGTACGAAACCTCGACCGACTTCCTCACCGGCAAGGACGCCGTGCACGGGCTGTGCTGGAAGGACGGCTGGCTGTGGTTCGGTTTCTCGGGGGCCATCGGCAAGGCGCGCGACACCAACGGCGACGGCAAGGCCGATGAAATCGTCACCGTCGTGGACGGGCTGCCCCAGGGCGGCGGCCACTGGTGGCGCTCGATTTTAGTGGCTGACGACGGCTTCTTCACCTCGATTGGCGAGTCGCAGAACGCCAGCGACGAGACCGCCACCGACCGGCAGAAAATCTGGAAGTACTCGCTCGACGGCAAGACCAAAACGCTGTGGGCCACGGGCCTGCGCAACACCGAGAAGCTGCGCTTTCAGCCCGGCACCGGAGAGCTCTACGGCGCCGACCACGGCAGCGACAACTACGGCAAGCCGCTGGGCGAGAAGGACGGCAACCAGCCGCTCACGGATCAGATGCCGCCGTGCGAGTTCAACCACTACACCCAGGGCGCCTTCTACGGCCACCCGTTCGTGATGGCCAACGGGATGCCGCGCCTGGAATTCAAGGATCGCCCCGACATCCTCGACCTCATCGCCAAGAACACCCGTCCCGCCTGGAGCCTGGGCGCGCACTGGGCGCCCAACGGCTGGGCCTTCACCACCAAGAGCACGCTGGGCGCGCCCGGCTCGGCTTACATCGCCTGCCACGGCTCGTGGAATTCGAGCAAGAAAGTCGGCTACCGAGTCGAGCGCATCCTGTTCGACGACCTGACGCACGAGGCCATGGGCTCGCAGCCCATCGTCTCCACACTGTCGCCCGACGGCAGCAACGTGCTGGGACGCCCCACCGACTGCACTGAAGCGCCCGACGGCTCGCTGCTGTGGAGCGACGACCAGAACAACCGCATCTACCGCATCTCGCCCGAACACAAGTAGCCACAGCGCAGTCTGCGGGGCAGTTTTAGCAGCCTCAAGTACTTGCACCATGCGACTTCTGCCCGTCCTCGCCCTGCCGCTCTTCCTCATCGCGCTGCCTTTGCTCAGTCAAGGCTCGCGTGAGCGCCACTACATTCCGCTGCAGTCGGCTCCGGCTTCGGATGTGGCGAAGGCGGGCTTGAAGGCGCTCGACTTCGCTCCGCTGAGCTACTACGACCAGAAGTGCGCGCGCTGCCACGGCGACAACGGCGCCAACTACGGCGACCTGCTGCAAAACAAAACCGATGCTCAGCTGCACGACGGCATCGACGCCATGGCGCACGGGCCGGGCCAGGCTCCCCTCGATGAGCCCCAGCTCCAGGTGCTGACCGCCTGGCACCGCGCTCTGGTGGAAGGTAAGCCCTTTGTGCACCTGATGAAGGTCGAGCACGGCGACAAAACCCTGCTCTCGGGTGAAGCCACGCCCGAGGCCAGGGTGATTTTGAAGTGCGGCCAGTCCAGCTTCGAAGCGGTTCGTGATGGCATGAGCTGGAAGATCGAAGCGCCCAAAGATGTGGACTTGGAAAAGGCGGAGCTAAGCGCGACAAAGTAAGAAGATTGGGCAAAAGCAACAGCGGCAAGTACTTGTGCAAGTACTTGCCGCTGTTGCTTTGGGCTCTACGTTGTGGCTGTGGTCACGACTGCTTTCGCAGACGATCTCTATCCCTTTCGAGCGTCCTGATGTAATCGTCTGATTCCACCTTCGCCTGTCCGGTAAGGGGGAACTTCTTGTCGGCTTCACGGGCCACAGCTATGGCTTTGTCCGCATGAGCTGGGTTCTTATCCAGATTAGATAGACACCAGTAGGTGAAGCTCACAACTGTGTACGATCGGCTTATTCCAGGGGATGCTCTAGCGAATTGTTCCGCGTACCGCACCGCCTGTTGCCGTTGTGCCAGCTTGGGACTCTGAGCCAGCAAGTTGGCAGCTTGGTACATCACGGCGTAGTCCTTGGGGTTGCGCTTGAGCAGGCGCTGGCTCACGTTGGTGAGTTGGGGAAACGGGAAGTTGCGCCACCACATGGCCATCAGCAAAAGCTGACGCGCGTATTGATAGGAGTGAGGCGAGGGTGCTGCAACCATCGCCAAAGCCACATCGCGCGGTGCTCCAGACGAAACCCCACTTGGTACCGGATAGCCCGCTCTGGCCGATTGCAGCAGGGCGTAGCCCCAGGCGAACTGAGCTTGCGGGTCACCTGGCTTGCGCAGGGCTGTGCCCTTGTAGCTCTCGACCAGCGCCGCCAGAAGCTGCGGCTTGCCCTTGCGAGGGGCCACCTGAGCGTCGATGAGGTGCCGCAGCCGCACGTAAGGCTTGTCATCGCCCGTCCACTTCTCCGCTGTCCACGTGTAGCTTGGAAGCTCAGAAGCCACGCTGTTGTCCTTGAAAGGGCCAGCCGAGTAAGAGCAGTTGCACAGCATCAGCAACAGCCCAGCCAGCAGGAATATGTGACGAAGCATTTCTTTCTCCTTGATCCCGAGCCTACTGCGCCCAGAAACTACGAGCGCGGAAGCAAGCTGCGAATTTGGTCAAGCCTCAAGCCCTTTAAGCAAGTAGCGGCAAGTAGCTTGATGCAAGTACTTGCCGCTGTTGAGCCGTTATCTTCGTGTGACTTCGTTGTGGCTGTGGTCACGACTGCCTTCGCAGACGATCTTTTTCCCTTTGGATCGTCCGAATGTAGTCGTCGGATTCCACCTTAGCTTGCCCGGTGAAGGAAAACTTCTTGTCAGATTCACGGGCTACAGCTATGGCTTTGTCCGCATGAGCTGGATTTTTATCCAGATCGAATAAGCGCCAGTAGGCGAAACTGACAACCGTATACGAAGGCCCGGCTCCGGCATGGGCCTTGGCGAACTGTTCCGCGTAACGCACTGCCTGCTGCCGTTGTATTAGCGCGGGACTCTGAGCCAGCAGCATCGCGGCCTGGTACATCACGGCGTAGTCTTTGGGGTTGCGCTTGAGCAGGCGCTGGCTCACCGCCCTGAGTTCAGGGCGCGCATAGTTGCGCCACCACATATCCATCAGCAAAAGCTGACGCGCGTACTGGTAGGAATGCGGTGAGGGCGCTGCGTACATCGCAAGAGTCACATCGCGTGGCGCGCCCCAAGAATCGTGATTTGCCACTGGATAGCCCGCTCTGGCTGATTGCAGCAGGGCATAGCCCCAGGCGAACTGAGCTTGCGGATCACGCGGCTGGCGCAGGGCCTTGGCTTTGTAACTCTCGACCAGCACCGCCAGAAGCTGTGGCTTGCCCTTGCGAGGAGCGACTTGAGCATCAATGACGTGCCGCAGCCGCACGTAAGGCTTGTCATCGCCCGTCCACTTCTCCGCTGTCCACTTGTAATTGTAAGCCTCCGGCTTGTACAAGTTGGGCGAATCGTATAAGTCAGCGGCGCAGCGGTGGAAGTAACTGCACAGCAGCAACAGCCCAGCCAGCAGGAATTTGTGACGAAGCATTGTCTTTCTCCTTGATCCCGAGCCTGCCACCAGGCAACTATTGCGCGGAGGCAGGCTGCGAACCGAACCTCAAGCCCTTTAAGCAAGTAGCGGCAAGTACTTGAACAAGTACTTGCCGCTGTTGAGCCGCTAACCCTCGGGTGATTGCGTTGTGGCTGTGGTCACGACTGCTTTCGCAAACGGTCTCTGCGCCTCTCAAGCGTCCGAATGTAGTCGTCGGATTCCACCTTCGCCTGTCCGGTACGGGGAAACTTCTTGTAGGCTTCACGGGCTATAGCTATGGCTTTGTCTACATGAGCCGGATTTTTATCCAGATCAGATAGACACCAGTAGGTGAAGCTCACAACATTATATGAAGGGGCAGTTCCGGGATGGGCCTTGGCGAACTGTTCCGCGTACCGCACCGCCTGCTGCCGTTGCGCCAACTTGGGACTCTGAGCCAGCAGCATCGCGGCCTGGTACATCACGGCGTAGTCCTTGGGGTTGCGCTTGAGTAGGCGCTGGCTCACGTTGGTGAGTTGGGGAAACGGATAGTTGCGCCACCACATGGCCATCAGCAAAAGCTGACGCGCGTATTGATACGAGTGAGGCGAGGGTGCTGCAACCATCGCCAAAGCCACATCGCGTGGTGCTCCAGACGAAACCCCACTTGGTACCGGATAGCCCGCTCTGGCTGATTGCAGCAGGGCGTAGCCCCAGGCGAACTGAGCTTGCGGGTCACCTGGCTTGCGCAGGGCTGTGCCCTTGTAGCTCTCGACCAACACCGCCAACATTTGTGGCTTGCCCTTGCGAGGAGCGACTTGAGCGTCGATGAGGTGCCGCAGCCGCACGTAGGGCTTGTCATCGCCCGTCCACTTCTCCGCTGTCCACGTGTAGCTTGGAAGCTCAGAAGCCACGCTGTTGTCCTTGAAGGGGCCAGCCGAGTAAGAGCCGTTGCACAGCATCAGCAACAGCCCAGCCAGCAGGAATATGTGACGAAGCATTTCTTTCTCCTTGATCCCGAGCCTGCCGCCGCACCATAGTTTCCGGGCGGCAGGCTGCAAATCCGGTCGAACCTCAAGCCCTTTAACCACCAGGAGGCGATGTAGGAGTCGGGTTCGGTGCAAGCGGTTGCTTCCGCACATAGACGCCAGCGTATTGCGGGTAACTCGCCTTGGGCGTCCTGGTTTCGCTGATGAACTGGCCATTGTAGCCGTGCAAGTCGTACCTCTCGCAGTCGTATTTGTTGATGGCGTAGTGCATCGACATGAAAGGCGAGATCATCTTGCATTCGTCCCACGCTACGCCAGCCGGAACGCAGGCCTTTTTGCCCAGGTTGGTCAGCAGCATCGACTCCGCCCAGGTGTTGGGGCTGTTGGGCACCGAAAGATACCTTTCCAATCCCAAATCCGTCTGCGAAATTCGTTGGCCAATGGCCTGCATCAAGATGAGTAGCCCTGGGTTCTTGGCCATGTTGGAGACAGCGCTCCATCCAGAGCCAAAGCCGCGAATGTAGTCCTGCGCGTACCAGCCGATGTTGGCCACACGAATCTCGCAGGGGATATTGCCGTACTCATTCGCGTAGACCCCATCTGGAGCCGATCCCTCCACCGGGTCCCAGAGTTCAATGTCGTCCGGGCCAGAGCCAGCCGGAACCGCGTTCTCGGCGGGCAGGTGCCAGTTGACGGTGAAGGTGTTGTCGGCCTTGACAATGTCGGGAGCGGTTCCTTCGGCCACATCAACACGAATCGTGCTGCTCTTTCCCAACAGGGGGCTATCGCCGGTCGGCCCGGTCTGGTTGACGTTTGGCTGGCTTCCCAATAGTAAGGCTCCTTGCGGCCCGGTCAAGTTCCAGCTCGCGAGTTGGTTCTGGGCCGCAGTTTGTGAAGTGAGCTGGCCGTCGCCGCTCAGGCTCCACCGATACGTTGGGCTTGTAAAGCCTGGCGTTTGCGCGTTGAAGACGGCATCCGCGCGCCACATCCCCATCGCCTGATCCCAACGCGCCACCGAGTCGGCGATCATCGAGCCACCGCCGTTGCGCTTCCACTGCAGCGCGTAAGGCCCCGGCTGCGGTGGCACCGGCGTGTTGGGCCGCAGTTGCCAGCCGGTCGGCGTCGTCTGTAGGCTGCCATTGGCTCGCATAAACGAGTCTTCAATCGAGCTGCTAATCTGCAAGCTGCGAGGGTCATACCAAGATTGGTAGTCCAATGAGGCGTAGGCATTGCCGAGAAACTTCGCTTCTATGGGATCGCCGCCGTCCGTGTCTGGATAGGTGACGACGCGGCCACCATCCACACTGATGCTGGCGCTAAACGGCACCCACGGCCCCGCCACTTCGGTCTGCCCATTGGTCGCCACTTGCGCCAGACGCCACACAGGCCCGGTGTCTACCGATGTCGGCGATGTCGGCGTCTGGCTATATTGCACTCCTGACACACCGTTGGCCGAGGCGGAGGCGTGTTCCTTACCTCTATCGTTGTAAGTCTCCATCCACGCAGTGTCGGCGTGGTAGCGACCATTGATGGCGTTAGCGGCTCCATTAACCTGAGCGCGAACGCGTATGGTCAACCACTTGGGCACCGGGTCGCCTGTCGTTGTCTCCCAACGAAATATGGTGCGCACCTGACCGCTGGAGCTGACTGAGGCCCCACCACCCCGCGCCTGCGCGCTGCCACTGGCGCCGTAATCGTCGGGCGAATCCAGATCATCCGACCACCAACTGAAGGGACTCCCTTTCCAGGGCTGAGTCACTCCACCCCTGGGGTTGATGTTGTTGTTGCTGCGCGCACTGTCGCCACTGGCGGCTGTTGAGCCATTGGCCTCCGTCCGAATCGCTCTCCATGCGCCGTTGGCCCAGGCCTCTGGGCTGATCCCAACCACCACGGCGCACAAACCGATGCCTGTTACTAAAAAACCGCGCTTCATCTCTTCGCTCCTTTCAACTTCAACCAGACTGATTGAGGATGGGCGAAGAAGATTAACAATATCTAAAAAGCGGTTTAATGTCTTTATAAATTCCAACAGCACGACCGAGTTAATTTTCCATTCTCAAGTACTTGCCGCCTTCAAGTACTTGCCGCTTCGCATTTAAACCGCCACCGCGTGCTTGAGCGGCAGCGCCAAGTACCCTTGCCGCCGCAGATCCTGCGCGAACTCGTCCTCGAAGCCGTGCATGGTGTAGATCGTCCGCGCGCCGCTGAGCCCAACATACGCCATCAAATCGTCGTAGCCCGCGTGATCCGAGAGCGGAAAAGCGTGATCGGTCCCAAACCTCCAGCGCGCGCCCGCGTCGAGCGCCCAGCCCGAGATGTAAGCCGTCTTCAAGGAGTGCGCGCGCTCCAGCCAGCGGAACCAGCGCCCTTTGCGGCAGCCGTTGGCGCACAAAAGCACGCCGTCCATCTTGGTTTCGGGCTGATACAAGCGGTATTTGGGCAGCTCAACCCCGAACTCGCGGTACAAGTTCGCCATCGCGAAGTGCTTCTCGTGCAAATAAATCGGGAAGTCCACGCCCTTCAAGCCCGCCAAAACCTCCTGCCCCTTGCCCAGCGAGTAGCACAGCAGAACAGGGTTCGAGCCCGACTTCAGGACGCTGCCGCACCAGCGCGCGATGTCGCCCAGCACCTCCTCGGTCTCGGGAAAGCGATACTGCGGGCGCCCAAACGTCGTCTCCATCACCAAAATATCGGCCTGCGGCACCACCGCTGCCTCGCTCGCCCGCGAAGGCCGCAGCTTGAAATCGCCCGAGTACAGCAGCCTCATGCCGCCGCGCTCCACAAGTACTTGCGACGAACCCAGCACGTGCCCAGCCGGATAAAGCTCAACCCGCGTCCGCTCCTCGCCACACGTTCCGCTGCAGCCTTCGTTACACTGAAAAACGCCCGGCTCGCCCGGCCCGAATTGCAGCGGAGTGTTGAAGCCCAGCTCGTGGAAGCGGCGGGTGTTGGCCCCGCGCAGGCGCATCATGGCAGCGGTGGCGGGCGTGGCGATGACCGAGCCGTGCGACTTCATGTGGTCGGCGTGCGCGTGCGAGACGATCGCGCTCGCGCACTCGAAGTGCGGGTCCAGCCACAGCTCGCCGTGCCCGCTCCCGGCGGGAAGGTGCACGCCGCCTCGATAAAGTACTTGCATAATTGGTTCGCATTGATCCGCCTCAGCTCGGCATTCATTTCACCCAAGCCAGTGAGGTCTCTCAAGAGACGAGCTGAAGGGGTTCGCGTTGCGCCTCAAGCAGGTGCTGGCGGCGGGAGGCGGCAAGAAGCCCGCAAGCTTTGGCTCAAGTACTTGCGGGCTTCTCTGTGCAGCGGGGCTTACTGCTTGGTTGTGGTTGTTGTGGTGGACGAGGTGGTGGTGCCGTCGTCGGTTCCGGTCGCGACGTGGCTGGAGGTCGTGGTCGAGGTCGAGGAGCCTGAGTTCGAGCTGGAAGCTCCGGCGGGCGGCGCGACGACGACGTTGGTGCGTGGCGCGGCAGGAGCGGCGGGGCGGTCGATGATGGTCGTGGTGGAGGGCGGCGCGGGCGGAACTCCGGCTCCTGAGACGATGGTCGTGCTGGGGGCGTTGTGGTTTTGCGTGGCCATGAAGGCGACGGCGGCTCCGGCCAGGGCCAGCGCCACCAGGCCCATCACCACGGCTGAGGAAGAGGACGAGCGTGCTTCGGGGTCGATTGCCATAGGTTCTCCTTGAGTTCAGCTCGCACAGCGCGCGCCTGGCGCGAAAACTCTGCAAGTACTTGCGACGGGCTGCTGAACGGCTGCTGCGGGGCGGCTCGCGCCGTCGAGTGTTGGGCCGCACGGACGCGGCCTGGGTGCTGTGGCTCGAATTATTTTGCGATTTTCAGGCCCACGATGAGCAGGTCGCGCTTGATGCCGTCCAGCTCGGCGACCTGGGGCAGCAGGCCCCATTGCTCGAAGCCCAGCCTGGCGTTCATGGCCATGCTCGGCGCGTTGTGCGCGAAGACGAAGCCGACCAGATTCTCGACGCCCAGCCGGGGGCAGCACTCGATCATGCGCCTCAAGAGCCGCGTGCCCAGGCCACGGCCCTGGTGCTCGGGCGCGATGTACAAGCTGACCTCAGCCGTGGCGTTGTAGGCCGGGCGCCCGTAGAAGCTGCGCAGGCTGATCCACGCGACCACGCCGCCTTCGTGCTCCAGAACCCACAGCGGGCGGCGCTCGGGGCTGTGCTCGCCGAACCAGGCTCGCCTGCTCTCGACGCTCACCGCAACGGTGTCGGCGGTGGCCAGGCGGCCTGGAATCGAGGCGTTGTAAATCTCCACGATGCGCGGCAGGTCATCCTCGCGGGCGTCGCGCAGGCCCGCAAGTACTTGCCGCTGCTCCGCGCCAGTCTCAAGTTCGTTCATAAAGCTAAGCTGAGCGCAGGGTGAGCAAGACGATTTCCGGGGGGCAGTTGAAGCGCACGCGCGGCCCGGCCACGCCGATGCCGCGGCTGGTGAAGACCTGCATCGACTGGCGCGCCGGGCTTTGCGGCGAGCCGTTGGAGGTCGCGATTTGATAAAGCCCCGTGTGGTATTTGCGGCCCATCGTGGGCAGCACGGGCGGGCCGAAGAAGGGGATGTTGACCTGCCCGCCGTGCGAGTGGCCCGAAAGCTGGAGCGAGATGCGCCCGCACCCGGCCACGATGTCGGCGAAATCGGGCTCGTGCGCGAGCAGAACCGCCACTTCGTCCGGCGCCGCTCGCTCTTCGAGCTGAGCCAGCACGCCCTTGAAATCGGGGTTGCCCGACCACAGATCATCGACGCCGCACAGCCACAGCCGGGCTCCGTGACGCTCGATGGCAGTGATTTTGTTGTTCAGCTCGCGCACGCCGCCCTCGCGGATGAAGCGGCTCACCGCCGCGCCCGAGGCCCAGTGGTCGTGGTTGCCCAGCACGCCCCACACGCCAAGCGGCGCGTGCAGAACCGAGAGCGCGCTCGACAAGCCCGGAGCCAGCCCGGTCTGAGCGTCGCCCTGAGCCCGGCCTTGAGCATCGCGCGGGCGCTGGTCGCGCGAGATGAAGTCGCCGGTGATGACGATCAAGTCCGGCCCCAGCGCATTGGCGGCCTCGCAGACGTGGGCCACGCGCTCGCGCGTCATCCACGGGTCCAAGTGGATATCCGAGAGGTGGGCGATGCTCAGCCCATCGAAGGCGCGCGGCAGGCCCGCGACGCGGATGTCGAGCCGGTTGATGTGCAGCCACGAAGGCTCGATCTCGTGCGCGTAGGCCAGGCCGCCCGCGCCCAGCACGCAGGCCCCGATGCCGCCGCGCACAAGTACTTGCAGCAGGCGGCGCCGCGAAATCTTGCGGGCAGAAACCGCCGGCTCAGGAGACTCGGGAGGCTTGGAGGATGAGGCGCTCGTCATGGAATGCAGTGTTCTCGATTCGCTTGCCGCAAGTACTTGTAGCGGGCCGGAGCGCGCGAATCAAGCACCGCAAGCACCTCAAGCGCCCAGCTCAGCCCAACACCCAACAAGCCGCCCTGAGCGTTCAGAGCGGCTTGTCGAGAGCGCGGCCGGGGGCGAGGATGGCTTCAGGTCATGGCCTCGGAGTAGGCTTCCTCACCGTGCAGCGAGACATCGAGGCCGCGATCCTCGTCCTCAGCCGAGACGCGCAGGCCCATCACGGCCTGCAGAACCTTGCACAGCGCGAAGCTGACCACGAAGGTGTACGCGGCGACAGCGCCCGTCACCTTGAGCTGCGTGATGAACTGGCCGGCGTTGCCTTCGAGCAGGCCGCCCACGACGGCTGGGTTGGCGTCCTTGATGGCGGTCGAGGCGAACACTCCGGTGAGCAAGGCTCCGGTGAAGCCGCCCACGCCGTGCACCGCGAAGGCGTCCAGCGAGTCGTCGACCGGGCCTCTGGCGCGCAAGGTCGCCATCGCGTAGCACACGCAGCTGGTGATGGCTCCGACCAGCATGGCGCCGCCCGGAGTCACGAAGCCGCAGGCCGGGGTGATCCCGACCAGGCCCGCGACGGCTCCGGTTCCGGCTCCCAGCGCGGTGATTTCCTTGCGGGTCGCCTGGTCGATCAGCATCCAGGTCAGCATGGCCGCCGCCGCGCCCAGCGTGGTGTTGACGAAGGCCAGCGTCGCCAGCGAGCCCGAGCCCAGGGCCGAGCCCGCGTTGAAGCCATACCAGCCGAACCACAGCATCGCCACGCCCAGCAAGCAAAACGGCAGGTTGTGCGGTCGCCACGGCTGCACGTTGTAGCCCTTGCGCTTGCCCAGGGCCAGGGTCGCCGCCAGCGCCGCGAAGCCCGCGTTGACGTGCACCACCGCGCCCCCGGCGAAGTCCAGTGCCCCCGCCCTGGCCGCCCAGCCGTCCGGCTGCCAGACCCAGTGCGCCACCGGGCAATAAACCAGCAGCCCCCACAAGGTAATGTAGATCAGGAAGGTCGAGAACTTCATGCGCTCAACCAGCGAGCCCGAGATGAGCGCAGGCGTGATGATGAAGAACATCATCTGGAAGACCATGAACGCCTGGTGCGGGATCGTAGGAGCCAGCGCGTTGGGGTAAGGAGCGGTCGCGCTGACGCCCCCGAGCCCCACGAAGCCGAGGCCGCCCCACAGCGGGCCGCCGTTGACGCCAAAGGCAATCGAGTAGCCCGCGATGGCCCACACCACAGCCAGCACAGCCAGCGCGCCGTAGGACATCAGCAGCGTGTTGAGCATATTCTTCGAGCGCACCAGGCCGCCGTAGAAGAAGCCCAGCCCAGGCGTCATGAAGAGCACCAGCGCCGCCGAAGCCAGCATCCAGGCCGTGTCGCCGGTGTCGGCTTTCCACGCCGCTTTCTTGTCGCTACTCGAAGCCGCCGCAGCCGAGCCGCTCGAAGGCGCAGCCGAGGCGTTAGAAGCTCCGTTGGAAGCTCCGCCTGCCGCAACGCCTGCGGGCTTGGGAGCGCCCTGAGCCCACGCCGTGGGGCTTTGAGCGCCGGCAGAAACCGCGAGCGTGGCCCACATCAAGAGCAGCAGAGCGCGCCAGGGCGAGCGTCGGGCAGAAGTTGTGGCGCGCATTCTGGGCGCGCGCGGGCGCGAAAGGCACAGGCTGTTCATCAAGCAATGGCTCCTAAAATCGTTTGAGGAAGCGCGCCCGCCTTCGCTGTGGCCCGCACCCAGCGATGCCCACACGCGGCGATGCCAGGGCGCTCATCAGGGCGCTCATCAAGAAGCAGCCGCTTCTGCGGCTCCGCAGGCACCGGCGCGGCCTCAAGTACTTGAGGCCGCGCGCCCGATGGGATGCCGGGCACTGCGAGGAAGCACTTCACTCAGGTGGCGTGATTTTAGGCGGTCTATGTTTCTTAAAGATTACCGAACCGTAAATACCGTGCGGCTCGGCTGTAGCCCGGCGGTTTCCACGAGCCACGAACGCCTTTCGATCCGGCGCTCGGCAGACGCTTCAGTGCGCGTCCCATAGCTGGAGGCTGAAGTAATTGCTCTGGTCGCACCACACTTCGCGCACTGTGAAGCCGGCGTGCTCGGCCAGGCGCGCAGCGTCGTCCAGCGTGTATTTGTGCGAGTATTCGGTCAGGATGGCGGCGTCGCGCGCGAAGCAGAACTCGCGGCCCGCGACGCGAGCACGCTGAGCGCAGGAGGCGATCAAGTGCATCTCGATGCGGCTCTCGGGCTCGTTCCACAGCGCCCGGTGCCGCCACAGCCCCAGCTCGAAATCGGCCTCCAGCTCGCGGTTGATGCGGGCCAGAATGTTGAGGTTGAAGGCCGCCGTGACGCCCTGAGCGTCGTCGTAGGCGGGCACCAACACTTGCGGGCTCTTCTTCAAGTCCAGCCCGATGAGCAGCGCGCCGCCCTGCCCCACGGCCTGCCGGATGCGCGCCAGGAACCGGCCCGCCTCCTCGCGCGCGAAGTTGCCCAGCGTCGAGCCGGGGAAATACGCCACGACGCGGCTCGCCCCATCAACGCGCGGCAGCTCGAAGTGGCGCGTGTAGTCGCAGGCGAGGGGAAGCACTTGCAGGCGAGGATACTCGCCGCGCAGCTTGAGAGCGGTGCCTTCGAGGTGCTCGCGCGAGATGTCGAGCGGCACGTAGGCTGCCGGCTGCAGGTTTTTCTGCTGCAGCGCATCGAGCAGGAGCCGTGTCTTCAAGCTGGAGCCGGAGCCGTATTCGAGCAGCAGCGCGCCGGGGCCGATGCGCTGGGCCATGGCGGGCGCGTGGCGGCTCATGATCGCGGCCTCGGTGCGCGTGACGTAGTACTCGGGGCTCTCGCAGATGAGGTCGAAGAGGCGCGAGCCCCGAGCGTCGTAGAAGTACTTGCAGGGCAGGCTCGGCGGCTCGGATTCGAGGCCGCGCCACACATCGAGCAGGAATTCAGTCTGCTGCGAGGGAGCGGCTTCGGGCTGCGAGGGGCGTGACGGGCAGGGCGCGGAGGAGGTCATGAGGACAGGCGAGGCTAAGCCGAACTAAGCCGGCGCGCCCGCGCATCGCAAAGGCAGCGCCAACGGAAGCCCAACGGCGCGGCACGATGCTGCCTCGCGCCAGCCTCAACCAAGCCCGCCCCACAGCAAAAGTTCCCACGCTCGAACCGAGCCGACCTCAACACACCTGAGCCGAAGCCGAAGCTGAAGCCGAAGCCGCCCGTGCCTTCAACCGCCTGCCTTCAACCGCCTGCCTTCAACCGCCTGCCTTCAACCGCCTGCCTTCAAGCGGGGCAATCGCGGGCCAGGCGCAGGCCGCTGAACTGCCAGCGGGCCTCGGGCGGGAAGAAGTTGCGGTAGGTCAGCCGCGCGTGCGAGCGCGGCGTGGCGCAGCTGGCCCCGCGCAGCACGAACTGGTTGCACATGAACTTGCCGTTGTATTCGCCCAGCGCGCCCGCTGCCGGAGCGTAGCCAGGGTAAGGCTCGTACTGCGAGCGCGTCCACTGCCACGCCTCGCCAAACATCTGCTGCAGCCTGGTGCCAGTGTTCTGGCTCAAGGAAGAGGGATGAAAGCGGCGCGACTCGGCGAACGATCCGCTCTCGCACAGCGCCCCGAACTCTTCGCTGTGAGCCGCGACTTCCCACTCGAACTCGGTCGGCAGGCGGGCGCCTGACCAGCGCGCGAAGGCATCGGCCTCGAAGTAGGAGACGTGGCAGACGGGCTCGCCAGGCTCGACAGCGCGCAGCCCAGACAAGCTGAACTGCTGCCAACCGTGCGCTGATTCCTGCCAGTACAAAGGGGCCTGCCAGCCTTCGCGCTGCACCGTGCTCCAGCCCGCGCTCAGCCACAGCGCGGGCTTTTTGTAGCCTCCGTCCTCGATGAAGCGCAAGTACTCGCGGTTGGTGACGAGCCGATCCGACAGCGCGAAGCGGTTCAGGAACCGCTTGTGGCGCGGCCCTTCGTTGTCGAAGGAGAAGCCGCCCGCGGTGTCCGCGTGCCCGACTTCGTAGACGCCTTCGCCAAACTCAGCCCAGCGCGGCTCAAGTACTTGCGCGGGCTCGATCCGGCGCTCCTGGTAGGCGGGCAGCAGCGGGTTCTCGCCCAGCAGGTGCTTGAAGTCGGTGACCATCAGCTCCTGGTGCTGCTGCTCGTGGTGCAGCCCGAGCGTGAGCAGCGGCTCAAGTACTTGCAGGCGCGCGTCGGCGGCGCTGCAGATGAGCTTCTCCATCGAGGCGTCTACATACTCGCGGTAGCGCCAGGCTTCTTCAACCGTTGGGCGCGAGATGACGCCTCGCTTGGCGCGGCAGTGGCGCTCGCCGACGGCGTTGTAATACGAGTTGAAGAGGAAGTCGTATTGAGGATGCAGCGCGTGGTAGCCCTTGAGGTGCGGCTTGAGCAGGAAGGTCTCGAAGAACCACGAGGTGTGGGCGATGTGCCACTTGGCGGGCGAGGCGTCGGGCATCGACTGCACCACGTAATCTTCGGCGCACAGCGGCTCGCACAAGGCGCGCGTCCAGGCGCGCACGCTTTGATAGGCGTTGAGCAAAGCGTCGGCGGAGGGAATGTTTTTTGTCATCGGCAAGTACCGAGTACCAAGTACCAAGTACCAAGTACCTGGCGCGGCTGAATCGAGGCTCAGGGGCGAGAATCCCCGGTGCTGCGCGAGACCGAGAACCACGAGCCCAGCAGCCCGAACACCAGGCCAGCGACGAGCATCCAGCCCACGCACGAGCCCAGAAGCGTTGGGTCGCCCAGCGAGATCAGCCCCTGCGTCCACGGCTTCAGGGCGCGGATGCTCGCGGTGTACAGCGGGCCCAGGATCATGGCCGCGATCAAGGCTCCCACGGCTCCGTACAGCAGCCCTTCGAGCACGAAGGGGATACGGATGAAGGCGGGCGTGGCTCCCACCAGCTCCATGATGCGAATCTCGCGGCGGCGGGCGTAGATCGTCAGGCGGATGGCGTTGTGGATGATGAGCAAAATCGCCAGCCCCATCACCCACAGCGCGGCGATCCCGGACCAGGCGACCAGGCGATTGAAGCCGAGCAGGGTGCGCACGATGTCGTTTTCCTGAGCCGAGCGGATCGAGAGCACGCCGTGGCCCTTGAGCGAGTCGAAGTACTTGCGCACCGGGAAGAAGTCGGTGGCTGGGTTCTTGAGTTGGATGCGCAGCTCGTCCGAGAAAGGGTTGTAGGAGTCCTCTTCGAGCCCTTCGAGCGGGATGTCGGGGTGCTCCTTCTTGAAGGCGTTGAGCACCTCGCCGTGCAGAACCACGGTGACGTTTTGCACCTGCGGAATGCGCGCGGCATCGAAGATTTGCTTACGCCGCTTGGCCGAGACATCGCGGTCTAAAATGACGGCCATGTCCAGCTTCTGCGTCTCGCTCTTGACCGCGCCGCGCAAGTTGCCAAGCGCCAGGTAAAACGCGCCCAGGATGAAGAGCCCGACCGTCACCGTCGAGATGGCCAGCAGGCTCATCAAAGGGTTGCGGCGCACGTTCGAGAGCGTCTCGCGCGCCCAGAACATCAGGTATTCCAGCAGCATAGTTGAAGTGGCGCGGTTGTCAGGAAGCGAGGGCGCGGGGTCGAGCAAGTACTTGCGGCAGGCGGCCCTGGGCTAACGCTCCTCGCTGCTCGGGCGGCCTTCGTTGCTCGGGCGGCGCGGGCGCGGCGATTCGGGCCGGTCGAACTGAACTAAAGGGTTCTCGGGCGAGCCCAGCGGCGGGCGCGCGGCCTCGGCTTCATCCGAACCCGGCTCCCCGGCGCGCCCGTTCGCCGCCTTGCCCGCAGCCGCCGCAGCACTGGAACGCGGGCGCCACGGCGTGCGCGCGCTCGCGGGCTTCGGCTCGGGCTCGGGCTTTGGCTCGGGCCTGGCGAGGGCTGAGGGCGCCAGCGGCGGCGGAACCGGCTCCAGCGCAGGCGAAGGGGCTGAGGGAGCTGAGGCCACGGGAGCCGAAGGCATCGCGGCGGGAGCTGAGGTCGCGGAGGTGGAGGCGGTGCGTGGCTGGGAGAGCACGCCGTCCTCGACGTGGTAGACGCCCTGCTCGTCGTCCGACTGCACGCGGCCTTCGGCTAAGCGCACCACGCGGCGGCGCAGGGCGTCGACGACGGCGCGGTCGTGGGTGGCCATCAAGATGGTGGTGCCTTCCTGGTTGATCTTGCTGAGCACCTCGATGATGTCGGCTCCGGTCTGGGGGTCTAAGTTGCCCGTTGGCTCATCGGCCAGCACCAGCGTGGGGCGGTTGACGATGGCGCGCGCGATGGCCACGCGCTGCTGCTCGCCGCCCGAGAGCTGGCCGGGGCGCATGGTGGCTTTGTGGTGCAGGCCGACGGTTTCGAGGGCGCGCGGCACGTCGCGGGCGAGCTGCTTTTGCGGCGTGCCGATGACCTGCAGGGCGTAGGCGACGTTTTCCCACACCGTCTTCTGCGGCATGAGCAGGAAGTCCTGGAAGATGACCCCGATGCGGCGGCGCAAAAACGGGATGTCGCGCGGCGCGAGCCTGGACACGTCGCGGCCCTGCACGAAAACCTGGCCCTCGACCGGAGAGGCAGCTCCGTACAAGAGCTTGAGCAACGTGCTCTTGCCGGCGCCCGAAGGCCCGACGAAGAAGACCCACTCGCCCTTCTCGATCTTGATGCTGACGTTTTCGAGAGCGTTGATCGGGTAGCGGTCATCCGGCGCGTAGCACACGGCCACGTCGCGAAACTCAATCACAAAGCCACCTTCCTTCTCATGCCTGCCATTTTAGCAGCCGCGCCAGTACTTGGGCGCAGGGCTGTTACCCCAGGGCAGGCCGCGTGTTATCCTCAAGCGCACCAAACCAACAGGAAGTGAAGAGGATGCCCAAGAGTGTTTTGTCCGAGATGGAGCGCAAGATGAAGGCGGCCATCGCCGACCTGCAGACCGCGCTCGGCACGCTGCGCGCGGGCCGCGCCACGCCCGCCCTGCTCGACAAGATCTTCGTCGATTACTACGGCGCCCAGACCCCGCTGAGCCAGATGGCCGCCATCTCGACGCCCGACGCGCGCCAGCTGCTGATCGCGCCCTGGGACAAAAGCTCGGTGAACGCCATCATCTCGGCCATCACCAAGGGCAACCTGGGCTTCCAGGCCACCAAGGACGGCGACAACGTGCGCGTCGCAGTGCCGGCCATGAACGAAGAGCGGCGGCGCGAGATGGTCAAGCAAGCCGCCCGCGTCGCCGAGGAGCACAAGGTCGGCATCCGCAACGTGCGCCGCGAAGCCAACGACCAGTTCAAGAAGATGGAAAAAGAAGGCGGCATGACCAAGGACGAGCTCGCCCGCTACGAAGCCGACGTGCAGAAAATGACCGACCGCTTCATCGCCGAGGTCGACAAAGCCCGCGCCGCCAAAGAAGTCGAGATCATGGAAGTCTAAGTCGGCTCCCTGCCTTCAGCGCCTTCAGCTTAGCTATGGCTCAGGGCAAACGCACGAGGAGTATCAAGGAAAACTGGAGGGATGCTCCTCTTCGAGATCTTCCAAGACGTTCCTGACCCGCGCACACCTCACCCGTGGCTCAAGCACTCGCTGATGGATGTT
>JAABUK010000764.1_pt1 | contig 65286 bp, 58 predicted proteins | sample 5559141 | NCBI WGS metagenome assembly JAABUK01 (sample SAMN10711869, study PRJNA513367) | rock metagenome | isolation source: Antarctica rocks | place: Antarctica: Victoria Land, Pudding Butte nord | collected 2016-01-03 | reverse complement strand
GGATCAGCGCCGCGGACCCTCGGGCAGGTCGAGGATCTTTTCCCGGACGGCGTACATCGCCGCCTCCATCCGCGAGTGCAGCTGGAGCTTCTCCAGGATGTTCCGCACGTGGTTCTTGACCGTGTTCTCCGAGATGAACAACGCCTTGGCGATGTCCTTGTTAGCCATCCCCCTCGCCACGAGCTTGAGCACCTCCAGCTCGCGCTCGGTCAGCCTCGGCACGAGCAGGGCGGGGCGCTCTTCGTGTTTCTTGATCATCACCGCGAACTCCGACAGCAGCTTGGAGGCCATCGACGGGGAGATCAGCGATTGACCCGCGTAGACCGCCCGGAGACCGTCGGCAATCTGCTCTCCGGGCACGTCCTTGAGCAGGTATCCGTTGGCCCCGGCGCGTACCGCCTCGTACAGGTCCGACTCCTCGTCGGAGATGGTGAGCATCACGATCTTCGTCGACGGCACGATCTCCTTGATCGCCGTACACGCCTCGATGCCCGAGTGCTTAGGCATGCGTACATCCATCAGCACCACATCCGGGAGCAGCTCCTCGGTGCGTCGGATCGCCTCCGAACCGTCGCTCGCCTCTCCGACGATGTCGATGTCAAGCTCCTGGCCGAGCACCAGCTCCAGCCCCCGGCGGTAGAGGACGTGATCGTCCACCACCAGTACGCGGATGGCCTCGCGACCACGAGGGGCCGCGAGGCCGCCCGCCGCGAAGCCGTTGGCCGGTATCACCGATGTCACCTTTGTCATACTGTCACGCTAGGACATACCTGGATTCACACATGTCAACTATAGCAAGCGCAAGCAAACAGCAGCTAAACCTTCAGCCAGCTCCGCTGCCGACCCGCTCGCCCATCCGGTGGCCGATCCGCTCCCCTGCCGCGCCGTCGAGTTCGGCGGGCTTCTCGGGCTCCGGGGCTAGGTGAATGACCCCGTAGGACCACCCTCGGCGCCGGTAGACCACGCTCGGCCGGTGGGTTCCGCTGTCGTGGAACAGGTAGAAGTCGTGCCCCACCAGTTCCATCTCGTAGAGCGCCTGGTCCAGCGTCATCGGTGAGGCGGCATGCACCTTCTCCCGCACCTCGATCGGCGAGTCGACGGCCCCGAGCGAATCGAGCAGGGCACCGTCACCGCCGGACTCGCCGCCGTCCACGGACCCGGACGCGTTCGAGGGGAAGGTTGCGGTGCGGGCGGTGGCGCGGGCCACCGATTCCGGCGCGTGCCTGCCCCGGTGCACCCGCTTGCGGTCATGCGCGCGCCGCAGGCGCTCGAACAGCTTGTCGATCGCGACATCGAGAGCGGCGTACTTGTCCTCCGCGCACGCTTCAGCGCGGATCACCGGCCCCTTGACGTGACAGGTGATCTCGACCTTGTCGGACTCCTTGGCCTGTCGCGGGTTGACCTCGTGCGTGACGACGATGTCGAGCCGCTGGACGCGCGGCGCCAGCTGCGGCACCTTCGCCAGCTTGTCGTCGAGATGCTCACGGAACCGATCCGAGACTTGAACGTGCCGTCCGGTGACCACGATCTCCACGGATGTCCTCCTGCGCTTGGGGCGATGCGCCGTCGGTCCGACGGCGCACGGATCCGGGCCTGCGCGACCCTGTGCTGGGCGGCCTCACCTCCGTGAGTGAACTGCGTGAAACGACTGAGCCGACTGAGCCGACTGAGACGGGGACGACGTACCTCTTGTCGCCCGACGCTAACCCCTACGCGGGAGGAGCGAAACCGGGAAGGCCAAGCTCATACCGAACACCGCGGAACCCGGCAGCAGCTGACCCACCCGGTATGCCGTGCCGCTAGCGGCGGCCGGTCGTGACGCGACGACCTGCGCCATGGCGCGCCGTCGCCGCGATAGTCGCGCCGAGGACGTGCCCGGCACCGGCGGCACGAAGAGCCCGTGCGGCTTCGTCCAGGGTCGCCCCCGTGGTGAGCACGTCGTCGGCGAGCAGGCAGCAGGTGCCTGAGACGCTCGCCCGCCACGGCGCCCGCACCTCGAGTGCGTGGTCGAGGTTGGCGGCTCTGTCTTGGTGGCTGAGGCCCGCCTGGTCCGCCACCCTGCGCCGGACCCGGAGCGCGGGCGCGAACACCGCCTCGTGCGGGGCGAAGGCGGCACAGACGAGCGCCCGGGACAGCAAGGTATGCGGCACGGCGTCCCCGCGCCGCCGCACCGACGACCCGGAGGACGGGACGGGCACGACGAAGACCGGACCGTTCCCGGCGGACAGCAGGGCGCGGGCGCCCGTGTCCGCATCGATGGCGGCGACGAGCGCATCGGCGAGCAGCGGCGCCAATACCGCGAGCAGGTCGCGGCGGTCGGCGTCCTTGCTCTGGACGACTGCGGAGCGGACCGCTCCGGCGTACGGCCGGGTCGACCACACCGGCGGCAACCGCGGCGGACACGGAACCGGCCGGACGAGCCGCGGACCGCCGGCAAATCCCTCTGTCGCCACCTCATGTTCGCAGGAGGAGCACCAGCCGGTCCCGGGACGGCGACACCCGCCGCACTCGAGCGGGAGCGCCAACTCCAGTAGTGCTGTGACGGCCTCGCGCACCTGAGCCGGCGCGCGGACCCAAGCTGCAGCATGGCCGCCAGGGCTGGCAGAGCGCGCAGCATCGCCCATGACGAGAGTCTCTCGCGGGTCTCACTGACGCCGCCCGGTCGTCGCCGGCCCTGTGGGCAACCTCGGCGTGGCAGCGGGCCGGGCTCAGCCGCCGGGGTCAGCCACCGGCCACCGCCACATCGCTGCCCCGGCTCTGGACTGCCCAGCCGGCACCGGCCCGTTCGAAGATCTGCCCACCGTCGGTCGCGACCAGGATCCCGCGGAGGTCACCGGTGCTCGTAATCCACCGAGCGCCCTTGACCGGGGCCAGCGGCGTCGTCGCCGCCCCCAGGCCGATCAGGTAGGGCCGCACCGCCGCCGTGCGGGAGGCCTGCCCCAGGACGGCGACGGTCCGGTCGTCGACCCACGACGCGTCCGTCGCCGCGGTGAGCGGCACCCCCACCCGAAGCGGAGTGGTCAGCGCCCGGGGCCGGCCGTCGCCGCCTCGCAGGATGCCGGTGACCTGCACCCGGGTGTCGCCGCCGTCAGGCCGGCGGGTGATCAGCACGGCGCGCTGGTCGTCCGTGGCGACCCGCAGCGCGACGACGACACGCCCGGCCAGCCAGGGCGCCATGACGGTCACCGGCGTCAGCGAGCCGTTCTTGGCGCTGGCATCGAGGGCGAAGACACTGCTGGTCGCCGATCTCCCAGTCCGCGGCAGGGCTCTGCTCTTGCCGTCCTTGGCCTTCGAGGCCTTCGAGGCCTTCGAGGCCTTCGGCAGAGGTGAGCCGCACGTCCATACCCAGCCTCTGGTGTCGAAGGACGGCCGGGTCAACCGCGTGGCGAACCGGGGGGCGAGGCTCTGTTGCGTGCCGCGCCATACCGAGAGATCGGCATGGTCCCCGCCGATCGCGGCGAGCTTGCCGCCGTCACCGGACAGCGCCAGCCCGATCCACCCGGTCGGGACCTGGGGCAGCGTCGGCGCCGCTCCCTTGGCGGCGTTCGCGCTTCCGTCCCGGGCGACCCCGTCGCCGTTGATCCGCTGCAGCCGGGAGCCGTCGCGCACGACGGCTCCCGGGCCGTCGTTGGGCGCAGCCCCCGTGGGGTAACCGACGTCATCGGGCAGCGACGGGTAGCCCCGCATGTCGGGCAGCTCGACCGTGCTCCCGCCGACCTCCAGCGATACCTCGCTGACGTTCGGCGCCTGGGTCATCGTGGCGACGAACTGCGCCCAGAGAGCCTGGCGCAAGCGGGGATCCGCCGACAGTCCCGGAGTGGCGAGGTCGACGGTCGCCAGGCCGGACTGCACCGGAACCGCTTCCAGCGCCAGGCGCGTCCCGGTGGCTACGCCGGTGACGACGGCTCCCTTGAGGTAGCCCGGCACGGGCGCAAGCTGAGCCCGCGCAAGGCTCGTGGCCAGGCCGGAGCCCAGCGGCAGCCAGCGGATGTCGGGGACGAGGATCCGGGCCGCCGGAGCGGTGTAGTAGACGGCGTACGCGCGGTACAACCGCTGCAGGTCCGAGGTGCTGAGCCACAGGCCCAGCTGCTTGGGCGCGCTGGCGATCCGCCACTGGCCGGCGACGCGTTGCACCCCGAACGTCGCGGACAGGGGGCGGGCGACGTGCAACTCGCGGTATTGGCCGCCCGCGTCGATGCTCGCCACGATGCTGGCCTTGACGTGGACGGAGCTCCCGGACGTGGTAGTGCGCAGCGTGGAGTCACGCAGGACGGTCACCTCTGCTGCCGGTCGCCACGCCTTGGCGAAGCGCGGTGACAGGAAGGAGCGGGCCACGACATGCTCGTCGTCGAATCCGGCACCAGCCCTGAGGAAGCCTCGCACCACCCGGCTGGGGTCGTCGCCGGGGAAGGGGCCGTCGGGCAGCATCCGCACCGGATCGAGGTCCTGGCCGTCGACGCCCAGCCCCTGCTGCACCGGGCCGGTGCCGGGAAGGCCACCGCATGCGGCGACGGCCGGACCGCCCAGCACTGCGAGCAGGAGCAGCCCAGTACTCGCGCGGCGCAGCCGGCTCGCGCGCAGCCTGGACGTCCGGCGGCGGACCCAGCTCACGACGGAGACCGACGCGATGCCGACGTGGGCAGCGTCAACAGCGGCGGCGTGGCGGCCCCGGACCTCGACGCGGCGCCGGCCGGGATGACCGGCTCGCTCTCGGGTGCTGACGAGGGCTCGTCGGTGGGGGCGAGCGGCAGCGGGGATCGGGTGATCCGCTGGCCCGGCCGGCGCGGGATGGTCAGCCGGAAGCAGGACCCGTTGCCCGGCTCACCCCAGGCCTGCAGCCAGCCCTGGTGCAGCAGCGCGTCCTCGAGGGCGATCGCCAGGCCGAGTCCGGTGCCCCCGGTCGTCCTGGCACGCGCGGGGTCAGCACGCCAGAACCGGTTGAACACCAGTCCCGCCTCGCCCGGGCGGAGGCCGACGCCGTGGTCCCGGATGGAGACGGCGGCTGCGCGGGTGTTGACCGCGATGGAGATCTCGATCGGCCGTCCCTCGCCGTGCTCGATGGCGTTGATGACCAGGTTGCGCAGCACGCGCTCGATCCGGCGTGGGTCGATCTCGGCGACGCACCGCTCCGATGGCGCCAACACGGTGATGACGCTTCCCCGGCGCTCGGCCAGCGTCGTGGTGGACTCGACCACCCGGCTCACGGTGTCGCGCAGGTCGGTCGTCTCGGCGTCCAGCGCCGTCGCTCCCGCGTCGAAGCGGCTGATCTCCAGCAGGTCGCCCAACAGGCCCTCGAAGCGGTCCAGCTCCCCGCGGAGCAGCTCCGCCGACCGCGCCGCCGCGGGGTCGAAGCTGTGCCGTGAGTCGTGCAGCAACTCCCCCGCCATGCGGATGGTCGTCAACGGGGTGCGCAGCTCGTGCGAGACGTCGGAGACGAAGCGCTGTTGGACCCTGGACAGGTCCTCCAGCTGGCGGATCTGATGTTGCAGGCTGTCCGCCATGGCGTTGAAGGACTTGGCCAGGCGCGCCAGGTCGTCCTGCCCGCGTACCCGCATCCGCTCGGTCAGGAACCCGGACGAGAGGCGTTCGGCGACCTCGGCGGCACGGCGTACCGGCGACACCACCAGCCGGGTCACGACGTAGGCGACCGCCCCGACCAGGAGCACCAGAGCGAACCCGCCCAGCCCGAAGGTGCGCGCGACCACGGCGAGAGTGGCCTGCTCGCGCTGCATGGGGAACACGAAATACAGGTCGTAGGGGCCTGCGACCGACAGCACGACCTGGGACCCGACCGCCACGGCAGGGACGTCGACGTCGGTCTGCGGATCGCGGACGGTGATCATCTGGTAGCGCTGGTGGCTGGCGTCCGCCGAGACCGCACGCCGCAGGTCCACCGGTATGGCGGAGAGGCCCACCGCTCCGGACAACACCGTCGGGACCACGGTGCTGTGCTTGTTGGACAACGACCGGGTCAGCACGACCGCTCGGGTCTGGCCCGCGGCGGGGACGGCCAGCGAGCGAACCACGTCGCCGGCCAGGATCGCCAGGCCGTCAGCGTCGGAGCGGTTGGTCGCGTCGAAGTTGGCCTGCGCCGAGCGGCGAGCTGCGTCGGCCTCGGTCTTGGCGGAGTTGACCCGGTCGCTCACCAGGCCGTTGGCGATCCGCTGGTAGAGCGACGAGCCCAGCAGCAGCACCACCACGAGACCGAGCAGCATGGTGACCCCGACGACGCGGAGCTGCAACGACGCCAGCCACTGGTGCCCCGTCCAGCGGACCGCGCGCAGACTCGCCAGCCGGAGCCGGCGCCACACCCGCCGGGCATCTTTTGACATGGCGCGCCGCCGCGGAGAGCCCGACCCGACGCCGCCCACACCGCCCGCACCCCGCGGCTGACCGGGACCGGTGACGCCGCCCGGGCGAGGTCTACCGACCTGGCCGAGCCGGCCGACCTGGCCGAGCCGACCGGCCGCGCCGCGAGGGCGGTCCGCCTTGGCCTGCTGCTGCGTCATCGCCGCCGGTCGCCACCCATCGTCAGCCCGGACCGGCCTTGTAGCCGACGCCGCGCACCGTCACCACGATCTCCGGGTGCTCGGGGTCCTGCTCGATCTTGCTCCGCAACCGCTGGACGTGGACGTTGACCAGGCGCGTGTCGCCCGCGTGGCGGTAACCCCATACCTGCTCCAGGAGCACCTCACGGGTGAACACCTGCCACGGCTTGCGGGCCAACGCGACCAGCAGGTCGAACTCCAGGGGGGTGAGCGACAGGGCGGTGTCGCCGCGCTTGACCGCGTGACCGGCCACGTCGATGGTGAGGTCGCCGATGTCCAGCCGCTCCGGCTCCGGATCGTCGGTACGGCGCAGCCGGGCGCGGACGCGGGCGATCAGCTCCTGCGGCTTGAACGGCTTGACGACGTAGTCGTCCGCTCCGGACTCGAGGCCCACGACCACGTCCACCGTGTCGGTACGGGCGGTGAGCATGACGATGGGGGTACCGGACTCGGCGCGGATGCGGCGGCATACCTCGATCCCGTCGATGCCGGGGAGCATCACGTCCAGGAGCACCAGATCTGGACGGGATTCGCGGAACATCGCCACGGCCGAGGACCCGTCCGCACAGTGCACGAACTCCAGGCCCTCTCCCCGCAGCACGATGCCGAGCATCTCGGACAGTGCCAGGTCATCGTCAACGACCAGGATGCGCCCCTTCACGAACCCTCCTTCGTCATACACCTGCAGCTGAGGGCATCTTCGCATCCTTCAGGGGGTGCGTGAGGCAGCACGGCGCACCCCGGCCGCCGCGGTAGGAGGGTGGGGCATACCGCAGCGTGCCGGTATGCCGCACCCTCCCGCCCCCGCGGCGCGCATCGGCCGGCAGGTCCAGCCGCCGGCAGGGCCGGCAAAGCCGGTCGGTGGCGGCGGTTGGTCGGTAGCGGTCAGTAGCGGTAGTGGTCGGGCTTGTACGGGCCCGAGATGTCCACGTCGAGGTACTCCGCCTGCGCCTTGGTCAGCTCGGTGAGCTGTACGCCGAGCGCGTCCAAGTGCAACCGGGCCACCATTTCGTCGAGGCGCTTGGGCAGGACGTAGACCTGCCTCTGGTAGTCGCCGGGCTTGGTGAACAGCTCGATCTGGGCGATCGTCTGGTTGGCGAAGCTGTTGCTCATCACGAAGCTCGGGTGACCGGTCGCATTGCCGAGGTTGAGCAGCCGGCCTTCGGACAGCACGATGACGGAATGCTCCTTGCGCCCCGACGAGGCGTCGACGGGGAAGCTCCACTCGTGCACCTGCGCCTTGATCTCGGTCTTGACGATTCCCGGGGTCCGCGCCAGGCCGGCCATGTCGATCTCGTTGTCGAAGTGGCCGATGTTGCCGACGATGGCCTTGTCCTTCATCTGCGCCATGTGCTCGGCGGTGATCACGTCGAAGCAGCCGGTGCAGGTGATGAAGATGTCGCCGTAGCCGACGACGTCGTCGAGGCGGGCGACCTGGTAGCCGTCCATCGCCGCCTGCAGCGCGCAGATCGGGTCGACCTCGGTCACGATGACCCGGCCGCCCTGCCCGCGCAGCGCCTCGGCGCAGCCCTTGCCCACGTCGCCGTATCCGGCGACGACCGTCACCTTGCCGCCGATCAGGACGTCGGTGGCCCGGTTGATGCCGTCCAGCAGGCTGTGCCGACAGCCGTAGGTGTTGTCGAACTTGGACTTGGTGACCGAGTCGTTGACGTTGATCGCCGGGAACAGCAGCTCGCCGGCGGCAGCCAGCTGGTAGAGCCGGTGCACTCCGGTGGTGGTCTCCTCGGTGACGCCCACGATGCCGTCCGCGACGGTCGTCCACTTCTGCGGGTCGGCCGCCATCGTGGTGCGGACGGTGTCGAGGATGACGCCCCACTCCTCCGGGTCGTCCGCACCGGCGGTGGGCACGACACCGGCCGCCTCCCACTGCTTGCCCTTGTGCACCAGGAGCGTGGCGTCGCCGCCGTCGTCCAGGATCATGTTCGCGCCCTGCTCGCCGGGCCAGGTGAGGATCTGCTCGGTGCACCACCAGTACTCCTGCAGGCTCTCGCCCTTCCAGGCGAAGACCGGCACGCCCTGGAGCGCATCCGGGGTCCCGTCCCGCCCGACGACGACGGCAGCGGCGGCCTCGTCCTGGGTCGAGAAGATGTTGCAGCTGGCCCAGCGGACCTGCGCGCCGAGCGAGGTCAGCGTCTCGATCAGGACCGCGGTCTGCACGGTCATGTGCAACGATCCGGCGATGCGGGCTCCGACGAGCGGCTGCTGCTCGGCGTACTGCTCGCGAAGCGCCATCAGTCCGGGCATCTCGTGCTCGGCGAGGCGGATCTGGTGCCGACCGGCCTCGGCGAGGGCCAGGTCCGCCACCTTGTAGTCGAAGCTCTGACGGCCGGTCTCGAGTGTTGTGCCGGTTGCGGTGTCAGCGGTGGTGAGAGAGGTCATGCGGGGTCTCCTCTTGCGATCGGGGAACCCGGCGCCGCCCATCTGGACTGCCGCGGGTCATCGCCCACGCCGGCCCGACGATCCTACCAAGCGGGGCCGCGCTCGGGCCGTGCTAGCTGGCCGGCAGCTGCCAGGCGGCCGGGTCGGTGGCTCCCCGGTCGATGTCCGGCTCGAGGTAGATCACCAGACGAAGCTCGGGCACGGCGGCTCGGGCCCGGGCCTCGGCGGCATCGATCGCCGCAGCGATCTCGTGCCCGTAGTCCTTGCCACCGACCGCCAGCTTCGCCGCGACGAGCAGCTCATCCGGCCCGAGGTGCAGGGTGCGCAGGTGGATCACCCGGTCGACGTCGCGTTCCTGCAGGGCAGCGACGATCCGCTTCACCTGATCCGGCCTGGCGGCCTCGCCGATCAGCAGCGACTTCATCTCGATCGCCAGCACCACCGCCACGGCCACGAGCAGCAGCCCGATCGTCAGCGTGCCAATGCCGTCCCAGACCCCGTTGTCGGTCAGCAGGGTCAGCGCGACGCCGAACAGGGCGAGCACCAGCCCGATCAGCGCGGCGAAGTCCTCCAGCAACACCACCGGCAGCTCCGGCGCCTTGGCCGACCGGACGAACTGGACCAGCGAGCGCTCGCCGCGGGAGTGGTTGCTCTCGGTGATCGCGGTCCGGAACGAGAAACCCTCGAGCCCGATCGCCACGACCAGCACCGCCAGCGGCACCCACCACCAACGGCCCTCGATCGCCTCAGGGTGCTGCACCTTGTGCCATCCCTCGTACAGCGCGAAGAGACCGCCGATGCTGAACAGCACGATGGAGACGATGAACGCGTAGACGTAGCGCTCACGCCCGTATCCGAACGGGTGCTCGGCCGTCGCCGCCCGTCGGCTGCGCCTGCCGCCGAGCAGCAGGAGGAGCTGGTTACCCGAGTCGGCGAGGGAGTGCACGCTCTCGGCCAGCATCGAGCTGGAGCCGGTCAGCACGAACGCGAGGAACTTGGTGACGGCAATACCGACGTTGGCGGTGAGGGCTGCGACGATCGCCTTGCTTCCGCCCTCGGTCGACATGGCGGCGAGTGTAAGGGCGCGAGAGGCCTCCCCGGCGCCGTGGCTCGTGTGCCGGATCAGTCCACGTCGAGGGCCAGCAACACGTTCTCGACCACTTCGGCGAGCGCGGGGTGGATCCAGTACTGCCCCTTGGCCACGTCGTGTGCCCGCTGGCCGAACGACATCGCCTGGATCAGCGGCTGGATCAGGTTCGAAGACTGCGGCCCGATCAGGTGGGCGCCGAGCAGTTCGCCGGTGGCCGGGTCCGCGAGCACCTTGGCGAAGCCGGTCGTGTCCTCCATCGCCCAGCCGTATGCCGTGTCGCCGAACCTTTGCCGCGCGGTCACGAAGCGCCGGCCCTGGCTTCGGGCCGCCTGCTCGGTGAGCCCGACGCTGGCGATCTGCGGTGAGGTGAAGATCGCCGAGGGCACGTAGCGGTGGTCGAAGGCGCGCAGGTCGCCGGGATGGACCAGGTTGTGCGCCACCATCCGGGCCTCGTGGTTGGCGACGTGCTTGAGCTGGTAGTCGGAGCTGACGTCACCGAGGGACCACACCCCGGGAGCCGAGGTCCGGCCGAACGCGTCGACCAGCACCCGGCCGTCGTCGCGCAACTCCACACCGCCCGCGGCTGCGTCGAGGTCGGCGGTGTTCGGACCCCGTCCGGTCGCCACGAGCAGCAGGTCCCCGGCTGCGGTGCTGCCGTCCGAGAGATCGAGGCGAACCTCGGACCCGCCGGAGCCGTCGCCGAGAACCGAGGTCACCTTGACACCCAGCCGAACGTCCCACCGGCGTCTCGCCAGCTCGGTGAAGCGGTCGGCGATGTCGGCGTCCAGGTGCGACAGGAGCTTCGAGCCGCGGGCGACGACGGTGACCGCGACCCCGAGCGCCGAGTAGACGTGGGCGGCTTCGGCGGCGATGTAGCCGCCGCCGATGATCACCAGCCGCTCCGGCAGCCGCTCCAGCCGAAGGGCGGTGTCGGAGGTGTGGAAGGCCACGCCCGACTCCGCGACGACCGGGGGGATCGTCGGCGACGAACCGGTGGCGATCACCACCTGGTCGGCGGTGATCCGGCTGATCCCGGTATCCGACTTGCCGGTCGAGATCGACAGGCACCGCGGCCCGGTGAAGCGGGCGCGGCCGAAGTATGCCGTCGTGTTCGGTCCGTCGACCCGCCAGGCGCGACCGGCGTCGGAGATCGGGTCGATCCGCCCGTAGATCCGATCGCGTATGTCGGGCCAGCGCACGCCGTCGACCGACGCGTCCACGCCGTACCGCGACGCGTGCCTGGCCGATTCGGCGACGTCGGCGGCGTAGACGTACATCTTGGTCGGGATGCACCCGACGTTCAGGCAGGTGCCGCCGAACCGGCCGGACTCGATCACGGCCACCCGCTTGCCGTCGAAGTCCGGTGTCACCAGCGAATTTCCGGACCCGCTGCCGATGACGGCGAGGTCGAAGTGGGTGTCACGGTCGGGGGCGCTCATCCCATCAGCGTGACCCATCGACTCCACTGCCGGGTCGGCAGGCCACCCGAAGGTGATGCGGGCCGCAGGGCCGACTCCGAGATGCGCCGTGCGGGGCGGGTGGCCGCCTCTGAGATACTGGGGAAACGACATAGTGCAGCAAGCGTGCTCCGGGGTCGGTGTAATTCCGAACCGGCGGTGACAGTCCGCGACCCGCCCGCAGCCAGCGGACGGCTGACCTGGTGGAATTCCGGGACCGACGGTGAAAGTCCGGATGGGAGGAGCACTCGGCGGCGACCCCTTGTCGGGGATCGGCGTCGTGCGCGTGTCCGTGCCCTGCCGCCGCTCGGGCGGTACGAGGGTGCGGCCTCGGGCGTACCCCGGATCCCGCCTGCCCGAACCGGCAGGAGTCAGGATGACGCTCAGCGCGTCGGGGCACCCCTCCCTCGAGGAGCTGGTATTCCGCCGCGCCCTGGAGCTGGCCGCACTGGGCCCCGAGGGCGAGAACCCGCGGGTCGGGTGCGTCCTGCTCGACGCCGACGGCTCCGCGGTAGGTGAGGGCTGGCACCGCGGCCCGGGGACACCGCACGCCGAGGTGGACGCCCTGGCCGCGGCGGGCGGACAGGCCCGTGGCGGAACCGCCGTGGTCACGCTGGAGCCGTGTTCGCACACCGGCCGGACCGGACCGTGCACCAAAGCGCTGCTGGACGCCGGGGTGGCCCGCGTGGTCTACGGCTGCGCCGACCCCAACCCGGAAGCGGCCGGCGGCGCGGCCGTACTGATCGCGGCCGGCCTCCCCGCCTCGCTGGCCCAGAATGCCGACTCGCGGACCGAGGCCGAGGAGCTGATCCGGCCCTGGGCCACGGCATACCGGCACCGGCGCCCGCTGGTGACCTGGAAATGGGCAGCGACCCTGGACGGGCGCACGGCGGCGGCAGACGGCAGCAGCCGTTGGGTCACCGGGAAGTCCGCCAGACGCGACGTACACCGGCTCCGGGCCGCGCACGACACCGTCCTGGTGGGCACCGGGACGCTGCTGGCCGACGACCCGGCGCTGACCGTGCGGGACGCCCCGCTTGCCGGGCCGCCACCACGGCCGGCGGTGATGGGCCTGCGCCCGGTGCCTCCCTCCGCCCGCCTGCTGAACGGGCCCGTGTCCGCCGTGCACCTGAAGACCAGGGACCCGCATCGGGCTCTGGCCGACCTGTGGCACGCCGGCGCCCGGCGGGTCCTGCTCGAGGGCGGCGCCCACCTGGCGGGAGCGTTCGTCCGCGAGGGGCTGGTGGACGACGTGGTCGCCTACCTCGCGCCGCTCCTGCTCGGGGCCGGGCTGCCCGCGGTGGCCGACCTCGGGATCAGCTCGCTGTCCGAGGCGGTCCGGCTTGACCTGCACGACATCTGCGTGCTCGGAGGCGACGTGCGCCTCACCTACCGGACCAGGCCGGCGACCCCCCCGCCACCTTCGCCGCCCCCGCCGCCTTCGCCGCCATCGGCGGCCACGCCGCCCGGCCACGATGGTGAGGCCGCCACAGACAACGTCCGACCACAGATGGAGCAGTGATGTTCACCGGAATCATCGAGGAGCTCGGCACGGTCCAGTCCCTGGACTCCGGCGCCGGGTCAGCCCGACTCACGGTCCAGGCGGCCCGCGTCCTGGAAGGGGTCACCCACGGCGCGTCGATCGCGGTCAACGGGGTGTGCCTGACCGTCGTCGAGCACCGACCCGACCGGTTCACCGTCGACGTGATGCCGGAGACGTTGTCCCGCAGCAGTCTGGCCGCGCTCGAGCCAGGTGCTGCAGTCAACCTGGAGCGGGCGGTGCGCGCCGGCGGGCGGCTCGACGGTCACGTCGTCCAGGGCCACGTCGACGGGGTGGGCACCGTCCGCGCCCGCGAGCCGGGGCCGCGCTGGGACGTCGTCACCATCGAGTTGCCCCGCGCGCTCGCCCGGTACGTCGTGGAGAAGGGATCGATCGCCGTCGACGGGATCTCGCTGACCGTCAGCGCGGTGGACGACCAGGTCGGCACGTTCTCGGTGTCGTTGATCCCCACGACCCTGGAGCTCACCACCTTGGGAGCAGCCGCTCCCGGCACGCCGGTCAACCTGGAAGTCGACATCCTTGCCAAGTACGTCGAGCGACTGCTCCACGGGCAGGTGCCGGCATGAGCGACGATCGGCCGGGCACGAGCGAGCCGGATACGAAGGTGGCCGAGGCGAGCGTGGGCGAGGCGATCGGGGCGCTACGACAGGGCCGACCCGTCCTGGTCCTGGACGACGAGGCCCGCGAGGACGAGGCCGACGTCGTGCTGGCCGCCGCGACGGCGTCGCAGTCGTGGGTCGCCTGGACCGTGCGGCACACCTCGGGCCTGCTCTGCGCGCCGATGCCGGACGACATCGCCGACCGGCTCCAGCTGCCGCCGATGGTCGCTCGCAACCAGGACCCGCGCGGCACGGCGTACACGGTCTCGGTCGATGCCCGGCTGGGGGTAGGCACCGGCATCAGCGCAGGTGATCGGGCGCGGACCGCCCGGACCCTGGCCGATCCGCTCGCCGGACCGGACGACCTGGTGCGGCCGGGGCACGTGTTCCCTCTGCGCGCGCGACCCGGAGGGGTCAGGCAGCGCGCGGGACATACCGAGGCGGCCGTCGACCTGTGCCGCCTTGCCGGGCTCTCACCGGTGGGGCTGATCGCCGAACTCGTCCACGACGACGGAGCAATGATGCGCCAGGACGGCGCGTTCGCCCTTGGGGCTGCCCACGACCTGCCGGTGCTGCGGATCGGCACCCTCGCCGCGCACCTGGAGGCCATGGACGCCGAAGGCTCAGAAGGCTCAGAAGGCTCAGAAGACACCGGAGACGCCGGGAGAACGGCCTTTGCTCCCACGCCGGCACGGGTGGCCCGGGGCGCGCGCACGGTCCTGCCGACCCGGCACGGTGAGCTGGTTGCCACCGGCTACCGCGACACCAGGACCGGGGAGGCGCATCTGGCGCTGAGCCGGCCCTGGGGCGGCGCGACCCCGTTGGTACGGGTGCATTCCGAGTGCCTGACCGGGGACGCGCTCGGCTCGCTGCGCTGCGACTGCGGCCCGCAGCTCGAAGCCGCGCTGGCGATGATCGGCAGGGAGGGCGGGGTGCTGGTCTACCTGCGGGGACACGAAGGCCGCGGGATCGGGCTCCTGGCCAAACTGCGGGCATACGCGCTCCAGGACGCCGGAGCCGACACGGTCGAGGCGAACCTCGCCCAGGACCTGCCGGTCGACGCCCGCGAGTACGGCGCGGCCGCGGCAATCCTGGCCGACCTGGACGTGAGCGCGGTCCGGCTGCTCAGCAACAACCCCGCCAAAGCGGACGGCCTGCGTGACCACGGGGTCGACGTCCAGCAGATGGTGCCGCTGATCACGCCGCCAGGACCGCACAACGAGCGGTATCTGGCCGTCAAGCGCGACCGGCTGGGTCACCGGCTCACGGCTACCTCGGGGAGCCGTCGATGAGCGGCAAGGGCGCGCCGACGATGCATCCCGACGGGCGGGGACTGCGGGTGGTCGTCGTGGCGGCGTTATGGCACGAAGAGGTCATGGACGCCCTGGTGGCCGGTGCCCTGCGGGGGCTGGCCCAGAGCCGGGTGCACCTGCCGGAGGTGATCCGTGTCCCCGGGGCGTTCGAGCTGCCGGTGGCGGCCGCCCGCGTGGCAGCGTCAGGCGCCGACGCCGTCGTCGCTCTCGGCGTCGTGATCCGGGGCGGAACGCCGCACTTCGACTACGTCTGCCACGCCGCGACGAGCGGCCTGACCGAGGTGAGCGTGCGCACGGGTGTGCCCGTCGGCTTCGGCGTACTCACCTGTGACGACCAGCAACAGGCACGTGACCGGGCCGGCCTGGCCGGCTCGCGGGAGGACAAGGGCCACGAGGCCGCGCTGGCCGCGGTGGCCACTGCCGTAGCGCTGCGCAGGCTGGAGCCGGCGAAGCCGGTAACGCTCAGCTAGCCGCGGGTACGGCGTACGTCGTGGTCCGCTGGCGGACCGGGCGACCGATCCCGTCGGCGATCTCGATCAGTTCCGCGACGGTCTTGGCCGAGCCGTGTTCGGAGCCGGCCATGCGGCTGATCGTCTCCTCCATCAGGGTGCCGCCGACGTCGTTGGCGCCGCTTCGCAGCATGATGCGCGTTCCGTCGACCCCGAGCTTGACCCAGGACGTCTGGACGTTGCGGATCCGCCCGTGCAGCATGAGCCGGGCGACCGCGTGGACGGCCCGGTTGTCGCGCAGGGTAGGCCCTGGCCGGGCCAGCCCGGCGAGGTAGACCGGGGCGTTGGTGTGCACGAACGGCAACGGGACGAATTCGGTGAACCCACCGGTCCGGTCCTGCAGCGCCGTGAGCGTGCGCAGGTGGGCGACCCAGTGGCGCGGGTGGTCGACGTGGCCGTACATCATCGTCGAGCTGCTCGGGATGCCCAGCTCGTGGGCGGTGGCGACCACCTCGATCCATTGCGCCGCCGGCAACTTGCCCTTGGTCAACACCCAGCGGACGTCGTCGTCGAGGATCTCCGCGGCCGTGCCGGGGATGGACCCCAGCCCTGCGTCCTTGACCTCCAGCAGCCAATCACGCACGGAGACACCGGATTTCGCGGACGCGGTGGCGATCTCCATCGGCGAGAAGGCATGGACGTGTATGCCGGGGGCAGCCGCGGTCACCGCCCGCACGATGTCGACGTAGGCGGTGCGACCCAGGGCCGGGTCGATCCCGCCCTGGAGGCAGACCTCGGTGGCGCCGAGCGCCTGGGCCTCAGCGGCCCGCTGGCCCACCTGCTCCAGCGACAGGGTGAACGCGTCGGCGTCGGTCCGGCGCTGGGCGAACGCACAGAACCGGCAGCCGACGTAGCAGATGTTGGTGAAGTTGATGTTGCGGTTGACGACGTACGTGACGTCGTCGCCGACCGCCTCCCGGCGTACGTCGTCGGCCAGGGACGCGACGGCGTCGAGGTCGGCGCCGTCAGAGGTGATCAGTGCCAGGTAGTCCCGGTCGCTCAGGTCCGCCGGGTCGTCCTGCGCGCGCCGCAGCGCCGATCGGACGTCGGCGTCCAGCCGCTCCGGCGCCCCCCGGTCGATCCGGACGGCCACCTCCTGCCAGTCTCCGTAGACCTCGTCGAAGTCGCTGCGCCGGTCCGTGGTGCGGCCCTGCTCGTCGACGCCGCGATGCAGGTCGACCCGTCCGGTGCCGGCACCGGTAGCGGCCATGCCGCCGTCCGGTTCCTGCCACGGCCGGCCTTCGGCATAGGTCTCCTGTCGGGCCAGACCGGTCGCCAGGTCGGTCAGAGCGCGCACGTGCCCGTGCAGGCGCGGGTCGATCCACGCCTCGTCCCGCACCAGCGAGCCGAGCACGAAGCGCGGGTGGGCCGTGAGCCGCTCGCGCAGAGCCAGCCCCGACTCGCCGGTCCAGCGGGCCAGGTCGGCAACCTCCGGCCAGGGCCGTTCAGGGTTGACGTGGTCCGGCGTCACCGGCGAGACGCCGCCCCAGTCGTCGACACCGGCGGCGAGCAGCCGCGGGATCTGGTCCGGCTCGGAGAGGTTCGGCGGAGCCTGGATCGTGACCGACGGGCCGAGCAGCAGGCGGGCCACGGCGATGGTGGCAAGGTATTCCTGCTCGCCCAGGTCGGGGGCTGAGCGCATCGCGGTGTCCGCCTTCGCGCGGAAGTTCTGAACGATGCACTCCTGCACCGAGCCGTACTCCCGGGCCACCCTGCGGATCGCCAGGATCGAGTCGAGCCGCTCGGCCACCGTCTCTCCGATGCCCACCAGGATCCCGGTCGTGAAGGGCACGCCCACCCGTCCGGCGTCCTCCAGGACTCGCAGCCGGATCGCGGGATCCTTGTCGGGCGAGCCGAAGTGCGCCAGCCCGGGCTCGTTGAACAGCCGGGTCGAGGTCGTCTCGAGCATCATCCCCATCGACGGGGCAACCGGTTTGAGCCGCTGCAGGTCCGACCAGCTCAGCACTCCGGGGTTGAGGTGCGGGAGCAGTCCGGTCTCCTCCAGCACCCGGATCGCCATCGCCCGCACGTAGGCCAGGGTGTCGTCGTACCCGTGTGCGTCGAGCCACGCGCGGGCGGCCGGCCAGCGGTCCTCCGGCCGGTCGCCCAGGGTGAACAGCGCCTCCTTGCAGCCCTGCGCGGCGCCCTGCCGAGCAATCTGCAGCACCTCGTCGGCGGACAGGTACGCCGCGGGCAGGAGGTGCGGCACGGTCACGAAGGTGCAGTAGTGGCAGCGATCTCGGCACAAGCGCGTCAACGGGATGAACACCTTGCGCGAGTAGGTCACCATGCCAGGGCGACCGGCCCTCGCCATCGCCGCGTCCCGGACGGTGGCCGAGGACGCGAACAGCGCCTCCAGGTCGGCGTTTCGGGCGCCGAGCAGGACCATCGCCTCGGCCTCGTCCAGCGCCTTGCCGTCCCTGGCCCGGGCCAGGGCACGCCGCATCGCCGAGTCGGTCACCGCTGCAATGTACGCGTCATAGCGGCCACGACTCCAACCTCCAGGCGGCGTCCCAGAACATCCACTCGAAACGTGCAGACGTGTCGAACGCCGAGGCCATGCGTTCCCGCACGCCGGGTCCTGCCTGCGCTGCCACCCGGTCGACGACGTCTTTGGCCTGTTCGGTGGCCGCGGCGAAGGCGGGGTCGCCGTACGTCCCGATCCAGTCGCCGTACGGGTGGCCGGGCAGGTCGCCAACCCGCTCGATCAGCCGGGTGCCGACGTCCTGGTAGATCCAGAAGCAGGGCAGCACCCCGGCGGTCAGGACCGGGTACGACCCCCGCGCCCCGAGCCCGAGCAGGAACGAGGTGTACGCCGTGCACGTCGCCGACGGCTGGACCAGCGTGAAGTCGGCGACGTGGGCCTCGTGCAGCGAGCGCTCGACCACGATCGCGTTGTGCGCCCCGGCAGACCAGAACGCGATGTCCTCGGCGTCGTCGGCCTGCGCCGCGCACAGCGCGAGCACCCGGGCGTAGGCGAGCAGGTAGTGGGCGTCCTGGGCCAGGTAGGCCTCGAACCGCTCGCGCGGCAGGGTCCCGTCCTGCAGCGCGGTCAGGAACGGGTGGGCGTCGATCGCCGCGCGGACGGCCGCGGTCTGCACCCACGCGCCGTCGGTGAACCGCATCATCTGTCCCAGACCCGATAGAAGTGGTGGACCGGCCCGTGTCCGTGGCCCACGTCGAGCGCTCCCGCCGCCGCGATGGCGCCGGTGAGCCACTGCTTGGCCTCCGTGACCGACTCGACCCACGTGCCGCGCTGTGGTCGTAGTGCGGTGATGGCCGAGGACAGGGTGCACCCGGTGCCGTGGGTGCTGGTCGTCCGGCTCCGGGGAGCCGCCAGCACCTGCTCGCCCTCGGGCCCGGCGTAGACGTCGACGGCGTCCTGTTCGTCGCCCAGGTGACCCCCCTTGAGCAGCACCCGGGGCGCTCCGGCAGCCATCAGCCGCCGCGCCTGGTCCTGCATCCCGGCAACATCGGCCGCCGCGTGGACCCCGAGCAGGTCAGCCGCCTCCTCGAGGTTTGGCGTGACCAGCGCCACCAGCGGCAGCAGCTCCCGGATCGCCTCGACCGCGTCTGCGTCAAGGAGGCGGTCGCCGCTGGTGGCGACCATCACGGGGTCGAGCACCACGACCGGGTAGGCGCGCTCCCGCAGGAAGGCGCCAACGGCCTCAGCCAGGTCACGGGTCGCGAGCATGCCGATCTTGACTGAGTCGATGCGCACGTCGGCGACCAGGGTTTGCAGCTGTTGGGTGACGAATTCCGTTGGCACAAGGTGTGTTCCGGCCACTCCTTGAGTACTCTGGGCGGTCAGCGCCGTGATCACGGAAGTGCCGTAGGCACCCAGCGCCGAGAACGTCTTGAGGTCGGCCTGGATGCCCGCCCCGCCGGACGGGTCGCTGCCGGCAATCGTCAGAGCCACCGGAGGCCTGCTCGTCGGGGGTGTCATCGGGTGTTCCTTCCACGGTCCCAGGCGCAGCGAAGTGCTCGGGTGGCCGCCGCGACGTCGCTCTGGCCGCAGATGGCGCTGACCACCGCAATACCGGCGGCTCCCTGCGCACGGACCAGGGCCGCCCGATCGGCGTCGATGCCCCCGATCGCGACGCAGGGCCACGGACTGGCCGCCACGATGTCCCGCAGGACCGGCAGCCCGGCCGGTGTCGCGGCATCGGACTTGGTGGCCTGCGCCCACACCGGCCCGACCCCGAGGTAGTCGACGACCTCGGGCGCGCAGCGCCGGACCGCACCGACGTGGTCGACGTGCTGGACCGACAGGCCCAGCACCGCTCGCGGTCCGAGCTGCGCTCTGGCGCGGGAGGCGTCCAGGTCACCCTGGCCGACATGGGCTCCGGCGGCGCCGATGGCCTCGACCAGGTGGACGCGGTCGTTGACGATCAGCGGCACACCCGTGCCACGCAGCGCGGCTACCAGAGTCCGGCCGAGCGCCACCAGCTCGTCGTCTCCGGCGTGGGGATCACGCAGTTGCACCACGGTGACTCCTGCGCCGACTGCGCTGACCACCGTTGCGGCTACGCCGAACTCGCCGCACAGCTTCCGGTCAGTGACCAGGTACAACGACAGATCCACGCCCCCACTGTCCATGCTCAGCTCAACAACGCCTTCGCGGACAGGGCTTGTGGAGTCAGTGCCGCCAGCTCGTCCAGCAGCGCCACGGCGAACGAGCCGGGCCCCCGTGCCTGTCGCGCGGCCTCCTCCGCACAGACCGTCAGCGTCGTGGTGGCGGCGACGGCGGCCACGAGCGGGTCCTGCACCACCGCGGCGAAAGCCGCCATCATCGCGCCCAGTGCACACCCGACGCCCGTGACCTGGGTGAGCAAGCGGTGACCGTTGCCGACCCGGACCACCCGGGCACCGTCGGTGAGATGGTCGACCGGGCCGCTGACGGCGACAACGGTGCCGTGCACTCGGGCCAGCTCCACCGCCGCGTCCAGCGCCGCCTCGGGCGTGTCGACCGAGTCGACGCCCTTGCCGCCGACGCCGCCGGTGAGCGCCATCACCTCCGAGGCGTTGCCGCGCACCACCGTCGGCGCCGCGTCGGCGAGCAGGGACCGCGCGATACTGGTGCGCCAGCCCAGCCCTCCTGCCGCCACCGGATCCAGCACCCACGGCGTGCCGGCCTGCCGGGCCGCGGCGACCGCCCGCTCCATGGCAGACACGGTGTCGTCGTACGGCGTCCCGAGGTTGATCAGGACGCCTCCGGCGACGGCCGCGAAGTCACCGGCCTCCCTCGGGTTGTCCACCATCGCTGGAGCGGCACCGAGCGACAACAACACGTTCGCCGTCCACTGGGCGACCACGATGTTGGTCAGGCACTGCACCAACGGTGCCTGCTCGCGCACTCTCTCCAGCGCAGCGGAGCAGTCGTCGGTGGAGACGGTGGCAGCAACCATGAGGCTGACGTCCCTTCGCTAGTACGAACTAGATCAGGTTCGACGGGTGTGTTCTCAGCCGCTGCCCCAGATCGGGCGACGGCACCCCGCGTCGGCGACGACTATATCGGAGGGCCGGCGGCCCGGTCCCGCCGCAGGACGTCTGCCTGTCGCGATCAACGTTCGAGCGATGCCTGTGACCACAACCGGTAGAGCGACATACGCTCCTGCTGGGCCAGGGTGCGGACGGTTCCTCAGCGGCGGCGGTCGTTGAGGTCGGCCACGTGCGGCGACACGCTCGGGTCGAGCCCCAGCCCGATCGCCAGGTAGGTGGCCGCGAAGTCGGTCAGGGCGATCTGCCCCGCGAGCCGGGTCAGCGGATGACCCGGCTCGGTGACGGCCTCGGCCACGCGTACGCCGGCGTCCGAGGCGGTGCGCAGGACCGCCTCGGTGAGCGACTGTCTCTCGGCCGCCTCCTGGGTCATCGGGTCCGGCGGTACGTCGCGCAGCATCAGCAGGCCGAGCCTGGCCTGGGCCGGCCCGTCGAGGAAGGGGTCGGCGAAGATGTCGTGCGGCGGGGATGCTCCGCCGGCGTTGTTCCGGCCGGCACCCGCCCCGCCGCCGGCGGTGAAGGGCCCGTCGAAGCACGCGACGATCTGCGACGCCGCGTCGGGCAGCTCGCCGCACGAGGCCGGCGTACGGGCCGTCCTTGCGAGCATGCTGGCGGCCCGGTTGGCGGCGACGCCGTTGAGCGCACCGTCGCCGAGCACGACGGGGACGGTCTCTGCGAGCTGGAGGGCCATTAGCTTGGCCGGGTTGACGAACGACTCCGAGGAAGGGCGGCACGCCTCGGCCTGGCTGTCGAGCCGGTCGGCAGTCGCCATCAGCACCGATGCCGGCGCGTCGAACAGCGAGAGGGCATCCGCGGCGAGGACGACGGGGGTCAGCAGCGACCACAGACCGGTCCGCGACGAGGTACGCCCGGAGCCGACGTCGATGTGCACTCCCCTGGCGCGCCGGCAGACGTCGGCCAGCGGGGAGTCCAGGGCTCCGACGGTGAGCAGGGCGGCGCCGCGCCGGGCTGCCTCCGCGGCGACGGCCAGGGGTCCGCGCGCACGCCCCGACAGCGAGACCGCCACCACGAGATCCAGCGATCCGACCCACCCGGGCAGCGGTACGTCGCGTCGCACCGACACCGGCACCGGCGACCCCGGCTCGGCCATCATCTCGAGCACGTCGGCCACCACAGCGGATCCGCCGAGCGAGGCAACCAGCACCGACCGGGGCCGCTCGCCACGGGCGACCTTCTCGATGCCCCCCTCCTGCGACAGGGTCACCGCCTCACGGACCTGCGCACCCGCAGTGGCCAGGGCACGTAGGCTCTGGCGCGAGTCCCGGCGCGCGATCTCGACCTCGCTGTCGATCAGCGACTCGTCCATCAGGGGCGGCATGGGATCAGCTGCGCGTCGAGCGGGCTTCGTCGACCAGCAGGACCGGTATGCCGTCGTCCACCCGATACGCCAGGGCGCAGGCCGGGTCGAGGCACTGCAACTCCGGCCCGCCGGTGGGGCCGAGGCCGTCACGCAACTCGGCGCGACAGGCGGGGCAGCGCAGGATCTCCCGCAGCCACGCCGCGATCGCCACCGCGGGCCCGGCCGGCGAGGGGTCGGGAGTGTGGGGAGACGTCATACCGGGTCTGCCTCGGGCTCGCGGAGGACGGCGAGGACAGCGTCGCGCACCTGCTCCATCGTGGCGGTGTCGGCGGCCTCGACGTTGAGCCGCAGCAACGGCTCGGTGTTGCTCGGCCGGACGTTGGCCCACCAGAACGGCTCGCCGTGGGTGGTGTCGTGCCGGTCAGGGCGGTCGTGGGTGATGGTCAGGCCGTCCAGCTCGTCGAGCTGGACGTCTCGGCCCTGCGCCCAGGCGCGGACCTTCGCCGTGGACGCGGCCTGATCGGTGACCGCGGAGTTGATCTCGCCGGAGGCGACGTAGCGGGCGAACGCCGAGACCAGCTCGGACAGTGGGCCGGACTGCTCGCCCAGCGCCGCGAGGACGTGCAGCCCGGCCAGCATGCCCGTGTCGGCGAACCAAAAGTCACGGAAGTAGTAGTGAGCGGAGTGCTCACAGCCGAAAACGGCGTCGTGCTCAGCCATCAGCGCCTTGATGAACGAGTGACCGACCCGGGAGCGAACGGCGACACCGCCGGCCTCCGCGATCACCTCCGGCACCGCCGCTGAGACGATGGCGTTGTGCACGACCGTGGGCTTGGTCCCCTCGCGGCCGGAATCGGACAGGGCCTTGGCGATCTCGCGACTGGCCACCAGCCCGCTGATCGAGCTGGGGTTGACCGGCTCGCCCCGCTCGTCGACGACGAAGCAGCGGTCGGCGTCGCCGTCGAACGCGAGCCCGATGTCGGCCCGGTGCTCGAGCACCGCTCGCTGCAGATCGACCAGGTTCTTCGGATCCAGCGGGTTGGCCTCGTGGTTGGGGAAGGTGCCGTCGAGCTCGAAGTACAGCGAAACGATCTCCAGCGGGAGCGCCGGCAGCCCGGCGCCCGTGTCGAGCACGGCCGGGACCGTATGGCCGGCCATGCCGTTGCCGGCGTCGACGACGACCTTGAGCGGGCGAGAGGCAGACAGGTCGACCCGATCGCGCAGGTACCGCCCGTAGTCGCCCAGCACGTCGCGGGTGCCGATCGTGCCCGGTGTGCTTGCCACGGCGGAGCCGGCGGCTTCGGAACCGACCGCTTCGGAGCCGGCCGCGGCGGAGCCGGCTGGTTTCGCTGCCTCAGCTGCGTCGAGCGAACTCTGGGCCGCATCACGGACGTCCGGCAGCCCGGTCTCCGAGCCGACCGGGCGGGCTCCGGACCGGCAGAGCTTGATGCCGTTGTATTGCGCGGGGTTGTGGCTGGCGGTGAACATCGCTCCCGGCCGGTCCAGCCAGCCGCTCGCGAAGTACATCTCGTCGGTCGAGCAGAGCCCGATCAGCGTGACGTCCACGCCGCGCGAGGCGAGCCCTTCGGCGAAAGCCCGGGACAGCGTCGGCGAGGAGGGCCGCATGTCGTGTCCGACGACCATGGACCGGGACCCGTCCGGCAGGGCGATCACGTCCGCGAAGGCGGCGCCGATCGCTGCGCACACCTGCGGGGTGAGCTGCTCGGGGACGAGCCCGCGCACGTCATTGACCTTGACGAACTCGGACAGCCGCGGCGCGCTCACGGCCCCACCCTAATGGTCGCGCAGCACCCGCAAATGGCCTCGCCGGCCGGTCTCGACCATGCCGGACCGCTCGGGGGCACTCGCGGCCGGAAGGCCCGAGGACCGCATCGCCGAAGCAGCGGCGGGCGGTGCGGCGGCGGGCGGTGCGGCGGCGGGCGGCGGGGCGGCGGGCGGGCGGGCGCGACGCCCCAGCCGGCCGGTCTCGTTCACCGCGGCGGCCACGGCCAGGAGGTCGTCCTCACGGGTACGGGAGACTTCGGCGGCATCGCCCTCGGCGAACTCAGCCAAATCGGCGAGCAGCCGGACGGTCGCCCAGCCGCGAGGGGCGCTCAGCCGGTCGGCGTGGCCGGCGCACAGGTCGTAGGTGTGCGGCTCGGCATACGTCGCCAGCGGGCCGAGCACGGCGGTCTGGTCGGCGTAGACGTAGGTCAGCGTGGCCACTGCGGCGCCGGCGCACGCGGTGCGGGAACAGCGGCGCGCCACCCCGTTCCCTTCCACAGCCGCGACTGTATGCCGCCGCGCCGGCAACGACCGGCAGGGCGACCGGCGCGCCGTAGCATCGGCTCGTGAAAGCTCGATGACCAGCCCGCTGCCGTCGCCGTCGCCAGGGCTGCGGCGGCCGTCGCATGGCCGCGGCGGGAGGGACCGGCGGGGGCGTGGAGCGCGGGGTCCGCTGGCCTGGCCGCCCGTACCGGCCATGCAGTCCCGCGCCGAGATGTTCGACGAGCTGGTGCTCGACGCGGCGGCGCGGCTGGAGGGACGGGCAGGCAAGGCGTTCGCGGACATCGAGTTCGCCGTGGAGGACGTGCCGCCCAGCGATCCGGCGTCGTGGGAGGCAGCCGACATCGCGCTCGGCCGGCTCTTCCCCGCGCAGGGATCGATGTCGCCGCGGATCGTGGTCTACCGCCGGCCGGTCGAGACCCGCGCGCAGGACCGGCGCGAGCTCGCGGCGCTGGTCGACGACGTCGTCGTCGAGCAGGTCGCCGCCTTGCTGGGCGTGGACCCGCACGAACTCGACCCCGGATACGAGCCGGACGACGACTGACCCGTCGGCCCGGACCCGCCGGGTCAGGGCGTGATCACCGGGGGCTCGACCGAGCGCGGCACCAACCCGAGCCCGCGGACGTACGCCGCGATCTCGCCGAGCGACGCCACCCATGAGGCGGGATCGGCGACCACGTCGGCCATCAGCGCGTCCAGCTCGCGGGCCCGCGACGGCCGGCCGATCAGGAACGGGTGGTTGGTCAGCACCCAACACCCTCCTTCGGCGACCATCGCCTCGTACTCCGCCTGCCACAGCGCCCTGGCCTTGACCGGTGTCTCGATCAGCCCGCTGCCCGAGACCTCGGGCAAGTAGCAGAACTGCTCCCAGTCGTCGAGCGCCCACTGGATGGGGATCTCGACGATGGACTCCTGCGCTCCGGGCCGGACGGCGAGCTCGTACGGCACGTCCGCATCCATCAGGGTCGAGTCGTAGCTGAAGCCGCGCTCGGCCAGCAGCGCCGGGGTTCGCCAGGACAGGTCCCACATCGGCGCCCGGTAGCCCAGGGGGCGCACGCCGGCGACCTCCTCGAGCGCGGCGATCCCGCGGTCCAGCGCGGCCGCCTCCTCCTGCGCCGACAGGCCCGAGGGCTGTTCGTGCAGGTAGCCGTGGTGGCCCACCTCGTGCCCAGCAGCGACGATGTCGCGCACCACGCCCGGGTAGCGGTGAGCCGTGTAACCGGGCACGAAGAACGTCGAGCGCACCGCGTGCCGGTCCAGCATCCGAAGGAGTCGCGGGACGCCGACCAGCGGGCCGTACGCCTGGTGGCTGATGATGCCCATCCGCTGCGCGTTGTGCGGCGCACCCCACAGGACCGCCGACTCCGCGTCGACGTCGAACGTGAACGCCGCGGCGGCCGAGTGGCCGGCCGGCCAGGGCAGCGCGACCGCGGGCATCATTGCCGGACCCCCATCGCCATCACGGTGACCAGCTCGTAGGCGATGTTCGCCGCCGCGACAGCGGTGATCTCGGCGTGGTCGTAGGCGGGCGAGACCTCCACGACGTCCGCGCCGACGACCCGCAGCCCGCTCATACCCCGCAGGACGGCGAGCAGCTCCCGGCTGGTCATCCCACCGGCCTCAGGCGTCCCCGTGGCCGGTGCGAAGGCCGGGTCCAGGACGTCGATGTCGATCGAGATGTACACCGGCCGGTCGCCTACCCGGTCCAGGATCCGCTCGAGCACCCCGGCCGTCCCGATGCGTTCGATGTCGCGGCAGTGGACGACGGTGAAGCCGAGCTCCTCGTCGTCGAGCAGATTGCGGCGGTCGTACAGCGAGCCACGGATGCCCACATGGGCCGAATGTCCCTTGACGACGAGCCCCTCCTCCGAGGCCCGCCGGAACGGCGTCCCGTGCGTGCAGGGTGCGCCGAAATAGGTGTCCCACGTGTCGAGGTGGGCGTCGAAGTGCACGAGGGCCACCGGACCGTGTACGGCGTGCACGGCCCGCAACGCCGGCAGCGCGACCGTGTGATCCCCTCCCAATGCTACGAACGGCTTGCCCTCGCCGATCAGGACGCCCATGCCCTGCGCGATCTGGTCCAGCGCTTCGGCGATATCGAACGGGTTGCCGGCGATGTCCCCCGCGTCCACGACCTGGGCGAGCTCGAACGGCAGCGCGTCCAGGGCCGGGTTGTACGGCCGCAGCAGGCGGGAGCCCTGGCGGATCGCGGACGGCCCGAACCGCGCGCCGGGCCGGTAGGTGACGCCGCTGTCGAATGGCAACCCGACGACTGCGACGTCGTAGGTCTCGACGTCCTCGATCCTCGGCAGCCGCGCGAAGGTGGTCAGCCCGGCGTACCGCGGGACTTGCTGTCCGTCGATCTGACCCACGATCCCGTTCGCGCTGCGCATGTACTGCTCTGCCACGGGGGCTCCTTTGCCTTGAGGTGGTTGGAAAGGGGGGCAGCGCGTCAGCCGCGAGCGCCGGTCAGGCGCGCGCCCGCGTCGAACCCCCGTTGGCCTGGACGACCTGACCCACCATGGCCGATACGCGCGGGTCCGCCAGCAGCGACACCACGGCGGCGATCTCCTCCGGCCGGCCGATCCGCCCGAGCGGGATCTGCGCGGCGTACTGCGCGTGCATCTCCTCCAGCGGGAGGCCGGCCTCCTCCGCGTCCACCTGCAGCTGAGGGGTGTCGGTGACGCCGGGGGCCACGGCGTTGACGATGATCCCATCCGGCGCGAGCTCTCGACCGAGCGTCTTGACCAGCGCGATCAGCCCGGCTTTCGAGGCGGCGTAGGCCGTCGCTCCGGGCCATCCGGTGACCCCCCACTCGCTGGAGACGACGACCACCCGGCCGCCCCCGTGGCGGCGCATGCCGGGCAGCACGGCCTGCACCAGCCAGAACGTACCGCCGAGGTTGGTGTCCACCACCGCCCACCAGTCGTCCAGGTCGCAGGACAGCAGCGATCCCATCGTCATGTAGGCGTGATTGGCCACGAGGACGGTGACGTCGCCGAGTTCGTTCCCGACCCGCTCCACGACGGCTCGCACCTGTTCGCGGTCCGAGACGTCACCCGGCGCCGTGACGCCGCCGATCTCGCGCGCGAGGGCCGTCAAGGCATCCGACGGTTCGCGGTCGTTGACGGCCACCTGCGCCCCGTCGGCGGCCAGGCGCCGCGCGTGGGCGGCTCCCATCCCCTGGGCAGCGCCGGTCACCAGCGCCACCATGCCCGCAAGCGGGCGGTCCGCGGATGGGTCAGTCACCTCAGATCACCGCTCCCGCATTGGGGTTCAGGACCTCGCCGACGCAGAAGGTGCCCTCGTCAACAAGGAAGCCGACGCAACGGGCCACCTCGTCCGGCCTGACCAGACGCCGCAGCGGGAGGGTGGCGAGGTAGTCCGGCGCCCTCCAGGGCGAGTCCTGCGCGAGCATCGGCGTGTCTGTCGGTCCGGGCGCCACGAGGTTGACCCTGACACCTGAGGGAGCCACCTCGGCGGCGAGGCTGCGGGCCATCCCGATCACCGCCCCCTTCGCCGCGGCGTAGTGCGCGTCGAACGAGCCCCCGCCGACCGCGAGCTCGCTCGAGACGGCGACCACCGAGCCGCTCCCCCGCTGCGTCATGCCCGGTAATACCGCGCGGGCAAGGTGCAGCAGGCCGCCGAGGTGGACCCGGAGCATGAGGCGCCACTGCTCGGGCGTGATGTCGCTGACCGGGGCCATCTCGTAGTGACCGGCGACCGATACGGCAGCCGCGAGCGGGCCAAGAGCGGCTTCGGCGTCCCGGACCGCACCGGCGACGGCCGCCAGGTCGGTGACGTCGACCCGAGCCGAGAAGGCGCAGCCCGGCACCGGTGCACGGTCCAGCCCCGCCACCAGCCAGCCGCCCGCACCGAGCTCGGCGGCTACGGCTCGTCCGATGCCGCTGGCGGCTCCAGTGACGACGGCCGTGCGCGCCGTACCCGCCGTACCCGCCGGATCGGTCATCGACCGGCCACCGCCCTGCTGCCGGCGTCGCCGGCCTCGTCGGTTGCCTCCTCCGCGTCGGCCACGGACGCCGGACGGATCGCCCCGCGCACCGACGCGTAGACGGCGCCACCGATCACAGCCAAGACGCCGATCGTGATGAAGACCGACCAGTTCAGGTATGTCTGCGGGTACACCTGGCGCGGCCAGGCGATGTTGAAGAACTGGAAGACCGCCCACACCGTCGCGACGGCCGTGACCGGGACCGTCGCCGCGCCGAGCGAGAAGACGCTCGGGCGCCAGGTGCCACGAAGCTGCACCACGAGGGCGCCGATCAACGGGAACAGGAACGCGAAAAAGAACCCTCCGGCCGAGAAGTTGACCATCAGCGTGTAGACGTCGGCAGCCACGTTGCTCAGCAGGAACAACGCTGCGCCGATCACCGTCGTGACCATCAGCGCGACGACCGGGACCCGCTGGCCCGAGCTCAACCGGGACAACGCCCGCGAGGCGGGAAAGGCACCGTCGCGGGCGTAGGACCAGATGACCCGCGAGGCCGAGGTCTGCAGGGCCAGGAAGCTGGCGGTGAAGCCGACGACGAACAGCAGCTCCACCGGCTTGGCGATGCCGGAGCCGAGCTGTGAGCTCAGGGTCGAGGTCACCGGGTCCGCGTCCGTGCCCTTGATCACTGCCGCCATGTCCGGGATCGCCAGGATGATCGAGAGGCTGGCGTACATGACCACCAGCGCGATGAAGGTGAGCGAGAAGATGACCGCCTTGGGCAGGTTCCGCCTCGGCTCGTGCACCTCCTCGGCGATGGCCCCGGCGCTCTCGAAGCCGACGAAGGAGAACCCGACGAAGGCGAGCGCCACGAGGAACGGCCCCGAGAGGGACAGGTAACCGCCGGGCCCGCCGGTTCCGCTGCCGGTGGTCAGGACCGAGAGCGGGTTGTTGCGGTGGAACAACAGCAGCCACGTCCCCAGCCCGACCGACCCGACGACCTCGGCGATGATGCTGCCGGTCATGAACACCTTCAGGGCGGTTCGGCCGATCAGGTTGAGCGCGGTGCCGCAGAGCAGGATCACCAGCGCGATCAGCGCCGTCTGGGTCGCCGTCGAGTCCTTGATCCCGATCACATCGGCGATGAACCCGGCAGCTCCCAACGCGACCGTTGCCATGGCGATCATCAGCGTCCACAGGTATGCCCAGCCGGCGAACCAGCCGTAGCCGGTGCCGAGCAGGCGTCGCGACCACTGGTAGATGGACCCCTCGAGCGGCCAGCGCGAGACCAGCATCGCGAAGACGAGAGCCACCAGGAGCTGGCCAGCGAACACCACGGGGAATGCCCACCAGAACGAGGGTCCCGCGGTGCTGATCGCCAGCGCGAAGATCCCGTAGAGCGCCACGATCGGCGAGATGAACGCGAACGCGAAGGTGAACGAGGACCACAGGGAGAACTCGCGCTTGAGGGTGTGCTCGGCCGGAGCCGCCGGCAGCGAGGACGACAGGGACTGGGACACGGCGGCCTCCTGGGTGGGTTGGGCGATGGTGGCAGGGTGGAGTGGTTTCGCTGCATACTGCCGGTCGAATTCTGGGACGAAGCCACCGTCGTACCGGCGCTGCGTTGGAGGTATGTCCAACGCGGCCCGCCGTGCGATGGCTACTGTCGGATCATGGCGGCAGCGCACGAACCGGATCCGACGACTGGGCGGGCGGGGCTCACCGCGCCGGGTGCGCGGGCGCAGAACCTGCCGACCCTTCGCGAACTGCTGGCGGTTCCGGGCCTGCGACTGCGCCTTCGCAGCGGTGAGGCGTCGCTGGAGCGCCCGGTGCGCTGGGTGCACGCGACCGAGCTGCCGGATCCCCGGCGCTACCTGCGCGGAGGCGAGCTGGTCTGCACGGTGGGGGTCTCCATGACCGAGGCCCTGACCTGCTGGAACTATGCCCGGGCGGTTTCGAGCGCCGGGGCCGCGGCCATCTGCTTCGGGGTCGGCGACGTCCACCCGGAGGTGCCGGCGGCGCTGCTGCAGTCCTGCTCCCAACTCGGAATACCGCTGCTCGAGCTGCCCGCCGGTGCTCCGTTTCTGGCCCTCAGCGAGTACGTCGCCGATCGCTGGGTGTGGGCCGAGACGGCGGCGAACGACCGCGGCGAGGAGCTCCTCGCCCGGCTGCTGCGCACACTCGCCGACGGCGGCACAGCGGAGCAGCTCCTCGCCATCGCCGCCAAAGCGACGAACGGGCAAGTGCGGGTGAGCGAGGGCGTCCCCGCGTCACCCACCTGGGCCGGTGAGGGCAGGGCACCGGCCGAAGCCGTATTGACGCAGGTGGCCCTGCTCGTCGACGTTGCCCGGCGACACGACGCGGAAGCCGAACGCCAGCGCCGCCGTACTGTCGGCACGCTCCTCGAACTGGTCGGCGACGGTCTCGCCGACGCCCGCGCGCTGGAGGCGACCCTGGCGTCCTATGGTCTGCCCCACGACGAACTCACCGTGTCCGCCTGGCCTGCGGGTACGGCGGACCGGTTGGTCCCCTACCTTTCGGGAGCGCTCGTCGGCGACGCCGTGGCACGGGTCCTCACCGTGACCGCCGGGCAAGGACCGGTGCGGGCGGCGGCGGCCCGGACCGGGCTGCCCTGCGGGCTCGGGACGCCGGGTCCCGCACACCAGCTGGCTCGCGCGGTGGCCGAGGCGCGGGCGGCGTACGACGTCGCCCAGCGCAGCGGCGGAGTCGTCGGGCGGGAAGGTCTGACGACGCTGGAGGCACTGCTCGAGCAGCAGCCGAGCGCCGTGTTCGTCCCCTTCGTCGACCAGCTGATCCGGCCGCTGATCGACACCGACTGGCGCCACGGCACCGCCCAGCTGCAGACGTTGCGGGTGTTCCTGCGCAATGAGGGATCGCTGCAGCGGACCGCGCAGGAGCAGTTCCTGCATGTCAACACCGTCCGTCACCGGCTGGCAGGGGTTCACCGCCTCACCGGTCGCGACCCGCTGCGCTTCGCCGACCGGACGGCGTTCGCGGTGGCCCTCTGGGCCGCCGATCGACGCGGCGCCCCGAGGCGTGTTCCACTCGGGCCGGACCACACGACGCATGGGAGTCCGTCTTGAGCGGTGCGGTGCAGATCGCCGGGTCGTTGCTGATCCTCGTGCCCTTCGTCCTGTCCCAGGCGGGCCGAATGGCCTCCAGCAGCGCGGCGTACCTCGGTTCGAACTTCGTCGGTTCGGCCGTCCTGGCGGTGGACGCGGCCTACGAGAGCCAGTGGGGCTTCCTGATGCTCGAAGGCGTATGGGCACTCGTCTCGCTGGTCTCCCTGCTCCGGCTGGCCCGCCGGGGTCGGCAGATGGGCCGCCCCAGTCGGACCGCGGCGCCTTGACTCAGCGCGAGGCGCGTTCACAGGGACCAGCGCCACGCGGCCAGCAAGCGGCTGACGTCCCGGAGAGCCTCGAACGTCGTGCCGTGGACGACAGGGGATGACTCGGTCGGTCGCGAGCAACGCTGACGCGCACGGGTGCGCGAGATCGTCGGGGTGCCCGGTCGGGTCGAGGGCGACGTCGTGGAGATCGCTGACCTCTTCCTGCGGCGCGGCGGTGTCCTCCCCAGGACCGACGGGTCCCCGCCGTTCTTGGACCGGTTCGAGAACGCCGGCTACGACGTGGCCGCCTCGCTGGCCGGGGCGACTGAGGATGACCGGGGTGCCGGCTCGCGGCCGGCGCTGCATGAGTCTCAACCAGTTCACCAGGCTAAGCCGGCTCACCAGGCTCGGGCGTCAGCGTTCTGCTTGCCTCGTCAGCCGCCGACTGCGCGCAGTACCACGCTGGGCGTTGTCAGGGGGAGATCGGCCAGCGGGGAGATGGTTACCAGCGGGCCGTGCGCGTCCGAGGCGGTGGCCACCACTGCCGCCCGCACCTGCCCCGTGCGGGCGGTGACCCACACCGATACCGCACCAGCGAGCGGGCGCACCGCGACGCTGTCGGCAGGGACCTGGACCGACGCCGACTTCGCCGTACCAGCGCGCGAGACCGTCGTCACGGTCACCCGCGCAGGCACGCCGACGGCCGCCAGCGACAAGGAGGCGGTCGGCGGCGCGGCGCCCTTGGCGCCCAGTGCCATGCCCGCGAGGTCGCGGATCGGGACCGAAGCCGCGGACCAGGCGAACTCGGTATCACGGCTGGGATGCGTTCGAGAGTCGTGGCGCTCGACGACGGCGCCAACCACGACGGGCACCGTGGACCGGACCTGAACGGCGTAGGCGCCGGGGGGCAAGGCGGATAGGTCCAGATCGCGAGTGGCTCCACCGGCGAGGCGGAACCTGGCGTTCGAGGGCACCGCCTTCGGGCCGGCCGAGGTGAGCACCCGCACCTGGACGGACGCGGCATCGGGGCCGGGCGCGGCGATACGGACCGAGGCGGCACCGTCGATGGTGACGCCGGGCACCACCTGCTCGCGGGCCGGAGCGGCGGTGGGACCGGTGGCGTCGGCACCCCGCGGCACGAGCCCGTCGAGCCAGCCGTCGATCAGCACGGCGGCTACGCCCGAACCGAAGGACCTGACGTGGACCACCGGTCCTGGTTCGGAGCCGGCGATGCCGTCCAGGGCAACGACCCGCCGCGACCGTGGCGCGACGACGATGCCGTGACCGTTGGCCGAGGACACCGGGCCCTTGGTGCCGAGCACCGTCACGTCGACCGATGCCGCGACGGCTCCGGGATTGACCAGCAGCACCCGCTCGCTCCGGCCCGCCTGGGCCCCTCCGCCGACGAGCCACGACGATGTCGCGGCGCGCCCGCACGTCATGCCCATCTCAGCCCGCGCCTGACCGGTCAGCCGGATACGTTCGGCCGCGACCACCCCAGCGGCCAGCGAGCCACTCGCCCGTACAACGCTCGCGCCGGCCACGGCCTCGGACCAGACGGCGCCGCGCCGCTTCAGCCGCACCTGCGCCGCCGAGCTGCCCACCGGTCCCAGCGAGACCCCGCCAGTGGCCCCGCCGGCGCCGTGCGGCAGGGCACCGGCCGGCGGCGTCGCGGCCAGCACGGTACTGCGCGTGCCGGAAGTCCCGGACGCTCCGGAGGTCCTGGGCGTTCCGGACGTGCCCGACGCACCGAGCCCGGGGCAGGTAAGCTCGGCAGCGGTCACCGGAACCTGGGTGGGCGGGGCTGGGGAGCTGCGGACTACGGCGGCAGGCTGCGCCGCACCGGTGGGCGAAGCGGCAACCGGCACGGCGACGGTCGCCGCGTGGGGTGCCCACAGCACCAGCCCCGCACCGGCCGCCGCGACGACAACGGTGCGCAGGGCGCCCGAGCCTCTCACTGGAGTCCTTTCACCGAAGCGCCCTCACCAGGGACGCCGTGACCGACGGTTGCCAAAGGGAAGGGCCAGGAACACCGTCAGCGCCAACAACCCCAGCTGCCACCGCGTCCAGGAGGGGTGTGCGGGCAGGATACGCACCGACAGCCTGCCCGGTGTGGCCGGCAGGAGGTAGGTGGGTTGCGCCGCACCGGGTACGGCGCGCAGCGCGGTCCCGGCGTATCTCACCTGCGCCGATCCCGCCCAGGAAGGCGGCTCGGCCACGACGAGCCGGCGCCCGGCGGGTCCGGGACCGAGTGCCGTTTCTGTCGCGGCGTGAGCCCCCGTAACCGGCACGGTGGACTGCGGTGAGCCGGAGGCGGTTACCAACCAGGCTCTCGACGAGGGGACCGGTGCCCCGGCCGAGGGGCCGCCTCGCGGCAGGACGCGCCAGAGGGTGGCCTGCCTCGCGGTACTGAGACGGACCAGCCCGGGGGTCGCGTCGAGCCGGCCCACGACGAGCGGCGTGGCGTCGCGAACGGAGACGAAGCCGATGCCGAGCGCTGCCAGCCGCCCCGCCGCGGTGGCGGAGTACGCCCCGGAGGCAGAGGTATGGCCGCGTCCGGTCAACGGTGCGCCGACCAGCGTCTCGGCCGGGCTCAGCAGGATTCGCGCCGCGCCTGCGAGCGCCGGGTCCGGAGTCGACGGGGCACCGGGCACGACGCGGGCGAGCGGACCCGGCTCGCTCCCCAGCAACTGATAGTCGATGCCGCCGCCGTGCGGCGTCACGGCCAGGACCCGCGCGGCAAGGGGCGCAGCGAGCTGTTCGGCGGCGATGGCCGGGAGTGCCGGCGTGGCTATGAGTCCGCGGACCGGCTGCCATGCCATCAACGCGGCGCTGGCGAGAACCCCTGCCACGGCCACCGCGAGGACCGGCGCCGCCAGGATCGCGCGCCAGTGCCGGCGTGCCCCGCGCATCCGCGCGACCAAGCCGCTCGAGCCGATCACCGCAGCGGCGAGCAGTGCTGCGGCGGCGAGGTCCAGCCCCGTCCCGGCCCATGGCGTGACGGGGAGCCCGGCGCCCGGCATACCGGCGGGGACGTGGCCCAATACGAGTCGGGGGGCGGCCAGGGCGGCGCCCAAGCCGACCAGGGCGAGGGCGCCGAGCACGGTGAGCAGCCGGGCGGAGGGGCCACGGCGCAGCAGGCTCATCACCCCGGCGAGCACGATGCCGCCACCGAGATAGAGGGTCAGCCGGCTCGCCTCGGGCGGATGCAGCAGCGCGAGCTGCCAGCCGGGCGCCGTCGGGGCGCCCGACGCCTGCAGCCCTGGGCCGGTCAGCAGCAAGACGGGTTCACGGACGTACTGGAGGACCCACGGCCCGAGCACGCCGATCGGCACCGCCAGCAGGATCAGCCCGCGCACGCGCCGGGTCCCGCGCCCGAGGATCAGCAGCAGCGCGGCGCCGACGAGCGCCAAAACCCCCAGCGGCGGGTCGAATGCACCCAGCACGGCGATCGCGAGGGCGGTGCCGAAGGTCACCGGCGCGGTGCTCCGCGCCCGCGCGGCGTAGCCGAGGCCGGCGATCACGAGCGGCAGGAGCACGTGGGCGACGACGGCGCCCAGCCGGCCGCCGGCCGCTCCCGACGACAGGGTCGCGAGCGTGCCCCATCCCACCGCCGCCCAGGCGCGCGCCCATCGGGATGCCGTTGTCAGGCGAGAGGCGAGGTATGCCGTCCACGCCGACAGCGGCGCAGCGGCCAGCAACAGCCAGGCGACCGCCGTACCGGCTGGAGTAGTGGACATCGGAACGAACGGCAGGTGTCCGACGAGCCAGGCTGCGGCCGCCAGCACGGGCACGTACGGCGCCACCTCGGAGGCGCCTCCCCGTAGAGCGCCCGCCCCACGAACGGGCCCGGCCCCTGACCCGCCAGGGCCGGCACCGCGCCACGCATCGAGCCACGAGTGCCAGAGCTGCGCCGCGTCCGCTCGGATTGGTAGCAGCTCGCCGCCGCTCAGGCCGGTGCCGTCCGAGGCGAACGCACCTTGCAGCAGCAGCACGCGCCAGCCGGCGATCGCGACCGCGAGCGAGAGCAGGACCGCCAGGGCGCCGGGGTGCCGGACCACGCGCTGCGGGACGGTGAGCGGGGTGACCCGCAGTTCCTGCGAGTCCTCGGCGACCGGGCCGGTCTCGTTGTCTTCCTGGGTTCTGGCCTGCCGTTCGGCGCGGGCGACGGCCGCCCCAGCGGCACCGCCGGAGTGCTGCCGGCCCTCGAACGCCACCGCGTCGTGGAACGCGTCCAGGGTCGAGCGGACAGCAGCCGACGCAGGGACGAAGAGCCCGACAAGGTCTCGGCGGCGGACCCGCCGGATCCCGCGCGCCCGCCAGCGCGAGCCCAGGGAGCGCCACGGCACGGCCATCGCGCCGATGTCCCCCAGCTCGAACCACGCGCGGCGGGGGCGTTTGAGCAAGACCAGCAGGGCGGCAGACCCGATCGCGGACACGGCAATCCATGCCGCGAGAAAGGGAGCCAGCAGCACAGGGCATCGGGAGAGTGCGATGAGCCGCGTCTGGCGCCGGTCCGCCCGTCGCGCGGCGGCGGAGGAAGGGGCGCCGGCGCGCGCTCCCGACATCGAGGCCGCGGCATCGCGGACCGTCGCGGCGGGCACGACTACCACGCGGTGCCCGGCGAGCTGAGCCCGCCAGCACAGGTCGAGGTCGTCGCCGAACCGTCGGAAGGCCGGGTCGAAACCGCGCACCGCGGCGTACACGTCCCGGCGCACGAGCATCCCGCTCGTGCCGACGGCGAGCACATCGCTTCGGTGGTCGTGCTGGCCCTGGTCCAGCTCGCCGCGAGCGGGTCCCCCTGCCCGGCGGCCCGAGCGGGTGAGCTGCTGCCCGACCTCCAAGAGCCGGCCCGGAGCGTCCCACTGCACCAGCTTGGGCCCCGCGATGCCGACCGACGGGGAGCGGCGGGCGGCGTCGAGCAGCCGGGCCAAGGTCAGCGGCGCGGCGGCACTGTCGTCGTGCAGCAGCCAGAGCCAGCCACCCGCGCCGCCCGGGGGGGCGGGTTCGGGGACCTCCTGCACGGCCCGGGCGACCGCGGCCCCGAACCAGGTGTCTCGGGGAAGGCTGAGTACCCGGACGTCCCCGATGGCGCGGCGGATACCCTGGTGGCCGGCCAGGATGGCCGGGCTGGCGTCGGTCGAACCGGTGTCGACGACGATCAGCCGGTCGGGAGCGCGGCTCTGCGCGGCGAGCGCGTCCAGGCACGACGCCAGCCACACCGCGCCGTCGTGCACAACGAGTATGGCGCTCACCACGACCGCAGCCGGCTGAGCCTGCGCGGGGTCCACGCGCAGCTGGGGAGGGGCGAGCGTCATCTCAGCTCGGCGCCTGGTGCGGGTGCTGAAGGGCTTCACCAATGCCGCGGCGTTCACCAATGTCGCCGCAAGCTGAGCGGCCGGAGTGGCCCGAGCGCCGGCCTGGATCGGACACCGCGCCGACGATTAGACCGCGCGCTTCTTGAGCTTACGGCGCTCTCGCTCGGACAGTCCGCCCCAGATACCGAAGCGCTCGTCGTGAGCCAGGGCGTAGTCCAGGCACTCGCCGCGAACGTCGCACCCGACGCAGACCTTCTTGGCCTCACGCGTCGACCCACCCTTTTCGGGGAAGAACGCCTCGGGATCGGTCTGCGCGCACAGGGCCCGCTCCTGCCAGGACAGCTCGCCTTCCTCCGGCTCGATGCCCGATGTCAAAACCAGTTGTAGCTCGTGCACGGCTCCTCCTCGACCCAACAGTTAGCCAGCACTCGCGTTGCCGGGCTGCGCGGAGCCCACGACTGCAGCTGCCCTGGCGGGGCGACTGCTTGCACGACGCCGAGACGCGCTGCGGACCGATGCGGACCAGCAGATGACAACAAGGAAATTACACGCGTGTCGTCCCGCTGAGTCAAGCGGCAATCTGATATTCGGACCGATTGCTTACCTTTCTCCGATTCCTGGTACATCAGGGCCGGACCACCGACACAACGGGAGCAAAGGGGACGACGACAGCCGAGTCACTGCGGCTGTGGACGCGTTGGTCCAGGAGACCGATCGGCTGACAGACTCCTGTCCCATGCAGATCACGGCACTCGCGGGCGGCGTGGGTGGGGCCCGGTTCCTGCGGGGGCTGCTCCGGCACATCGAGCGAACCCCCGACCTCGCCGGGACCACCGAGGTGACGGTCGTCGGCAATACCGGCGACGACATCACGCTGTTCGGGCTGCGCGTCTGCCCCGACCTCGACACGGTCATGTACACCCTCGGCGGCGGCATCGACGACGAGCAGGGCTGGGGCCGGGACAGCGAGACGCACGCCGTCCAGGGCGAGCTCGCGGCATACGGGGCGGTTCCGCAGTGGTTCGGCCTTGGCGACAAGGACTTCGGCACGCACATCCTGCGCAGCCAGTGGCTCGCGCAGGGGATGTCACTCTCCGAGGTGACCGAGCGGCTGAGCGCCCGCTGGCGGTTGCCGGAGCGGGGCGTCCGGCTGCTGCCGATGACCGACTCGCCGGTGGAGACCCATGTCGTCGTCGACGACGACGGCCAGGGACCGCGGGCGGTCCACTTCCAGGAGTGGTGGGTGCGGATGCGGGCCGCCGTTCCGGCCCAACGGTTCGTCGCGGTCGGCATGGACCGCGCCGTGGCGGCCCCGGGCGTCCTCGACGCGATCCGGCAGGCCGATGTGGTGCTGCTCCCGCCGAGCAACCCGGTCGTCTCGATCGGGATCATCCTCGGCGTCCCAGGGGTCCGGGACGCCCTGCGCGGGACGACCGCGCCCGTGGTGGGCGTCAGTCCGCTGATTGCCGGCGTGCCGGTGCGCGGGCACGCCGACGCCTGCCTATCGGCGATCGGGGTCGAGACCAGCGCGGCGGGGGTGGCCGGCCTGTACGCCGACTTCCTGGACGGCTGGCTGGTGGACGGCGCAGATGCCGGTATGCGTGCCGGCCCGGCCCATCAAGGCCGGTTGGAGGTGCGCGACCGCCCGCTGCTGATGAGCAGCGTGCCCGCGGCGGCGGACATCGCCGAGGCGACGCTGGACCTGGCGACCTCGCTGCCTGCTCCCGTATGACGCACCCGCTCGTCGTCACGCCGGTCGAAGGTTTACCCGAGGTGCGCGAGGGCGACGACCTCGCGGCGCTGATCGTGCAGGGGCTCGCGCGAAGCGGGGTCGACCTGCGCGACGGTGACGTCTTGGTGGTCTCGAGCAAGGTCGTGTCGAAGGCGGCTGGATTGACCGCCGTCGGCGGGGAAGGGGCGCCGGGCGGAACGGGCGCGCGCGACGCGGCCATCGCCGGCGAGTCCTTCCGCGTCGTCGCAGAACGCATCTCCCCGATCGGGCTGACCCAGGTGGTCGAAACCTTCGCCGGTCCCGTGATGGCGGCGGCCGGCGTCGACGCCTCCAACACCGGGGCCGCTGAGGTGCTCTTGCTGCTCCCCCGCGACCCCGACGAGGCGGCCGCCGAGCTGCGAGCCGGCATACAGGCACGGTGGTCGGCGGCCGCCGGTGCGCCGATCTCGGTCGGCATCGTGCTCAGCGACACCGCCGGGCGCCCGTGGCGGGTGGGGCAGACGGATTTCGCCCTCGGCGCGTCGGGGCTGCGGGTGAGCGAGAACCTGCGGGGGTCGGTGGACGCCGACGGCCGGAGCCTGCGGGTCACCGAGCGGTGCCTGGCCGACGAGATCGCGGCGGCGGCCGACCTGGTCAAGGGCAAGGCGGACGGCATACCCGTGGCGCACCTGCGCGGCGTACCTGACGGCACGGTCCTCTCGTCTGCTCAGCCGGGTGACTCGCCGGCCGGTGCCCGGTCGCTGGTCCGGACCGGTCCTGAGGACTGGTTCGGACTGGGCCGGGCGGAGGCGGTGCGCTCGGCGCTCGGAGTCGAACCGGGGTCTGCGCTCGCCCACGCGGTCGGCATCGCGTCCACCGTGCCGGAATCGACCTACCAGCGCGTGCGCCGAGCCGTCGCGGTTGCCACGACCGGTCTCGAACACACCAGCACGGAGCTGGGCCCGGACGGGACGGTCGCTCTCGCGGCGCCGGACGGCTACGCCGTTGGATTCGCTGCCGCGCGGCTCGTGGTCGCGCTGGCCGGGGAGGGTCTGGCGTCGACGGTAAGTGCACCCCGACCGTCGGGCCGGGGGCGGGCGGGGGTTGTGGTCACGCCGCGGACAGCTCCGCCCGGAGGCGGATGAGCCCGTCGCGGATCCGGCCCTTGGCGGTGCCGAGGGGCACTTCCAGCAAGACGGCGACCTCGCGGTGGGTGTACCCGCCCTCGAAGGCGAGCTCGACGGCGCCGCGCTGCAGCGGCGTCAGGCCGGCCATGGCGGAGTTCACCCGCTCTGCGTCGAGATGTCGCAGGGCCTGGTCGGCGGTGTCGTCCCCCACGGGCCGGTAGCTTTGGAGGTAGTAGCAGGTGTCCCGGCGAGCCGACGCCTCCTCAGTGCGTACCCGGTCCACCGCCCGGCGGTGCGCGACGGTCACCAACCAGCCGCACGCCGACCCGCGCCGCGGGTCGTACTTGGAGCCGCGCAGCCAGATCTCCAGGAATACCTCCTGGCACACCTCCTCGGCTTGCGCGTGGTTGCAGAGCACCCGCTGCACGACGCGGTATACGCTCAGGGAAAGCAGGTCGTGCAGCCCACCGAATGCGGCTTGGTCCCCCGTTGCGGCAGCGAGCAACAGCCCGCGACAGCGCTCGTCCAGGGACGGCCCGCCAAGGGTTCCGTTGGTGACGCCGTTGGCTGTCACAGGGTGGGGCTTCTGCGGAGCGGGCACACGCTCATTCTCGACTGTCAAACTTAGGCAAACGACTCTGAAGCTAGGGTTTTACCAACAAACTGCTAGAGTCTGCCACCGCGCCGGGCCACAGGAATGCCGGCCTATGCCCGTCTGACTTATTTGCTCACCTTGCCGGTCTCGCTCACCTGCCCGTTTCGCTCACCTTGCGCAGCAAACGGTCGAGCGACTCGCCGCATTTGCGGGTTGGAGCCACCACAACGTGCGCACGAGCCGCCACCGCTTGAGCAAAGCCTGCGAACCGGGAGGCCAAGCGGCTCACGCGATGTCCCTCGCCCGCGGCGCCGCCAAGGCCCCCGGCCCACCCAGCGCAGTCCCCCGGCCCGCCCAGCGCAGTCCTCAGGCCGACCGGTCAGGGATGGCCACGCCGGGCCGTGCGGTAGTGGCGGATCAGGGTGTTGGTGGAGTCGTCGTGGTCGAGGTCGGGCTGCTGCTCTGACTGCAGCTCCCCGGCGATGCGCGTCGCCAGGACCTTGCCGAGTTCGACGCCCCACTGGTCGAAGGAGTTGATGTCCCAGATGGCGCCCATCGTGAAGACGCGGTGCTCGTACAGCGCCACCAGCTGGCCCAGCACGTATGGCGTGAGCTCGCCGGCCAGCAGCGTCGACGTCGGGTGGTTGCCGGCGAACGTCCGGTGCGGGACCAACTCCTCGGCGACACCCTCTGCCCGGACCTGCTCGGCGGTCTTGCCGAAGGCAAGGGCCTCGGTCTGCGCGAAGAAGTTGGCCATCAGCAGGTCCTGGTGCGGCTCGACCTCGGTGGGTTGCCGGACGAAACCGACGAAGTCCGCAGGGATGAGCGTCGTACCCTGGTGAATCAGCTGGTAGTAGGCGTGCTGCCCATTGGTGCCCGGGGTGCCCCAGACCACCGGTCCGGTGTCGGTGCCGACCGGCTCGCCGTCGAGGGTCACCGATTTGCCGTTGCTCTCCATGTCCAGCTGCTGCAGGTAGGCGGAGAACCGGCTGAGGTAGTAGCTGTACGGCAGCACCGCCTGGGTCTGCGCGCCGAAAAAGTCCCTGTACCACAGCCCGATCAGCCCCATCAGGACGGGCATGTTCCGCTCCAGCGGAGCGGACCGGAAGTGCTCGTCCACGGCATGCGCGCCGGCCAGCATCTGGCCGAACTGCTCGGCGCCGACGGCCACCATCACCGACAGCCCGACCGCCGACATGTACGAGTACCGGCCGCCCACCCAGTCCCAGAAGCCGAACATGTTGGCGGTGTCGATGCCGAACTCACCCACCTTCTCGGCGTTGGTCGACACTGCGACGAAGTGTTTGGATACCGCCGAGGCGTCACCGCCGCCGCCACCACCACCGCCAGCGCCGCCGAGCGCGTCGAGCAGCCACGACCGGGCCGTCTTGGCGTTGGTCAAAGTCTCCTGCGTCGTGAAGGTCTTGGAGCAGACGATGAACAACGTCTCCGCCGCGTCGAGCCCCTTCAGCGTCTCGTGGATGTCCGAGCCGTCGACGTTGGACACGAACCGGCACTGCACGTCCGGCGAGCGGTAGGCGGCGAGCGCGTCATACGCCATCGCGGGGCCGAGGTCGGAACCGCCGATGCCGATGTTGACCACGGTGCGGATCCGCTTGCCGGTATGCCCGGTCCACTCACCGGAGCGCACCTTGCCGGCGAAACCGGCCATCGTGTCGAGAACTTCATGAACGTCGGGTACGACGTTGGCGCCGTCGACGGTGAACGTCGCGTCTCGGGGCATCCGCAGCGCGACGTGGCCGACGGCGCGGTCCTCGGTGCGGTTGATGTGCTCGCCGGCGAACATCGCGTCCCGCTTGCGCTCCACCCCCGCCGCGCGCGCGAGGTCGACCAGCAGGCCCACCGTCTCGTCGGTGATCCGGTGCTTGGAGTAGTCGAGCAGCAGCCCGTCCACCTCGAGCGAGAACGCTTCCGCCCGCCCCTGCTGGGCCTGAAAGAGTTCGCGCAGGTGGCGTTCCTTGAGCACCTCGAAGTGAGCCTGGAGTGCCGACCACTGGGGCGTGCCGCTGACCGTCATCCGCCGTGCTCCTTCATCCGTTGCCGCATGGCCGGCCGAGCACCGGCGCCCGCGAGCAACCTACCGTTGCCGGGAGCACACCTCATCTCGGCGGGACACATCCCCTCCCGGTAGGGCATACCGTCTCGCCAGGGCACATCCCATCCCGGTAGGGCATACCTCACCTCGGCAGATGGGTCCGCGGCGCCATCCGTGGTCCGCGCCGAGGCCGGCGAGCGCCGTCCAGCTCCAGGAGCCGTTGCACGCGGTAGCGGTGACCGCGGTAGGGCTCGAGCAGCTCGGCCAGCCCGGCGTCGTCGATCTCCCTGCCGAGCAGCGCCCAGCCGATGTTCTTGGCGACGTGGTAGTCGCCGAAGCTCACCGCGTCGGGATCACCCAGCGCCCGCTGGCGCACCTCGGCGGCGGTCCACTCCCCCACCCCCGGTATGGCGCGCAGCCGCCCTTCCGCTTCGACCGGCGCCAGCGTGACGCACTGCTCCACCCGCCCGGCGACGGCTGCCGCGCGTACGGCCGCGGCTGAGCGAGCACCGTCGACCGACGCCCGGAGCCACTCCCAGGACGGGATCCGCACCCAGCCCGCGGCGCTCGGCTGGACCCATACCCCCCGTGCGCCGCCCGCTCCGGGTGCCCGCTCGCCATACCGGTGGACCAGGGTGCGGAACGAGCCGAACGCCTCCTGCCCGGTCACCTTCTGCTCGATGATCGCCGGGATGAGCGCCTCCAACACCAGGCCGGTGCGGGGCACCCGCCAGTCGCCGAACCGGCGCGCCGCGCGAGCCACCGCGTCGTGCCGCGGCACGAAGCCGGCGTCGTCGTCGAGCGCGCCCAGCATGGCGGGCACCGAGTCGAGGGCCCACGTGGCGCCGGCGCCCCACGCCGCCGAGTCGACCTCCGCCAGCCCGGCCCGCACGCGCAGGCGCAGCGTCGCCGGGCCGTGGGGGGTGCGCAGCCCGCGCCATACCGTGCCGTCCTGGTCGAGCCGGTACGTCGGGTCGCCCCCTCCGCGGCGCATCCCGCCGATGACCGCCGTGACGGCAACCGGCCTAGGCGAGCGCCATACCCGGTCCAAGCGGCTTTCACGGTCGTGGCGCTCGCCCTCGGACGGAAGCGTGGACGCCGGCGAGGTCACGCGCAGAGTCTGCTGCGGCGGTACGACAATCCCTGGCACGACTGGCACGACTGGCACGACTGGCACGACTGGCACGGGCAACGGCGTCGCTAACGCGTCAGGGCACGGTGGCGGGCGCAGGCGACGACAACGGCAAGATCGAGGCCGTACGTCGGCCCGCCGCTTGCCGCGTAGGCGTCCAGCCGGCCCGCTCCCCGCTCGACCAGCCGGGCAGCCCCGACGGGCCTGCCCCGGGCGGCGTGGGTGAGCCCGACGCAGATCTGGGCCAGTCCCTGCCACAGGTCGCGCTCCCCCGCAGGTCCCGCCTTCCACCGTGCCTCGAGCACTTCGTGTGCGGAGAACGGTCGCCCGTCGTCGACGAGGCTTCGAGCGGCGGCGACGGTCTCGTCCGGCGGCAGGGGTTCCTCGGGCACTGGTTCGACGCCGGTGGCACCGTATGCGAGGGGCCGACCAAGAGCGTCGCGGGGACGGGCCTGGCGCGGCCGGCCAGCCGCGTCCCGGTCCCGCCGCTTTCGGTGATTCTGGCTCTCGTCCTGCTCCAGGTCGGGTCTGCCCACGCTCTGGTTGACAGTCGGGGTCAGGTTTCGGGTCGCGGTGTCGCTCTCGTCCACGCCACGGTCGTCAGCGCCAGTCACGACAGCCATCGTGCCACCGGTCTACCTCGCCTGGCTGAGTCGGTCGGGTCCAGCCGAGTGGGGTCGGTGGGTCGGTGGGGTCGGTCCGGCGTTGCGCACCGACGCTTGCGGCGGGTCGCTCGGTCGGGTCGGTCCGTCGGGTCCGTCGGGTCCGTCGGGTCGGTCGGGCGTTGCGCACATTACGGCGCCATATCCGCCAGGATCCGCCGTGATCACCACCACAACTTGCGCAAGGCCGCATCAGCTGGCGGCCGTCACCACCACAACTTGCGCAAGGCGGAACCGTCAGATGCCGATCACCACCCCAAGCCCCAACGCCGCAAGAGCCGTGAGAGCCGTGAGAGCCGCCAGTCAGGGGCGCATCGAAGCGGTATTGACGCGGCGGCCGAGTAGGTGGTGGGTCCGGGCATACAGCCAGGCGAGCAGCGCGAGCAGCACGTCGGCCAGCGTGATGATCAAACGGGACAGCAGCACCACGGCGGTGGCCGAGGACAACGGGATCGTTGAGGTAAGCAGTAGCACCAGAATCGCCTCGCGCACGCCGACGCCCGCCGGCGCGACGACGGCCAGCATCCCGAGCGAGGCGGCCAGCGCGTACCCCGAGCCGGCGCCGAGCGCCAGCCCGCGGACGTCACCGGAACCCGAGACCGCCGCAGCGAGCACCATCGTGTGCAGAGCGAAGCAGAGCCACGCGCCCAGCAGCAGGCCCACGCTGGTGAGCACCGCCCGCCCGGACAAGTCGTGCTCCAGTGGCTCGCGTCGGAGCACCCGCAGGCCGACGGCGACCGCACGGTTCAGCAGCGGTGGCCAGCAGGCCAGCGCCAGCAGCGGCAGCGCGAGCACCAGCCACCAGCCGCTGCCGGAATCGTCACGTCGCAGCAACATGGGCAGCGCCGGCAGGCCGAACAGCAGTCCGGTGAGGATGCCGAGGCCGATGCTGACCAGCCCGACCACGGTGGAGCGCCGCCGGGGGATCCGCAAGGCGGCGCCCATCTCCGCCTGGGCGACCACCGTCCAGACGCTCCCGGGGAGGTACTTGCCGAGCTGGCCGACGAAGAAGATGCCGGCTGCGGGAGGAACCGCCACTCGTGACCCCGCGTCGGTCAGGAGCACCCGCCAGCCGAGCATGGTCAGGACCGGGCCGATGAGAGCCAGTACGCCGGCGAGCGCCAATGGAGCCGCAGGGGCGCGGCCGACGTCGCGGGTGACCGCGTCCCAGTTGCGGTTTAAGGCGATCAGTACGGCCACCAGGACCAGCACGAGTACGACGACGCGCAGGAGCGGCACCAGCCGGGCGCCCCGCACCGCACCCGTACCCGCACCCTTACGCCTGCTCACCGTTCCGTCACCCGCCTCAGCGCCGACGGAAGGTCAGCAGTACGAAGGTGTAGTCCAACCCGAGCCGGCGCCAGTGCACCGGCCGCTCCGGGTGCCGCAGCGCGGTATCGTCCAGGTCGCCGACGAGCTCGAGACCTACCTGCCGCGCGTCCTGCACCAAGGCGCCGATCTCGCTCGGCGAGAAGATGTGGACCGGCCCGCCGTATGCGGTGTGGCCCGAGGTGTCGGGCGGCGCCTGGTCGTAGTCCGTGGAAACGCAGAGCACCCCGCCCGGGCGAAGTACCCGGGCGCTCTCGGCGAGGAACGGCCGCACCGGTACGCCGTGCTCGATGACCGACATGCACGTGACGGCGTCCAGGCTGGCGTCTGGCAGGCCGGTGTCGGTGACGTCGCCGTACCGGAAGGTGACGCCGTCGCGGTGCACCGGCGCCCCGAACTCCAGGTTGATGCCGAGCAGCGCCCCCGGCCGCCCGCCCAGGCCGTACAGCCGCAGCCAGGGCAAGACCGGGCTGTATCGCGCGCTGCCGGCGTCCATCACGCGCAGGTCGCGCCCCGAGCGGCCCTCGCGCCCCGAGCGGCCCTCGCGCCCCGAGTGGCCCGCCCCCGGCGCCCCAGCGGTCAGGCTCAGCACCGCGCCAACGGCCCCGAGCGCGTCCCAGTTCTTCGGCCGGTCCCGGTGCAGCGGCAGGCGCAGCCGCCTGGCTTCGGTCACCGCCGCCCGCCACTGCTGCCCGGTCTGCAGTACCCCGGTAGGCGCGACGGTGACCGGGAGGGGCCGTGCGAGCGAGACCCGACCCGACCCGGCACCGGCGCCGGGGAGGGGCTCTGCGCCGTCGGGGCGCAGCGGGGACAGCGCGGGGACGACATCCTCGAGCCGCCGCTGCACCGCCACCCGTGCCCACAGGGCGTACTCGGAGGCACGTTTGGCCACCGCTAGGGCGGTCCCGCCGGGCGGTGCCGCGGTCTGGCCGGCGGCCGGTGGCTGGCTCATCAGCACCGCCAAAGTCTGCAGGTAGGGCGTCCACGCCCGGTCGAGGTCGGGCGGCCGTACGCCGGAGCGCAGCCGGTCCACGAAACCGCGGTCGGCCAGCCGTGCCACGGCCGCCACGACGGCGGCCTCGTCGCCGGGCGGCACGAGCAACCCGTCGACGCCGTCGCGGACCTGTTCGCCGAAGGTGCCGACATCGCTGGCGAGGACCGGGAGCCCGTGCGCATGCGCCAGCAGGACGTTCTGCGACGCGGTGGCGCTGCGGTAGGTGAGGGTAAGGACGTCGTACTCGGCCAGCAGCGCCGGCAGCAGGCGCGCAGGGACGTAGCCCGGCTCGACCCGCACCCGCCCGCGCGCATCGGCTCCGCCGGCCAGCTCCTGCACCGTCCGCCCGGCCTCACCCCAGAGCTCGCCGGCCACGGTCATCGTGACCGTGGGCACCTGCGCCGCCGCGCGAACGGCGATGTCGACGCCCTTGTAGTCGCGGACCATGCCGAGCGCGAGCAGGCGGGTCGGGCCGTCGTACGGCGCCCGTGGAACCGGCGGGCCGCCGGGTAGGTGCGGCGGCATCGGCGCGACAGCCACCTCGCGCGCACCCAACGCGCGTGCGCTCTCAGCCTGCTCAAGGGTGTGCACCAGCACCGCGTCCGCCCTGCGGAGCAGCGCCGCCACGAGATCCCGGGCTCCCGGGTGCGGCTCGTGCGGTAATACATTGTGCGCGAGGACGACGATGCGGGGTCCCCCGGCAGGCCGGCCGGTCGCCGCAAGCAGGGCGAGATGGGCCGGGACGACAGCCGGTACGACGTGGACGACCACCACCGCGTCGTACTCCCGCAGCCGGCGTCCGACACGGACCCACGAGTCGGGCCGGGCCCAGGACAGGACTCGCACGGTATGGCCGTACGGCGCCACGTCGGGGTCGCTCTCCGGCAGCTTCGGCTCACCCGGGTACAGCAGGCGGGGGTAGAGGTGCGTCCAGCTCACCAGGGTGACATCGTGACCGGCGCCGGTCAGCCGGTGCGCGAGCGTCGTGGTGTGCGCGGCCACACCACCCTTGGCGGGATGGGTCGGCCCGACCAGCGCGACCCTCATGGCGAGCCGGACGCGCGGGACCAGCCGCCGGCATACCCGCAGGGCATGGCTCTGCTCACACGGCGTCGCGCGAGCGCACGACCAGGTCGGCGAGCAGCGCGAGCGAGCCGATCATGATCGAGCTGACGACGAGCAGGACCGTGCTGGCCGGGAAGTAGAACGGGTGGCGCGCCATGTCGACGATCCCTTTGAGCAGCCCGATCGCCAGCATCCACAGCGCCGGGGGCAGCAGCACCTTGAGCGGGTCGAAGTACACCACCATCCGCAGCACCTGCAGGATGTAGCGGTAGGCGTCGCGGGCGAAGTGGAACTTGCTGGTGCCGGCGCGCTTGGCGTAGCTCGTCGGGACGTACTTGATGTCGTGCTGGTTGGCCAGGAACGCCATCGTGATCGTGGTGACGCAGGAGAAGCCGGGCGGCAGCAGCCGCAGGTAGGGCAGCGCCACCGAACGGCGGAACGCCCGCAGGCCGGAGTTGAGGTCGGGAATACGCTGGTTGGACAGCCGCTCGGCGATCTTGCGGATCAGCCACTTGGCCGGCACCCGGGCCCACTTGTGTGTGCCCTGCTCGGTGGTTCGGGCGCCGACGACCTGGTCGTACGACGGGTCGTCGCGCAGGATCCCCACCAGCTCGGGGATCCGCTCGTTCTCGTAGGTCATGTCCGCGTCGGTCCACACCACGATCTGCCCACGAGCCTGCTGAGTGCCGATTCGCCGGGCGGTGCCGGAGCCGCCGTTGCGCCGAAACGGCACGACCCGGACCTCGGGATAGCGCGCAGCCCCCTCGCGCAGCACCTCCAGCGTGCCGTCGGTCGAGGCGTCGTCGATGCACATCAGCTCGTAGGTGAAGCCGCTGGCCCGCATGGCCACGGTGATCCGGTCGATCTCCTGCAGAACGTGGGATGCCTCGTTGAAGCACGGCAGGACGATGGTCACGTATGGCGCGCCGTCGCCGTCTGCGACCGTCGCGCCCGCCGGTGCGACCAGCTCAGCCGGCGCGGCCGGCCCGGCAGCCTGGGCGGGTTGCGCATCGGCCGACCTCGCCGCCGGAGCTGCCTCCGTCGCGCGCATGTGGGTCGTCTTCATGTCCGTCATGACGGCGTCGAGCCTACCGGCGCACCTCGTCGGGGGCCGAGCGCCGGGCCGGGGCGGGGGGACGTCACGGAAGGACGGGGGCGGTCCAGACGCGGATCGCCAGCGGGACCAGCCCGTCGGGACGGCGTTCGAGCAGCCGGGCGTCCTCCAGAACCGTGCGGGAGACCACTTGCCGCGACGCTACGGTCCTGGCCGCACGGGGACACCGCTGCGCACCGAGGCCGGTGAGAACGGCGCGTCGGCAGCGAAGAGGATCAGCCGCCCGCCGTGGGAGCGGACGTTCCGGGCGACGGCGGCGACCGCGGCGGCCCTCCGAGCCGGGTCGCGCCGCACCGCAGAGGTCAGCGCCAGGCTCGGAACGCGGCACATCCCCCGCACCACCTGAGGCCATTCGTTGACGGCCCGGTCGTCGATCATCAGGGCCACGTCGCCGGGTGCGAACGAGCGGCATACCTCCTGTACGGCGTGCAACTCGCCCGCCTCGACCCGCTCTGCCCGGTGCGGCCAGGTCGCCTGGGCCTCGGGTACCAGCAGCAGGGCCGCGGCGCCGACCCCAGCAGCTACCAGCGTCGGGACCGAGAAGCGGCGGGTGGCGAACCGGGTCAACGCGGCGGCGACGGCTACGGAACCGATCACCACGACCGGGAGGACGACGACCAGCCGGCGGTCGGCCCACGGGTGGTCGGGGGTGATGCCCGGGCGATACCACGTGAGCAGCGCCGAGCCCAGCGCGACGAGATACGGACCGGCCCACCGCGGCAGCCGCCGCGGTGCCGACCAGCGACCAGCGAGCCGGTATGCCGCCACGCTCAGCGCGACCAGCGTCACCCCGACGGCGATCGGCCCGGTCCACCAGGCCGTCCACGCGACGGACTGCTCGGCGTACGTCCGCCCCCCGTCGACCGGCCAGCCCTGCCGCGCCTGCAGGCCGGCCACGACGCGCGAGCCGGGGTCGGCCGCGGACTGCCGGACGGTCTGCCAGAGCGGCCGTGACGCCAGCACCAGGACGGCGACCGCCACGGCTCCCCCCGCCAGCACCGGCAGGCGCGCCCGGAGGCGCGGTGGCAACCGCCTTCCGCGGCGCCCGGTCGCCAGCACCAGCCACGACGCCACGGCCATGAGGACGCCGAGTGCTGCGAGCGGGAGCAGCGAGGAACCGATGGCGCCGAGGTACCGGCTGGACAGCCCTACGCCGGCGACCGCGGCGGCGACGGTCGCGGCCCCCGCGGCCCCCAGCAGGGAGCGGCCGGCCCGGTTGCCCCGGAGCAGCATGAGCACCGCTACGGGCAGCAGCAGGATCGTCTCGCGCAGCGCGTCGGGGCGGATCAGCGCGCCACCGCCGACGAGGACGCCGGAGAGCGCGCCGAGGCGCCGGGCCTGCAGGCGACGGCTTTTGGCTGCGGTGCGGGTGGCCTGGGCGAGCACGAGCAGTCCCGCGGTGAGCACCAGCACGGCCAGCGGTTCGGAGTACGTCGAGCGGTTGGTGTGCAGGATCGGGAAGCAGATCGCGACCCCGAGAGCGCCGAGCGGTCCCCACCGGGTGCCGACCGCCGCACCGGTGAGCAAGCCGAGGGCGAGCACGCCGAGACCGCCGAAGAGCGCTGCGGCCCAGGTTGCACCGGTGACCCCGCCCAGCCAGTAGGCGAGCGAGTACCACGCCGCCGGGCCGATCAGGAACTGCGGCTGGATCCGCGGCGCCGCCGGTGTACCGGTCTGGAAGAAGGCCGGGCTTTCGAGGGTGACACCGGGGATACGCAGCGTCTGCGGGCCGCCGATGCTTGCGGCGGGCACCTCGATGGGCGTCCGGTGAGTGGTGGCGAGTGAGCTGGCGGACTGGAGGTAGCTGCCCGAGTCGCGGCGCGGAAGGACTTGTTGCGACGACGTCAGGCCCCCCCATACCGTCGCCGCGAGTGCCACTGCGATCAAGGCGGCCGCGGTCCATACCGGCATCGGCTTGGAGGTGACGAGCGCGCTCACCCTCGTCGCCACCAGGGCAAGGAGCGAGAGGGCCGGTATGGCGAGCCATGGCACCCACGCTCCGAGCGGCGCCAGCATTGCGCATGCGGCGGCACCGAGGATGGTGGTCAGCGCAGAGGCCACCACCAGGCGGGTCAGCACCCGAGCGACGGCCCGCTCGCCCCGCAGCAGCGGCAGCTCCTCGGTGTCCGGCTCGTCGGTGTGCACCGCAGGCGGGCCGGTGCCGGTGCCGGCCGAAGCGTCGGCTCCAGCCGGGTCGCTCACGTTGGGCAACGCTATCCCGACCCCCTTGCGGTTCGCGGCAGGCGCTGCCCATGCCGTTGCAGCAGTTGTGGTGGCGCGCATTACTCGCCCGGCTCGTGCCGTACCCGACGCGCGCGAGTGCGACGATGCGCTCATGCGCACCCCCTCGTCCCTGCTCACCGAACTCGTGCGAGAGGACCCGGCCAGGCCCCGCCTCACGTACTACGACGACGCGGCGGGGACGACTCAGGGCGAGCGGATCGAGCTGTCCGCTCGGGTGTTCGCGAACTGGGTGGCCAAGGCGGCCAACGCCTTGCAGGAGGAGTACGACGTCGGGCCCGGCGCCGTCGTCCGGCTGGAACTGCCGCTGCACTGGCGAAGCGTCTACTGGGCGTTCGCCGCATGGTCGGTCGGCGCGACGGTAGACCTGCGCCACCGGCCGGACGACGCCCGGGCTGCGGACGTGGTGGTGACAACCGACCCGGCCATCCCGCCAGGCGGCCCCGTCGTCCAGGTGACCCTTGCCGCGCTCGCCCGCTCCGCTCCCGGCGTCGTCCCGCCGGGGGTGATGGACGAGGCCCGCGAACTGGCAACCTACGCCGACACATTCGAGCCGTGGGCCACACCCGAGCCGGCGGACGCAGCCCTGGTCACGGACGAGGGCGTGACGGCGTACGCCGACCTGGTGCCGGGTCCGACCGGCGCGCCGGGCGGGCGGCTGGGGATCACCGGCACTGCCGCCGAGGCCCTCGTCGAGGTCGTCGGGGCCTGGGCGCAGGGCGGGTCCGTCGTGCTGGTTCGCGAGCCCGACTCGAGCAGACAGGCGAGCCGGTCGGCCGAGGAGGGCATCACCGGGTGGGTGGGATCGGCGCTACCGTCCCCGCCGCGTGGTCGGTAGCGCTCGCCTGGTTGAGGTGCTCTCGCCGCGGCTGTCGGCGCGGTTGTCAGAACGAGGCAGTTGGATCCGCCGGTGTGGTCCTGACCCGTGCGTGAGCGCCGCGGTGTGCCAGTCTCGGGACATGAGCGTCACCGTGCTGGCCGATCGCGACCGCCAGCGTCTCGCTGCCGCGCCGTGGCCCTACGACGAGGTAGGTGCGACCGTTGACGAGCTCCCCGCCGGCTACCGGCACGTCCGCAGGCAGGCCGTTATCGGCACCGGCAGGTCCCTGTTCGACCGGGCCGGCGCAGACCTGCTCGCGTGGCAGGTCCAGAGCCGCTCGGGCATAGAGGTCCGGGCGTCCCACCCGACCGCCGTCAAGGGCACCGTCGTCCAGCTGGCCATCGGCCTGCGGGGGCTGGCCGTTCTGGCCCCTTGCCGCGTCGTGTACCTCGTGGCCGAGGAGCACCGCACCGGATTCGCCTACGGCACGCTGCCCGGCCACCCCCAGCGCGGCGAGGAGTCGTTCGTGGTCGCGTTCGACCCGCCGACCGATCAAGTCACCCTCCACGTCACGGCATTCTCCCGACCGGCCACCCTGCTGACCCGGCTGGGCGGCCCGGTCGCCACGCTGGCACAGGACCTGATGACCCGGCGATACCTGAGAGCACTGGGCTGACCCGGCCAGCCGCGGTTCTCAGGTGCCTGGGCTGATCACTTCCAGACCTGCCGATCCGGCAGCAGCTGACAAACGGTGGTCGTAGGCGACGAAAGCCGAGATGTCGGCGCCGATCGACAGGGCGCTGGCGAGGTGCAGCGCATCCAGGCTGCGCAGCAGTGGCTCGCCGACATCGACGGCCAGGTCGATCAGGTCGCCCGTGACCGGAATCACGTCCAGGCCGCTGGTCAGAGCCCGAGCAGCGGGCACGGCTTCGACGCCCAGCCGCCTACTGGCGCGAACCACCTCCACCTCGGCGAGCACGCTGCTGACGACGCGTTCGGCGTCATGGCGAGAGAGCCACCGCTCCAGGTCGGCGCTCTCGCGCTCCTCGAACACGAGCTTGAGCAACGCGGAAGAGTCGAGATAGATCACCGGTCCTCGCGCAGCACATCCAGCACGGCACCGCTGTCCGCGTCGCCTGACACCCGACGGGGCAGACGCAGTGGGCCCGAGGCGGGGAGCAGCTGACCGGAGGCGATCAGCCGATCTCGAGCGGCGGCCGCCGGATGGGGTGGCACCAGCAGAGCGACCAGTTGCCCGCGATCGGTCACCTCGACGGTCTCGCCGGCCTTGACTCGCTGCAGATAGCGGCTGGCGTGCTGTCGCAGCTCCCGCACCCCGATACGTTCCATGATTCAAAGTAGCACCCCGAGTGCTACGCAATTGGACTCTCCCCGCTGCACAAGCGGTTGAGGCGTCCCGGTCGCGCCGGCTAGCCCGCGGTCCTCGCGGCCGACGCCGCGGCTGACGCGGCGAGCACCACCGTGCGCTTGCGCGTCAGCATCCGTACCGCCGAGGTCACCAGCCCGTTGACCCGGCCCGAGGTGATGCTCGGCCGGGGGGTGCCGCGATCGAGCTCACGCAGCGCCGTCTCCACCACCTGCGCGGGTGTCTGGTAGTTCCCCTTGTAGCCCTCGGAGCCGAGCACGTCGAAGAACTCGGTCCGGGTCAGGCCCGGCGAGAGGGCCAGCACCCGCAGACCGGTCGAGCGCGACTCGTACCACAGCGCCTCGGTGAAGTTCAGCACGAACGCCTTGGTCGCGGCGTACACGGCCATGCCCGGGATGGGGTTGTACGCCGCCATGCTCGCCACGTTCACCACCACCCCCGTGCCGGTATTGCGCAGCGGCTCGATGAAGGCGCGCGTGATGTCGACGAGGTTCGAGACGTTGACGTTGATCTCCTCGCTGAGCCGCACGGCATTTTCCTCGTGGAAGGGACCGTCGGTGCCGAAACCCGCGTTGTTGATCACGCTGGTGATCGAGAGGCCTCGCTCCGCGACCGCGGCCGCGAGTGCCCGTCCGGCGGCGGGAGCGCTCAGATCCAGCCCGATCGGCGTGGCCCGGATGCCGTGAGCCTCCTCGAGTTCGGAGGCGAGGGCCTCGAGCCGGTCGAGGCGGCGGGCGACGAGCACGAGATTCGAGCCGCGCCGGGCGAGCGCACGAGCGAACTCGACGCCGATGCCGGAGCTGGCTCCGGTGATGAGAGTGGTCTGGTCGTGGAAATCGACGGGGTTCATAGCGACACCCTACGTCATACGTGGCACTACGTGCCAGATACAGCACCGAGGGTATTCCGCCGTAGGCTGGCGGGGTGTTCGCTCAGGTCGCTGCCCCGAATCTGCGCGAGCGGACCTGGCGAGCGGTGCATGCGGAGATCACCCAGACGGCCATGCGGCTCTTCGCCGAGAGCGGCTTCGAAGCCACGACCATTGAGCAGATCGCCGCAGCCGCAGGCATCTCGCGGCGGTCGTTCTTCCGGTACTTCGGCACCAAGGAAGACATCGTGCTCGGTGATCTCGCCGCTCTCGGCGAGGCGGTGAAGGCCGCGCTCGAGGCGCGGCCAGACTCTGAGTCGGCGTGGGAGGCCCTGCGTGCCGCCTTCCAGGCGCTGCGCGGTCCCGACTACTCGCCGGAGTCGGCGCTCGCCGTCGCGAAGATGTACCACGACACGCCGTCCTTGCGCTCTCGCCACCTGGAGAAGCATCTGAGGTGGCAAGAACTGCTGGCACCGGATATCGGACGCCGGCTCGGCATCCGCAGCGGCACAACCCCCGACCCGCGCGCGCGAGCCGTCATCGCTGCGGCGCTCGCCTGCCTCGACACGGCGGTCGATGCCTGGCGAGAATCCGACGGAACCGCTGATCTCGAGCAGCTCTTCGACGAGGCGGTCGCCGCCGTGCGGGCATAGCGTGCTGACCCCGCCGCAACCCGAAGGACGCTGACGTCCTTGGTGGTAGCGGACGAGGAGTTTGGACGGGCTGCGGCACGACGATCGGGGCTCGGCACGAGCGGCTCTCGCAGGCGCCGCAGTCGCGGACCCGGCACGGGCACGGGTGCTCGTGGTGGCCTAGGGGGTGCTTGACGTCCTCGACTTCCCCCGAGGCGGCTTCAGACCCCGATTACACCCTCAACTGCGATGAGCCGGCTTCTGACCGACCAGTTGAGATCCCGCGGTGATGCCTGTGACGACAAGTAGGGTTCTCGTCCATGTTCCGCACTCCGCAAGTGATCCTGTTCAGCGACCACCTGCCGCGGGCTGTCGAGTTCTACTCGGGCCTGGGATTCGCCGAGACCTTCCGGGTTCCCGCGGAGGGCGAGCCGATCCATGTCGACCTCGCCCTTGACGGCTACACGATGGGTATTGCTTCGGTCGCCTCCACGAGGCAAGACCACGGCTTGGACCCCATTCCCGAGGGCCAGCGGGCAGCCGTCATCCTCTGGACGGACGACACGCCCGCGGCGTACGCGAAACTCGTTGCTGAGGGTGCCCCTGCACTGGCCGCTCCACATGAATGGCTGGGCCGGCTGCTGATCGCATGGACGGCCGACCCCGACGGCAATCCGATCCAGATCGTCCAGTCGCTGTGACCGGCACCAGGGACCATTCCGCACGCGAATCAGGAGCGGGACGCCGATGTGCAGCCATGCGCCAACACGATGAATCCAGATCAGGTGGCTGACTCAGTCCTCGGGGCCATCGACTGGAGCTGAACTCATTGGGCCTGTGGCAGCCGGCCGATCAACAGGTCGACGAGTTCCTCGGCGGTGGCGTGCCACTTGTCCCAGACCAGGTGGCCGCTGAGCTCCAGGCCGGTGATGCCGTGGGCGCTGGTCAGGAGTAGCCCGGCGTACTGCCTGGCGTGGTGCGGACCCACCACCCCGGCCACGATACGGAGGAAGAGGTCCTGGGCGCGCTCGGCCGCTCGGACGGCCGCAGTCGGGTCCGCTGCGGGTGTGCTGAACATGAGGCGGTACAGATGCGGTCGGGAGCGGCCGAGCGTCATCAGCGACACCACAGCACGGCGCAGCGACTGCTGCGGCGAGGCGTCGGAGCTGGAGACCAGCAGCTCCAGGACGTCGCCGAAGTCGCTCCAGGCATCGGTGGCAAGCACCGTCAACAGGCTCTCTTTGTCGGCGAAGTGCCGGTACGGCGCAGAGCGCGAGACGCCCGCGCGAGCGCCGACTTCGCGCAGAGTGACTGCGTCCGGTCCACCGGTATCGAGCAGCGCGCCGGCCGCGTCCAGGAGCGACCGGCGGGTGGCCGCGGAGGTCTCTGCTCGGGTCACCATTGCACCAGCATAGTGTTGACAACGTCAACTGAAGTGTTAGCGTATTGAGATGACAACGTCTACTGAACCTCGTCCTTCGTCTGAGCTGATCGTGGTGACCGGCGCCTCCACCGGTATCGGCGCCGCGACCGCCCGCGAGCTCGCCAGACGCGGCTTCCACGTCCTGGCGGGCGTACGCCGCGACAGCGACGCCGAGGCGCTGCGGGGCGAGCGCATCGAACCGCACATCCTTGACATCACCGTGGGCGCCGACGTCGCCGCGATCGCGGAGCGCGTCGCTGGCGACACCGAGCGCCGCCCGCTGCGCGCCCTGGTCAACAACGCAGGGATCGCGGTCAACGCCCCGGTCGAGGCGCTCCCGATGAGTCAGTGGCGCCGCCAGTTCGAGGTCAACCTGTTCGGTCACATCGCGATGACCCAGGCCCTACTCCCTGCCCTCCTGGACAGCTCCGGAACCGTGGTGAACATCAGCTCCGTCGGCGGGCGGGTCGCCCAGGCCACCTACGGCGCCTACGCGGGGGCGAAGTTCGCCTTGGAAGCCGTCAGCGATGCGCTTCGGCGGGAGGTCGCTGGATTCGGCGTGAAGGTCGTCGTCATCGAGCCGGGGGCGGTGATCACCGAGATGTCCGGCCGGGGTGTAGCCACCGCCGACCGCCTCGCCGCCGCAATGACTGCGAGTCAGCACGACCGATACGACGCACTCATCGGCGCCATCACCACCCAGGCCCGGACGTTTGCCCGTGACGGCGTTCCCGCGGCGGACGCCGCACGGGTGATCGCCGATGCCATCACCACGACGAGCCCGCGCACCCGCTACACCGTCGGACGTGATGCCGCCCTCCTGGTCCGACTCGCCCGCGTGGCCCCTGACCGAGTGCTCGACCGGATGCTGCGCCGCACGTTGCAGCCGCACTACGCGGCGCACTGATGTCGTCATCGGGCGCGGCCATCCGGCCCCGACAATCCCGGCCCTGACCATCCCCGGCCTCGACCACTCCCGGCCTCGACCATCCCGAACCCTGACCCATCCGGCCCGCCTGCCCGTCCCCAAGCAGTCGGGCTCGTCCGGACCGGGGTGTTAACACTTCGGTAACAATCGTTGACCTGCTGGTAACTAAAGCGGTTTATTAGCAGCATGTCCAAGCGCCTCACCATCTCCGACGTCGCGCAGGCCGCCGGCGTATCGGCTGGTGCGGTGTCGTTCGCGCTCAACGGTCGCTCCGGCGTCAGTGAGGTCACTCGCGAGCGAATCCTGACCGTGGCTCGTGATCTGGGCTGGACGCCGAGCCACCGCGGGCGCGCCCTGTCCTCCTCCCGCGCCCTGGCAGTGGGCCTGGTCATCGCCCGGCCTGCCCAGACCCTGGGGGCCGATCCGTTCTTTCCTGCCTTCGTGGCCGGCATCGAGACCGTGCTGTCCACGCGCGGGCAGTCGCTGCTGCTCCAGGTCGTGCCGGACATGCCAGCCGAGCACGAGAGCTACCGCCGCCTGGCCGGCGACGGGCGGGTCGACGGAGTGTTCCTGACCGACCTGCACGTAGGGGACCCCAGGCCGGCGTTGCTGACCGAGCTGCAGCTTCCGGCGGTGGTCGTCGGACCGGACTGCGGCGACGGCTGGCCCACGGTCGCGGTCGACGACCGGCCCGGCATCACCGCCGCCGTCGAGCACTTGGTCGAGCTTGGACACCGCAACATCGCGCACGTGGCCGGGCCGCAGACCTTCGTCCACGGGGTCTCCCGCCGGGACGCCTGGGCCGCGGCCCTGACTGCTGCAGGGCTCCCCCTCGGGCCGTGCATCACCTCCGACTTCTCGGCGGCGGGCGGCGCCCTGGCCACGGAAAAGCTCCTGGACCGAGCGGACCCGCCGACCGCGATCGTCTACGCCAACGACCTGATGGCGGTTGCCGGTATGTCAGCCGCCATCCGCCGCGGCGTGGCCGTGCCCGGCGACCTCTCGGTCACCGGTTTCGACGACACCCCCGTCGCCGCTCACCTGCAGCCGGGACTGACCACCGTGCGTACCGACGCCCTCGGCTGGGGTGCGGCGGCCGCAGTGACGCTCCTGGCCCTGGTCGACCAGCAGCCGATACCCGCGACGGAGCTCGCCCCGCCGGTCCTGATCGTTCGAGGCTCCACAGCCACACCTGCAGCACGCCAGTCACAGCAGTCAACCGCTCCACCCGCCCCCTGAAGCAGGGCGTCCAGCACACCGGGCCATCGCACCGAGCGAGCGCCCCGACCCGATCGGAGAACGCAATGAAGCGCAGCATCGCCTACGGCACCCTGCTCACCCTGACCCTCGCCGGGACGGCCGCTTGCGGCGGCTCGTCGAACGGCGGAGGAGGGGGGACTTCCGGCTCGAGCGGCGGCTCGAGCGGCGGCTCTGGCGGCGGCGTCACCGCCGCCAAGGGTCCGATCAAGGTCTGGCTCTCGAACAACCCGGAGGAGATCGCCTGGGGTCGCGCGATGGTCAAAGCCTGGAACGCCGCTCACGCCAGTGAGCAGATCACCGCTCAGGAGATCCCGGCCGGCAAGAGCTCCGAGGAGGTCATCGGGGCGGCCATCACCGCGGGAAACGCGCCCTGCCTGGTCTTCAACACCTCGCCCGCCGCCGTCCCCCAATTCCAGAAGCAGGGCGGCCTGGTCGCGCTGGACAGCTTCCCCGGCGGTGCGGACTACATCAAAGCCCGGACCGGAGCTCCGGCCGACCAGTACAAGTCGAAGGACGGCAAGTTCTACCAGATGCCCTGGAAATCCAACCCGGTGATGATCTTCTACAACAAGGACCTGTTCAAGAAGGCCGGGATCTCCACCAGCAACCCGCCGCTGAAGACATACGACGAGTTCATCGCGACGAGCCAGAAGATCGTCTCCAGCGGGGTCGCCAAGGCGGCCATCTGGCCGGCGCCCACCAGCGAGTTCTTCCAGTCCTGGTTCGACTTCTATCCCCTGTATGCCGCAGAGAGCGGTGGCAAGCAGGTCATCGAGAACGGCAAGGCCACCTTCGACAACCCGCAGGCGCAGGCCGTCATGAACTTCTGGCGGCAGTTGTACGCCAAGAACCTCGCACCGAACGAGAAGTACAGCGCCGACTCCTTCGCCGACAAGAAAGCCGCCATGGCGGTCGTCGGCCCGTGGGCCATCGCGGTCTACAAGGGCAAGGTCAACTGGGGCGTCGTGCCCGTGCCGACCTCGACCGGCATGCCGGCGGAGCAGATTCACACCTTCTCCGACGCGAAGAACATCGGGCTCTACTCGGCCTGCAAGAACCAGGGAACGGCGTTCGACGTGCTGAAGTTCGCCACCAGCAAGGAGCAGGACGGCGCGCTGCTGGACAAGACCGGCCAGATGCCGCTGCGGGCCGACCTGCCCGGCACCTACCCGGACTACTTCAGCAAGAACCCGTCGTACAAGACGTTCGCCGCGCAAGCCGCACGCACCGTCGAGGTGCCGAACGTGGCGGGCTCGATCGCCATCTGGCAGGCGTTCCGTGACCAGTACTCCTCGTCGGTGATCTTCGGCAAGACCCAGGTTCCCGCGGCGCTGAAGACCGCGTCGGAATCGGCCACCAAGCTCATCGCGCAGGGCTGACGGGACCGGGCATCGTGACCACTGCCACCGTGGCGGGGCCACACGCCCCGCCGCCCAAGCCGCGGTCGAAGCGGAGGGTGGCCCTGCTGGGCCACCACCCGCTGGGCATTGCCCTGTCGGCGCCGTACGCCATCTTCCTGCTGGTCGTCTTCGCCTACCCGCTCGGCCTGGCCGTGTGGATCAGCTTCCACGACTACTTCTTCGCGGCGCCGGGCGCGCAGGTCGAGCGGCCGTTCGTCGGCTTGGCCAACTACAAGGCCGTCCTGTCCGACCCGGCGGTGCGGCGCTCGTTCGTCAACGTCGTCGAGTTCCTGGTCATCAACGTGCCGCTGACCGTCGTCCTGGCCATGGTCCTGGCGACCGCCCTCAACGCGGCGGCGCGCGGGCGGACGTTCCTGCGGGTGGCGTACTACGTGCCGTACGTCTCCGCCAGCGTCGCCGTCGTGGCCGTCTGGCTGTTCCTGTTCAGCGGCGACGGGATGGTCAACCAACTGCTCGGCCCACTGGCTCCGAACCCGTCCTGGCTGGTCAACGCCACCTGGGCGATGCCGGTGATCGCGGTGTTCGTCACTTGGAAGCAGCTCGGCTTCTTCATCCTGCTCTACCTCGCCGCCCTGCAGAACGTGCCCAAAGAGCTGTATGAGGCGGCGTCGGTAGACGGCGCCAGCCCCTGGCAGTCCTTCCGCAACGTCACCGTGCCCGGCGTACGCGCGGCCACGACGCTGGTCGTCATCCTGTCGACAATTACCGGGGCCAACCTGTTCACCGAGCCGTACCTGCTGACCAACGGCGGCGGGCCGGACGGCGCGTCCGCCTCGCCGGTGCTCGTGATGTACCAGAAGGGCATCGAGCAGGGAAACCCCGACGTGGCCTCGGCCATCGGCGTACTCCTCGTGATCGGCGTCCTGGCCATCTCGCTGATCAACCGGCGACTTCTGGAGAGGGACTGACATGGCGGAGATCGCCCAGCAGCCGGTAGGCGCTTCGGCGGGCCGGCCCCCCCAGGACTTCGCCGACAGTGCGGACCCCGGTGACACCGGCGACACCGGCGGGACCGGTCGCGCCGACGGCACCGGCCAGCCGCACCACCCACGGGGCTACCGGGGCCGCACCTGGCCACGGACCGTGGTGCTCGTCCTCGGCGCCTTCGCGTTCCTGTTTCCCTTCTACTACATGGTTATTGGCTCGCTTCAGGCCACCCCCGACACGTCGCTCGCCGGCGCGCTGCCCACGCACGGGCTGACGCTGCACAACTACGCCCAGATCAACGAGCGGGTCAACCTGTTCCGGTCACTGGTCAACTCCGGGATCTTCACCAGTGCCGTGATCGTCCTGACGCTGATCTTCGGTCTGCTCGCCGGCTACGCGATGGCGCGGCTGCAGTTCCGCGGCAAGGGTTCGCTGTTCGCGCTGATGCTGCTGATCCAGATCGTGCCGTTCCAGCTGCTGCTTATTCCCATCTACGTGCTGGTGGTGCGCACCTACGGGCTCGGCGACTCCTACCTCGGGATGATCCTGCCGTACGCGATCAACTCCACCGCCGTGTTCGTCTTCCGCCAGTTCTTCATGCAGCTGCCGGAGGACCTGTTCTCGGCGGCCCGGCTGGACGGGGCTGGAGAGATGCGGATCCTGTGGTCGATCGCCCTCCCGCTGGTGCGGCCGGCCCTGCTGACGGTGACGCTGCTGACCTTCATCGGCCCCTGGAACGAGTTCCTCTGGCCGTTCCTGATCACCAAGCAGCAGGACCTGCAGCCGCTGGCCGTCTCGCTGGCCAACTACATCAGCAACATCGCCGGCCGGGCGGCCAACCCGGCGGGCGCGATCCTTGCCGGTGCAGTCGTATTGGCCGCTCCTGCGGTGGCGCTGTTCGTCGCCTTCCAGAAGCACTTCACCTCCTCCGACCTCGGGTCCGGGGTCAAGGGCTGATGCCGGCCGCTGCTGCCGTCACGGTCCCCTACTCGCTCACCCGGCTCGGCCTGGTGATGAGCCCTGAGCCCGGCAACGAGTTCGAGACTCAGGGCGTCCTGAACCCCGCCAGCGGGCGTACCCCGGACGGGACGCTGCACCTGCTGCCCCGCCTGGTCGCTGCCGGCAACGTCTCGCGGATCGGCCTCGCCGAGGTAATGCTCTCGGACGGCATGCCGGTAGGTGTGCAGCGCCGCGGCGTCGTCCTGGCACCGGACGAGGGATGGGAACGCGGCGCCCGGCACGCCGGCGTCGAGGACCCGAGGGTTACCTGGCTGCCGGCCCTGGGCATGCACGTGATGACCTACGTCGCGTTCGGCCCGCTCGGGCCACGCTTGGCGCTCGCCGTATCCGCGGACCTGACCCGCTGGCGCCGGCTGGGACCCGTGCAGTTCGCCTACCAGCCGGACCTGAGCACCGACCTGTGCATGTTCCCCAACAAGGACGCGGTCTGGTTCCCCGAGCCGGTGCGCGACCCGCAGGGCCGGCCGGCGTTCGCCATGCTGCACCGCCCGATGTGGGACCTGGGCTGGATCCGGCCCGGCGAGCGCTCGCAACCGCCCGCCGGCGTCGCTGACGAGCGCCCGGGCATCTGGATCTCGTACGTGCCGCTCGACCTGGCGATGGCCGATATCCGGGCGCTGGCTCGGCCGGAGGACCACCGGCTCGTCGCCCTGCCGGAGTTCGCCTACGAGGTCGTCAAGATCGGCGCCGGACCGCCGCCATTGCGCGTCGACGAGGGGTGGCTGCTGATCCACCATGGCGTGGTCGGTGACGTCCCGCCCGGCTTCGACCCGACGACCCAACGGGTCGAGTACAGCGCGGGCGCCATGCTGCTCGACGCCGAGGATCCGTCGCGGGTGCTGGCACGCACGCCGGAGCCGATCCTCCGCCCGACCACGTACGCCGAGACGCACGGCACCGTGCCAGGCGTCGTCTTCCCGACGGCCATCGAGGAGATCGACGGCGAGCACTTCGTGTTCTACGGCATGTCCGACGCCCAGATCGGGGTCGCCCGACTCGACCGTCTCTGAGTTCCGCCCGTTCCCTCCAGTCATCCCCCACGCCGATCCCTCAAGCAGCACCCGCACCTCGCAGTCCGCACATCGCAAACCGAACAGCACGCCATCTCAGCCCGATCAGCCGCACCCGAACGAAGGTATGCACCACCCCGTATTTCCCTCTCGTATCAGGAGATCCGCTCATGAAACTATGTCTGCCCGCCGGCACCTCCACCGCTCTATTGGCCGCCACAGCGGTCCTGGTCAGCCCCCTCCCTGCCGGCGCCGCGCCCCGGGCCGCCGTCGTATCGCCGCCCGGCTCGGCGGCCGTCTCAGCGGCCGTCTCGGCGGTCGTCGCCGGACCGCTCGCCAAGGCGACTGCCGCCCAACCGCTCACCAACCTGTCCCACCTGAACTTCCTGCGCCAGCGGGTGCGCCCACCCCAGCAGGCGGGACACACGACATACCGGATCGGCAGCGAGCCCGGCATCGGCACGCTGTGGACGTACGCCGACCTGCAGGCCGACGGCACCTACAAGCGGATCGGCGGCGGGACCTACCACCCGGAGACGAACACCTACGACCAGGGCGCGTACAACTCCGACGACATGGCCCGCGCCTCGGTGGTCTACCTCCGGCACTGGAAGCAAACCGGGTCGGCCAGCAGTCGCATGGCGGCGTACGAGCTGCTGCGTGGCGTCATGTACATGCAGACTGCGAGCGGCCCCAACCGCGGGAACGTCGTGCTGTGGATGCAGCCGGACGGCACGCTGAACCCGAGCCCGATCGTCAAGGAGCTGCCCGATCCGTCCGACAGCGGCGCGTCGTACTGGCTGGCCCGGTCGGTCTGGGCGCTCGGCGAGGGGTACGCCGCGTTCAAGGGCAAGGACCCGGACTTCGCGGCGGTGCTGCGCAAGCGGCTCGACCTGGCCATCGGCGCGCTCGACCGGGAGACGCTGAGCCGCTACGGCCAGTACCTCCAGATCGACGGGCGCCGCACTCCCGCCTGGCTGATCGTCGACGGAGCGGACGCGACGGCGGAGGCGGTCCTGGGGCTCTCGGCGTACGTTGCGGCCGGTGGTACGCCCGACGCGACCCGAGCCCTCCGCCGGTTCAGCCTCGGGGTGGCTGCCCTGTCGGCCGGCGACGCGCGGCGGTGGCCGTTCGGCGCCATCCTGCCCTGGGGGCTGTCCCGCTCGGTCTGGCACGCCTGGGCCTCGCAGACTCCGGCCGCGCTGGCCCGGGCGTCGGTGACCTTGCACTCCTCGGCCCTGGAGGCCGTCGCGACCAAGGACTCCAACGTCTTCGACCCATGGATGCTCACCTCCGGCGGTCCGGACAACGGCCGGCTGCCGACGCGGCTCGACGGCACCCAGATCGCCTATGGCGTGGACTCCCGGGTGGAGTCGCTCGTCGCCACCGCCCAGGTCACGCATGCCAGCGGCCCCAGGCGGCTGGCGGGCATGACGGCAGGGTGGTACTTCGGCGCCAACGCGGCTGGCGAGCCGGGTTACGACCCGTCGACCGGCCGCACGGTGGACGGCATCTCGGCCACCGGTGACGTCAACCACAACGCGGGCGCCGAGTCCACCATCCACGGGCTGCTGTCGATGCTCGTGCTGGACGCCAACCCCGACATCGCCCGGATCGCCGAGAACTCGAGCGGGGTCTACCGGCGAGTGGGCTCGACGGCGCTCGAGGCCGAGACTGCACAGTTGGCCGGTGCTGCGACCGCCGTTGCGCCGACGTCGCTGTGGACCGGAGAGTCGCTGTACGGCGGGACGGGGTACGTCGCCATCGGCAACGGCGGATCGGTGACGTTCACCGTGCCGTCCGGCTCCACCCGGCTGGTCATGCCCGTGGTCGACCTGCGACCGGGGAGCACGGCCGTCACGACCTTCCGCTCCGGTGATCGGGTGCTGGGCACGGTCCGCTCGGGTGCCGTTGGCGCACAAGGCGACTCACCCGCGCCGGGCGCGCTGCTACCGGTGACGCTGAAGACTACGCTGCCGTCGGTCACCCCCGGGCAGACGACCCAGATCACGGCCACGACGGTCTCCAGCGGCGGCGACACGGCCATGCTCGACGCGCTGATGATCGAGCCGCGGGTGTCGAGGTACGTCCTCGGCGGGCACGGTCACGGCACGGCGCTGCTGCGCAACGCCAGCGGTTCGACCCAAGCCACGACGGTGAGCGTTCCCGGCACGGGAAGGGCGCAGGTCGAGTCGTACGACAACACCGGGCGCCGGGTGGCGTCGCAGTGGCAGACCGGCAGCGTGGTAAAGGTCGATGTCCTTGGCGACGGCTACACGGTCGTTCGCCGCTGACTCGGCGTTGACTCGCTGCTGAGCCCTGGGGTCGGCGCCTCGCGTGGTTGCCGGGCGCCGACCCCAAGCCT
>JAABUK010000763.1_pt1 | contig 65458 bp, 45 predicted proteins | sample 5559141 | NCBI WGS metagenome assembly JAABUK01 (sample SAMN10711869, study PRJNA513367) | rock metagenome | isolation source: Antarctica rocks | place: Antarctica: Victoria Land, Pudding Butte nord | collected 2016-01-03 | reverse complement strand
GGTTACGGAGTACCGTAACCCCTGCCACCCCGATGCCGAGAGTCCGGGAAGTTATTGAGTTGGTGATCCTAAACGGAAGCTCAATCCACCCGCCCCGCGCGGCCCCGTTTCAGGAACGTCCGGGCTGTATCGAGGAACCGATCGCGACCGACTTCGAGGGCGACCATCGGCGGCGGGTAATCCGCCGGCGGCCGGGGCGCCTTCCAGGGCCGGTGGATCGCGCGGCCCGGCAGGTGCGCCAGCTCGGGCACCCACCGGCGGACGTACTCGCCTTGCGGGTCGAATTTCTCGCCTTGGGCCACAGGGTTGAGGACCCGGAAGTACGGCGACGCGTCGTAGCCGGAGCCGGCCACCCACTGCCAGTTGCCGATGTTCTGCGCGGAGTCGCCGCACAGGAGGAGGCCCCGGAAAATCGCCTCGCCGGCCCGCCAGTCGATCAGGAGGTGTTTGGTCAGGAACGACGCGGTGACCAGCCGGGCCCGGTTGTGCATGAACCCGGTCGCCTGGAGCTCGCGCATCCCGGCGTCGACCATCGGATAGCCGGTCTGGCCCCGCTCCCACCGCCGGGTCTCGTCGTCATCGTGCCGCCAGGGGAACCCACGCCACGACTCCTTGTACTCCAGGGTTGCCCCCTCGGGCTGGCGGTCCAGGACCTCGGCGTTGAAGTCCCACCAGGCCAGCTCGGATCGCCACTTGGCGTCGCCGGCCCGCCGGACGGCCAGGCGCGGGCCCAGCACGCCGAGGTTGAAGTACATGCTCAGCAGCGAGGTGCTCGGCCGGTTGGCCGGGAAGTTCCGGGCCGTGGCGTAGGTCGCCTCGCCGTCGCGGAGGAATTCCTCCAGACGGGCCAGGGCGGCCGCCTCGCCGGTCGGCGGCAGGGGGACGTCGCTCTCGACCCGACGGATCTCGCCCCGCGCGATCCGGCCCGGGACGGGGGGTAGCCCCACCGGCGTCGGGGCCAGTTCGGGGAGCGGCCGCGCCAGCCAGTTGCGGGCGTAGGGCCCGAAGACGGAGTAGCGGCCGCCCGCGCCCGTCAGGACCTCGCCGGGCGGGTGGGTGTACTGGCCCGGGTGGCGGTGGACCTCGACCCCGGCCTCGCGGAGTGCCCGGTCGGCGGCCTCGTCGCGTTCCCCGGCGTAGGGGGTGTGGTTGCGGATGTAGTGGGCGTCCGTGACCCGGTGCTCGCGGGCCAGCCGGCCGAGGACCTCGTGCGGGACCCCCTCGCGGACGATCAGGTCGGAGCCGAGCCGCCGGTACGCCTCCCGCAACGCCCGGACATTCTCCAGGAACCACGCCTGGCGGCGCGGCGTGGTCGTGGGCCGGTCGAAGATGACCGGGTCGACGATCACCAGCGGCAAGACGGGACCTCCGGCCGCGGCGGCCGCGGCCAGGGCCGGTTGGTCGTGCGTGCGGAGCTCGGATCGGTGCCAGACAAAGTGCATGGGGTCGCCTCCGCGAGCGGGCCGGGGTCTCGGGATGAGGACGATCCCGACACACGTCGGATCCCCCGGGGGATCGCGAGGGTGCCCAATCGGGCCGATCCGGCGATCCCCACCATTGTAGACGGGCGGCGATGGCGGAACGACGGCACCTGGGGGCCGAGGGCGGCGCCCTCGACGCCGACCCGCGAGCCCGGACGCGAACCTTCCCGGACGGGAGGCGATCGCCGCGAGTCCCGGCCATCCTGGCATGACTTTGGCCGTCCGGCCGACGATCCCCGACCCTTCGACCTAGAGTCTGATCAGGGGGGCCGGGCGAGATCGGGGACGACGACGTTAAGCTAAGCTCACCGGGAATGCCTCGACCATGGACACGGCCTTGACGCTCCAGCATTTCGCCTCGGCGGTGACGGGCTCGGGGCTGCTCGGCCCCGACCAGCTCGATGCGATCCTGCGCGAGACCGACGGCGGGGACAGCCCGCCGGATCCGGAGACCCTGGCCGCGGACCTCGTCGGGCGGGGGATCCTGACCGACTGGCAGAGCGCCAAGCTGCTGTCCGGGGTCCAGAAGGGGTTCTTCCTCGGCAAGCACAAGTTGCTCCGGCTCATCGCGAGCGGGAGCATGAGCTCGGTCTACGAGGCCGAGCACCAGCTCCTGCGCCGGCGGGTGGCCCTCAAGGTCTTGCCGAGGGCCCGCGTCGGCGAGTCTAGCCACCTGGAGCGGTTCTATCGCGAGGCCCAGGCCGTCGCTCGGCTCAACCACCCCAACATCGTCCGCGGCTTCGACGTGGGCCAGGAGGGAGATCACCACTACTTCGCGATGGAGTACGTCGAGGGCCAGAGCCTGCAGGAGCTGGTCGAGGCCTGCGGCCCCCTCCCGGCGGATGAGGCGGCCGAGATGATCCGCCAGGCCGCCCTCGGGCTGGAACATGCCCATCAGGCGGGGCTGATCCATCGCGACATCAAGCCGGCCAACCTCCTGCGGGACGCCGGGGGGACCGTCAAGCTCCTCGACCTCGGGCTGGTGCGATCCCTCCACCACGAGAATGATCGCCAGGCGGCGTTGACCCGCCTCCACGACGAGAACGTGATGGGCACGGTCGACTACCTCTCCCCGGAACAGGCGATCGACAGCCACAACGTCGACATCCGGGCCGACATCTACAGCCTGGGCTGTACCCTGTTCTTCCTGCTCATCGGCGCCCCCCCCTTTCCCGATGGGACGATGGCCGAAAGGTTGATCGCCCACCAGTTGCGGCCCCCGCCCCGGGTCTCCGACCTCCGGCCGAAGATCCCGGAGGGCCTCTGCCGGATCGTCGCCACGATGACGGCCAAGCGGCCCGAGGCCCGCTACCCGACCCCCGCCGCGGTGTCGGAGGTCCTGGCCGACTGGCTCGGCAGCCGTCGCGTCCCCCTCCCGGGCGATCCGACCGAGGCCGATCCGTCCCGCCCGACCTCGGGCCCATCGGCCCGCGAGACGATGTTGCCGACGCCCACGCTCCGCCGGGCCGGCACGGGGGGAGGGACGGCGACGGCACTCGCGGAGGACGTCGAGGAGGACGCCCCCACGTCGACCGGGCCCGTCTCGCCGGGCTCCCCCCCGCCGGCTGTCCCCTTCGACCGTCCCGATTCGGACAACGGGACGGGGACGCCCCCCCTGGCGGTCTGCTGGCGGAGGTGGGCCGGGATCGTCGAGACGATCGCGTCGAGGAGGCGGCTCCGGCCCCAGTTCGGCGAAGGCCCCTACCGGCTGATCTTCGAAGACCTGCTCTGCGCCTGCCGCGACTCGCCCGCGTCCGGGGCCGGGCCGACGCCGGAGGTCCGGAGGCGAATGGAAGCGATCGTCGCACCCTGGGTCTCGCTCAAAGCTTTGAAGACCATCATCCTCGGCGACATGCACGCCAACTTCCTGAAGCAATTCCGCGAGATCAATCGGGCGATGAGGACGAATTCGTTCCCGACCCCGTCTCGTCGCCTCGTCCTCCGGGCCGTCGCCACCCTCGTGGCGGCCACGCTGGTCTGGGCTGCGATCCCCCCGGTGTTCTCGGATCGGGACGGGTCGCTCGCCCTCTCGACCCGGATCCGTCAGGCCCGGCTGGAGATCGGGAGGCTCGTTGACTCATTCCGGTGATGACGTCAATCGAGGGGGGCATCGGTGAGCTAATAACCAGGTAGTTGCCCTGATGTCGACGCGGACGATCTCAAGGGGCGATACCGCGATATCGATGCAAACACGTCGAATTTCAAGATCCAGGCCCAGACCGCAAGTGATTCGCCCGGAAGCGTGCGAACGACGCCCCCTGGCCCAGGAAGCGAGCTGAATGAGCCATGCCGACCCGGATCGTCTGCCAGAATTGTCGGAAACCCCAGGTTCCTCGCGAGGTGTCCGGGCGACCGACATGCCCCGATTGCGGGGCGATCCTGACCCCGGACTTCGCGACGGCCGGTCCGGCGGCCTGGGGCGATCCGCCCGGGTCTCCGGCGTCGGCACTCGATGAGCCGGCGCCGGGGCGCCCGCGGGCGAGCGGGTCGATGACCCTGCTCCGCAATGGACTGAAGGACGAAGGGGAGAACTCGCAAGGGGGCTGGATGGAGAAGATCCTCCCCCGACGAGGGAGGACGCCCGCAGGACAGGACTTGCACGCTGAAGCCCCGATCGACCGTCACCAGTCTCAGTTCGACACCGGCCTGGAGCCGACCGGATCCGCCCGGGAGGCCCCCCAGGCCGGCGAGATCCCCCGGGGCGTGCCCACCGGCCCCGGGGGGGGATCGGACGGGTCGCCTCGTCCCCGGGGTACGTCATCGAGTGCCCACGTCGGCGGTCCCGGCGGCCGAACCTCGATCGCCTGGGTCGTGGCCACCTTGCTGTTCGGGGCCATCGCCGCCGTCGCCCTGCTTGAAGGGAGCAACGTCTGGGCGGACGTCCTCATGCTCATGACGATCACGCTGCTCGGGGTGTCGGTCCTGGGCTGTCGACTCCGTCTGGGTTCCGCGAAGGCTTCCTGGCTGGGATTTGCCGTCTTCGGCTGGGGTTATCTCGCCATGGCCTGCATCCCCTGGAGCCCTCAGCGGACGGGCCTGGAGTTGCCGACCTCCCCGCTGCTCAACATCCTCCACGGGAAGCTGGCCGGACCGGCCGAGGCGCCGCGAGCCCAGGCCCCGATCAAACCGGACGGGACGGGCGTCGTGCCGCCCGAGCCGAGCTCAACCGTCGGAAGTCCCGGCGACGGGCCCCGACAAGCGGCGTCGAGCTTCCTCCTGAGAGGGTCCCCCGCCCAGTTCCTGGGGGTCGGCCATTGTCTGATCACGCTCCTGGCCGCCCTCCTCGGTTCGGGCGTCGCCCGATGGTTCCATGCGAGCGATCTCGCCCGGGGATGAACCCGCGCCAGCCTTCGGGGTGGGCGTGTCGCCGTCCCGACACGTCATCCCGGGCCGCTCGCCGCGGGCTCGAGACCGGATGATACCCGCTATCGCCCGCCCGGCCGCGCGCCGGGCTTCAGGACGTGTTCCAGGAATCGATAAGCCTGCTCGTTCGACTCCGCGGTCGGATCGTGGCCGGGCCGGTTGGTCATCGCCACCCGGGCCTCGGCTCCCAGGAGCCTGTTGACGGCGACGGCATGATTCAGCGCCCTCCAGCGAGCCGGCGGGTCTTCCGAGCCGCCGGAGACCAGGAACGGCCGGGGGGCCATCAGGGCGTGCAGCTCTTGCAGGTCGTGGCCCGACTCGACCAGGCGTCTGTAGGCCCCGGCGCGGGGGCTTTCCGGCGTGATCACGCCCGGCTTGCGGGTGCGGCCGGGCTCCCGCCCGAGATACCAGGGCTCCCAGTAGTTCACGTTGGGGCGGGATTCGTCGAAGACGATCCCCGGGTCGGACCACACCCCGCAGGCGAACCTGTCGTCCAGGCATGCGGCGAACATCGCCCACTTGCCGCCGTAAGAGTGGCCCATCACGCCGACCCGGGCGGGGTCGACCTCGGGCCGGTGGGCCAGGGCGTTGTAGCCGTTGGCCGCGACGTAGGCGAGGTAGGACAGCGGCTGGACCTCGATCCCGCCTCCGGCCGGGTCGAGCCCGTAAGGGTCGAGGCCGATCGACAGGGCCACGAATCCCCGACGGGCCAGCTGGCGGGCGAAGTCGCGTTGCTCCTTGCCCCGCCCGATGGCCGTCTCCGGCTCGTAATAGACGACGAGCACGGCCGGGAACGGCCCCTCGCCGTCGGGCACGAGCAGGTAGCCCACGGTCGTCCGGCCGGGGGCGACCTCGACCCGGACCCGCCGCTGCTCGAAGCCCTCCCTTCGCTCGGTCCCCAGGACCTCGACCCCGGGCCGCTCGATGAGCGGTGGCCAGGCCCCCATGATCCCGTGCCAGCTCGCGAGGATCTCCCCCCGGCGTCGCCGCCAATCGGCCGGGTCGCGGACGGGCCGGCCGTCGTCGAAGACCAGCGGCGACCTGTAGGCCCCGAGGTCGCCGCGGTATTCGGGCGGAGGGCGGAATGCCGAGGTCAGCGACCCGGGCACCCCACTCGGAGCCTTCCCCTCGCCCTCGCCTTGGGCCCGGACGATCGCCCCGGGCGTCTGGGACAGGATCAGGCCCAGGACGAATGCTGATGGCAGCCGTCGCTTCATCGGTTCCCCCCTCCAGGGCCCTTTCCGGGCAGGTCGGACCCTCCGCCCTTCCCGGTAGTCAGGGTCGATCGGCCGACCTCCACCGGTCATCGGGGGCCGGTCCGACCGGGGCGGAGGGACACGGGTCGGAGTACGACAGAATCTTCAGGCGATGATATTTTTGTAATCGAAGACGTCGAGATATTGCCAGGTGGAGGAGCGGATCTCGGCCCTCTCTCCGTCCGAGAGTTCGCGGGCCGTGGCCAGATTCTGCTCCGGGGTCGCCCTCCGGATCGTCCCCCAGGGATAAACCTCCTCGAGGGGTGTCCCGTTCCAGGACGGCGTCCGGAGCGAATCGGCCGGCTCCAGGCCGAGCTTCTCGCAGAGCCCCCCGAGCGTGCCGGACGGGTCGCGCATCACGTCCTCGGCGCGGACCACATGGAGGCGGTCGGGATGACGCTCCCGGAGCATCAGGGCGTGATACTGGTTGATCGTCCAGCCGAGCATGTAGTGCCGGAGGGAGAGCGGGACGGCGCGCTTCTTGGTGTCGGCGTAGGCCGACCAGGGGTTCCGGACGACATGCAGGAAGTGGGCCCCCGGCAGCTCGGCGAGGATCTTGCCGGCATCCACCACGAGGATCGGGCTGTAGCCGACGTGGACCGACTCGCGACCGGTCCGGCGGAAGTCCTTCCAGGCATCGAAGGTGGCCCGGAAGAAGGCGGCGATATTATCGGGACGCGACCGGCCCGACCTCCCGACGTGCTCGCCGTAGATCCGACGGCGGTCGTCGTCGGAGAAGTCGAAGGGCATGTGCCGGAACTTGCTCACGTGCGGGGTCCGGGCCCGGACCTTGGCCTCCTCGTCGATGATCGCCCGGTAATCCTGGTCGGGGGAGGCGTCGAGGTCGAAGACCGGCCACCGATATTTCACCGGGAACATCGAGGACAGGTCGTCGTTCACCATCCGGGTCCCGAGCTGCGACTCGAACGGGTAGACGAACATCTCGGGGTGGCCGTCGAGGAAACGGTGGGTCATGTTGCCGCCGTTCTCGTACATCGCGCCGATCATCAGCAGTCGAAAGCCCTGGCTCATCGGTTCAACTCCGTTTCGAATGCATAGAACAGATCTCGGGTCCGCGCCGTCCGATCGCGCGAGGCCGACCAGGGGAACCCGCCCGACATCCCGACCGGGAGCCAATCGATGGCGAAGATCTGGTTGCCGGACGGCCAGGTGAGGCTGCCCAGGACCGCCCCGGTCCGGAGGTCGACCGCGTGCACGCCGCAGAGGCTCGAATCGACGTCGATCCCGGGGGCATAGGCGCGGAACCGGGGGATCACGCGCGAGGTCCCGACGAACGCGACCTGTCCGACGATGCAGAGCCCGCGGGTCCAGCCCGGGAGCTTCGCGACCGGCTCGAACCGGCCGTCGACCGCGAGGCCAAGCTGGCCGTATCCGCTATTATCGACCCAGACCTTCCCCCGATCGAGGCGGGCCGAGTGCGGCCGGGTGAGGCCGCGGGCGATCGGCTCGCGCGTCGCACCCGAGAAGATCACGCCTTGCTTGTCGACCGGATAGTTGAGGTGACCGGGCCGGCGCCGGGAGACCCGGCTCGATGAGGCCGAGTAGAACGACCGCTGGACGTCCGGCCCCGCGGCGATCGAGTTGAGCTGGATGTGATTTCGCCCGAACAGGGGGACCCCCCCGGATTCGATGCACTTCGGCCACCAGACGCGCCCGACCCGGCCGTCCTCGTGCAGCCGGACGACGGCATTCTCGCCGACCGCGTTGGCGTGGAGGCCGTCGCCGACGAGGGCGAGGTCGTGCAGGTAGAGGCATCCGGGATAGAACCGCGATCGGACCGGGACGAGATCGCGTCCGGGTTCCGGGGACGGCCGGTCGAGGCGGTCGCGCATCGCCGTCGCCGGCATCAGGTCGTAGACCTGGTTCGGGTTCCGCGTGGAGGCGACGTGCACCACGCCCCGGGCCCGGTCGACGGCCAGGCCCGAGGGGTGGGGGAGGTTCAGGTAGGAGATCCGCCCACCGCCCCGGCCGGAAGTCATGGCGACAATGAAATGCTCATACTCTCGCGTGACCAGGAGGGTCAATTCGAGATCGTCGATGGTCTCCCACCATCGGCCTCGGGCCCGGTGTTCGAGGAGGCGCGGGTCGACGGCGCCGGCGTGGGACCACTGGCTGACGACCTGGGCCGGGTCGCGCCAGGCGTCATGCTGGCGGCGATGGAGGGAGGCGAGCCGGTCGGCGGGGTCGGTGTCGGGATCTGGCCTGCTCATTCGCCCCGCTCTCTCCACATCCGGAAGGCGCCCACGTAGAGCTTCCGGGCCGAGGAGAGCCGGGTGGTCGACTCGCCGCCATGACGCCGGCCCGGGACGATGGGGATCTCCAGGACGGGATAGCCCCATCGCCGGCAGGTGGTCAGGAATTCGAGGTCGATCAGGTCATCGTCGCGCTTGAGGTCGAGCAGCCGGTCGAACGCCCTGGGGAAGAACTTGGGGGTCCCGTTGACGTCCCGGCAGGGGATCCGGTGGAGGATGCGGCACTCCCGATTGTAGACGGCCGATCCCACCTTCCGGAGCCCGGCCCGGCCGATCCGGGTCGCCTTGACGACCGCGCCCGGATGCAAGATCGCCTGGAGGACGCAGGTTGCGAGTTGTGCCGGGGTCGTCCGCGCGAAGTTGGTATATCCGACGATCGCCCCCCGGGCTTCGCGGAGGCCGAGCCGGACGCCCAAACCCCACCCGCCGGCCTCGCTCTGGGCCGTCCGGACGCGCGGGTCGCGGGCCGCGAGCCCCCGGCAGATCGCCGGGGATTCGTCGCGGGAGCCGTTGACGGCGAGGATCAGCTCGTACCCGCACGCGAGGTGGGCGAGCGCGGCCCGGTAGCCCGAGACGATGGACTCGATGTGGTCGGCCTGATTGTATACCGGGAGCACGATCGAGATGAGGTCGGCGATCCCGCCCGGTGGGGTGGCGTCGGCGTTGATCGGTCAGACCTCCTTCGCGACCAGGTGCTCGGCCGGACGGCGGATCTCGCCCTGGTTCATGAACGCCCGACGGATGAACCGGGGCCGACGCTTGACCTCCTCGAAGATCCTCCCGACGTATTCGCCGATGAGACCGACGGCGAACGCATTGAGCGCGCCGAAGAACAGGACGAAGAGGAGGACCGTGGTGATCCCCGATGCCGATCGCTCGGGGTAGAGAATCCGCACGATAACCTGCGCAATCGCCAGAAACAAACTAATTCCCAGGAGCGCCGAGCCGACCAGGCTGAGGACGGTCAGGGGGACGTTGCTGAAGGAGAGGATGCCGTGCTTGGCGCGGCGGATCCGGCCCAGGAGCTTCTCGCGGCGCCGCCCGCCCGCCCGGTCCTCGGGCCGGTAGGGCACGCCGACCTGCCTGAACCCGGCGAACGCCCGGGCCCCGCGCAGGAAGAGGTCGCGCTCCGGGAACTGCAAGAGCGACTGCGCGACCCGCCTCTCCAGGAGGCAGAAATCGCCCGCGTCGGGGGGGATGTGGATGTAGGAGAACTCGTTGAAGACCCGATAGAACGCGGCCGTGGCCAGCCGGGTGAAGGCCCCCGCCCCGGGGTCGGTCCGACGGCCGTAGACGACCTCATACCCGTCGCGCCATCGGGCCACGAACTGCTCGATGAGCTCGGGCGGGTCGTGGAGGTCGGCCGATATCAGCACGCACGCGTTCTTCGATGCGATCTCCATCCCGCTCCGGAACGACGCCTGGTGGCCGAAGTTCCGGGAGTGGCCGATCCCGACCACGCGCCGGTCGTCGCGGGAGAGCCCCCGGATGATCTCCTCCGTACCGTCGGTGCTGCCGTCGTCGACGAAGACGATCTCGTGATCGACGTTCAGCCGCGAGAACGTCGACTTGAGCCGGTCGTGGAGGATCGGGATCGACGGGCCGTCCTCGAAGCAGGAGACGATGGCGGTGACGCTGTAGACCGTGTCGAGCCCGAACTTCTTGGAGGCCTGGTGGTATCCGGCCTTGTCCGGCAGCGCCCGATACCAGTCGGCGGTCCGGCCCAGGCCCTCGGCGAAGGCGGTCCGCGGCTCCCAGCCGAGCCGGTCCCGGGCCCTGGCGATGTCGGCGTACCAATCCTCGACGTCCCAGGATCGGTCGGGCATGGTGAACCTCGGCTCGTCGACGATCCCGAAGAGGGCCCGGGCCGCGCCCGCGCACTCGCCGATCGTGGTCTTCCGGCCGGTCCCGATGTTAAACGACTCGCCGTGATCGTCCCCGGTCAGGTTCAGGGCGGCGTCGACGAACGCCTCGGCGACGTCGTCGACGTAGACGAAGTCGCGCCCCACGTCCGGATGGACGAATTCGGGATAGGTCCCCTCCAGGCCGAGGCGGATCAGGTTGGGGATGAGCCGCGCCGGGTCCTCGAGCGGCCCGTAGACCGAATAGAGGCGGAGGTTGGCGCAGGGGAACTGCTTCCGCTTGCCGTAATAGTGGATCAGGTGGGCGGCGGCGAGCTTCGAGACGGAATAGTCGCTGTTGGGCGCGGGCGGGGCGTCCTCGGGCGGCCCGGCCGCGTTGTCGCCGTATTCCGACGAGCTTCCGGCGTGGACGTAACAGGAGATCCCTCGCCTCTCCAGCCGGGGGAGCAATCGGCAGAGGAAATCGAAATTGGTCCGGTAGATGAGCGGGGCGTCGACCTCGAACGAGTACGCCCCGTAGGCGACGCAGTCGAAGACGGTCCGGGGGCGGATCTCGTCCAGGAGCCGGTCGAGGTTGGAATCGACCAGGAGGTCGGCCATCCGGACGCGGTCGTCGGGCAGGCCTTCGAGCCGCCAGGCGGGCTTGCGCGTGGTCGTGCCGTGGACGTCGGCGCGGGCCCGGGACAGGGACCGCATGAGGTTGGCGCCGACGAATCCGCTGGCGCCGAGGACCAGGATCGGCCCCGGGATCCGGACGATCTTGTCGGCGAGATCCGCCATCTTCATCTCGGGGCGTCCTCGCGGCGGAGGAATTCGACGATCGAGGCCGGGTCGAGCCCGCTCTCCCGGCGGTGGAATTTCTGAGAGCCGTATCGCCCCGAGACGTAGCCGAGCGCCGACCGCGACGCGAACCGATCGGGGGCATGGCCGCCCGCGAGCAGGTCGGCGGCGATCATCTGCGCGACCCCGCCGTGGGCCACGTGTTCCTCCACGACGAGGAGTCGCCGCGATCGGGCGAGGTCGGCCAGGAACGGGCCGGGGAATCCCGCCGGGGGGAGCGTGCCGAGCGACCATAAGGCCGGCCGACGGTCCTCGTCAAGGTCCCGGGCCGCATCCCAGATCCCGCCGACCAGCGGCCCGGTCGCCACCACCACCCACCCCCGGCCGTCGAGCAGCCGTCGCCAGGGGGCGAAGGGGGGGACCGAGGCCCCTTCGGGCTCCTCCGAGACCCCCAGCCGGACGTAGGCCGGGTGGTCGACCGTGAACAGGTGATCGAACAGCGGCGCGATGTCGCCGTCGAACGCCGGGACGTAGGCGCGGAGGCCCGGCAGGCAGAGCAGCGTTCCGTAGTCTTCCAGAGCGTGGTGGGTGGCGCCCATCACCCCATAACCATAACCGCCCCCGTTGCCGACCAGGACGACCGGCAGTCGATGCAGGCAGACGTCGTTGCGGATCTGCTCGAACGGCCGGGCATACAGGAAGGGCGCGATGCTGTAGACCCAGGGCCGGAAGCCCGAGCGGGCCAGCCCCGCGGCGACCGAGACCATGTTCTGCTCGGCCACGCCCGCGTTGAGGAACCGGTCCCCGAGCGCGTCGCGGAGCGGTTCCAGGGCCATGAAGCCCAGGTCTCCGGTCAGGAAGACGAATTCGGGACGGCGGGCGGCCTCGACTAGGGCCTCGCAGAAGATCCGTCGCATGCCCGGTCGACCTCCTCGACGGCCTGGAGATACTGGCCCTCCGACAGGGCAAGGTAGTGCCATTCCATCCGGTCTTCCATGAACGAGACGCCGGATCCCTTGTGGGTCCGGGCCACGATGGCGCGGGGACCGGGCCCCCGGTCGGGCCCGAGGGCCTGGACGATCTCCTCGCGCGCGTGCCCGTCGATCTCCCGGGTCGGGACGTGGAACGCGCGGAACTTCTCGGCGAGCGAGTCGATGTCGGCGACCTCCCGGGTCGTGCCGAACCCCTGCAGCCCGTTCAGGTCGACCAGGATCGTCAGGTTCTCCAGCCGATGATGGCGGGCGAAGATCAGGGCCTCCCAGCACGACCCCTCGTCCCATTCGCCGTCGGACATCAGGCAATAGACGTGCCCGGGCTCTCCCCGGAGCCGCCTGGCCAGGGCCAGGCCCGACGCCAGCGCGAGGCCGTGCCCGAGGCTCCCGGTGCCGAACAGGATGTCGTCGATCGCACCGGCCGCCGGATGGCCGCTCAGCCGGGTGTCGTCCCGGTGGAAGGTCGCGAGCTCCTCCTCCGACAGCCTCCCGATCGTCCAGAGCGTGACGTAATAGGCGCCCGCGGCATGGCCCTTCGAGAGCACGAATTGATCGCCCGGCCGGATGATCTCCTGGTGGAGGACCAGCATCAGGTCCAGGCACGACAGGTTCCCCCCGATGTGCCCGACCCGGCTCTCGTAGTGCATCCGGAGCAGCCGGAGCCGCGCCCGACGTCGTCGATCTTTCCATGTCTCCGCCGGTTCCCGCATCGATGGCACCCCGGTTCCTGGCACGCCCCGCCCCGCCCCGCCCCGCCCTCGACTCATCGGCCGGTCAGGGGAGACGCGCCGCCGCCTGGCCGCGCCCGAAGATCGTGAATCGCTCCAGGCCGGGCACCTCGACCGGCTTCCGATGGCGGGGGTAGTGCCCCAGCGCGGCATACTTCCCCCACCCCGCCTGATATTGGGGCGGGAAGGCGACATACTCGGGATCGCCCGGCAGGTCCGACCCGGCGGCCAGGTAGGACGGCCCGGCCCCCGGCGGGGGTACGTTGCGGATCGCATCCTCGGTCGCGAACAGCCGACCCTCCGCCATCAGGACGGCCAGGGAGTTCCAGGGGAAGTACGCCGAGCCGGGATGCTGCTTCGAATAGTCGAACGCGACCTGATTGGGGTTCTCGCGGAGGCGACGCGCCACCCTGGCCCGATCCAGCGCGATCGGGGCCGGGGCCGCGATCGCCTGGTTCATGATCCAGAGCGAGCAGGCCAGCGCCGCGATCGCCCGGACGGCCCGGCGGCCGGCCTCGGGGTAGGAACCGTCCTGCCGGGCCCCGGCCCGGGCGACGAGGAGCGTCGCGGCCGAGGCGAGGAAATAGGTCGTATAACTCATCGAATTCACGTCGCCGCCCGTCTTCACGGCCCCCATCAGCGCGAGCGGCGCGTCCCCCAGGGCGACGAGGCAGGGCAGGGCCCAGGGGTTCCGGGCCAGCCGCCTTCGGAGGGTCGCGGGAGGGTTTCCCTCCACGCCGGTTGCCGGGCCGATGGACAACGCCACGCCGATCAGGACCAGCGGCAGGATGGACTCCGCGGCGAAATGGCGCGCCATCTCGATCGTCCGGGAGTGGTCGTAGGGCATGCTCAGGCCGGCCTGGATCCGGAACAGGTAATAGGCCAGGGTCTCCCCTCCATAGATCCGGGCCAGGACCATCGAGAGGGCCAGCCCCAGGCCGACGAGCCAGGCCGCGTGGACCAACGCCCTCCGGGCGCCGAACGCGATCAGGCAGTAGAGCGACAGCGAGGGGAGGAAGGTCACGGCATTCTGCTTCGCCGAGACGGCCAGGACGGCCAGCCCCGCCGACAGGGCCAGGGGCCACCGGCCGATCTCCTCCCGGGACAGCAGCGGGAGGCAGGACAGCAGGCCGAGGCCGAGCGCGACGGCATCGTGGGCCGGGCTCATCGTGCTGTACGCCAGGGAGGGATTGCGCGCCATGATCGCGAACAGGAGGAACCCGAGGGCGACCGCCCCTCGCCGGCCGGGCCCGCGGGGCGTCGCCACGATCAGCAGGGCCAGGACCGGCCCGAAGGTGTAGGCCATCGACAGCACGCCGGCGCCCAGCAGGGCCGTCGTCGGGTCGGGCGCGACGACGACCGGCAGATAAGCCAGGACCGACAGGGGACCGTAGGTATAACCGACCGGCGGGCCCTCGCCCGCCCTCGGGTAGAGCGAATATCCGCGCGAGACCGCGAAGACCGGCGCCAGCCGCTGGCCATCCCAGTTCCAGTAGGAATGCATCCGATCGACCAGCGCCTGGGCGTACGCATCGGCCAGCCACAGCGCGACCATCCCGAAGAACACGGCGGCGACCCGGTCCCGGCGTCCCCCCGCGGCTGGTCCGCCCGCCTGTCCCGCTCCGGCCATCGTGACATCGTCCCCCGAGGACCCCAAGGCCAGACAACCGACGCCCGATCGCCCGACTTTCGATCCGCCGCGACCGCCGATGGAATGAGGTTAATCCCGCGTCGGGGTCTTGGCAACAGGCACGGCCAACACGGCCAGGGGCCCGCAACGCCGGGCGATCGCCCGCCCCGCCCGTCGCCGACGACCGCGTCCCTCGCGAAGAGATCGAAGTCCGAAAGAATTCCCTTGCACGATCGGGCCCCGGCCGACTACAACTGTGGCACCCCCCGACCGGGGCCCGTTGAAGCGGGTTGAGGGGCCGGGATGGGGCCGGCGGCGGATGGCGACGAGGGCGGAGGTCGATCGTTGTCTTCCTTTCGAAACCGTCCCATCACGCTGCGGGTCGCGATCGTGACGCTGCTGCTCCTGCCGGCCATCGCCTCGGCCCAGGCCGTCGAGGGGGAGCCAAACCCCGACAAGGTCTCGAACGACACGCCGAGCCGTCCGCTCCAGATGCCCGCGGCCTCCAGCGAGGCCAAGGAGGCGTTCGACGACTTCGAGAGGTTCGGCCGGCGCGGGGCGTGGGAACGGGCGACGAAGGCCCTCTACGCCATCCCCGAGGCCCAGGCGTCCCGGTTCGTCGACGGGCAGGACGGCTTCATCATCCCGGTCGCCCGCAAGCGGCACGCGGCGCTCGCCGGCCTGTCGCCCGAGGGCCGGGCGGCGTATCGCCTCTTCTACGACGCCGACGCGAAAAAGCTGCTCGATCGGGCCGAGGGCCCGGCCGAGCAGGCGACGCTCGAAAATCTCTATTCGGCCTACTTCCTCACCTCGATCGGCGACAACGCGGCCGATCGCCTGGGCGACCTCTATTTCGAGCAGGGGCGGTTCGACCGGGCCGCCGACTGCTGGCTGGCCGTGCTCCGGGAAAGCCCCGACTCCGACCTGTCACCGGCCCTGATGACCGTCAAGGCCGCCCTGGCCCTGGCCCGGGCCGGACGAGTCGCGGAGGTCGATGCGATCCGCGGCGACCTGTCCGACCGATTCGCCGACGAGGTCGTGACGGTCGGCGGCAAGAAGGCGAAAGCGGTCGAACATCTCCGGGGCATCGTGGGCGATCCCGGGACCGCCCGTGTCCCGGCCCGCTCCGAGGCGGCGGCTGAGGGCCCACCGCCCGCCCTCGCCGACACGGTCGCGGCCGCCTGGCAGCTCCGATTCGGCGCCTCGGTGACGGCCGGGATGACCCCCCCCGAGGCGGCCCAGTGGGAGGCGAACTCGCTGAGCGGGGCCGTCCCCCCCGTGGTGATCGAGGGGTCGACGCTGTACGCAAACTACCTGGGCCACGTCTTCGCCCTGGACCTCGCCACCGGCAAGATGCTCTGGCGCTCCGCCCCGTTCCACAACCTGGAAGTGGCCGCGATGCAGGACCAGGCCCGGATGATCGACCCGGGCCGGTTCGCCATCCTGGCGGCGCCCGGCCTCGTGTGCAGCCTGGGCCGCGACCTGAAAGCCCTGAACAATCAGGTGACGTCACCGCTCATCTGCCGACGCGCCGAGACCGGCGAGGTTGTCTGGCAGACGCCCGACCTGCCCGACTTCGCCGGGCTGGACCTGGTGGGCCTGCCGATCCTGGCCCGGGGGACCCTGTTCCTCGCGGGCAAGACGCCGATGAATCAGGGGCAGAATAACCCGTCCCGGCAACTCGTCCTGGCGATCCGGCCCCACGACGGCAAGCTCCTCTGGAAGACCGAGGTGGGCACGTTCCGCGAGACCCAGCGCTATTTCTATTACGGGATGAGGGACACGACGCCCCAGCCGCGGTTGGCCTACCGGGCGGGCTCGGTCTACCTGGACACGCACGTCGGGGTCCTGGCCCGGCTCGACGCCGAGTCGGGATCGCTGGACTGGGGCTATGGCTATCCGACCGAGCCGATCCAGGGCCAGAGCCGATTCTTCTTCTTCGGGTCGTCGCAGGAACAGTCCCCGTCCCCGTCGGGCTCCGCCCCGATGCCGGCCGGCGACGTCCTCCTGGTCAAGGGGGCCCGGGCGGATCGGATCTGCGCGGTCGACCCCGACCGGCTGAAGGTCACCTGGGACCGCCCGATCGGCAAGACGGCCCGCCTGATCGGATTCGACGACGGGGCCTTGTACCTCGGCGGCCCCGAGCTCGGCGCCCTCGACCGCAAGACCCGGTCCCTCCGGTGGTCGACCCCCATGCCGGGCGGGAGCGACGACGGCCGCCTGCTCGTCCGGCCCGACGGCCTCTGGCAGCTCACGCCCCGGGGCATCTTCGAGGTCGACCCGGGATCGGGCCGGGTCCGGCGGATCTTCCGGGGCGAGGACGTCGGCGCGTCGGGCGGGGACCTGGTCCTCACCGACCGCTGGCTCCTGGCGATCAGCAACCGGTCCATCTCGGCCTACCCGCGTGGGCCGGCCGGTGCCGAGAAGGCCGCCGTCGGGGACGCGGCGGGATCCAGGACGAGGGGGCCGGAATGATCAGGTCGAAGCTCGCGGTGATCGTCGTCGCGGCGTCGGCCCTGGCCGGCCCCGCCCATGCCCAGCTCCCGGGGCCCGGCGGCGCGGCGTCCCCGAATCTCGAAGGATTCACGGTCACGGGCAAGGGGACGGCGGGCGCCCGGCCGGACCGGCTGGAGATCGACCTGGAGGTCTCGGCCGCCTCGGAGATGACCTCCGACGTGATCGTCAAGTATCGCGACGCTAAGAAGCGCCTCCAGGAGGCGTTCGCCGCGCTCAAGCTCGGCAACGTCACCGTCGAGGAGCGGGCGCTGGCCGTCGCCCAGAAGGGGCAGGCATTCAACCCGTATATGATGGACACCCCGCCCGCCCGCCGCGGCAAGGTCGAGGTCCAGCTCACCCGGAAGCTCGTCGTGTCGTGCACCAAGATCCGCGATATGGACGAGGAGGCCCTGCTTCAGCTCGTCGCCCGGCTCCTGGACGTCGCCCAGGACGCGGGCGGGAAGGTCGGCGGCCAGTCCGACTTCAACCCCTATTCTTATCGGTACAACAACTCGGGCGGCGGCCTCGTCCGCTTCATCCTCGACGACTTCGACGCGCTCCAGGAGAAGGCGTACCAGGACGCGATCGCCGACGCCCGGGCGCGGGCCGGGCGGCTCGCCCGGCTGAGCGGGGTCGAGCTGGGGCCGGTCGCCGGGGTTCGCGAGGTCCGGGTGCCGGGCGAGAAGGCCCAGAACTCGGGGATGACCATCTACGAGATGCCCGCCGCAGAGAACGACGAGATGCCCCGCAAGCGGCTCGAATCGGCGAAATTCCAGGAGATCCCGGTCCGGGTCGAACTCCAGGTCCGGTTCACCGCCGCGCCCCCCAGGGCCCCGGGCCGGGAGGGGGGACGATGAGGGCCCCCGGGATGCCGGGATCGGGCGGCGCCGGTCCGGGCCGGCGCGCGTTCCTGCGGCGATGCGGCCTGGGCCTGGCCGGCGCGGTCTGGATCGGGTCCGGGCCCGGCCGCCGGGCGGCGGGCCAGGAGAAGGAAGTCCTGCCCAAGCACGTGACGCCCGAGGCGCTCCGGTCCGTCATCAAGGGGCTGGACCACCTGGCCGGCTCGCAGGCCGACGACGGGTCGTGGATCACCGGCGGCGGCCAGGCGTACCCGGTCGCCATGACCGGCCTGGCCGGGACGGCGTTCCTGGCCCACGGCAACTCGCCCACGCGGGGCAAATATGCCCGGAACGTCCAGGGGACCGTCGAATACCTGGTCCGCTGCTCCTCGTCGTCGGGCCTGATCACGGGCCCGGGCCAGGACAGCGGGATGCCGATGCACGGCCACGGCTTCGCGCTCCTGTTCCTGGCGTCGGTCTACGGGATGATCACCAAGGAATCGCTCCGCCGCCAGGTCGGCGACGTGGTCCGCAAGGCGGTGACCCTGACCAGCCAGGGCCAGAGCGGCGCCGGGGGGTGGACGTATACCCCGGGGACCGGCGACGAGGGATCGGTCACCGTCACCCAGGTCCAGGCGCTCCGGGCGGCGCAGAACGCGGGGTTCCTGGTCCCCAGGGCGGTGATCGACGAGGCCGCCGGCTACCTGGAGAAGTGCCGGACCCGCGAGGGCGGGATCCAGTATTCCCTGTCGTCCGGCGGCGGGGCCCGGCTGCCGATCTCGGCCGCGGCCGTGGCCACGCTCTACAACGCCGGCCAGTTCGACAGCCCGATCGCCACCGACTGCCTGAAATACGTCTGGGACCAGTTCCGCGCCAGCGACGACTGGAACAAGGGGGGCGGACACGCCTTCTATACGCACCTGTACGCGTCGCAGGGCTTCTACATGGCGGGCGATGCGTACTGGGACGTCTACTTCCCCAAGGCCCGCGACCAGCTCATCGCCATGCAGGGCGGCGACGGGTCGTGGAACGGCGACGGGATCGGCCCGGTGTTCGGCACCTCGATCGCCGTCATCATCCTCCAGCTCCCTTACAAATACCTCCCCGTCTTCCAGCGCTAAACCAGGGGACCCGCCGTTGAGCACCACGACCATCGAACCCGACCTGGCCGAGCTGGACGAGCTGCGCGCCGCCCACCAGCAGATCCGCGACCAGATCGCCCGGCAGATCATCGGCCAGGACGAGGTCGTCGACCAGCTCCTGATCGCCGTCTTCGCGCGGGGGCATTGCATCCTGGAAGGGGTCCCCGGCCTGGCCAAGACGCTGATGGTCCATTCGCTGGCCCAGTCGCTCTCGCTGGAATTCAACCGGATCCAGTTCACGCCCGACCTGATGCCCTCGGACATCACGGGGACGGAGGTCCTGTATGAGGACCGGACCACCGGCGCCCGCGAGTTGCGGTTCGTCCCCGGGCCGCTGTTCGCCAACCTGGTCCTGGCCGACGAGATCAACCGGACCCCGCCCAAGACCCAGGCCGCGCTCCTGGAGGCGATGCAGGAGCGGCAGGTGACCGCCGGCGGCCATCGCCACCGGCTCCCCGACCCGTTCTTCGTCCTGGCCACCCAGAACCCGATCGAGCAGGAGGGGACCTACCCGCTCCCCGAGGCCCAGCTCGACCGGTTCCTGTTCAAGATCTTCATCAGCTACCCGACCCCGGACGAGGAGCGGAAGATCTACCGGCTGACCACGGGCGCCGACCCGCAGGAGATCACCCCGCTGATCACGGGCGAGCGGATCGCCGCCCTGCAGAAGATGATCCGGCGGGTCCCGGTCTCGGACTACTGCATCGACTACGCGATGGACCTGGTCCGGGCGACCCGGGGGACGGACGAGGGCGGGCCGAAGTACATCGGCGAATGGGTCTCCTGGGGCGCCGGGCCCCGCGCCGGGCAGGCCCTGATCCTCGCGTCCAAGGCCCGGGCCGCCCTGGCGGGCCGGCCCAGCGTGGGGATCGAGGACATCCGGGCGATGGCCCGGCCGGTCCTCCGGCACCGGATCGTGCTCAACTACAACGCGCAGGCCGCGGGCGAGTCGAGCGACTCGATCATCACCCGGCTGATGGACGACATCCCGGTCCGGAAGGGAGCCGCCGATGCCGCCGTCGCGGGCGTATTCCGATCCTGACGCGATCGCCCGGATCGCCGAACTGACGCTCCGGTCCCGCCGGCTCGCCGAGGGCGGGATCAGCGGGCAGCATCGGAGCCCGTTCCACGGGTTCAACATCGAGTTCGCCGCCTACCGCGATTACACCCCGGGCGACGACCTCCGCCGGCTCGACTGGCGCGTCTTCGCCCGGTCCGATCGCCACTACATCAAGCAGTACGAGGAAGAGAGCAACGTCCGGGTCACCTTCGTCGTCGACGCCAGCGCCTCGATGAATTATCGGGGCTCGCGCGCCGCCCTGAGCAAGTTCGACTACGGCGCCACCCTGGTCGTGTCGCTGGCGATCCTCCTGGCCCGCCAGCAGGACCCGGTGGGACTGGTCCTGTTCGACGAGGAGGCGGGCACGATCCTGCCGCCCAACGCCACCCAGTCGCAGGTCACGGTGATCTCGAACCTGCTCGGGGCCTGCACGCCGGCCCGGAAGACCGAGCTGGGCGGCCTGCTCCGGACGCTCACCGACCGGATCCGCCGCCGGGGGCTCCTGGTGATCGTGTCCGACCTGTTCACCGACCTCGACGCCGTCTACGACGGCCTGAACCGGCTCCGATTCCTCGGCCACGAGGTCCTCATGCTCCAGGTCCTCGACCGCGACGAGCTGGACCTCCCCTTCGAGGGCCCGACCGTCTTCCGGGACATCGAGGGGGATGAAGAGCTGTTCGCCGAGCCCGGCGCCTTCCGGAAGGCGTATCAGGGGGCGATGCGCGACTTCCTCGACGGCATCCGCCGCGAATGCGGCGGTCGGGGCTACGACCACGTCCGGTTCTGCACCGACGACCCCCTGGGCGCGTCGCTCGGCCTGTTCCTCCGGTCCCGCGAGGAATCGGCCCGATCGGGCGGGCGGACCTGAACCATGGTCAACCTCCTGAGCCCACTCCTGATCTGGGGGATGCTCCTGGGGATCATCCCCATCATCATCCACCTGCTGAACCGCCGGAGGTTCCGCCGGGTGGAGTGGGCCCCGATGCGCCACCTCAAGATGACGATCCGCCGCAACCGGAGGCGGATCCAGATCGAGCAACTCCTGCTCTTGCTGCTCCGGATTGCGTTGCCCGTGCTCCTGTTCCTGTTCCTGGCCCGGCCGATCCTCAACCCCACGGGCCTGGAAAGCTGGATCGTCGGCGGCGGCCGGTCGAGCCAGATCGTCCTGATCGACGACTCGTTGAGCATGGGATACGCCCCGGCCGGGCCCCCGGCGTTCCACCGGGCCCGCGAGGTCGCCGGGTCCGTCCTGGGCTCCGCCCGGCCGCAGGACCGATGTACCCTGGTGGCCGCCTCGGCGCCCCGGACGCCGGTCTTCCGCGAGGTCGAGGGGGGGCGCCGCGAGCAACTGGCGAGCGACGCCCTGGCGCTGCCCATCTCCGAGACCCATGCCGCCTGGCCGACCGTCCTCGCGGGGGTCGACGAGGTGGTGCAGTCCTGCACCTATCCCACGAGGAGCCTGACGATCGTCACCGACCTCCGGAAGTCCGGCTGGGATGCCGGGGTCGGGCCCGTCGCCCGCCGGTGGGCCGAGCAGGGCGTCCGGGTCCGGGTGGTCGACGTCGGCGCGGACGAGGTCGCCAACGTGGCGCTGGAGGCCCTGGTGCCGCTCGACCGGACGATCCTGGCCGCGGCCGAGACCCACTGGGAGGCGGTGGTCCGCAACGACTCGCCGAGGGCGCTCGTCCGGGCCAAGGCAATCCTCCGGGTGGATGACCGGCCGACCGAAGTGCTCTTGCCCGAGATCCCCCCGCGCCGGTCGGCCCGGGTCCCCCTGACCGTCCGGTTCCCGTCGCCGGGGATGCACGACCTGTCCCTCCAATTGCCCGACGACGAGCTCCCGGGCGACAACCGGAGATGGGCAGCGGTCCCGGTCAAGGACACGCTCCTGATCCGCCTGGTCGACGGCGAGCCGTCGTCGGAGCCGTTCGGATCGGAGGTGGACTACCTGGCCGCGCCCCTGTCGATCGGCGTCGGCGACGCGGAGGCGTGGCGGGTCGAGGTCGTCCAGGAGGAGAACTTCCTCGCCCCCCGCCTCGAACCGGCCGACGTCCTCGTCCTGGCCAACGTCGCGGCCCCGACCGACGAGCAGGCCCGGAAGCTGGCCCCGATCGTCCGGGGCGGGACGGGCCTCCTGATCTTCACCGGGGGGAAGCTCGACACCGGCCTGTACAACGATAGGTTGTTCCGATCGGGCGAGCCGCTCCTGCCGGTCGCGCTCAAGGCCCAGGTGGATGAGACGATCCGCGGCCTGGTGGTCGACCCGGTCCGGCCGTCGCCGATCGAGAGGCTGATGGAGCTGAAGCCGTCGGCGCTGGAGCGGGTGTCGATCCGCCAGTTCATGGCGGTGGACGAGCCGGCCGGCGACAAGGGGGCGGTCCGGGTCCTCGCCCGCTGGAACGACCCGGCGCGGTCCCCGGCGATCGTGGAGCGGGTCGTCGGCGAGGGCCGGGTCCTGCTCTGGACCACCACCGCCGACCGCGCGGGCAACGACTGGCCGGTCGAGCCGAGCTTCGTCCTGGCGGTCCGCGAGGCGGTCCGGGGGACGTCGAGGCCGACCTCCTGGGATCACACCGTCACGGCCAACGACCGGCCGAGGCGCGTGGTCCATTCCAGCCACCAGCTCGCCAACGTCCGGCTCACCCCCCCGGGCGGCGGCGAGCCCCGGGCCCTGGCGGCCGTCGCGCTCGACGACCGGCGTTCGGGCGACCCGACCCCCGCCTCGGCGATCGACCTGCCCGACACACGGCGGGCGGGCCTGTACCGGATCGCCTGGGACGAGGGACCGCTGGGGACCCAGCAGGACCTGTTCGCCAGCAACCCCGACCCCCGCGAGAGCGGCCTCGACCGGATCGCGGCGGCCGACCTCAAGGGGATGCTCGCCCCCCTGGCCGTCGAGGTCGCCGTGGCGCGGGGCGACGGCACCGACGCCCCCTCGGCGACCGGCCGGGAAGTCTGGCATGAGCTGGCGTGGGGGCTCCTGGGCCTCCTGATCCTCGAACCGATCCTGGCGTCCTGGGTGGGCCGCTCGCGATGAGCCCCACGACGCCCCGTCCCCCTGGCGGAAGGTCATGAGCCGGATCTGGCAAATACTCCTGGGGATCGACCGCCGGTCGCCGGGGACCGTCCCGACGGGCGAGAGCACCCGCCTGGAGCTGACGGCGGTCCCGGGCGCGGGCCCGGCCCTCGCCCTGGCGGCGCTGGCGGTCGCGGCCCTGGTCCTGCTCTGGTGGCTCCCCCGCCGCGAGAAGCGCGAGCTGTCGAGGCCCAGGCGGGCGCTGCTCGTCTCGCTCCGGGCGACGGTGCTGGTGGCGGTCGCCGTCATGCTGATCGAGCCGGTCCTGGTGTCGTCCCACCGCGAGACGATCCGGTCGCACCTGGCGGTCATCGTCGACGACTCCGAGAGCATGAGGTTCGCCGACCCGTACACCGACGAAACCCGGGCGGCCGAGTTCGCCGCCGCCCTGCAACTCAAGTCGGAGGCCGGCCGATCGCCCGTGGATCGGCTCCGGGGCTCGCCCCGGATCGACCTGGTCAAGGCGGCGCTCGCCCCGCACCTGGAAGCCCTGGGGACCGGTCGGGAGGTGTTCCTGTACGACCTGGAGTCGGCCGCCAGGACCGGCACGGCCGGGCCGGCCCGGACCCGCCCGCTCGGACAGATCGAACCCAGACGGTCGGTGTCCCCGCTGGGCGACGCCCTCCGGGGCGCCCTGGCGGCCCACCGGGGCCGGCCGGTCGCCGGGATCGTCCTGGTGACCGACGGCCGATCCAACGCCGGCGAAGACCCGATCCGGGTCGCGGAGACGGCCGTCCGGCTCGGGATCCCCATCTACGCCGTCGCCGCCGGGGCCGAGGAGGGCCCGCGCAACGTCCGGCTCGCCGAGATCGAGGCCAGCCCGGTCGTCTTCGCCCGCGACCCGATGACCCTGGCCGTCGTCGTCGAGGCCCGGGGCCTCCGCGACGCCGAGGCGACCCTGGTCCTGGAGCAGCGCGTCAACTCCGGCGAGTGGGAGCCGATCGCCAACCAGCGGCTCGCGCTCGGCGAGGACGGGATCCTCAAGCGGACCACGTTCCGGATCGTCCCCAAGGTGGTGGGCAATTACGAGTATCGCGCCCGGATCGAGGACGCCGGGCCGGAGCTGACCCGCGACGACAACACGGCCACCGCCGCCGTCCGGGTCGTCCGCCAGCAGATCCGGGTCCTGATGATCGCCGGGGCCCCGTCGCCCGAGGTGCAGTTCCTCCGGAACGCCCTCCAGCGCGACCAGCACGTCGAGTTCGCCGCCTGGCTCCAGCACGCCGACCCCGGCTATCGCCAGGCCGGAGACCGCCCGATCGCGCGGCTCCCCCACGACGCCGAGGAACTGGGCCGGTACGACGCCCTGGTCCTGATCGACCCCGACATGCGGACGCTCGGCCCGGAGTGGCCCGACCTGATCGCCAACTTCGTGGGCAAGGACGGCGGCGGCCTGATCTTCATCCCCGGCGAGCTCTATTCGCAACAACTCTTCGAGGCCGACGCCGACGCCGAGTCGACCGGGGGCAAGTGGACCCGGATCCTCCCCGTGGTCCGCGAGCCCGGCCTGTTCCGGACCGAGGCCGAGGTCCGCCTGACCACCCAGTCGACCTACGTCCTCGACCTCACCCCCGAGGGGTGCGGCGACCCGATCTTCGAGTTCAACCCCGACCCGATCCGGAACCGGGCGACCCTGGCCAGCCTCCCCGGGATGTACTGGAGCTTTCCCGTGACCCGGGCCCGGCCGGGCGCGACGGTCCTCGCCCGCCACGGCGACCCCCGGATGCAGAACCAGTACGGCCGGCACGTCCTGCTCGCATCGCAGCTCTACGGGCCGGGCCGGACCGTCTTCATCGGGTTCGACAGCACCTATCGCTGGCGCTACCTGGCCGAGGATTATTTCGACGGCTTTTGGGCCCGGCTGATCGACCGGGTGGGGCGGAACAAGGCCCTGGGCGGCCGGTTCCCGTTCCAGGTCCACCTGGGAAAGTCGGCCTACCGGGTGGGCGACCAGGTCTCGGTCGGGGTCCGATTCACCGAGGCCGCCGCGGTGGCCGAGGCGTCGGGGCTGGCGGCCGAGCTGGAGGTCGAGGGCCAGCCTCCCGACCCCCTCGCCTTCGAGAGGGCGGCCGACGACCCCGCCCTGCTCACGGCGACCTTCCCGGCCGAACGGGCCGGCGGCTACACCCTCCGGATCACCCCGGCGACCGGGGTCGACGCCGGCGCCACCACCCGGGTCTCGTCCACCACGTTCCGCGTCGAGCCGCCCCGGCGCGAGGTCGACGAGCCGTCGTTGAACCGCCCCCTGCTGGCCGACCTCGCCCGGATGACCGACGGCCGGGTCTTCGACGTCCCCGACGTCGGCCGGCTCGACGCGGCGATCCCGATGCGCGAGGTGACCCGGACCCTGGAGAACCGCGACGAGCTCTGGGACGCCCCCTTGCTCTTCGCGATCATCATCCTGGGCCTGACCGCCGAATGGATCGCGCGCAAGATCTTCCGGATGGTCTGAGCCCGAACGCCCGACCCGGCCCCGAGAGACCGACCGTGACCCCAGCGACCGCGACCGACAGCCCCGAACCCGGATCGCTCCTCCAGGAGCAGGCCCTCCTGCGGGCCCGGCTCGCGCGGTCGCGCCGCTCGCTCCGGCTCCAGATGGCCCTGGAGGCGGCGCTCGACGCCGTGGCCGGCGCGGTGGTGGCGGGGGCGGTCCTGGTCGCCCTGGATGCGTGGCTCCGCCTGGGCCTGTCCACCCGCCAGATCCTCCTGGCCGTGAGCCTGATCGGGCTCGTCACGGCCCTGGCGATCCGGACCGTGCCCCGGCTCCGGGCCGCGAGGCTCGACGACCTGGCCCTGGCGATGACGCTGGACCGGTTCCGGCCCGGGACGGGCCAGGAGGTCGCCGACGTCCTCCAGCTCCCCGGGCAGCTCGACGAGCCCCGGTCGACGGCCTCGCCGGCCCTGGTCCGCCTGGCCGTCCGCCGCGCGAGCGAGTCGCTGGCCGAGGCCGACTGGCGGGCCCACTGGAACCGGGGGAGGACGGCGACCCGGGCCCTGGCGCTGCTCGCCTCGGTCCTCGTCCCGGTCGCGTTCGCCGCGATCGCGCCGGCCTCGGCCCGGCTCAGCCTGGCCCGATGGCTCCTGGGCTCGTCGGAACGATGGCCGCAGAAGACGTACCTCTCCGTGACCGGCCTGGGCGACCGCGACCGCTTGCTGGCCCCCCGCGACGAGCCGTTCGCGGTGGAGGTCCGGGCCGACCTGCCGACCGTCGAGCCTCGGGGCCCGGGCTGGGTCGTCCCCGGCCGGGGCGAGCGGCTGGCGATCCGGGATCGGCCCGATCCGCCCACGCTCCCCGGATCGGTCCGGCTCCGCGAGCGGACCGCCGAGGGGGCCGTCCGCGACGCCGTGATGACGGCCGTCGGCCCGGGGCGGTTCCGCCACGAGTTGCCCCCGTCGTCCGCCTCGTCGACGTTCGAGCTGGTCGGCGGCGACGACTGGCTGGGGCCGATCCGGGTCGATCGGGTCGACCGGCCGTCGCTGGAGGCGATCAAGCTCCGGGTCCGCGACCCGGGCGCCGCCGATGGCGGGTTCCGGGCGGTCGAGGATGCCGGCCGGCACCTGATCTTCCTGCCCGACACCGAGGTGGAGCTGACGCTCGTCGGGACCGAGCCGATCGCCCGGACCCGGGTCGACGTCCATCCCGGGGCGCCCCCCGGGCTGGCCCGGGTCGACCCGAGGACGTTCTCGGGCCGGTGGACGCTCCGCGAGGCCACGACCCTGGAGATCCAGCTCACCTCGGACGGGACCGGCCTGGCCTCCCGGCCCGCGTTCCTGTCGCTCGGCCTGCTCAAGGACCGCGAGCCGCGCGTCACCCTCCGGGCCCAGGGGGTGGGGGCCCATGTCACGCCGGTCGCCACGATCCCGCTCACCCTGGCCGCGACCGACGACCTGGGGCTGGCGGCCCTCCGGCTCCAGGTCGAGCGGACGGCCCGGGTCGGCGACAAGGTCGAGCCCGTCACGACCAAGCAGGCGGTCCCGATCCCCCTGGCGGCCGACGGCGGCCGGGCGGTCCTCGACCACCAGGCCCGACACGACGTCGACCTCCAGGCCGCCCCCCCGCCGATCGGCGCCGTGCTCCGGTTCCAGGCCGAGGCCGACGACCGATGCGCCCGGGGGGCCCAGGTCGGGCGGTCGGGGGTCCTCCACATGCAGGTGGTCTCTCCCGATGAATTATTCTATGAGATCCTGATCCGCCAGCGCGCCGAGCGGGCCAAGTTCGTCGCGGCCCTGGACGCCGCCGAGAAGCAGGCGCCGGCCCTGGCCGGCACGCCCTCGGCCGACGCTTACACGGTCGTCTCCCGGTCGCTCCACACGGGGACCCGGCAGCTCGACCAGATCGCCGCCCGGATCGCCGACTCGCTCCAGGAGATGAAGCTGAACCAGGTCGGCTCGCCCAAGTCGCATCGGCTGTTGCAGGACGGGGTGGTCGACCCCATCCGGGCCCTCAACGCCGGCCCCGCCGGCGAGTTCCGGACCTTCCTCCAGTCGATGTCCAACGGCGGGCCCCGGTCCCCGGCCGACGCGGAGAAGGCCCGCCGGCTGCACGGCGCGGTCGTGGCCCGGATGCGGACGATCCTGGATCAGATGTCGCAGTGGGAAAGCTTCGTCGACGTCGTGAATCAGGTCGCGGAAGTCATCAAGATGCAGCAGAATGTCCTGAAGGCCACCGAGAAGGCCCGGGAATCGCGCACGCAGGAGGTTTTCGATGAGAAGCCCTGACCCGGATCCCCGACCGCTCGCGGTCGGCCTCGTCGCTCTGGTCGTAGCGCTCGCCGTCGCCCCTCCTCCCCGGGCGGCCCGCGCCCAGGCGCCCGGGGCCGACAAGGCGGCGGGCCTGTTCGACGACGCCAAGCCGGCCGACAAGGACGACAAGGCGAAGGACAAGGGCCCGGCCAAACCCCCGGCGGGAGGGGCCGCCGACCGCGACGCCATCGGCTTCACCCAGGATAACGCCGCCAGCCAGATGACCGAGCTGGAAGAGCGGATGTTCCGGCTCTCCGAGGCCCTCCGCGGCCTGGAGCCGGAGAACGCGTCGCGGCTCCGCCTCGCGCTCAAATTCTCCCGCGAGGAGCTGATCCTGGAGCAGATGCGCGAGACGCACAAGATGCTCAAGGATGCCCAGCTCTCCCGGGCCGAGACCGAGGTCCGAGAACTGCTGGCGAAGCTCGAACACCTCCGGAACGTCCTCCTGGCCGAAGACCTCGACTTCCAGCTCAAGATCGCCCGGCTCCGCCAGATGCGGGAGACGATCGCCCAGCTCGATCGGATCGTCAAGGAAGAGCGGCGCGAGCTGGGCTGGTCGCGGTTCGCCATCGATCAGCGCAAGGCGAGGGAAAAACTCGCCGCCCGGAAGCCCGACCTGGAGGCCATCGCCCGCGACCAGAAGGCCGTCCTCGCCGACACCCGGGCCATCCCGCCCGATCGCGACGCCCCCGACCGGAAGGCCGCGCGATCGGCCATCCGCGAGCGGGAGGTCGCCGTCGGCAAGGCGACCTCGGCCCTCGCCGCCAATCCCCTGTTCGCCGACTTCCGGCCCTCGGAACTCCGCAAGGCCGACGCCCACATGGTCGACGCCGCGGCCCGGCTCGACGGCGACGACCTCGCCGCGGCCGTCGCCGCCGAGGAGAAGGCCGACGCCGTGCTCCAGGAGGAGCTGCGCGGGCTCGACGCCCGGATCGCCGAGGCCGACCGCGACGTCGCCGGGGCCGAGTTCCGCCGCCACGAGGCCGACCAGCTCAAGAACCGTCGCGCCACCGAGGCCCTGCAAGCCAGCTCGGCCCGACTGGGCGATTCCGGGGTGGCCCTCCAGAAGGACCTGATCCGGGCCGGCGGCTCGATGCAGGCCGCCGAGACGGACCTGGCCCGGACCGCCGCCGACCCCGCCGCCGCCGACCAGACGGCGGCCCTGGACATCCTCACGAAGTCGTCCGAGGACCTGGCCCGGGCCGCCGAGAAACTCCTCGTCGAATTGCGGACCGAACTCCAGGCCCGACTCGTCGCCGAGCTGACCGAGATGCACGAACTCCAGGCCTCGATCCGCGAGACGACCGAGGCCCAGGCCCCTCGACTCGCCCAGAAGTCACGATCGGCGGCGATCGCGGTGGCGGGCCTGTCGCAGAAGGAGGCCGAGCTGGCCGTCCGGACCGAGCACCTCCTGGCCCTGGTCGAGGAGACCGAGTTCGGCATCGCCCTGCCGACCACGCTCCGCGTCCTGTCCCGCGAGATGCGCGTGATCGAGGGATGGCTCAAGGACGGCGACGCATCGGCCCGGACCGTCGCGATGGAGAAGCGCGTCGAGGACGACCTGCTCGGCCTCCTCCAGGCGATCCGCCGGCTCCCGCCCGGGACCCCGCCGGCACCCGGCTCGCCGCTCCCCTCCGACCTCCGGGAACGCGAGCGCGAGCTGAACCGGCTGGTCGCCGAGCTGAAGATGATCCGGCTCCTCCAGTCCCGGCTCAACGACGACACCGTCGGGGTCGACAAGACCCGGCCCGGGCCCTCCGACCTCCCGCCCGCCCTCCGCCGCGAGGTCGAGCTCCTGGAATCCAGCCAGGACGAGATCCGCGACTCCCTGTCCCGGATCGCCGAGCGGATCGAACAACCCTGAATCCCCGACCGATGACACCAAATCCCGACCCTGTCCCGCGAACCGACGAGGGAATTATGAGACGAGACCGACGGACTTTCGGCGTTGCGGCCCTGATGGCGGGCCTGCTCTCCGCACCCCCGGCGATGGCGGCCGAGATCCAGGCCGTCGACATCGCCACCAAGATGGGCGGCGTCGTCGACAACCTGGGCCGCAAGCAGACCGGCGAGCCGGTCCAGGGCGAGCAGAAGGCGATCGTCCGCGACCTGGACGAGCTGATCGCGTCGCTGGAGAAGCAGTGCCAGGCCTGCCGCAATGGCATCAAGCGGAACAACCCCAACCGAGGGATGGCCGACTCGATGATCAGCTCCGGCACGGGGGGGATCGGCCCGCTCACCAACCCGGGCGACGGCGGCAAGGACTGGGGCAAGCTCTCGGATCGCGAACGCGACCGGATCCTCCAGTCGATGACCGAGGGCTTCCCGCCCGAATACCGCACGGTCCTCGAACGCTACTATCGCCGACTTGCCGAGGAGAAGTCGGCCAAGGTCCCCGGCGACCCGGCCCGGGCCAGGGAACCGGCCGCCCCGACGGGCCCCGCCAGGCCCTGAACCGACCCGGATTCCGGAAAAAGGCCGCCCGGATCGAGGCGACTTCCCTCCCGTATCTGCGGTGGCACCCCCCGAGGAGATCCGATGATCGGTGCAGCGATCCTGTGGATCGGCCTGGGGACGGCCGGCGCGGGCGATTACCTCCGCCCTTTCGCCGCCGGCTCGTTCGACCAGGCCACGCTCGACGCCGAAGGGTTCGGCGACAAGAAGGGGCTGGCCCGCGAGGGCGACGGCCTCCGGGTGACGCTCGCGCCGGGCGGCGCCGAGGCCGGCTGGAAGGCCCCGGCCGCGCTCCGGATCGGCGGCGATTGCACAATCTCCGCCACCCTGGTCGTCCGCAAGCTCCCCAGGCCCGGCCAGGAAGACGGCGTTGCGATCGGCCTGGCGGTCGCCACCCAAAACGTCGACCATCCCGAGGCGACGCTCCTCCGCGAGGTCGAGCCCGACGGCAAGGACGTCTACCGGCCCGTCGACAAGGGGGCCGCCGGGCCCCAGCAGATGATGATGAATCAGCGGATGTTCGGCCCGTTCGGCGGCCAGGCGCCGGGCAAGCCCGCGAAGCCGGTCCGGCATACCTTCCCGGCCCGGGGCGCGACGATCCGGCTCGAATTCCGCCGCGAGGGCCCGACCCTCCGCTACCAGGTCTTCGACGAGGTCGCCGCCCAGCCCCGCGAGATCGGCCAGTTCGCCATCGGCACCGGCGACATCGCGGGGGTGAAACTGTTCGCCTCGAACCGCAACGGCGCCGAGGCCGTCGACGTCCTGTTCCGCGACCTGACCATCCACGCCGATCGGATCGGCGGCCTGGGCACGGCGGTCCGGACCATCTTCGGGACGGTCGTCCACGGCGACCCGACCGCGATCGACGCCGGCACCCTGGTCGTCGGCGGCCCTGCCCCGGCCCCCACCCCCGCGGCCGGCCCCTCCTCGAAGCCGGGCCAGGCCGCCGTCGCCGGACCGACGAGGGTGGAGGCGGCCCCGGCTGCGGCCCCGATGGCGGTCCCGATCGGCGTCCCGACCGCGCCCGCCCGGGTCATCGCCGCCACCTCCGCCCCCACCGAGCCGGCCCCGCAACCGAAGCCGGCCATGCCGGACGACGCCCGGGCGATGGCGACCCCGACCCCGACCCCGGCCACGCCCGCGAAGCCCAAGGCCCGGATCGCGCTCGACGAGGTGGAGGGGATCACCTTCGAGCGGTCGTCGACCCCGGAGGCCCGCTTCCTCGGCCAGCCCAACGTCGACACGACCATGCCCGGCGGGGCCCCGGCCAGGGATGCCGAGGAGGCCAGGAATCCGAAGAAGGCCGCCGCCGGCGACGACCTCACGGCCCCCCCGCCGGGGACGGCCGCGGTGGTCAAGGTCGCCAGGGTCGAACCCAGGCCGAACGGGATCCGCGACCTGCATCTGGCGCTGGCCGGCCTCCGTGAGTCGGAGATGAAACAGGTCCAGATCCAGTGCCCGACCGACAAGGGCCAGGCCTCGTGGCGGCTCGACACCACCGGCTCGGAGGACTGGCCCCTGACCGTGCGCCGGGCCGGCCTCGAAACGTCGGCCGATCTGTTCCTGGAGCCGCCCGCCGTCGACTGCCACGAAAAGGAATTCGCGATCACGGTGACCTATGCGGACGGCCAGAACGCCAGCCTGAAGGTCAAGGCGACCGAGCATACCGACCCCAAGAAACCCTTCGACCCCGAGGCGCCCACCCCGGCGCTCGACGCCCGGGTCTACCTGTCGGGCGACGAGCAACTGTTCGGCAAGCTCGAAGCGATCGGCGAGGACGCCCTGAGCCTGACGACCCCCTGGGGCGACCGCCTCGACGTCCCGATGGCCCGCGTCGTCGGCGTCTACATGGGGATGCCCGACCACAAGGAGACGGCCGAATCGTTCGCCGGGCGCCTCAAGGCCCGGGGCCATGAAGACCTCCTCCTGGCCCGGGCGAAGGACGGCGAGGTGGTGGCCATCGCCGGCGTCGTCGAGGGGGCGAAGGCCAACAGGCTCACGTTCCTCTACCAGGGGAAGGGGCGGTCCTTGCCCCTGAAGCAGGTCGAGGGGCTGATCCTGGCGTCCCGGCCGCCGCCGAAGCCGCCGACCGAGGTCCGCCCCACCTTCGCGATGGCCGGCGGGATCGTCGTGTCGGGCCGATGGGCCGCGATCGAGGCGGCCACCTGGCAGGTTGAGGCCCCCTGGGGCCAGATGATGAAGCTCCCCGCCGCCCAGGTCCGGGGCGTCCGGTTCCGGGGGGGCCGGATGGACTACCTGTCGGACCTCGAACCGAGCCAGGTCGAGGAGACGCCCTACTTCGGCCGCCGGTCGCCCTATCGCAGGGATGTCGACCTCGCCGGGGCGCCGCTCCGGCTCGATGGCCAGGCGATCGCGAAGGGCCTGGCCGTCCACTCCCGGACGGCCCTGACGTACGACCTCGACCGCCGGTACGCGACGTTCGAGGCCCTGGTCGGATTCGACGACGCGGGCAAGAAGAAGGGGCGGGTCGATTGCCGGGTCCTCGTCGACGGCAAGGAGGTGTACGCCAACCCCGACCTCCGCGCCGACGCCCCGCCCGTCCGCCTGTCCTTGCCCGTCGCGGGGGCCCAGCAACTCCGGCTGGTCGTCGACTTCGGCCCCGACGAGGACACGGGCGATCGCGTGATCTGGGCCAACGCCCGCCTCTTCCGGAACCCCCCGGCCGCCCCAACCACCACCCCACCCGCGAGCGGCCCATGAGTCGATCCCCGCGTGCCTCTCAACCCGGGCCCCTCGGGCTCGCCCTGGCGATCGGCCTGGCCCTCGTGCCCGGCGTCCGGGGCGCCGAGGACCGGCCGCCCCCGCCGATCGAGGTCTACGACTGGTCGGTCTGGGTGGGCAGCCCGGCGCAGAACACCCTGAACGCCCCCCGGGTCTACCGGAACGCGATGCCCGGGCCGGCCGGGACCACCCGGCCGAAGTCCGAGGGGCCGGAACTCTCCCGCAAATTCGAGGTCGCGCCGATCTCGGTCGTCCAGGCGTTCGGAGAGCCGACCCAGGACGTCGACTTCGACCTCCGCGTCAAGAAGGGGACGGTCCTGGCCCACTGGCCCCAGGGGACCGAGCGGAGCGACGGGCTCCGATGGTTCAAGTCGAACCTCCTCGCCGCCCCCCCGGCGGGCGTCGCGCCGGGATACATCCCCGAGGACCACTGGTTCCTCAAGCTCCGGCAGTCCGACCTGGCCCTGTACCTCAAGCACGAGACGCGGGTCGAGCGGTTCCTGGCCTACGACACCGAGCCGGCCATCCCGATCCCGGTCAAGCTCCGGGGCGGCCCCGACGAATACACGCTCCAGAACCTGACCGGCCACCGGCTCCTGGACGTCGCGGTGATCGCCCCCGTCGACGGCGGCGGCTACCGGGTCGGCTGGCTCGACGACCTCCCCACGGCGGTCCCCAGGGATGCCGCCTCCGAGGAGCTTGCCAAAACCAAGTCCAGGGACAAGGAGAAAGACAAGGACAAGCCCGAGGCCAGGGCGAAGGCGGCCGATGCGGTCTTCGAAGCGGCCGACGCCGAGGCGAAATCGAAGCCGAAGGACAGGGCGAAGGACGAGCCCCGGCCCTTGCCCGCCGAGGGGGACGCGGACATCAAGGCGCGGGTCGACCAGGCCCTGAACCGGCCGGTGACCGTCAACGTCGACCAGGCCCCACGCAAGGACGTCCTGGCCCTGGTCGCCGGCCAGGCCCGGCTCCGGTACGAGCTGGACGACCCGACGCTGGCCAAGGCCGACGTCGACCTCGGCCGGCCCATGAGCCTGAAGGCGGGGAACCTAGCCGCGCGCGACGCCCTGGCCGAGGTCCTGGGCTCGGTCGGCCTGAGTTACCGGGTCGCCGACGACGGGACTCTCTTCATCACCACGGCCGCCCGACTCGCCTCCGAGTCCGGCAAGAAGGCCGTGATCGAGGGGCCTCCGGTCAAGCTCACCCTGGGGCGGCCGATGAAGCCGTCGGACCCGTCGTTCCGCGAGGTGACCCGCGACGCCTACGCCCGCCGACTGGCCGCGCAGGGGATGCGGGCCGAGGTGGTGCAAACGTACCTCGACCGGTACGGTGCGGCCCTGTTCGAACCGAAGGGCCTGATCGTCCTGGCCCACCTCTCGCGGGAGGCGATCGACGAGGTGGTGCTCCTCGACGTCTTCCCGACCCCCAGGAAGTTCGTCCGGACGGCGGTGGTGGTCGCGCACGGGGTCGACCCCCGGCTGCAAGACCGGGCCCGGGTCCTGATCCGCCAGCTGGGAGACGCCACCCCCGGGGCCCGCGAGGCGGCGGAGGCGCAACTCTTCGAGATGGGGCCGGTCGCCGTCCCGGTCCTGGAAGACGCCCTGAAGGAGAAGGACATCGAGGTCGTCTTCCGGTCCGAGCGGATCCTGATGCGGCTCAACCGCCCGGTCCCCTGACCGGCCGGGCGGCCTCCGCCTCGTCGGGCCCGAGCAGGCCGTCGCGGTCGAGGTCGAGGCGGTCGAACTGGGCGCGGGCCCCGAGGAACTCGCGCGGCGAGACGTCGCCGTCGCGGTTCCGATCCATCCGCCGGAACCAGGCCGGGCCGGCGGCGGGCCGCGCGGGCGCCGGGGCGACGCTCGCGACGGCGGCGGCGGCCGGGGTGCCCGCGGTCGGCGCCAGGAGGGCGGACAGGTCGCCCCGGGCCAGGATGAGCTGGATGTGGTGCGGGATCTCCTCGGGGGAGATCCGGCCGTCCCGGTCGCGGTCGATCGCCGAGACCCGGGCGAAGGTGTCGAGCACCTCACGGGCGCCGAGCTGGCGGTCGCGGTCCAGGTCGAGCATCCCGAAGAGCGCCCGGCCCTCGTCCGAGGCCGTCAGCGTCAGCCGGCCCCGGGCCGCGACGGCCTGCCGTGCCACGAGGTCGTCGAGATCGCGCGGATGGACCTTGCCGTCGCCGTCGCGGTCGAGGGCGCGGAAGAGGCCGGCCAGGGGCGAGGGTCGGCCGTCGTCCTGGGTCGTCTCCGACTCTTCGAGGTAACCATCCTGGTTGGCGTCGGCGGCCTCGAACCGGGCTCGGAATGCCTTGCGGGCCGACTCGGCGGCGGTCGCGCCGTCCTCGACGTGGATGTCGAGCCGGATGGTCCCGACGTCGATCTCGACGACGCCTTGGGCGAGTTGCCGGACCGCCAACCCCTCGGGCGGGCCCCCGTCGGCGCCCCGGATCCCGGCCCAGGACCGGCCCGAGGCGTCGGGCGAGAGGGCCACGTCGAGGATCGCATCGCGCGGGGCATTGGCGAGATACCCGCGCAGCTCCCCGGCGTTGAGCGTGCCGTCGCCGTCGGAGTCGGCCGCGGCGAAGGCGCCGACCGGGATGGCGAACTCCTCGGGAGACAGCCGGGAGTCGAGCTTCCCGGGGCCCCGGCTCGACCCCGTGTCGTACTTCTTGAGCAGGAGCCGGACCAGCCGCAAGGGCGATTCGCCGGCGACCATCCCGACCACGGGCGGCAAGGCAACGTCGCGGGCGGGCCGACCCGCCATCGGGGCGGCGACGGCCGGGATCCCGGCGGAGGCGACCTCGTCGACGCCGATCAGCTCGTTGTCGTCGCGATCGAGCCGGCGGAGCGAGCCGACGATGGCCGACAGCTCGGGCCGGGTGAGCTGGCCGTCCTTGTCGCGGTCGAGGTGATCGAACAGGGCGTCGGTCCGCCGGACCGGGAGCCCGTCGACCCGGATCCGGAACGGACCGGACGCCGCCCGGAGCGCCTCGGCCAGCTCCTCGAATGAGATGACGCCGTCCTTCGGGTTGACGTCCACCGGGGCCTGGGCCCGCGCGGCGGGGGTCGCGCCGGGGGGCGCCACCAGCAGGGCCAGGGCGCCCGCGTCGGCCTCCTCGACCGTGAGCCGGCCGTCCCCGTCGCGGTCGAGCTGGGCGTGGAGGGCGTGGGTCGCCTCGGCCCAGGCCGACCGGAACGATCGGTCGCCGATCATCACGCGGAGGCGGATCACGATCGGGCGGGTCTCGCCCAGGATCACGAGATCCTGCGATGCGTCGTCCCCCAGGGCGGCGAAGGCCGCGGCCGTCGGCGGGGCAGGGGGGGCGCCGTCGGCCGGGGCGAGGACCAGGCAGGCCAGCGCGGCGGCCGGGATCATCCGAAGACCTCGGCGATCGGCCGGGCCTTGGGGTCGACCAGCCGGATCGGCCGGCCGTTGTCGGCCACGTTCTGCGCCATCGGGTCGAGCCCGAGGGCCTTGACGACCGTGGCGAGCAGGTCGGGGACCGACACGGGCCGGTCGCGGACCTCCATCCCGTCCTCGCCCGTGCTGCCGATCGCCTGGCCGCCCTTCAGGCCGCCGCCGCCCAGGACGGTCGACCAGGCGTTGGGGAAGTGGTCGCGGCCGGCGTTCTCGTTGATCTTCGGGGTCCGGCCGAACTCGCCCATCCAGACGATCAGGGTGCTGTCCAGCATCCCGCGCGATCGGAGGTCGGTCATCAGGGACGCCCATCCGGCGTCGAGCACGGCGCCGAGCCGGCCCACGGCGTCGAAGTTCTGGGCGTGGGTGTCCCAGCCGAGCTGGTTGGCCCGGTTGTCGACGCCCGAGAGCGTCACCTCGACGAACGGGACGCCCCGCTCGACCAGCCGTCGGGCGAGCAGGCACCCCTGGCCGAACGGGTTCCGGCCGTAGGAGTCGCGGACGGCGTCGGGCTCCTCGTCGAGTTCGAATGCCCGTGCGGCCGGCGACCGCATCATCTTGACGGCCCGTCCGTAGGCGTCGTGGTGGCTCTCGGTGGTCACCCCCGGGCGGGTCGACTGGAAGTCGCCCCCGAGCGATTGCATCAGGTCGAGCCGGTCGTCGGCCCGGTCGCGGCCGATCCCGGCCGGCAGGCTGAGGTCATCCACCCGGAACGCCCGGCGGCCGCCGGCGGCCCGCTCGCCGACGATCAGCGGGGCGTATTTCGGGCCGAGGAAGCCCGAGCCGAACGCCGCCGGGCTGAAGGCCCGGGCCGGCGCGATGCTCACGAACCCGGGCAGCTCGGCCGACCCGTCCTCCAGCTCCTTCGCCACCAGCGAGCCGAGCGTCGGGTAACGGACGGGCCCCTGCGGCGCGTAGCCCGTCCGGAGGTTGTAGGTGGCCCGGCCGTGGTCGCCTTCCTTGGTGCTCATCCCCCGGATGATCGCCAGGTCCTTGACCTCGCCGGCGATCCGGGGCAGGTGCTCGCCCAGGAGGATCCCCGGGACGCCCGTCCGGATCGGCTTGCCGGGGCCGCCGTTCGCGTGGCCGGGCTTGGGGTCGAAGGTGTCGATCTGGCTCGGACCGCCCGCCATCCAGAGCAGGATGCACGACTTCCGCCGCCTCGGGTCGGTGGCGGCGTCGGCCGCCAGGTTACGGAGCCAGCCCGAGGCGGAACCGCCCAGGACGCCGGCGGTGGCCAGGCGATGCATCTGCCGACGGGTTAGCCGTGGCGTCGACGATGGCGAGCGGTCCATGAGGCGACTCCTCCTCGATCCGGGAAAGCACCCCGACGACTCGCGCCGGCTAGTGGTTGACGCGGAACTCGGGCCCGTTCAGGAGGGCCCAGAAGACGTCGGACAGCGCCCGGGCGCGATCGGCCTCGCCCGGCCGACGCTCGACGTATCGGACCGCGAGGGTCAGCTCGGCGGGCCTGGGCCGGCGGGTCAGGGCGGCCAGGTAGAGGACTTCCACCCGGCCGGCGGTGTCGAGGTAAGGCGCCTCGGCGACCGCCCCGAGGACGTCGCCGGCCTCGGGGCTGGTGGCGCCGGCGAGGAACGCGCCGTTCATCATCGTGAGGGCCTGGAGGATCGAGGTCTGCGACTCGGTCGCCGGCGCGTCGCGGTCGGCGAACAGTTCCAGGAAGCGGGCCCGGGCCTCGCCCGCGTCGAGGCCGGTCGCCCGGGCGAGGCTGTCGACGAACTGGCCGGGCGAGAGGCCCCGGACCGGCATCCGGGCGAACATCGGCGGGGGCGTCGACTCGGCGGGGTCGACCGCGCTGGAGAGGTTGTAGGCCCGGGTCGCCATCAGGGCCCGGATCAGGAATTTCAGGTCGTAGCCCCGATCCCGGAACCGGCCGGCGACCTCATCGAGGAGCCCCGCCAGGGCCGGGTCGGTCGCGGCGTCGAGGTCGTCGACCGGGTCGATCAGGCCATTGCCGAAGAGGCGGGCCCAGGTCCGGTTGACGGCGGCCCGGGCGAAATAGGGGTTCTCGGGCGCGGTGATCCACTCGGCCAGGACCTCGCGGGTGCCGGCCCGGGGTCGCCAGGCGGGTCCGGAGTGGTCGAGATGGACGGCCTGGACCTTGGTGGACGTCCCCGGGATGGTCAGCTCGCGGCGGGCGGGATCCTCGCGCGGCGCCCGGGCGCCGGGAAGATCGTCGCCGTCCGCCTGGCGGGGGACCCCCGCGAAGAAGGCGGCATAGCCCCAGAACTCCTCCCGCTTCCATCGGGCGAACGGGTGGTTGTGGCACTGGGCGCATTCCAGGCGGATCCCCAGGAAGGCCCGGGCAGAATCGGCGGCGAGGGTCTCGGGCTTCCCGCCCCTGGCGATGTAGAAGGCGGCCGGCGTCGGCTCGGCCCCGGCCGCGGCCATCCCGTTGCCGTCGCCGTCGCGGCCGACCAGCCTGGCGGAGAGGATCTCGCGGGCGATCCGGTCGTAGCCCGCGCCCTCGGCGACCTTCCTGCCCAGCCAGGCGTCGAAGCCTCCGGCGGCGATCGGCCCCTGATCCCCGGCCTCGGGCAGGAGGAGCTGGCGCCAGAGCAGCGCGGCCCGGGCGGCGTAGGCCGGGCTGTCGAGCAGGCGGTCGACCAGGGCGGCGCGCTTGCCGGGGTCCGGGTCGTCGAGGAAATCGCGGGCCTCGGCCGCCGTCGGGATCCGGCCGACCAGGTCGAGCGACGCCCTGCGGAGGAACTCGCCGTCGTCAGCCCGCGCCGAGGGCCGGATCTTCGCCTCCGCCCAGCAGGCGGCCAGTCGGGCGTCGATCCGGGCAGACAGGGCCCCGGCGTCCGGGTCGCCCGCGACGGCCCCGCGGGTCAGGAGAACGGCGACAATCCCAACGCCCAGCATGCGCATCGTGGCATTCTCCCGCGATCGCCGAGAAAGGCCCCGACGGGCCAGCCCGCCTCCGACCTCGATCGTCCGTCCGGGGCCGTGAGGGCGTTGAGGCTCATGCTAATCGGTCCGACGACGGTTGTCCAACCCCCGAAATCTTTCGGGATCGGTTCGGCTGATCTCCGCAGAGACGGTTCGATGGGTTCGATCCAGAAAACCCTCTCCTTCCACCCGGCCGCGATGGTAACTTCGGCGATCCCCCGGCCGGGCCGAGGCGCCTGGATCCGGCCTTCCTTGATGAATCTCCACCTCGATGAGGAGTCGCCGCCATGTGGGTCCGCCAGTGCGACCTCGACGCCGAAGCCGACGACCTCCCGCCGATCCCCTCCCGGATCGCATCCAACGAGGAGTTCGTCCCGCCGCCCCAATCGACCGAGCAGAAGCAGTACGAGGAGCGCCTGGCCGGGATCAGCGAGGCGGCCTCGCGGCGTCAGGGACGGTCGCGGCGCGACTTCCTCCGGAGCGGGAGCGGCATGGCCGCCGCCCTGATGGCCCTCAACCAGGTCTTCGGCGACTGCTACCGGGTCGAGGCGGAGGAGGTCGAGGACCCCAAGGCCTTCGAGGAACATTGGCCCAAGGACCAGTTCATCTTCGACGTCCAGACCCACCACGTCGACGTCGGCCGCAAGTGGTACGACGACACCGAGACCGGGCGCGGGATCAAGTCGTTCTTCCTGGCCCTCCGGCCCGGCGCCAGGGGCCCCGAGCAGGCGCTGGAGCTGCTCAACCGGGTCCACTACGTCAAGGAATTGTTCGGCGACAGCGACACGGTGATGGCCGTGATCAGCGGCGTCCCCACCCGCGACTGGGACAAGAATCCCCTGCCTCCCGACCAGATGGTCGCCACCCGGAAGTTCGTCAACGACCTGGCCGGGTCGCGCCGGGTCCTGTCGCACGGGCTGCTCCGGCCCAACCTCGGCAAGGGGGAGCTGGAGGAGATGGAGCGGCAGGTCAAGGACCTCAAGATCGACGCCTGGAAGATGTACACCGGGGCCGAGATCGGCGAGAAGGCCTGGCGGATGGACGACGAGAAGGTCGCCTACCCGTTCTGGGAGCGGACCCGGACGCTGGGGATCAAGAACCTCTGCGTGCACAAGGGGTTGCCGCTCGGCGCCTTCAACGAGGAGGCATGCCGGCCCCTCGACCTGGAGAAGGCGGCGAAGGACTGGCCCGACCTCAACTTCATCGTCTACCACTCGGGCTTCCGGGGCTACGGATGGCTTGCCAACGGGACCGGGATCAAGGTGGTCGACCCCCAGGCCGCCGACCCCCAGGAGATCCCCTGGGTCAGCGACATCCTCCGGATCCTCAAGCGGAACCCGGAGATCAAGAACATCTATTTCGAGCTGGGGAGCACGTTCGGGATCCTCTCCGCCTTCGCCCCCCGGACCTGCATGCACATGATTGGCCAGATGATCCAGGTCGCCGGGGCCGACCATGTCCTCTGGGGGACCGACTCGATCTGGAACGGCAGCCCCCAGGGCCAGATCGAGCGGCTCCGCCGCCTCAAGATCGCCGACGACCTGGTCGACAAGCATGGATATCCGCAGTTGACCGACGCGATCAAGGACCAGATCTTCGGCCGGAACGCCGCGAGGCTATTCGGAGTCGACCCCGAGGCCGCCCGCAAGGCGATCCGGGCCGACAGGCTCAGCTCCCTCCGCGACGGGAGGCGGTACGACCCCGCGACCCGGAGCAACACGCAATACGGCTGGGTCTGGGTCGAGGACGGGCAGACGCCCACGACGCCCGTGGGGGCCTGAAACTCATGCCCGTCATCGACTCGATCCTGGATACCGACCTGTACAAGCTGACGATGCAGAAGGCGGTGGTCCAGGCCTACGCCGGGGTCGCCGTGACCTACGAATTCGTCGACCGGGACCCCTCCGACCGCTTCGACGGGGGGTTCCACGCCCGGCTCCGGCGCGAGGTCGACGCGATGGCCGACCTCGCCCTCGGCCGGGACGAGCGAGCGTGGCTGGAGGCGAATTGCCCGTACCTCGGGCCGGCCTACATCGGCTACCTCAAGGGATACCGCTTCGACCCCTCCGAGGTCGAGACGGAGGTCGTCGACGGCCGGCTCCGGATGGCGATCCGGGGGCCCTGGGAGCGGGCCATCCTCTGGGAGGTCCCGCTCCTGGCCATCGTCAGCGAGCTGGCGTTCGAGGGGAGCCCGACCCCGGCGGAGGCCGAGGGATTCCGGGAGGCCCAGGTCGCCCGATTCCGCGAGAAGGCCGACGCCCTGGCCGGGGTCCAGTTCGCCGACTTCGGGACCCGACGGCGCCGGAGCCGTCAGGTCCAGGGTTGGTGCGTCGGGGCGATGGCCGGCCGGCCCGGGTTCGTGGGGACCAGCAACGTGATGATGGCCATGCGGCACGGGACCCGGCCGATCGGCACGATGGCCCACGAGTGGATCATGGGCGTCGCCGCGCTGGAGGGGCTCCGGCATGCCAACCGGCACGCCCTCCGGGCCTGGGCCGGGGTCTACGGCGGTCGGCTGGGGATCGCCCTGACCGACACCTATGGGACCGAAGCCTTCTGGCGCGACTTCAACCCCTTCCTGGCCCGGCTCTACGACGGCGTCCGCCAGGACAGCGGCGACCCGATCGCCTTCGGCGAGCGGGCCATCCTGGCCTATCAAGCCCTGGGGATCGACCCGATGAGCCGATGGCTAGTCTTCTCCGACGGGCTCGACGTCGGCAGGGTCCTGGAGATCGCCGACCGGTTCCGGGCACGGGCCCGGGTCTCGTTCGGGATCGGGACCAACTTCACCAACGACGTCCCGGGGAGCCGGGCCCTGAACATCGTGATCAAGATGCGGACATGCGACCAGATCCCGGTGGTGAAGCTGAGCGACGTGCCGAGCAAGGCCATCGGCGACCCGGAGGCCCTCCGGGTGGCCCGATGGACCCACTTCGGGACGCCCTTAGGATAAAGGCTTGCCGATCCGGGCGACCCGGCCGTGGCAATCGCCCGGACACGGTGATACGCTTGGTCGCTCGATCCATGCGGCAGCTCGCCATGACTTGTCGGGGAGGATCCGCGTGATGGAAGGGCACCAGTTTCGGGAAGTGCTGGGGGAGGGCCGATTCCTCCGCCTGGTCCGGCGCAACGGCTGGGAGTTTGTGGAGCGGACCCGCCCGATCCGGGCCGTCTTCATCGCGGCCGTCACCGACGACGGCCGGCTGCTCCTGACCAACGAGCGCCGGGTCCCGGTCGGGGCGGGGGTGGTGGGCTTCCCGGCCGGGCTGGTCGGAGACACCAAGGGCCAGGAGGACGAGTCGCTGGAGGACGCGACCCGGCGGGAACTGGTCGAGGAGGCCGGATACGAGCCCGACGCGGTCACCTTCCTGACCCGAGGGCCGACCTCGGCGGGGATCACCGACGAGGTGATCGCCATCATGCTGGCGACCGGCCTGCGCAAGGTGGGCGCCGGGGGAGGGCTGGCGGGCGAGTCGATCGCCATCCACGAGATCCCGATGGGCGAGGTCGACGCCTGGCTGGAGGCCCGGGTCGCCGAGGGGACGCTGGTCGACCCGAAGGTGTACACCGGGCTCTACTTCATCGAGCGGCTCGCCCGGCCGACCCCCCAGGACCTGGCCTGAGGCCGATTCCGGACCATCCTCGCAACGCCGGGCCCCGGCCCGGGCGGCCGGGGGATGGCCCCGGGCGTCCCCGGGTTCACGGTGGAAGGTGGGCATCTGCACGGCCGGGCTCCTGGAGGTCGGCAGGATGTCCACCCGGATCATGATCGCAAGGCGGTCGAGCAGGACGCCGGGTCGTTGGAGCGGTCCAGGGCCCGGATCGAGGTCGCCGACAGGCGCCCGGGCCGACCACGATGTCCGTGACCGATCCCATTAACCTTCGGCCATGTCCCCGAAATACCCCGCGGATCGCCCCGCTCCCGACGCCCGCGTGGTTGCCCGGAGGCTCCCCCTTCCGTCATCATGGGTGGCGGGAGGACTGGAGATGGGGACAATTCCGGGAGGCGGGCCTTGGAGACGTCGGACCTTTCGAACGCGGCCTTCGGACGCGCGACCCGGTCGTGCGGGGCGGCGGTGACGATCGTGGGGGCGGCGGCCCTCGTCGGCTGGGTGGCGAAACATCCCGTCCTCCTCGGCTTCCGGGCGAGCTACATCCCGATGGCCCCCAACACGGCGATGGCGTTCGTCGCGATGGGGACGGGGCTCCTGGCGGTCGGGGGCCGGCGGGGCGCGGGCTCCCGGCTCGCGGCCGCGAACGCCCTGGCGGTGGCCCTGATCTGCGTCCTGAGGCTGAGCGAGTACGCCACCGGCGTCGACATCGCGGTCGACCGATGGTTCTTCCGGTTCCCCGCGGCGAAGTTCGGCCTGGCCGACGTGGGCAAGATGTCGATCCAGGCGGCGGCGGCCTTCGTCGCCGCGTGCGTCGCGATGGCCTCGATCGCCATCCCGCCCCGGCCCGCCCGATCGGGCGACGTGGCGGGCGTCTTCGGGCTCGTCGCCGGCGGGACGGGCCTGGTCTTCAGCCTGGGTTACCTGTTCAGCCCCAATGCGCCCCTGCTGTACGGGTCCGGGTCGATCCCCATGGCGCTCAACACGTCGCTCGGCTTCGTCGGCCTGGGGATCGGCCTGGCCGCGGCGGCGGGCCCGGGGGCGTTCCCGGCGCGTTACCTGGTCGGGCCGTCGATCCGGGCCCGGCTGCTCCGCCTCTTCCTGCCCCTGGTCATTGCGACCGTCGGCGCCGTCGCCTGGCTCACCCACGTCGTGACGACCTCCGCCGGGGCCTCCTCGGCCGCGCTCTCCTCGGCCGCGCTGGCCACCGCGGCCACCTTCCTCTTCGCCCTGATCTGCGAGCGGATCGCCCGGCGGGTCGGCCGGCAGCTGGAGCACGCCGAGGCCGAGCTGCAGCGGGCCCACGACGAGCTCGAGGTGAAGGTCGATGAGCGGACCGGCGAGCTGAGCCGGGCCAACGCCGACCTGGGCCGTGCCCTCCACGACATCCGGGCGGCCCACGAGTCCCTCCAGGTGGCCCACGACGACCTCAAGCAGGCGCAGAGCCGGATGCTCCAGCAGGCGAAGATGGCCAGCCTGGGCCAGACCGCCGCCGGGGTCGCCCACGAGATCAACAATCCGCTGGCCTTCGTCACGAATAATCTCATGGTCCTGGAACGCGAGGTGACCGGCCTCCACGACATGATCTGCCTGTATCAGCAGGCCGAGCAGACCCTGGCCCGATACCATCACGACCTCCACGAGAAGATCGCCGAGCTGGCCGAGGAGGTGGACCTCCCCTACGTCCTGGAGAACCTCGGCGGGATGATGGACCGCTCGCGCGTCGGCCTCCAGCGGATCCAGAAGATCGTCCAGGGCCTGCGCGACTTCGCCCACCTCGACGAGGCCGACCTCAAGGAGGTCGACCTCAACTCCGGGATCCGCTCGACCGTGGACATCATGCGGAGCCTCGCCGAGCGGCAGCAAGTCACGCTGGAGGTCGACCTCGTCCCGATCCCGCGCCTGACCTGCTTCCCGGCCAAGATCAACATGATCGTGCAGAGCCTGATCTCCAACGCGATCGACGCCAGCCTGCCGGGAGGGGCCGTGGTGGTCCGGACCCGACCGGCCGGCGGCGCGATCGAGCTGGAGGTCTCCGACGTCGGATCCGGGATCGCGGCGGCGATCCGCGACAAGGTCTTCGACCCGTTCTTCACCACCAAGGCCATCGGCAAGGGGACCGGCCTGGGCCTCTCGATCAGCTACGGGATCGTCAAGGACCACGGCGGGACGATCGACTTCGAGTCGGCCCCCGGCCAGGGGACGCGGTTCACCGTCCGCCTGCCGGTCGCGACGCCGGACGGGGCCCCCCTCAACACCGACGGGCCCGGCCAGATCCGCAAGGGATTCAACAATCCTGGATTTTAACATCCTCCCGTCTTGCATTGCCCGAGGCCGGGAGTTACAACCGATCGGCGAGCCGGGCCTGCCACGGACGGGATGCCCGTCGTCGAAGCCGAGCGAACCCCATCGAAGCCGATCATCGGTGCGAGACCACGCCCGACAAGGACGGATCAACCCATGCGTACCCCCCCCCCGTAAGTTGCGTCCGTTCCGCCCGTCGCCCCTCTTGCTTGAGGCGATCTGCCCCGTGTCCAGCCTGGCGACCGCGATGCCGCCCTCGGCCGCGCCCATCGCTGGCGAGTCGGGGATGCCCGCCGTCCGCCTCGATCAACCCAAGCGGCATGCCCCGGCGGCCTCACCGATCGTCGTCGCGACGAGGATCGCCCCCAAGCCGATCGCCGCCGGCCAGATCCCCGCCGAGGGCCTAACCGTCGCGGCTTTCGGACCCCAGGCCGCCGGCACGACGATTCCCATCGACCTGTCCCGCTACGCCAACACGATCACGATCGCCACGTCGCCGACCCATCCCGCGACCGGGGCGGCGGGGAATCCGGTCTCGGGGGGCGGAGGAGGGATCTCAACCCCCGGCACGACGGCCGCCACGCATCCTGTCGGCACCGCCTCGGCACCGAACGCGACCAACGCGGGGGGCAGCCAGTCCGCCGCCCCGTCGGGGCCAACGGCACCAGCCGGCGGTCAAGGCCAGGCCATCACCACAAGTCAGCCTGTAGCGCTGACCGGGGCGACGACGCAAGGCGACGGTGAAATCCGGCCGATGACCTTGCGTCCTTCGGCCCCCACGAGTGCCGGGCGGCCGGTCACCCGGGAGTTCGCCTCCACCAGCGGCCCGACGTCCAACAACCCACCCGCCTCGACCGCCAATCACAACTTCAGCATCCAGCAGTCCGTGTCCAACAACCCGATCATCGGGGCCCCGGTCTCCGTCACGGTGCAATCCATCAACAATTCCCCGAACTTCCAGAAGGTAGTGTGGGACGTCACCGGGGCAGTCCAGACCGAGCCCTACGTCAACAGCCTGGGGAGTTTCAAACCCCAGGGCCAGGTCATCGACCAGTTCGGCGGCCTGAACCAGCCGGCGGCCACCCCCACCGACCTCTTCAAGTCCTACTGGGGGAACACCCCGGGGACGTACACAATCACGGCCACCCCGACCTTCACCGACGGGTTCCAGGCCCCCTCCCAGTCGGTGACCGTCACCGTCGTCGCACCGACGGTCAATTCCTTCACCGTGACGTCCACGCCGTTCGCCTGGATGACCAACCCGCCCGATACCGGATTTTCGGTCACCAATCCTATCACCCTGGCCGCCTCCGTATCGGTCCCCGATCTGGGCAACCCATTCACCTCCGCGGGTACGATCGGCCTGATCCAGAAGATCAACTACACGGAAACCATGACCAACGCGAACACCGGGCAACACACCTTCGACACCAAGGGTCTGGTTCTCGACACCCTGCCGACTGCCAAAGACCCGGCCGGGACGGATTATCTGTACGTCGGGTCCTCAACTTCTATCGCCAATAAGGCAACATCATCATTTTCGGTCACCGACACCCCGCTTGCAGCCTACCATGCGGGCACGGACCCGGCCACGGGAAAGTTCGATACGGCCTTGAACGAGAAGGCGACAATCACCCTCGAGGATCACCTCGTCTACCAGCCGAGTGGTGGGATCTGGGTCAACCTTTCAACGGCCAATTCCATCGTCATGACGGGCGAGGAGAGCTACAACACCACAACCCAGAAATGGTCGGATGTGGTCCCATCCACGCCGAACATCACCGCTCCCATGCCGACCAACCAGGATTACAACATCGTCACCTGGGCGGGCTGGTTTGGCAACACGACATGGTCTCCTTCCTACCCCTATTGATGATTAAATTCACGAGCAACTTGGGAATCCAAAATGAGACAGATGACCCTGATTATCGTCCTCGTGATCGCGGCCCTCGCGGCGGGGCGTTCGCTCGGCGTCCTCGACGCTCCCCAGGATCCGATCCCCGGTCCCGTCGGGGTGAGCGGACAACCCGAGCGGAAGACTCCTCGGCAGCCGCTCAAGAACGAGCCCCTCCCCGGTTTAATCCTGATCGACGGGCAACAGCAACAAGTTCGCAGGACACCTCGGCCATTCGGGCCGCCCCTTCTCGACGTCTCGGCCGATGTTCGTCTGAGTATTATCCCGACCCGCGACCACTTCGAGCAACTGGAACCGATCAAGCTCCGTATTGAATTGGCCAACTTGTCGAAGGGCGACATGACGTTTGATGCCCATTCGGAATGCCATCAATTCGGTTTTGATATAGTCAATCTCACGCACAACCTCGCCATCGAGGAATTCACGAACTACGGCAAGTTGCAGGACGACGGAACTGGGCGAGCTAACGTCGTGCTGAAACCCGGTGATACTCAACGATTCACGGTCTACCCCAACCTCTGCATCGACATGACCGCCCCGAGGCTCTACAGCATCGTCGCCACGATGGAGCTCAGGCGCCCATCTGATGGCCGCCGCTGCTTCACGCGCAGCAAGCCGATCCGGGTCGAAGTCACATCGCTCCGCAAGGGCCGTTGAACCGCCGACGGACCCGGCTCGGATGACGATGCTCGCGTCGAGAAAGTCCGTGCTGATCTTCCAGCTCGCGCCGATCCTCCAGGGCGGGGAGCTTGAGTCGGAGTTGATCGGCCTGGCGCGGGGGATGGCCGCAGCCGGTCTCTCGCCGAGGATCGCCGCCGGGTGCCCCTGGCCCGTCGAGCCCGGTCACGACCCGGTGGCGGAGGCCCGCCGTCGCGGGTGGAACCCGGCCGGACCCGGGCCGGCGGTGGAACACCCGGGGCCGGCGGGAGAATCCGCCCCGTGGTGGCTGGCGGTCGACGCCGACGGCATCCCCGTCGACCTGCTCATTCCCCCAGCGGACGGCGGGACGCCTGTGGCGGACCCGGAGGCGGCCTTGCGCGGGGCCGTCGGACGGGCCCGGCCCTCCGTCGTGCTGTTCACCGACGGGTGGCCGCCGCGCCCGCTCGTCGACGCCTGCCGGGCCGGCGGGATCGCCAGCGTCTTCCTGTTCCGGGGCATGGGCGACTCACCGCCCGAGCCCCACCCGCCGGTCGATGCCGTCGTGGCGCTGTCGGAGGTCTCGGCCTCCTATTATCATGAGGTCTACGGGCACCGGCCCGCCGTCGTGCCGATCCCCATCGACCTGGCGACGATGCCGGCCGGGGAACGCGACCCGAGATATCTCGTCCTCGTCGACCCGACGCCCGCCAATGGCGTTTATGCGTTCGCCCGGATCGCCGACGAGATCGGGCAGGCCCGGCCGGACATCCCGATCCTGGTCGTCGAGGCGAAGGGGACCGAGGCCGACCTGGCGAATTGCGGCCTCGACCTGACCTCTCGGGGTAACCTCGCGGTGATGGCCCCGACGCGCGACCCGAGGAAATACTGGCGACTGGCCCGGGCCTGCGTCGCCCCTTCGCTCGACACTTCCGATCGGCCGACGACCGTACTCCGGGCGATCGCCAACGGCGTCCCGACCGTCTGCTCGGACCGGGGGAGATCGCGGGAGGTCGCCGGGGGCCGCGTCGTCTTCCTGCCGCTGCCCGACGACCTGACGCCGAAAACCCGTCGACTGCCGGACCCCGGGGAGGTCGCGGATTGGGTCCGCGAGGCCATCCGCCTCTGGGATGCCGCGTCGGCGGGGCCGGGCGACGGCCCGGGGCCCGCCGACGTCGGCGACCGGCGCCGCCCCGGGGCGCCCGGGGCGTCCCTCGCCCGGCTCCTCGGATCGATCTCCCCCGGGCCCCCGCCCTTGCCGGTGATGCCCCCGAAGCGATCCAAGGCCATCGCGCTTGTCCCCTACCTGGGCTCGATCGAGGATTCGTGCGAGTCCGGCCTCCGGTCCCTGGAATTGGAGGGGGTTCGGGTGGTCCGCCGCGGGGGCCAGTCGGCGATCGACATCGCCCGGAATGATATGTGCTCCGAGGCATTGCACGACGGGTTCGAGTCGATCCTGTTCATCGATTCGGACATCGGCTTTAACGCCCGCGACGCCTTGAGGCTCTTCGCCCGGCCCGAGCCCGTGATTTCCGGGATCTACGCCAAGAAGGGATGCCGGAGCCTGGCCAGCGTCTTCCGCGACGATGTCGAGGAAGCCGACTTCGGGCCGGAGTCCGGCGGCCTGTATCCCCTGCGTCACGCTGCCACCGGCTTCCTCCGGATCCGCTCCGAAGTCCTCCGGAGGATGATCGCCGAGTTGGACCTGCCGATCTGCAACACCCGATGGAACCGCGGCTTCTGGCCGTTCTTCATGCCCCTGATCGTGGCCGACGGCGATCACCGCCATTATCTCGGGGAAGACTGGGCCTTCAGCCACCGGCTGCGCCAGATCGGCGAGTGCCCGATGGTCGACACGACGATCCGCCTCTGGCACGTCGGCAAGCATCATTTCGGCTGGGAGGAGGCCGGCCAGGATCGCCCCCGATTCGAGACCTACAGTATCAGGTTCAAGGGATGATCGAAGGCCCAGGTAGGACGAAGTCTCGGCCCGGGAGGATGGCTAACCGGCCGACTCCCGGGCCCGTGCCGCCTCGTCGACGGCCCCGAGCCGGTCGAAGATCGCGATGGCCTTCCCCAGGGATTCGCGACGCCCCGGGGACTCGGGCCCGAGGTGTCGCCCGATCTCGTGGAGCGCCAGGGCCTGCTCGAACGGCATCGCCAGGCCCTCGGCGGCCCGGAGCGACCTCCGCCAGGCGGCCCGGGCGGGCCCCGGGCTGCCGGCGAGCCACCGGGCCGACCCCCGGTGGAGCCAGGCCCGGGGCCGGGCGACGGGGAAGACCCGCGCGAGCCGTCGGAGGGCCGCGACGGCCCGCCGGGCCGCGCCGGCCAGCCGACGCGCCTCCGGGGTCGACCGCCCTCCGCCGGCCCGGTCCCAGAGGTCGAGGTAGGTCTCGGCGGCCCCGGCATAGCCTTCCAGGGTATAAGAGACGATCGGCGGCCTCTTCCCGATCAGGCGGAGGGCCTCGTCGGCGGCCTCGCGGGCGGCGGCCCGATCACCCCGGGCCCGGTGGACCTCGGCGAGCAGGCCGGCGCGGAGGATCGCGTCGCCGATCCCGACCACCTCGGCCGGGAGCGTCCGCGACTCCTCCAGGGCGAGGAGGGCCTCGGGGATCCGCCCCATCCGGATCAGGATCATCGACCGGCCGTGCAGGCCCCAGGCGACGGCCTGGCCATGGGCCCGGCGGCGGGCCTCGTCGCCCATCTCGCGGAATCGCCGCTCGCCGTACTCGAACCGGCCGGCGTAGAAGTCCAGCCGCGCCAGCTCGCCCAAGGCCTCCTCCCACCGCCGCCAGTCGCCGAGGTCGCGGGCCAGGGCGACGGCGTCCGCCAGGTACTCCCGGCCCTCGTCCCACCGGCCGATCCCGAGGTAGTACATCCCGGCCAGGAGCCGGACCCAAGCCCGGGTCGCCAGGCAGTCGATGCGGACGGCCGAGTCGAACGCCCGCCGGGCGAAGGACCGGGCCAGGCGGTGGATGGGGATCAGGCTGGAGGCGACGCACATCACGGCCAGGCCCCGCGCCAGCTCCCTCGACGTCCCGGCCCCTTCGGCCAGGTTCAGCGATCGGATCGCGGAATAGATGCCCAGGGCCCGGTCCTGCTCGAAGTAGCTGAGCTGGCCGATCAGCCCGTAGGTCGCCGAGGCGAGCCGGCGGGCCGTCTCCTCCTCGGCCGTGAGCCGACCCCGGCCGGCCGGCCGGACCAGGCGGGCGGCCAGCAGCGCGACGTGGGCCGCGAGGTCGGCCGCGAGCCGCGACCGGCCGGGCACCGGCCGGCCCAGGAGCTGCAGCGCCCGGCCGGCGTGGACGCGGCTCGGGACGAGCTGACCGAGGCCGAGGTGGGCCTCGCCGAGCTGCGATTCCCACCGGGCCCGGCGGGCGGGGTCGGCCCCGGGGCTCGACGCCTCGTGGCGGGCGACGGCCTCGTCCAGGAAGCCGACCGCCTCCCGGTACGCGCCCCCCTTCAGGGCCAGCCCGGCCGCCCTCTCCAGCGAGTCGACCGCCCGGGCGTCGTCGCCGGCCCGGCCCCAGTGGTAGGCGAGCCGGGGATACGACGCCGCAGGGTCGTCGACCGGGTTCCCCTCGTACCACTCGGCCACGGCCCGATGGAGCTGCCTCCGGTGGGCGAAGGGCAGCAGGTCGTAGACGACCTCGCGGGTGATCACGTGGCGGAACAGGTAGCTCGGGTCGGGCTCGGGGGCGTCGGCGAGGATCAGCTCCAGCCGGGCGAGCGCGTCGAGGGGCCCGGAGAGCCGGTCGCGCTCGGGCTCGATCGGGTAGACGGCGCGGAGGATCCGGAAGGCGAACAGGCGGCCGATCACGCTGGCCACCTTCAAGGCGAGCTGCTCGGGGGGGCCGAGGCGGTCGACCCGGCCGATGATCACGCCTTCGACGTGGTCGGGGATCTCGATGGCGTCGAGGTCGACCCCGGGCGCGACCCGGCATCGGCCGCCCTCGATGGCCAGCCGGCCGGAGTCGCGGAGGGCAAGGGCCAGCTCCTCGGAGAAGAACGGGTTGCCCTGGGCCTTGCGGACGATCAATTCGGCGGCCTCGGCCGGGAGGGCGTCGACGCCCAGGCGGCGGCAGGCCAGCGTCAACGTATCCTCGGGCGAGAGGGCGTCGAGCCGGATCCGGACCGCGCCCGGGATCCGGAGGAGCTTGCGATACTCGTCGGGGAAGCCGGCCTCGTCCGGCCCCCGGGCGGTGACGACGATCAGGGCCCCGGCGAGCGATCGGGCCGCGAGCAGGCAGAGCGTCCAGGACGAGGAATCGAACCAGTGGGCGTCCTCCAGGACCAGGACGGTCGGACCCCGGCCGACCTCCTCCCGGAGGAGGTGGAGCAGGAGGTCGTTGAGGTTGTCGGCCCGGACCTGCCCGGCCATCTGCCCGGTCAGCTCGTTCTCGGCGAGGTTGATCGGGACGATCCCGTTGAGGAGCGGGGCCAGCCGGAACTGAGCCGGCCGGGCCAGGAGCCGGTCGAGGACCCGGGTCCCCCGCCACCCGGTGTCGGCGCCCTCGTCGACCCCGAGCAATCGGGAGAACAGGGGCCGCCAGGCGTGGTGCGGGGTCGTCCGCTCGACGGCGTCTCCCCTGCCGATCATGGTGGCGAAGCCCCGGGCCTCGGCCCGGGCGATCAGGTCGGCGACGAGCTGCGACTTGCCGATCCCCGGCTCGCCCTCGACGACGACCACCCCCCCGACGCCCCCGCCGAGGGCGTCGAGCCGGTCGGACAGCGATCGGATCTCGGCGGCCCGGCCGATGGTGGGCGTCTCCCCGCCGCACGGGAGCGGCGAGCCCCGGGGCCGGAACAGGGTCGTCAGGCCCTCGATGTTCTTGAGCTGCCGCGGCGGCAGCGGCTCGAACTCGAAGCAACCCCGGGCGGAATGCGCGGACGCCTCGTCGCAGAGGATCTCGCCGTGCTCGTGGGCCGCCTGCATGAGCCGGGCGGCGAGGTTGACCGTCCGGCCGATGACGGTGTACTCGCGGCGGCGGGCGTTGCCGACCTCGCCGCAATAGACCCGGCCGGTCGCCACGCCGATCGCCGGCCGGATGCCCAGCCGGCCGAGGGCCTCGTGGATGGCCCGTGCGGCCTGGAGCCCGCGCCGGGCGTCGTCGGGGTGTGCCAGCGGTGGGAGGCCGAGCGCGGCGAGGATCATGGTCCCCTTCTCGTCGACGCTCAGCTTGTTCAGGCTCCCCTCGTGGTGATACAGGGCGTCCTGGGTCGCGGCGACGATCGCCCGCGTGGTCGCCAGCGAATCGGGCCGGTCGATGGCCAGCGGGGGGAGGTTGACGAAGATCACGGTCAGGCGGCGGAGCTCGGCGATCCAGTCGGTCTGGCCGGCTTCGAGCCGGGTCCGGATCGCGCCCGGGATGTAGGACAGGATCGTCTCCCGGGCCTCGGGGCCGGGCATCGGCGAGTCGAGCGCCCGGGGCGTCGGCCCCAGGATCCCCGTGAGCCGCACGCATCCGCCATCGAGGGCCTCGCCGAAGCCCGCGCCGTGGACCAGGGCCCACGCCTCGGCCGACAGGATCACCTCGCCCGGCCGGGCCATCCGCTCGGCCAGGCCGATCTGCGCCAGGGGGTTGCCGGCCAGGATCATCTCCCGGCGGTCGCGGGCCCCGCCGACGTACATGGCGACGATCTCGCCCGAGCCGATCCCCACCTTGGAGGTCAGGCGGATCCCGCCCCCGCACTCGTAATCGCCCATGGTCTGCTGCACGACCCGGCCGCACGACGCCGCCCGCAAGGTCGCCGAGACCGGGGTCTCGTCGGGCGCCGAGGCCGGCCAGAGCGCCACCAGGGCGTCGCCGGCCATCTTGACCACGTCGCCGCCGTGCTCGGCGATCCGCTCAATCAGCCGGTCGAAGTAGGCGTTGAGCACGCCGGTCAGCTCCTCCAGCCCGCCCGCGCCGTGCTCGGCGAGCTTCTCGGTGAGCCGGGTGAAGCCGGAGATGTCGACCAGCAGGACCGCCGCATGGTGGCGCTCGAAGTCCTCCGGCGTGCCGGGGGAGCCCCGGTCGACCAGGCGTCGCCGGATCATCGCGGGGACGTAGCTGGCCAGGACCTCGATCGGTGCCGTCATGTCGGGCCCTCCGGGTGGGGATGGCCGGAAGCCACGCCCCGGCCCCCCGGCCGGCGATCGCGGATGGTCGCCGGGCGGAGGCGATGGATCCCCGATGGTAATCGATCCGGCCGGTGGAGGCCGACCGGGAACAGGTTCCTGCGGTCGTCCCCCGGTCGGGCGGCGCGACCCGGCACGGTCCCCGCACGGGGGCGGGCCCGGATCACCTCCGGGGGCGGATCTCGACCTCGACCTGCTGGCCGAGCTTGAGGGGCGTCGGCCCCGCCAGGGCGATCTTGACCAGGAGGACCCTCGTGTCGGAGGGGCGTCCGGGGTCCTCGGGCCGGGTCGACCGGTCGGCGACCCGGTCGGGGACCTCCTCGACCGTCCCCTTCCACGAGTCGGCGAGCCCCTCGGCGGTGACCGTCACCTCGTCGCCCGGCGCGATCCGGGGGGCGTCGAACTCGTCGACCTCGGCCTCGACCCGGACCCGGGCCAGGTCGCAGACCGTGACCAGCCGGGCCGAGGCCGCCGCCGTCTCGCCGGGCTCGACGTATCGGGCGACCACCACGCCGTCGATCGGCGAGACGACCCGGGCCCGCCCCAGCGCGATCCGGCCCCGGTCGCGGGCCGAGGTGGCCAGGCGCCGGCGGGCGGTGGCGACCTCCAGGTCGCGCCGGGTCGAGTCGAGGTCGACCTGGTACTGCGGGACCTGGGTCTTGGCCGCGACCCGGCGCTTGTACTCCCGCTTCTGGAATTCGAGGTCGGCGTCGGCCTCGGCGAGCCGGGCGTCGGCCTCGGCCAGCGCGGCGGCCTGGTCGTCGGACCGGAACTCGACGAGCAGGTCTCCCTTGCGGACGGCCGCCTTCTCCCGGGCCGGGACGCCGACGACCATCCCGCCCGACTCGGTCCCGACCGTGACCTCGGCCCCCGGCCGGGCGGCGAGCCGGCCCTCGGCGACGACCCGGGCCTTGAGGGGCTCCGGGGCGATCCCGGGGGGCCGGTCGACCGGCGACTCGGCCCGGGTCGAGTAGATGAAGACGGCGAGGCAGGCGGCCAGCCCCAGCCCGGGGACGATCACCCGCCAGGCCCACATGGAAGACGACATCGGTTCAATGCTCCCGATCGCGGATCCGCCCGTCGAGGATGTCGACGACGCGGTCGGCGATCCGCCGGACCTTGGGGTCATGGGTGACGATCAGGAGGGCCCGAGACTCGCGCCGGGCGAGGTCGCGGAACAGGTCGAGGATCTGCTCGCCCGATTGGTGGTCGAGGTTCCCCGTCGGCTCGTCGGCCAGGATGATCGGTGACCCGCCGGCCAGCGCCCGGGCCACAGCCACCCGCTGCTTCTGGCCGCCCGAGAGGTCCCGCGGCCGGAAGCCCACCCGGTCCGCCAACCCGACCGCCCCCAGCCACCGATTCGCCTCGGTTCGGGCCCCCGACCCGCGATGCCCCTTCACGTTCAGGGCATACTCGACGTTCTCCGCCGCCGTCAGCGAGGGGAACAGGTTGAACTGCTGAAAAACGAACCCAATCGAGTCGCGACGGAACCGCCAGAGGTCCCCCGGCCGCCCGGGATCAACCGCCTTCCCCCGGATGGCGAGCCGCCCGGAAGTCGGGGTCAAGAGGCATCCCAGGATGCTGAGGAACGTCGTCTTGCCCGACCCCGAAGGCCCCTCCATCGCCACGATCTCGCCCTCATCGAGCGCCAGGCTGACCCCCTTGAGCACGGGGACCGCCCGGCCCGCCTCAAGATATTGCTTGTGGATGTCGTCGGCCTGCAAGACCACCATTCGGGAATCCTCAAGCCTGAACCGTCCCGTAGGGTCCGCTCCGCGGACCGTCTCCTCGACGATCGAAATATCGGGGATGGTCGGCTCACGGGCGGAGGTGAACCGGGCCGATCGGGCATCGATGGGACGGTCCGCGGAGCGGACCCTACGGCTTGGGCGGGTCGGGGCCGACCGGCAGCCAGGGGTAGAGGGCCAATTGGCGGTATTTATCGCGCATCGCCTTATGGTAGACCCAGTACCTCTGAATTTCGGCGAGTCGGCCCGAATTGGCTGGGAGGTTCGACTTAATATCAACGCCGCCGAAGTTTATTTCCAATAGATAACATTCCTGCAGTAGGAAACATTCCTCACGGTGTCGATCGAAGAGGGCCCAAAATCTCGCCGCTCGGCGGTTCGACCAACTCGCGAGGCCGAGGGCTAGCGCGGCGAACACGACGGCGATCATCAGAAATCGCAGGTTGAACCGGTATCGTGGGAGCCTCATGTGGCGTGTTCCTCGCAATCCGGACGGCCCGGGATAGCGGACCCGACAGGGCGGGGAACGGCGCACAACTGCGCTCGTCCTGAATATTATCGTAATCCAGAGCTGTCGTTAGCATAGGATTTTGCTTCAGCCCCGGAAGACGAGGGCGGGGTCGAGGGCGGCGATCCTCCGGAATGACCAGGCGGAGGCGAGCAGGCAGAAGCCCAGGGTTCCGGCGAAGATCAGCGCGGCGTGGTCGGGCTGGACGACCAGCGGCATGTCGATCCGGGCGAGGATCGGGACCATCGCCAGCGTCGCCCCGGTCCCGAGGAGGTAGCCGATGCAGGCGGCGATGGACGCCTGCTCGACGATCACGCCGTAGATGGTCCGGTCGCGCCCGCCGATCGCCTTGACGGTGGCGAACTCGCCGAGATGCTCGGTGGTCGAGGTGTAGAGCGTCTGGGCTACCACGATCACACCGACCAGGCAGCCGAGCGAGACCGTCAGGAGCATCGTCAGGCCCAGGCCGGTGCTCTCGACCCAGTAGGCCCGCGACTTCCTCGACCACTCGGCGCGAGTCAGGACGTCGTGGTAGGGCAGGCGACGCCGGATCTCGGCGGCGACGGCATTCGAGTCGGCGCCGGGGGCGAGCCTGGCGACGATGTAGGTGGTCCGGCCGTCCAGCTCTGAGGGGGAGAGCGACTGGGCGAGGCGGTAGTCGAGGAAGGCGATCGGGCTGGTCGTGAACGATCGGGCCTCACTCGTCCGGCCGATGATCTTGAGCCGGTGGCCGGAGAACTCGCGGCGGTCGCCGACGGCGAAGGGGCCGAACCGGCGGGTGGCCGAGTCGTCGAGGAAGGCGTATCGGCCCCGGCGGAGGTCGGCGGGGTCGCCTTCGAGGACCTTCCACGGGAGATTCCAGCGGGTGAAGTCCTTGAGGGCGTAGATCACCGCCGACTCCTTCGCCCCGCCCGGAAGCGCGACCGTCGCGAACCAGACGATCAGGTTGTCGGCCCGGTCGACCCCCGGGACCGACCGGACCCGGCCGACGTAGGACTCGGGGAACGGGTTGGCGAAGTCGACGTTCGGGGTGTTGTGCGCGACCACCCACAAGTCGGCGTCCATCCGGTCGATCGTCACCGAGGCGCTGGCCAGGAGGCCGACGAACAGGCCGACCTGGATGTAGACCAGCGCCACGGCGAAGCCGACGCCCGAGACGGTGGTTAAAAACCGGGCCTTGTCGTCGAGAAGGATCTTGACCGCCAGGTCGACCATCAGCCGTCCCCCGGGGGCCGGATTGCCGCCCCGGAGTGGGCGGGGATGGCGGGGATCGGCGGGTTCTCCAGGTACTCGCGGAAGATCCAGGCCAGGAGCCGGTCGGGGACCCACCGGGCGGCCTTGCTCATCAGGGCCGTCTGCCAGGGGAAGTCGTAGACCTTGGCCCGTCGGCGGATGGCCCGGACGATCCGGTCGGCGGCCCGGTCGGCGTCGAGGGCGAAGGGCATGGCGAAGCTGTTCCCGGCCGTCATCGGGGTCCGGATGAATCCCGGGCAGATGGTCGAGACGGCGATCCCCCGCGATCGGACCTGGATCCGGAGGCAGTCCAGGTAGGCGTTGACCGCCGCCTTGCTGGCGCAGTAGGCCGACTCGCCGGGCATCCCCGCGTAGGCGGCCAGGCTGGAGACGGCCGCGATCCGGCCGGCGTCCCGGGCCAGCATCGCCGGCAGGGCGGCCTCGATGGTGTAGATCACGCCCATCAGGTTGACCCGGATCGTCTCCTCGACGGCCTCGATGTTGACCGGCTCCAGGGTGGTCGGGATGCCGACGCCGGCGTTGGCGATGACCAGGTCGGCCGGGCCGAGGGCGTCGGCCAGGTCGGCGAAGGCCCGATGGACCTGGTCGCGGTCGCCGACGTCGGCGACCGCCGGGGCCGCAACCCCGCCGTCGGCCCGGATCTGGCCGGCGACCTCGTCGAGGGCCGACCGGCGGCGGGCGATCAGGCCGACCCGGCACCCCTGCCTTGCCAGGAGCAGGGCCATCGATCGGCCGATCCCGCTCGATGCCCCGGTGATCACGGCGGATCGGCCGGCGAACGCGCTGTCCAAGGGTGGGGCCTCCGCGTGCGGTCTTCCGGCGAGCCATCGGGGGGCCAATGTCCCCGAACGGCGCCCCCGCACGCAAGCCGAGTTTCGGCGGTCGAGTGGCCTTGGCCGGATCGGGGCGTTCGATTAGAGTCACCCGCGAGGATCGGCGCCCCCCCGGCCGGGGCGCCCCGCCGGGAGGGGCCCCGGCGATCGGGACGGGCCCCCCACACGCCAAGGATGGTCGAGCCATGATGGACCGCGATTCGATCCGCCAGAGCCTCGTCGGTTACCTCGAAGATGACCTCGGAGAGGCGATCCCGTCCCTGGACGACGGCGTCGACATCCGCGAAGGGCTCGGGCTCGATTCGGTCGACGTCGTCGGCCTGGTGATGCAGATCGAGCGCCAGTTCCGGATCCGGCTGGCGTCCGAGGAGCTGACCGAGATCGTCACCGTCGGCGACCTGCTCGACCTCCTCCAGGCCCGGATCGTCGAAGAGCCCGCGGTCGCCCACTGATCCGGGATCCGAGGGGGGAACGGCCGGATCTCCAATCCTAAATCTCGGATTTCAGGTTCAACCCTCGGGATCTCCTGAGATCCGAGATCTGAAATCCGAGATCCCGCCCCTCCCGTCAGGGCGAGGGCCGGGCCTCGCCCCAGGCGACCACCGCCACCCCGAGGGCGATGATCGCCGTGCCGGCCCATCGGGCCGGGTTCACCTCCTCGTGCAGGAGGAATCGGGCCAGGAGGGTCCCCAGCGGGTACGAGGCGGCCGTCAGCGGCATGACCAGGCTGAGGTCGGCGCCGGCCAGGGCCGTCGCGTAGAGGGCCAGGTGCAGGGCCAGGAGCGAGGCGCCGGCCACCACCCAGCCGTTGGTGGCGGCGGCCCGGGCCGCCGGCCACCAGCCGGCGTCGGCGCCCGAGGCGCCGGCCTGCTTCATCCCCCGGGCGATCAGGGCCTCGCCGAAGGCCAGGGTGGCCACGGCGACGACCATCAGCGCGACGAGCTTCGGGCGATCCCAGGTCATGGCCGGCACCCCCGGTTCAGGCGGCGTGGCGGGCCAGGGCCTCGGGGCCGGGCATCGGGACCGCCCGTCGGAGTTCCTCCAGGGCGCCGAGCAGGCCGTCGATCGCCCCGGGCGGGTGGTTGGCGTTGGCCTGGATCCGGAGGACCCCCGCGTGGTACGGGACCGCCGGGAAGACGACCGACTGGACGTAATAGCCCCGGTCGAACAGGAACCGCCCGGCGGCCAGCGTGTCGGCCTCGTCGCCGACCAGGATCGAGAGGATCGGCTGCGAGCCGCCCAGGACCGCCAGGCCGATCCGCCGCATCCCGGCGACCAGCCGCCGGACGTTGGTCTGGAGCCGGGCGTTGATCGACTCGTACTCGTCCGAGTCGATGATGTCCAGCGCCGCCAGGACCGCCTCCAGGTACGGGGGCGGGACCGGGCCGCCGAAGATGAAGGTGCTGGACCGCATCTTGAGCAGCTCCTTGACCTCGGCCGAGCAGCCGACGAAGCCGCCGAAGCAGGAGAACGCCTTGGACAGCGAGCCGACCACCACCGCGTTGTCGTAGCCGCCGAGGGCGTCCCGGACCGTGCCGATCCCCCGATGGCCGAGCGTCCCGGTCCCGTGGGCGTCGTCGACGTAGAGGATCGCGCCGTGCTCCAGGGCCACCTCGTTCAGCCCGGCCAGCGGGGCCAGGGTGCCGCTCATGCTGAAGACGCCGTCGACGGCCACCATCGACGCCCGGGACGGCCCGGCGTCGCGGAGGGCCCGGCCCAGCGCGGCCGGGTCGGAGTTGGCGAAGGTCACCACCTTGGCCCCGTTGGCCCCGGCGATCTTGGCCCCCTCCTGGATCGAGTTGTGCGCGTGGGCGTCGACGGCCAGGACGTCGTTCCGGCCCATCAGCGCGGGGATCGCGCCGACGTTGGCCAGCGTGACCGACGGGTAGATCAGGGCCGACCCGGTCCCGAGCCACCGGGCCAGCCGGGCCTCGGCCTCGGCGTTGGCCCGGACGCTGGCGAACGCCCGGGACGCCCCGTTGTGCGTCCCCCACTCGCGGGCCCCCCGCTCCAGGGCCTCGATCACGCGCGGGTCGCGGTCCAGGCCGAGGAAGCTGTCGGAGCCGAAGTTGACCACCCGATGCCCGCCGACGGCCATGGTCCGGTCGGGCCCCAGCTCGTCGACCACCAGGTCCTTCAGATGACCGTCGGGGAAGAGCCGGGCGAAGTGGTCGAGGAATCGGACGATGCTGCTCCGGCGCAGGTTGTCGGTCAGGCGCCTCATCGGGTCGCTCATCGATCGGGCCTCGCGTTGGGTTTGACACGGGGGGTGGGCGGTCCGTCGCCCATCGCGGCGCGACGGCGGGCGGGACCTTACCACGGATCCCCCGATCGGGCCATCCCCGTTGCCCGGGGCGTCCCGGGGGACGATCGCCCTTGACAGCCCCGATCGGATCGCCAGAATCGTCCTCTCCCGGGCCGACCCGGGATCATCGCCCCGACCATGGACGGAAAGGGACGCCACTTGACCTCGATGACCCTCCTCGACCGCCGGGCCGTGGCCCTGGAATGCGACCTGGTCGCGCAATCGGCCTTCCGGGCGTCCCCGGGGGAGATGGCGGGGCTCCGCAAATCGCCCGGGGCGGACGGCGGGCCCCCGACGCCCCCCGCGCTGCTCCGCCACTCGGACGAGCAGACGGTGGTGGGCCTGGCGGCCGTGCTCCGGGCGATCGCCTCGGGCGGGCTCGACCCCGACGGGTTCGGCGACTGGGCGGTCCTGGTCGCCCCCCGGTTCCTGGGCCGGGCCGCCTTCGAGCGGGCCTTCCCCCAGTTCCGGGACGAGGGCGCCTGGGGCGTCTCGCCGCACCTGATCCCCGCCCACTCGCTCCATTCCCCCTCGGGCACGATCAGCCAGGCGCTCAAGGCCCACGGGCTGAACCTGGGGATCGGCGGGACCCCCGGTGGCGAGGCCGAGGCGCTGCTTTTGGCCGCGACGCTCCTGGGGGCCGGGTCGGTCGCCGGCGTCTGGGTCGTCCTGACCGGCCGGTCCGAGGGCGGCGACCCCGCCGAGCCGGGGTCCTACGAGGCGTTGGCCCTGGCCCTGGCGCCGCCGGCCCGGGGGCGGCGGGGGCCCCGGCTCCGGATCGCGCCGGGGTCGATCCAGATGGTCGGGGCGGGCCCCGACGGCGGGGCGGTCCCCGGCTGGGCAGTCGGCTCGACGGTCCGGGCCGACGCCGGCCACGCCCGGGTCGCCGCCCCGGTCCCCCACTTCCGGATCGGGGCCGGTCGGCCCGCCCAGGTTGACGACCCCCGGGACCTCCCATGAACATCGATGACCCCGTCTGGATCACCGGCCTGGGCGCCTCGACCCCCGCCGGCGACGACTTCGAGACGATCGCCGCGAATCTCCTGGGCGGCCGGTCGGGGATCCGGGCCGTCGACGACTTCCCGGTCGCCGACCACCCCAGCCGGATCGCCGGCCGGGTCGACCGGATCCCCCGCCCGTCCGGGTGGTCCGAGGCCGACTTCGAGGCCCGACGGCCGCTGGAACGGCTGGTCCTCTGGTGCTGCACCGAGGCCCTCCGCGACTCGGGCTGGTGGGACCGCCGCGAGTCGGCCCGGATCGGCCTGGTCCTCGGCCTGGGCGCCGAGTGGCTGATCCACTGGGAAGGCGACGCCCTGAAGGTTGGCTCGGCGCAGCCCTGGCGGCCCGAGGGGTACGTCGAGGTCGCCCGCGACGAGCTGGGCCTGTCGGGCCCGACGCTCGGGCTCTCCGCGGCCTGCGCCAGCGGGAACCACGCCCTGGCCGTGGCCCGGCAGTGGCTCCGGCTCGGCTGGGCCGACGTCTGCCTGGCCGGCGGGTGCGACATGGCCGTGACCCCGATGTCGATGGGATGCTTCGGCAACCTCCGGGCCCTGTCCCGCCGGAACGACGACCCGGCCCGGGCCTCCCGACCCTTCGACGCCGCCCGCGACGGCTTCGTCATCGGCGAGGGCGGCGCCGTCTTCGCGCTGGAGTCCGCGTCGACCGCCCGGGGCCGGGGCGCCCGGGCCTACGCCTCGGTCGACGGCTTCGGGGCCAGCAGCGACGCCTACCACGCGGTGATCCCCAGCCCCGACCCCGGGCCGGCCGCCTCGGCGATCCGCCGGGCCCTGTCCGAGGCCGGGGCCGCCCCCGACGAGGTCGACTACATCAACGCCCACGCCCCGGGGACCCCGGTCGGCGACGTCCTGGAGGCCAACGCCCTGCGGATGGTCTTCGGCGAGGCCACGGCGACCGTCCCCGTCAGCTCGACCAAGAGCATGACCGGCCACCTGCTCACCGCCGCCGGCGCCGTCGAGGCGATCGCCTGCCTCGCCGCCCTGAGGCATCAGGCCATCCCGCCCACGATCAATTTGGACGACCCCGACCCGAAGTGCGACCTCCTCCACGTCGCCAACCAGGCCCAGGCCCGGGCCGTCGACGTGGTCGTCTCGAACTCGTTCGGATTCGGCGGGAGCAACACCTGCCTGGTCCTCCGGGGAGTCTGATAAGGGGCCCAGGGCTCGGGACAGGCGGGCCCGGTCGATCCCGCGCCGGGGCTTTACCCGCGCCGGTCAGGCCGTGCTTGAATTCAGCCGGTCGCGTGATTTTTATCGGCTTTTCTCCCCGGAATCGGAAGATTCGTCGGGCGCGCCTCGCGGACCGTCCGGACGATGTCCCAACCCCATCGATCGAGGGGACCCGGCCGGGCCCGGCTCAATCTCGGCTCGGGCGGCCGGGCCCTCGATTCGCCGCCTTCAAGGACGACCCCCGGGCCGCGGCGAAACCCCCGGCCGAGCGGCCGGCCGGCGTCCTGGCACCGCGCTCGCAAACTAACCCTCCGGCGCCGATCGTGATCGATCGATCATTATTTGCTATCCCATGCCCCTGGGGTCCTGTAAGATTCGACCAGTCCTCTCACCGGGGTCATCGCCGTTACTGCCACGACAGCCCGTTCGTCCCCTTCCCTACGCCCGGCGTGAGGTCGGACGGCCACGGTGCCCGGAGGACCGAAGCTCCCCAAGTCCCTCTCCGAAGGGCGGATCGATGAAAGAGGTCGTACTCGGGCTCGGCCAGCAGAAGAGCCTGTGGTCGGTCGTCCAGATGGCCGACGAGCAACTCCGGACGATCCACGGCTCGCCTCGCCGGATGATCGTCCGATCGCGGGGCATCGAGATCGAGGCGGCGCGACCGCAATTCGATGGCGATTTCCAGTCATTCAAGGTCCGCTTCGCCAATCCCGAGCGGGTCCTCCGGGACTCGCTGGCGGCCTTCGCGGCCCGGTGTCCGGTCGCCTGCGAGAGCGGCGAGGTTGACGGGTTCCTGGAACTCCGATGCGCCGCACCCTCGGGCGGGCAGGTCGAGCAGCTCCACCAGGCCTGCGACTCGCTCTCCGAGGCATTCCCCCTGCCGGAGGTCTGGAGGATCCACGGCGAGGAGTATCGGACCGTCCCGCTGAGCCCGGAGGCCCTGTTCCGGGCCATGATCCGGTTCAAGGCCAGCGACACCCACCTGTACCCGGGCGCCACCCCGGTCTTCCGGGTGGACAGCGTGATGCGACGCGTCCAGTCCTTCGAGCCGCTGTCATCCGAGCAGATCCTGAGCATGATCGAGACGATCGCCTCGGAGAAGCACTACCGGGAATTCACCGAGAAGCAGCAGTGCAGCTTCATCTACCACCAGCTCGGCCTGGGCTACGCCCGGGTCTCGGCCTTCACCAAGGCCGGGGTGCCCCACTGCACCATGCGGTTCCTCCCCGAGAAGATCCCCTCGTTCGAGGAGCTGAACATCCCCCGGAACGCGATGGAGCGGCTGGCCAACCTCCACTTCGGGCTGATCCTGGTCACCGGGATGACCGGCAGCGGCAAGTCGACGACGGTGGCCTCGCTGGTCGACTGGATCAATACGAATCGGTCCGTGCACATACTTTCGATCGAGGAGCCGGTCGAATACGTCCATACGGGCAAGAAGTCGATCGTCTCGCAGCGCGACGTGGGCGAGGACATCGGGTCCTTCCACGAGGCGGTCCGCGGGGCCCTGAGGCACGACCCGGATGTGATCGTCATCGGCGAGATGCGCGACCCCGACACGATCCGATCGGCCATCAATGCGGCCGCCACCGGCCACCTGGTGATCAGCACCCTGCACTCCGGGACGGCCTACGAGGTGGTCAATCGGGTCGTGAGCTTCTTCGACCCGGTCGAACGCGACCTGGTCAAGCTCCAGCTCCGCGACGCCCTGAAATGCGTCATCTGCCAGCGGCTGCTGCCCAGGCGCGGCGGCGGGCGCCTGCCGGCCCTGGAGTGCCTCTTCAACGACACCAAGGCGGTCTCCGACTGCATCCTGTCCGGCAACACGATCGGCATCAAGGTCGGCATGCAGCAAGATGCGTCGCACTCCTTCATCTTCGAGAATTACCTGTTCGACATGTACAAGAAGGACCTGATCGCGCTGGAGACCGCCCGCGAGAACGCGTCCGAGCCGGCGATCTTCGATCAGATGAAGTTGGGGACCTACAGCCCCCCGCCGCTCAACTCGATGCTCCATCATTGAGAGTCGATCCGGGAAGATACGCCGCCTCATGCCGCGGGGGTATGACCTCGGATCGATGTTACATTCGGATGAGACACTCGCCCCGTTGTGACGCGGTCAGAGGCCGTGTAATCTGGTCCCTTTGACGACTGCCGGAATTGTCACGTGTGGATATCACCCCGAAATCGTTCGGATTTCGCCCGTCGTCAAACAACGTACGTCGAGTCGGAAGTGTGACGGGTGGAATAGAGGCGAAATCTGCCAGCACGACGGCCAAAATGATCATGAATAAACCTTGGGTGATCCTTGTTCGGCGGTACGGCGGAGACATCAGAGACCCATCGCCGGAACAACTGGCCCTTGCCATTCATGAGATCTACGTTGAAGACCTGCCGGGAATGACCGAGGCAGATTACGAGGAACACGGGGCTGCAACTCTCAGGCACGGTTTCGACGAAGGCCCCGTGTATGACCTTTGTGTCAGCCGTGGCGGCACGATAACTCTTGAGGAGTGGGCGGACCAAGATTACGAGACCCCTCTCCATCCCGAGCGGCAGATGAGATCCGTTCCGCCGGAGATGGCTTTGAACCTTTGGAGACTGCTTGCGGAGGGCTCGCTTGAAACTGTCCACGCTCAGTCCTGGGAGTAGGACTGACAAGGTTGGACTATAGACGAATGGCACTGACAGAGCCGTAACCTTTTTCGTCAACTGGGGATGTACCGGAGGGCCCTCCTCGCCTCCAATCGAGGGTATCTCACCACCTTCGACTGACAAGGAGGGCCCCCTGTGTCC
>JAABUK010000762.1_pt1 | contig 65459 bp, 61 predicted proteins | sample 5559141 | NCBI WGS metagenome assembly JAABUK01 (sample SAMN10711869, study PRJNA513367) | rock metagenome | isolation source: Antarctica rocks | place: Antarctica: Victoria Land, Pudding Butte nord | collected 2016-01-03 | reverse complement strand
GAGTCGCTTTCTCCGCAGTAACTGTGGAGTCAAATCGGGCTACTGTTGACAACTCAGCTTGGTTGGTGACACCTCAAGTCGCCAATGCTTATTCTTGCGGCATCTTGCTCGAGATCAATAACGCCAGCCATATGGACGACATTGCTTTGCTCGGTAACACCATCACGTACCTCGGCACCAACGCAGGGACGGCCGCGCGCGACAAATGGGCGGCTGCCGTGACTCTCTTGGGCGGCGGCACCGTAAACCGGCTGAGGATCGAAGACAACTTCTTCACTGACCCGCCCTCAACAGGCGTCTTGCTCAGCTCGATTGCAGACCAAGTGACGATTCGGGGGAATACCTTTGTCAACCCGGCCAATTCCATCGTCTCGCCCATGGACCCTGCGCTACGGTCGATGGTCACCCTGGCCGGACGTGTGCGCGATATCGTTATCGAACGCAATACTGCGAAGGACAGTCGCTCAACAGCAGTCATCCGGCAAGGCGTTGGTGGACTGCCTTCTCTAGTCCTGTCTGGCTCGAGCAGGTTTCAGGACAATCGCATCTCATGCAGGGACGGCACGGTCGTGGGGCAAGCATCCCTGTTCGTCGTCAACAAGCTGAGGGGACAGCAGCCTGAGGCGCCGAGATAGCAGGCTCCCGCGCTTGTGCAAAACAGTGCCCGCGTTGCTGGACGCGGGGCGGCTAATAATCCGTATTGTGCACCCATTCGGCTGACCCGGAACGGGAGACCACACGCGCTGGCACGCCGGCAACCGTCACATGTGGAGGAACGTCGTCCAAGACTACCGAATTTGCACCGATAGCTGCGCCGCTACCGATCGTAATATTCCCGGAAACCACGGCACCTGGACCGATATACACGTTGTCGCCTATCTGCGGCGCACCTGCGCGGTGACCCTTAGTGGCTCCGATGGTGACATTGTGGCTGAGGTTACAGTTGCGCCCGATACTCGCTGCCGCGCTGACCACGATTCCGCCAGCGTGGCCGATTGCGAGGCCAGGACCGATGTGCGTGTTGTATGGCACGTTGATTCCCATACGGTACTGCAACCGGCGCAAAACCAGCCGAGCGCAGAACAACAGGGGTCGAGCGGGCGTCTGAGAGAGCCGCTCGGTCAGCCGCAGCCAGAACACATATGCGTATGTCTCTCCGGCCAACAGTTGACGGGCAAGGGCGATCCACGACCTCGTGCCCGTGATTCGATAGGCGTCCGTTCGTACCAGCCACCAGAAGCCCGGGTCCACTAAAGTACCTCCCGCGTGCGCAGCACCCTGGCGGGGTTGCCCGCAGCCACGGCGCCAGCGGGAATACTCTTCGTGACGACTGAGCCGGCGCCCACGGCCACCCCGGCGCCTATGGTCACGCCCGGCAGGATGACGGTGCGCGCGCCGAGAAACACGTCATCTCCGATAACGATGGGATGGGAGCTGCCGCCAGCATCATCGAAGGTTTTGCAGTCGGCCGGTATTGCATGATCGTTCGTGATGAATAAACACTGTGGCCCCATCCGCAGGCGTCGACCGAGATGGATACTCTCCTCACCCAAGAACCAGGATCCAGCACCCACGGCCGCTCGGTGCTCCATGACGACGTGGCGGCTCAAATGCACGCCGGGCTCTATTGACGCGTCAGGGGCCACCCGGTCGCAGATGACGGCGGCGAGTCGGGCCCTCAGCCAGTGGCCACCGGGGACAAGGGTATGTAGATGACGGGCGAAACCGTCATACGCGACCGCGGCAATGCGACGCCTGAGTTCAGACACTGACCTCTCCATGGGTTGTGCGTCGCGCTAATGTGCGACGGCCGAACAGGATGACCGAGTATGCGGTGTAACACAAAATTGAGCCGAGCACTGCACCAGTGCCTGCAAATTGCTTGATGAGCGGCACGTAGAGCAACGCGGCCGTCGCCACCACGATGATGGTGATAACACCCACTTCGTGTAGCCGCCCCAGACCCATGATGATGCGCGAGTCCATCAGTGCTGTGCCCATGAAGAATTCCGCGACGAGAAGCCAGCGAAGAAAACCGACTGCATCGGCGTAGGCTGAGCCGAACAACAGGTGCACGATGGAGGGGGCGGCAACGGCGAGGACGCCGAGGATAACAAGCTGCAGAATTAAGGCGATCTGATAGATGCGCCGCACCTCAGCGGTGACAAAGCCGTGCTCGGCGGTTCGCACGAACAGGAGTTGCCCTACTGCCGAGGAGGTAATTCGGGCGGCTTCTGCGACCGTGGCCGCGACGGCATAGATGCCACCCGCAGCGGGACCAGCTAGGGCCACGAGTAGCAACCGGTCAAGCCGCTGCATGGCCAAGAGGCCCAGGCCGTATGCGATTGTCGGATAACCCCGCATCACGAGCAAGCGCCAGACGCGGGGCGACAGGCGGGACGCACCAAACGTAGCGGCACCAGTTGAGCGTACAGATGTCAGACCGAAAAGCACTTGAGCGAGAGCTCCGGCGATGGCGCATACCAACGCCGCACTTAGCGAGGTCCGTTGAAGAACGACCAAAGCGATGAAGCACAGGGCCTGAACGCCGGAGCCGACGGCCACCGAAACTATTGAGGCTGAGGTCCGACCGTAGGCCTGAACTAGATCGGAACTCTGCCTTGCCAGCAGGGAGACGCCGCCAAAGGTTGCAGCCAACAGAACAGCCACGCCTGTCACCTCTGCGTGACGAACGGTCACCGTCGCTGCGGCGGTCACGACGCCAGCGAGGGGTGCAAGCACGAGGGACAACCCGAAGAATGCGGCGACATCGTTGGCCGAGGGGAGGGGTGCAGCCCTCAGGCGGAGGCCCGTCCCAGTGCCGAGGGTCAGCGTAACGACCGTCAGCGCCGTGACGGTCGTGACCAATGTCAACAGCCCCTGGCCAGCTGGACCCAGGAACCGTGCGGTAATGATCCCCAGGCCCGCGGCCGCCCCGGCATTGGTGAGCGCGGCCCCGCTTACTCCTGAGACCGAGCGGAGCGGGCTGAAGGTCAGGGTGCGCCCACAAGTTCAGGCGATCGGGCCTTTGCAGGCGATCGGCCGCGCTGTTCGAAGAGCCAGACGAGGCATATGACGACTGTTGCGACGGCCAGCTCCCCCGGGACGGGGGTGAAGTCGTTTCGGACCCACAGTAGAAGCGCGAACGCCAGGATGCCCACCATGCAGTTTGAGATCGGCGTCGTTCTGCGCGCGTCCGCCGCAGCGACGAGTAGACCGATCAGCAGCATGACGATAACAATGGCAATCAGTCCACCGGCGCGGTAGGCCTCGGCGGCAGGGGAGCCGCCGATCGGCCCGACTCGGCGGGCGATCATGGCCCCAAACACGACGGGGTCGTCGGCGACGGGGGTGACATCGCCGCCCAGAACTTTGCCTACGATGAGCCTGCGAAAGGGCGCAACGTAGGTGGTTATTCCGACGGACCGCTCCCCCAATTGGTCGTGATATGTGCTGACCACGGCAAGCGGACGGATCGAGTACCCAAGTTCGGTCACTCCGTCGAGCGGGTTGAAGGAGGCCAGCGCGGCGCCTCCGTGACCAATTCCGAGTTGTCGCAGTACACGGACGGCCGAACCCGCCGCTAGTCCGGCGACCAGCGCAACGGCCATCCAGGGTCGCAGCGGAATGCTCCTGCGGCGTGCAGCCACTACAAGATACGAGCCAGCGGGAATGATGACTTCTCCGCGCAGTCCCAGACTGAACGCGGGTACGGCCCAAATCGCGAACACCGCAAGTGCTATCTGTCTGGACGTGCGATGGGAGCTGGCAGAGACCACCGCTGGCCCATAGCCCATCAGCAAGTAGGCGATCGGCATGGTCGGCACCGTGCTCGTCCTACTGAGGAACTCCGAGTACGAACTGCCAATGATCGATACTCCGGAGCGCCAGGCGTTGTAGGTCCACAAACCAACTCCAGCCATGAGGAGCAGCGCGCCCACAATGGCCGGACCGTCCCAACCTGCAGCGTTGCTGTCACTCCCGCTCCTCCGGGAGGGCTGCAAATCAGGTGGCGGGCCGGCGGGGTGCTCTCGCAGGAGGAGGTAACCGATCGCGTAGGCACATTCAGCCACGGCAATAAGCGTGGCTGCGGCGGCAAACCCGGGGCTATTCGCCCAATGGTCGTCACCGGGGTTGAGCAGACGCAACGGCAAGCCAACTGCCAGCGGAAGGAGCAGGCCGATGTGAAAGAGACCGAACAGCGCCGCGTACATCGACCCTAGACAAATGGGGCGGCGCCGATTGGCTCGCACCGTAGCGATGACGCAGCCAACAGTCGCTAGGCAGGCGACGGCGGCGGCAAGCTGCATGTTGGCCGCGATGCTGAGCCGGAAGACAACGACGACTGCACCAGTAAGGGTGAAGGCCGTTAGCCACGTCAGCCTCCTGAACTGGACTTGGTTAGTCGACATTGGGGGTAGTCCTCATTGGGGCTCCGTAGAGGTCTAGGTGGTTCAGGGCAGACGATTTTGCAGAGAAGATGCTGTGGTCGAAAGCTCGCTTGAGGACGGTCCTGCGACTCGAGTCGCTTCCTTCCTTGACGGCCTGCACGACTGCGACCGCCCACAGATCAAGCGGTTCGTTCAGGTCGACGGTTCGGACTCCCGGCAGCTCACGCGCGATGAACACGACGCCAGGAAGCGCTGAAGCCACCACAGGGGTGCCGGTGGAGACAGACTCTATAACCACGCCGGGCAGTCCTTCGCGCAGACTGGTCAGAAGCACCGTGTCTGCCTGACTCATAAGTTCGCGAGCGTCACGCCTAACGCCAAGATCGTGCACGAATGCAGCGACGCGCAATTCTGCCGCCTGTTGTCGCACCCGCTCTGTGTCTGCTCCGACACCCCCGATAAGCGCCAGGTGAGCCGGAAGCCCGCGCTGACGGACAGCCGCCAACACCTGGATTGTATGAACCCGGTTCTTTTCCGGGGAAGGGCGACCGATGTGCGCGAGAACGGGTGTATCGGGAGAAACCTTCATAAGCGCCCGCAAACTGACGCGGTTTGCGTCGGTGATGAAAGAAGGGATGCCGTTGACCAGTACGCGCGCTCGAGGGTCGACTCTCCATCCAGGGTTGTACCCGTGGCTCAGGGCGGAGGGACTAACACCGACGATATCGGTGGCGAAGCCGCGAATGAGCGCTTTCATCAAAGATCGCTGGAGGCGCCGCCTGACCGTATTGCCGTGTCCGTCTCCGTCACTTCGGAAGTGTGCGATTCGGCGAGGCACGCCCATAAGCTTCGCTCCGAGGAGAAGGGCGCCAGAAAACGTTGCCACGTGGCTGTCTATGGCATCCGGTCGCAACCTTCGTAGCAACCGCCCGTAGCGTACGGGAAATGCCCAGTCCAGACGTAACGGGTGCACCATTGCACCGAGCGCTTCGAGCTCGGCGTCCAGCGCGCCTGGTCGCCCCGATAAAGTCAAGAAGTGGAATTCGACATCCAAGCCAGTGAGTGCCTGCACGAGTTCCAGGGTCCGGAGCTCCGCACCGCCGACGTCCATGGCACCGAATACGTGCAAGACCTTGGTCATTTCGACACCGCCGCTAACACCGCATCGACGAAGCGCGGCTCGGCTCCTTGGGCCTCGTCCACGACGCCTAGAGCGGTGTCGATATTGTGGGCGGCTGACCTGTCCCACGCCGGGATGTCGCTTACAAGACTGATGATCGCGTGCGAGAGGGCGGCCGGATCATGCGGTTGAACTAGGCGGTGCGGTTCCAGGAGTTCAGGGCTCCCTCCAACTCGTGTTGCTATCGCGGGCAGGCCGGCTGCCATGGCCTCCAGCAACGCCCGAGGCGTACCCTCGAAAGCCCACGACGCCAATACGAACACGTGGGCGTCCATGTAAGTCCGTCGGAGCTCTTCGGCAGAAACGTGTCCAAGGAATGTGACGTCATCGCCAAGTACGAGTCTGGCCCGCGTGGCCATCTCCTCCTCGAGACGGCCCGTACCCGCGACACGCAGCTCGATGGCGAGTCCACTCCGCCGGCAGTTTGCCACCGCACGAACAAGGTCTTCAACGCCCTTGTACGGTCGTTCCAGACTCACCACAGTGAGCACCCTCAGGGGCTTGTCCGCTCCCGGATGGGGACGGGGTAGGCCTGCGGCCAATTGCCCTACGTCTGTGACGGCGAAGGAGTGCGCCCGTCGACCGGGTGGATACCCCGCCTGCAGGGCCGCACGTGTCACGTAGCGGACCACTGCCGCCCTGCGGCAGAAAAGCTTCATCGAGGCCGCCAGAGCCATGCGGGTGATCCGTTCGCGCATACCGTCGGTGATGTCGGCGCTTACAGATGGAGCCGGGTCGCCTACTGCTACGACCACGAGAGGGCGGCGTCGTAGAATCGCAGCCAGCCCGGCAACGGTTCCGAGGACGCCCGGGCTGTAGACCGCAACTGCGTCGTGTCGTCCGACTGTCGACCACACCTGCCGCCCGGCTTCCAAGAGTCGCCCCGCCTGCCTTACAGAATTGGGCCAAGGCAGTAGTACATGATCGGACTCCCCAGCCACGAGAGCCACCCCTGCTGGCTCGCGCTGCGTTTGGCGAGCAGCCACAATTACGGGCACCAGGTCAGTCACCGGGGCGATGGCCCCCAGCGCCACCCGGCCGAGGAGGGGAGTCCCAGGGTCCGTCCAGCAACGTTGCTCGGTGAAGGCCACAAGGGAGGGCATATCTGCGGTCCGATTCGCGATGACGTCGACAAGCTGCTCCAGGCAACTTGCGGTGGAGAAATGATGTTCGACGTAGGCGCGAGCCGTGACTCCCATTGCAGCCAGTTTGCCATTCCGATAGCGACGCTCTGCGTCGTTGAGCGCCTCGTGAATGGCGGATGTATCTCCTTTGAGTACGACCCAACCCGAATTCCTGGTTACCGTTTCGGGAAGCGCTCCGGCGTCGGAGACCAGCAACGGGAGCCCCATGGCGGAAGCCTCGAGGGCTGCGCCGTGGTTCTCGGACAGCGAGGGTGATACCGACAGGTCGGCGCTGCTGTAGAACGGCCGCACGTCCTCCGTCGACGAGAACCACCGCACTGAGGGGTCGGCGTCGACTGCGTATGTGCCGATCAGCCGTTGACGATGCGCTTCGCCTGTCGCGTCGAAACCACTCCCGACCAGCACCAGCAGGGAGTCCGGGTGTTCCCGCCGGAACTGCTGCCATGCCTCGAGCAGCACGTCGTGACCCTTGATCCCAACGCCGGGGTGCACCGAACTCTTGGGCGCGTACACGTACGCGACCATGATGACGACGAAGGTTCCGGGCGAGCAGCCGAACAGCTGGGCGCGATGGTCCTCGCCCCTTCGAAAGTGTTCCGTATCTACGCCGTAGGGGATGGCGTGCACCCGGTTGCCGGGCATCCCCAGCGAGCGGTACGCCGCAGCCGTGTACTCCGACCCGGCGACCAGCACGTTGTCCATCCGGCACAGCACGCGCTCCACGGCCCGGATGGCCCAGGACTCGAGATAGAGCGGTCCGGCGACCATGTGCACGCGCCGGAGACCCATTCCTATGGAGGCGATCCGGGCGGCGAGGGCGGAGGCGTAGAGGTGGTAGAAGAGGATGTCCGGCTGTGTCCGGCCGATGGTCTGGCGAAGCCGCCACAGCCCCAGGGCCAGACCAACGCCGGGCCGGAATACGAAGCCGAACGGCGACTCTGCGACCGGGATGCCCCGGGCATCCAGTGCCCGCCGCAACCTGCCGTCGCCCCCGGGTAGGACGACCGTGACACTGTGGCCACGCCCCTGCATCGCGCGGATCTGAGGGACGGCCCACATACCGCCTTCATTGGTCTTGAGGATCATGGTGATGCGGCTCATCGCGCCGGGACCCCCTTGACAGTGGTCGCGGGGGGAACGTCCTTCGTCACCACCGCGCCGGCGCCGACGATCGCTTCCGCGCCGATGGTCAGACCGGGCAGTACGGTGGCGTTGGCCCCGATGAGGGCGCGTGCGCCGACGGTGACCGATCCAGATATGCAGGCTTGGGGATTGAGGCGGGCGAATTCGTCGATGGAGCTGTCGTGGCCAACGGTCACATTCTGGTCCACGTGCACATGCCGGGCGACGGTGATGTTGGTGCTAAGCCGAGCGCCCGCCGCGACGACTACACCGTCGGCCAACACGACCGAGTCGCCCACCGTGGCATGGGGGTGGACGAGCTGTGCGTAGGTGACCGGGCTCGCCGCCAGACGTGCCGCGAGCTGGCTGCGAGCCCTCGGAGAGCCGACCGCGAGCACGGCGTAGAACGCCGTCGAGCTGCCAGCCAGCTCCTCTACCGGCCCGCTGATGCCGGCGTGCAGGGCACCGACTCGCCTGACGTCGTCGCCTGACGGGTTGTCGTCGATGAAGGACTGGAAGGTCCATGGGCGTGGCTCGACGAGAGCTTCGATGATGCCAAGGACCTCGCGGCCGAAGCCGCCGGCTCCGATGATGTAGAGCGGGGCGCTCACCGCATGCCCTGCACCGCGGATCCGCGGAATTCGGGCATCGTGGCATCACCCTTGGCACTGATTCCCTGGCGGCGCAGGACGCACCAGACGGTCCGGAGCACGATCCAGAGGTCGAGGCCCATGCTCCGGCGATCGACGTACTGCACGTCTAGGAGGAGCTTCTCCTCCCAGCTGAGGGCGTTCCTTCCGGAGATCTGTGCCAGGCCGGTCAGCCCGGGTCGGACTTCATGACGGCGGGCTTGTTCGGGCGTGTACCGGTCGAGGTACTGCACGAGCAGGGGTCGTGGGCCCACCAGGGACATGTCCCCGCGGACGACGTTCCACAGGCTGGGTATTTCGTCCAGGCTGCTGGCTCGCAGCATGCTGCCGAGTCCGGTCAATCGATCGGCGTCGCCCTCCGGCCCGCGGCGGGGGTCTTGCGTGCGCATCGTGCGGAACTTCAGGAGCGTGAACGGCCGGCCGTCCTTGCCGGGTCGCTCCTGCGTGAAGAGCACGGGGCTGCCCATGCGCAGCCGGACTGCCAGCGCCACGACTGCTTGCACTGGCAGTGTCAGGATGAGCGCCGGGACGGCGAGGGTGAGGTCCAGCCATCGCTTGGCGCGATCATCGGGCATGGTTCAACCCGCCATCAGAAGGCTGCGGGTGAGGGTGACCACCCGTTCCACCTCGTCGTCGGTGAGCCCAGAGCCGCTGGGGAGCGTCACCCCGTTGGCGAACAGGTACTCGGACGCGCCGCTGACGAATGCTCGCTCGGCTGCGAACACCGGCTGGATGTGCATAGGTTTCCACAGGTGCCGCGCTTCGATCTCCTCTTGGTCCAAAGCCTTGATCAGGGTGTCAGCGCCGACACCGCTGGTTTGTGGATCCAGAACGACGGCAGTGAGCCAGCAGTTGTCGGCCGTGTCGTCGCCGTCGGATGCGCGGCCGAGGAAATGCACGCCGGGGAGCTGAGCCAGCGCGCGGACGTACGACTCCCTGATGGCCCGGCGGCGGGCAACGAGGGAATCGAGGCGGGAGAGTTGAGCTCGCCCGAGCGCAGCAAGGATGTTGCTCAAGCGGTAGTTGTACCCGATCTCCGTGTGCTCGTACCAGGGTGTGGGTTGACGGGCCTGGGTGGACAGGTACCGCGCGTGCTCGATCAGCGCCGCGTCATTGCTGAGGAGCATTCCGCCGCCGGAGGTGGTCATGATCTTGTTCCCGTTGAACGACAGAGCGGCGGCAGCGCCGAAGCTTCCGGCAGGGTGGCCGTCATGGCTGGCTCCCACGGCTTCGGCGGCGTCCTCCAAAAGCGGTATACCGCGCCGCTCGAGTCCGTCGGCGATCGAGCCGTAGTCGGCGCATCGGCCGAACAGATCGACCGTCATGACGGCGGCCACCGAGGCGCCCTCCCCGACGAGGGTGTCGAGCGCGCTGAGCAGGAGCTCCGGGTCCACGTTGCCGTCGCTGGGCGACGCGTCCACGAACACCGGTCGAGCCCCGGTGTAGGCGACGGCGTTCGCGGAGGCAGCGAAGGTCATGCTCGGGACCACGACGACCGTCCCCGGACCGGCGCCCAAGCCCAGTAGTGCCAGGTGTAGTGCCGCGGTCCCGGACGAGAGCGCGAGCGCGCCGGATACGCCCGTCCGTTCGGCCATCTCGGCCTCGAACGCGTCCACGTGCGGACCGAGCGGGGCGACCCAGCCGGAGCGTACGGCGTCCAGGACGTAACGCTCCTCGACGTCGGTGACATCCGCCTTGGAGAGGAAGATGCGCGCGGTCACAGGTGACTGCCTACCAGGCCCACGGTCTGGTCCTGCATCCAGCGGATCGCGTCCTGGTGAGTGCCCGGACGGCTCTGCCACACGATGTGCGCATCCAGGGGCGGAACGTCGACGCTGGAGACCAGGTCATTGCTTGTGCTGCGCCTTATCTCGTTTTTGGAGAACAGCTCTTCGCCCAACTTCTCTCCGTGCCGAAGGCCGGTGTAGATGATCTCGATGCCGGTGCGTCGCGAGAGCCGGATGAGCGTCTTGGCGACCTCGATGATCTGGACCTGTTCCCCCATGTTCAGCACCATGACTTCTCCGTCTGAGCCGATGGAGGCGGCTTCCAGCACGAGTTGGCACGCCTCCGGGATCAGCATGAAGAAGCGTTCGACGTCGGGGTGGGTCACGGTGACCGGGCCACCGGCGTCGATCTGGGCGCCGAAGGCGTGAATAACAGAACCGCGGGACCCGAGAACGTTCCCGAACCGCACGGACACGTAGCGTCCGGGTTGTGCTGCGGCGAAAGCGGCTGTGAGGCGCTCGGTGACCCGCTTGCTGTAGCCGAGCACGCACGTAGGCTCGACCGCCTTGTCCGTGGAGATGTTGACGAATGTTCCGACCCCCACTTCCGTCGCAGCCTGCAGGACGTTGAGCGTTCCCAGCACGTTCGTCTTCCAGGCCTCGAGCGGATAGCGCTCCAGCAGAGGAAGGTGCTTGAGTGCGGCCGCGTGGAACACCAGATCGGGGGAGGTGTCGGCGAAGACGCTTCGCATGGTGTTCAGATCCCGGATGTCCGCGAGGATCACCTCGTCGCTGTCGAGCAGGCCGTGGCCGCTGAGGCTCAGTTGCGTGCCCTGCAGCCCAGACTCGTCCCGGTCGAGGAGATAGAGCTTCGCCGGCCCGAACCGGGCGATCTGGCGACACAGCTCCGAACCAATGGAGCCACCAGCCCCGGTGACCAGGACGGACCGTCCGGCGATCTGGTCCGCGATGAGGCTCGTGTCCAGGGACACGGCTCTTCGTCCGAGGAGGTCATGCAGGTCGACATCGCGCAGGTCACCGACGCTGGGTCGCCCGCCCATGATGTCGCGTAGCGGTGGGAGGACCAGGACCTCCAGGCCGACATCGGCCGCCTTGCGGGACAGGTCCCTGATCAGCGCCGCGTCGGCGTTCGGCAGGGCGATGACCAGCGTCTCCGCGTCATACCGCTGCGCGACGGTGCCCATCGCCGTCCGCGTACCCCGCACGCGGACCCCCTCGACGCGTAGTCGCGCCTTGCTCTTGTCGTCATCCAGCAGGGCGACCGGGGTGAATCCGCTGTCCGCCTCCCGGATCATGCTGCGAAGCAGCCGGCGGCCCGCCTCGCCGGCCCCGAACAGGATGACTCTGCGCTGGCCGGTCTGCGTCGCCCGGCGGACGTTCATCGTCCGCACGACGAAACGGACGGCGAACATGCCGGTCAGAGCCAGTGCTCCGGCGATGACAGGGATGCTGCGCGGTATGCGGATGGGGTCGAAGAAAAGCGTGGCCGCGAAGACGATCCCACTGGTCACCAGGACGGTCCGGGCGACATCTGTCGTCTCTTCGAAGGAGCCGCGCTGGTGTCCGACCGCGTAGGGGCCGATGAGTGCCCCCACCAGCATGTTCACGGCGGCGGTGAAGAGCGCGAACCATAGCGTCGCACGGACGAACACCGGTTGTTGGTGGAAGTCGTACCGCAGCAAAGAGGCCCCGTACATGGCTAAGCCCCACAGCGATGCGTCGACCAGCGCCCAGACCCAACGGTGCATCCGGTCTTGCCACGATGCGGTCAGATTTGCCACGTTGGGAGCATACGACTTCGAACGAGACATAAAAACCCCGAACAGCGTTCAGTGAGGCCAAACAAGAGCGGATCGTCATCTTGTGTGGATCGGCACACCGTGGCGCACGACCGTTCCGCCAGCGAGGTCGACCGACGGCTGCCACGCTGTGCAAACCGGGCTCGCCCGCCGCTTGTGGCGTTCAGGGCAGTTCATCGCAAGCAGGCATATGTTCTACTCGTCTAATGCTGTTGGATGCCTTCGGCCCCGCTACCGGCCGCGACCGGGGGACCTCGAGGGGTCGGTTCGCACGACGGATCGCGGTCATCTTCTTCGTGCTGCTCATCGTCGTCACCGCAGGGGTGGGGGCCGGTTATCTGGCCCTCCTCAACCACGCGGTGACGACGAATGTCGTGCATCAGGCGCTTCTGCCGCCGGACACTGAGACCGCCCCACGCAGGGACGCCGCGGCCGGGAGCGCGCAGAACATCTTGTTCATCGGCTCGGACGCTTTGCCGGGCCAGGGCCAAGGCAGGGGTCGGTCGGACGTCATCGTCTTGATGCACATCAACCGGTCGACTAGCAAGGTCTACCTGGTGCACTTCCCGCGCGACCTGTACGTCGACATACCCGGCCACAGCAAGAACAAGATCAATGCCGCCTACGCCTTCGGCGGTGCGCCGCTGCTGGTACGCACCCTGCAAAAGCTCGTGGCCGTGCCCATCGACCACGTCGCGATGGTGGGGTTCGAGGGGTTCAAAACCATGACCGACGCGGTGGGCGGCGTCAATGTCTATGCCGAGGAGCCGAGCACCGGCTTCCATCGCGGATACAACATGTTGAATGGAGAGCAGGCGCTGGCGTTCGTGCGCGAGCGCCATCAGTTGAGCCGCGGGGACATCTCACGAGGGCGTCGTCAGGAGGCATTCATCAAGGCCCTGATGCTCAAGGCGTTGAGCAAACGGGTGCTGGGCAACCCTTTGACCTTCGCCCATCTGGTCCAGGCCGGCACCAAGAACCTGACGGTTGACAACGGCTTCTCGGTGAGCGAGATGCGCTCGCAAGCGCTGGGTATGCGCGCCATTCACGGTGGGGACATCGTCTTCATCACGGCGCCCTTCAGCGGATTCGGAATGAGCCCCGCCGGCGCATCTATCGACAACGTCGACACGCAGCGGATGGCCCAGCTGTCGGTGGCCGTGCGTCGCGACGCCATGGAGACCTATCCCGTTCAGGACGGCACCATCCCCTGACGTCTGTGGTTGGCCGGAATGGCCCGGCCTCTTGGCAGGCACCTGACCGGCGCGTGCCACCTATGCTCGGGCCATGCTTGCCGCCTACGCCGCTCGTCAGTCTGCATCCGACCCTCTGGACGGACTCGTGTTCGGGGAGCGGCCGGAGCCCGAGCCCCGCCCGGGGTGGTCGCTTGTCACGCTCAAAGCGGCCGGCCTCAACCGGCATGATCTCTGGTCGCTGATGGGTGTGGGGCTGCCCGCTGAGCGGTTGCCCATGGTGTTGGGGTGCGACGGCGCAGGCGTCGACGAGGACGGAAACGAGGTCGTCGTCCATGCGGTCGTCGCCAGCGAGGCGTGGCAGGGGGACGAGACGCTTGATCCCGGTCGGACCCTGCTCTCGGAGAAGTTCGACGGCACCTTGGCCCAGCGAGTTCTTATCCCACAGCGCAACCTGCTGCCCAAACCGAAGGAGCTGGACTGGGCCGTCGCCGGCTGCCTCTCGACCGCCAGCCTGACCGCCTACCGCATGCTTTTCGTCAACGCCGGCGTCGACCCCGGCGCGACCGTGCTCGTGCAGGGCGTCTCCGGCGGCGTGGCGACCGCGTTGCTCCAGCTGGGGGCGGCGGCGGGCTATCGCATGTGGGCGACGACGCGGGATGCCGGCAAGCGGGAGCGCGCGTTGCAGATCGGTGCAGAGCGGGTGTTCGAGACCGGAGCCCGGCTGCCCTCCCGCGTCGACGCCGTGATGGAAACCGTGGGCGCGGCGACGTGGTCGCACTCGGTCAACGCACTGCAGGCGGGCGGGACCATCGTCATCTCGGGCGCGACGTCCGGTGATGCTCCCGCCAAGGCCGAGCTGACCAAGATCTTCTTCCGCCAATTGCGGGTCGTGGGATCGACCATGGGCACCCGGGCGGAGTTCGAGCGGCTGCTGGCGTTCATGGTCAGCACAGGCGTCCGGCCGGTGGTGGACCGGGTGCTGCCGCTCGATCGTGCCCTTGAGGGCTTGCAGGCGTTGTCCGATGGCGAAGCGTTCGGCAAGGTCGTGCTGGTGACCGACTGATTTTTCCTATTTCCTTCCCAAAGGCCGGAATTGCAGGCAAGCTGGGCCGTCGCTGGACCCCCCCGTTCTTCCCTATGACAGAGGTGGCTTATGCACAAGCGGCTCTCCAGAACGTTCGTTCTTCCCGTGACCACGGTCCTCGTGGCGGGGCTCGGCGTGATCGGCAGCGGTCAGTCCGCGGTCGCTGCGAACGGGAGTCCCCAGCCGGTCGACCCGGCCCGGTCGTCTAGCGCGCACGCCCTGGCACAGTCCGCCGTGCCCGACCACCGCCGCTCTCCCGGCCTGAAATGGGTGCTCTCCCAGAAGGACGCCGACCGCTCGCGGGAGGTACCGGCGCTCTCGGCACGCTGCCAGGCGCTGCTGGGCAAGCCCAACCCGTATCGCGCCATCGCGCCCAACGTCGATCAGATCCACCAGGACGGCGTCGTCCAGGCCGGAACGCAGGAGGGCTGCCGCACCGCTCAGAACGAGAACACGATCGCGGTCAACCCGGAGAACCCCAAAAATCTCGTCGCGGGGACGAACGACTACCGCGTCTTCAACAGCCGCGAGCAGCGCAACGACGGCTCGGGGTACGCCTACACGACGTTCGACGGTGGCAAGACCTGGAAGAACATCCAGCTACCGCACCTGACCTACCAGACGGGCGGGAAGGGGGTCTTCTCGTTCATGGACTCCGCGGGCGATCCCGCCATCGCCTTCGGCCCGCACAACACCGTGTACTACGCCAACATCGTCTTCAGCCGCGGCGCGCCGACCGGCTCCGGCACAGAGGCCGGCAACGCGATCTCGCTCAACGTCTCGCACGACGGCGGTCTTCACTGGGACGAGCCGACGATCGTCCGCAAGGACGGCGTCATGGCTGAAGGCACGCCGACGGCGACGCACATCTTCAACGACAAGGTGTGGCTAGCGGCCGACCCCCGGAACGGTCGGGTCTACGTCACTTGGACCCGTTTCCTGGACAGCGCCAACGGCGGATACGTCGAGTCGCCCATCGTCGTCGCCTCGAGCACCGACTATGGCCGGACTTTCGCGCCGTACCAGCGCGTCGATGCCAAGCGGGCGGGCTTCGCAGGTGGGCTGACCCCCTACTCACAGGGTTCCAACCCCGAGGTCGGTTCCGACGGCACGCTGTACATCGCCTACGAGGGCGAGCAGTGCCCCACGCTGTCGTGTAGCACCTATCGCGACGTGACCGTCGTGGCCACCTCTACGGACCACGGTCGGACGTTCACCAAAAAGATCGTCGGGACGAACTACGACTTCCCCTACAACCAGGCACTCGGTACGGCGACCCTGACCGGCGAGAACTTCCGGGTCAACAGCTTCCCGCAGCTCGCCTACGACAAGAAGACCAATCTCCTTGCAATCACGTGGTCCGACGACCGCAACGGCAGGTACGACAACAGCACAGGTGAGTCGCTGAAGACCAACGGTGACAACATCGTTTCTGTCTCGAGCGACGGCAAGACGTGGAGCCGGCTAAAGGCCATCGGCACGCCCGAGGACGAGGTCTTCGGAGCTGTTGCTGTCTTGAACGGCGTGGCTGCCGTCAGCTCCTACACACGCCATTACGCCAGGACCGGCTACTACCTGGACTACGCCTACTGGTCGTCGACGGACATCAGCGGCAAGGGGTCGCCGATCCATCGGGTTACCACGCAGTCGTCCAACCCCCGTATCCAATTCGTGGGGCTCGATGACGAGGGGAATCCGGTCCAGGGACTGTTCATCGGCGACTACACCGCAGTCGCCCTGGGTTCCGACGGCCGGCTGCACTCTTGCTGGACCGACTTCCGCGGAAAGCCGGGAGTGAGCACACCCAACCAGGAGTCCTACACCGAGTCGATTCACCTGTAAGCCGACTCGACCGCCTAGGCCACCGGCATCCCCGGCATCATCCGTACCGCCATGACGCTGCCAGCGTCGTGGCGGTACGGGGCCTGGGGGATCAGCGTTCGAGCCGGAGCCGCCGTTCCAGTACATCGCGAACCACATCCGCCAGTGGCATTCCAGATGCGAAGGCATGGGCTCGCAATCGCACGCTGGCCTCTTCGCTGGGGATCTGCAGCTGCTCGGCGATCATCCCCGTCGCCTGGCTGAGCAGAATTACCGGGCCTCGCTGGTCCGACCACGGCTTGACGGTGGCCTTGCTGATGATCGCCGTGCTGGCATCCAGCAGCCCCAGGGCGAGTGCCGTGCCCGCCCGGGCCGCGGCGGCGAGGTCGACGTCGCTGATCGGCCCGGAGCGCTTGCGGTACAGGTCCAGTACGCCGATCCGCAGCTTTCCGACGTCCAGCGGAAAGGCGAACATCGCGCTGTGCCGGTCCGTGCCGACCCCTGCGCTGAACGCCGTCCAGCGGTCGTCGCGTCGGCCCAGTTCCGGCACCAAGACCGGACGTCCGTCATGGAACGCCCTGGTGGCGGGGCACTCGCCGATGACGAGCTGAAGGTCCTCGACGCGCATCGCCAAGCCCGGACTGGCGCACACCGCCTGGAGCGAAAGACGGCTGGTGTCCCCGGCGAACAACAGGGCAGCGCCGTCCGCGGGCAGCGCTCCCGCGAAGGCCGCCAGCAGGCGCAGCGGCAGTTCCGTGGGCCACGACGGGCTGAACCACGCTTCAGCCAACCGGTGGCCCAACTGTCCCCCTTGGCTGTGCGGGTTGAACATCAGCGTCGCTCGATCGCGGCCGACGCCAAGGGGGCCTTGCTGCCGGCACGCGACGCACGCGAGCTGCGGTCCGCCATCTGGGCCATGCCGCCTCACTGTGGTCACTGTGGTCACTCAGATCACGGCGCTCACGTCGGGCGCCGTCCCTCCACGATGCCTCGGGCGGGCGGCCAAGTCAGGGATAGTTGGCAGGTCTTGAGTAGGCGTGTATCGAACCTCTACCTCAGCGGGAGGATTTCGTTCCATACGTACACAAGCGGACGTTGACACAGGCAGCCGCGCGGGAACGTAAATACCGAGGTCATTGGTGCGCCAGCACCTCGCGGATGCGCCGAGCCGCGTCCGCCAGGATCTCCATGATCTCCTGCCGGGTCTGGCCGTTCGCCTGGACCTTGCGCACCGCCTCGCGGACGTCATACCGGAACGCATTGATCGCTGCCTCCACGTCCCGCGAGGCCGCCCGTCCGCGCGGCCACTGAGCTTCGTACGTCGTTCCGGCCGGCGTAGCGGTCGCCCTGGCCTCCATGGCCGCGGCCTTGAGCTCCGCGCGGAGATCGGTCGCGCCGCCGTGCACCCGCTGGCGCACCTGGTGCGCGAGCTCGCGGACCGAGTGGTCGAGATCCTGCTGGAGATCGGCGACGTCGAACTCCCGCGCCTGCACCTCGGCCCGCCCTGCGTCCGTGATCCGATACATCGCCTTGCGGCCCTCGTCGGTCCGCTGAACCAGGCCCTCCTCCTCGAGCTTGGCCAGTCGGGGGTAGACCGTCCCCGCGCTCGGGGAGTAGAGGCCGCCGAACCTGACCTCCAGCGCACGGATCACCTCGTAGCCGTGCCGAGGGCCGTCGGCCAGCAGGGCCAGCAAGTACAGCCGCAACTGCCCGTGCGCAAAGACGGGGCTCACGCGGAATCCTGCGAGCGAAGCGGACCGCCGAAGGGCTCGTCCTGGATGTCGTCACCAGCGTCTGCGTCTGCGTCAGCGCCGGGGCCGGTCGCGTCCGTTGGCCGGTTCCGGAGCACGACGACGTTGCCCGAGACGGAGTTGGCGACGATCGTCAGTGCCTCGTCACCCTCGGCACGGGTGCCGCTCCGGCTGCCACCCGCGGACGCGCCGACGGCCACCCCGTCGATCACCACATGACCCGAACCGGTGCGCGCCGTCACGGCGTAGCCGCCTCCTGGAGGGACCCGAACGGTGACGTCACCGGAGACGGACGTCGACTTGACGTCTGCGGTGAAGTTGACCAGGTCGAGAGTGATGTCGCCGCTGACCGTGTTGAGCTTGATCGCGTCCAACGTGCTCGCCTGCACGGTAAGCGCGCCCGAGACCGTGTTGGCCTTGAGCTGGCCGTGCAGTAGGTGGCCCTCGACATCCCCACTGACCGTCGAAGCCTTGACCACCCCGTGGATGTCGTCGAGGGTGATCGAGCCGGAGACGGTGCCGACCTTGACGTCGTTGTGAGCGCCGTTCACCAGGGAGCCTGCACTGACGGTGGCGATGTTGACGACCGCGGAGGCAGGCACCGAGAGGCTGACTCGGGCGCTCATCTTGCCCATCCCCTTCTGGAAGCGGGACTTGAGCTTTTCCAGCAGGTCGTCGCCACCATCGTCCAGGTGGCTCACCTTAAGCGTCGTGCCGTCCCACCGGACCAGCAGCGGCGGTCCCTGGACGTCCTGGATCTCCAGTCGTGCCGTAGGTGAGTCGTCGTGGCAGACCAAGTCCACGCGCCCCCCGACGAGGGCCACCTTGACGATGGCCACCTGCTCGTTCTCACCACCCACGTCGATCACCCGAGGGCCGTCCACCATCCACTCCTGTGCCATCATTTTCTCCTCTTCGGTCATGGACACGCTATATCGCGTCTGCCGCTCACGCTATATCGCATCCCGCGACACCACAAGCCGTCACGAGGACGTACGACGCGGGCGCATCCTTGGGGTGTACATATATGTCGAGGAAAGGAGCCGGATGTCTCGCCTAGAAGGAGCTGCCGACGTGCTGCGAGGTCGCTCCCGCGGGCGCCGTCTCTCACTCGACGGCATCGTCGCCGCGGCCCTTCGGTTGATCGACCAGCAGGGGATGGCTGCCGCCTCGATGCGCGGTCTCGCCGCGGAGCTCCGGGTCGAGCCCATGTCGCTGTACTCCTACGTCGCCAACCGCGACCAACTCTTCGACCTGGTGGTCGAACGGGTCGTGGACGAGCTGGGCGACGACCCCGACCTGCGCCCCCCGAGCGACGGCTGGCGCCCGTACATGGCGGGTATGGCGCGCGGCGTCCGCCGCTTCGCCATCAACCACCCGCACGCGTTCCCCCTGGTGGCCACGCGGCCCAGTGAGGCGCCGTGGGTCAACCCGCCGTTGCGTTCCCTGCGCTGGATCGAGGCGTTCCTGGTCGGCCTGCGCTCCGAGGGCTTCAGCGACGATGAGTTGCTGTTCGCCTACCGCACGTTCAACAGCTTCCTCCTGGGCTACCTGCTGCTGGAGACCAGCGCGCTCACCATCCGCGACCCGCTGCCGGGTGACGGATCGTTCACAGCCGGGGCGGGCGACAGCGACGGCGAGCCGGGGGGCAATGACCCGTCCGGAGCCTCCACCGAGCCCGGGAGCGACCCGGTCGAGGCGTCCACCCCCGTCCCCGGCGCCTTGAGCCCCACCCGCTCGACCAGCGACCGCCGGGCGCTGCGGGACGCTGCGAAGTCCGGCGACGCGACCGACGTGGTCGATCCGGTGGGTGAGGTCGACCCCAAGCTGTACCCGACCGTGCATGAGCTTGCGGCGGGGCTCGCCGAGGATACGTTCGAGCGTGAGTTCACCGCTGCCCTCGACGGGATGCTCGACCGAATCGGCACGTTCATCCAGCAACGTCCTCGCGGCGATACGGATGCCGTCCGTCGGTAGCGTTTGCCTCAGCAGATTTACGGCGTAAGGTACGCCGTAAGGCCTCGCGGAGCGGCGGCTACAACTGCTGCGCCGCACGTGCCTTCGCCCCTTCCCAGTACCCGGAGGAAATTCTTCATGACCACTCCTTACGACCCCACCCAGCTTCAGGGCACTACCGCGGTCGGCCCCGATGGCGAAAAGATCGGTGACGTCAAGCAGGTCTATGTCAACGACACGACCAACGAGCCCGAGTGGGTGACCGTGTCCACCGGCCTGTTCGGTAAGAAGGAGAGCTTCGCACCGCTGTCCGGCTCCCGGCTGGACGGCAACTCGCTCGTCCTCTCCGTCGGCAAGGACGTCGTCAAGGGCGCTCCGAACGTCGACGACGATGGCCACACCGGCGACGACGAGCAGTCGGCACTCTACGACTACTACTCGGGCCAGCTCGGCGGCCAGAGCGCCCAGCAGAGCGCGGACGTGAGCGGGGGTCGTGACTACACCGACACCAACCGCGACGAGGGCGTCGTCGGCGACGACCAAACCATCACCCGCTCCGAGGAGCAGGTCCGCGTCGGCACCGAGCGTGTCGAGGCCGGTCGGGTGCGGATTCGCAAGTACGTCGTCACCGAGAACGTCACTCAGACGGTTCCGGTGAGCCACGAGGAGGTCCGCCTCGAGCGCACCCCGATCACCGATGCCACCGCCGTTCCCGGCGACCTCAGCACGAGCACCGGGGACGCCGAGGCCGAGGTCACCCTCCACGCCGAGCGTGCGGTCGTGAACAAGGAGACCGTGCCGGTCGAGCAGATCCGCGTCGGCACCGAGACGGTGACCGAGCAGCAGGCGGTCAGCGCCGAGGTCCGCAAGGAGCAGGTCGACATCGACGACGACGTCACCGGCACGACGAAGGACGACAACCGCCGCTGAGCGTGATTCCGGGGCTCGGCTGCTCGTCACGCTCCATCGCCTCGCGTGGTGGAGCGTGCGGGCAGCCGAGCGCTTATGCACTAGGTCCGTGCCCGAAATAGTGCACAATGAGCGCTGGCGGGATGTTGACGAGCATCGCCACACAACAGCAGGACAACCCTTGAACAGGATCGGACAGCTATGACACTGCCCCCCGGAAACTCCGACTTCGGCTCACCTTCCTCCGAAGAGCCGTTGTTCGGTGAGCCCACCACGACCAGCGACGTGTACGCCACCCCCGCCTACGGATCCTCGACCACCCCGACCGGGTCCACAGGCGACGACGCCTCTGCCAAGCAGAAGGCCGCGGATGCGGCCGCCGGTGCCAAGGACAAGGCCGCGGACGTCAAGGACAACGCCGTCGGCAAGGCCGCGGACGTCAAGGACAACGCCGTCGGCAAGGCCGCAGACGTCAAGGACAGTGCCGTCGACGCGGGCACCCATGTGGCCTCAGTGGCCAAGGAGCAGGCAGGAAGCGTGGTGGCCGAGGCTGGTCAGCACGCCAAGAGCCTGGTTGCGCAGACACGCACCGAGCTAGGCACGCAGGTTGCTTCCCAGCAGCAGCGTTTGGCCACGGGCATCCGCACCCTCGCCGACGACCTGGAGTCCATGGCCGGTTCCGGTAAGTCCGGTATGGCCGCGGACTTGGCCCGCCAGGCGAGTCAGCGCACGAAGAGTGTCGCCTCGCTGGTGGAGAACCGTGAGCCCGCGGCGTTGGTGGGTGACCTCAGTGCCTTCGCCCGCCGGCGGCCGGGAGTCTTCATCGCTCTCGCCGCATTCTCTGGTCTGCTCGCGGGACGCCTTGCCCGGGGAGTCAGGGACGAAGCCACGGCCGACCCGGTAGCCCCGTCGTACGCCGCTACGGGTGTCGACACGGGCTACTCCACGGATACGCACCTCGGATCGGTCGGCGCAGGATCGGTCGGTTCGGTGGGCTCGGTGGACGCTGGGTTGGAGAGTGGCAGCTACGCCACCGGCAGCTACGCCACCAGTGCCGACCCCCTGGCCTTCGAAGACGGCGGCACCCGATGACGACTGCCGCCACGCCGCCCGAGCAGGTCAGCGAGCAGCCGTCCGTCGGCGTGCTCCTTGCCGACGTCACCCGTGACATCTCCGACCTCATGCGCCAGGAGCTCGAGCTAGCCAAGGCGGAGGCCCGCCAGTCGGCCACTCGCGCGGGCGCGGGCGCCGGAATGCTCGGCGGGGCGGCCGTAGCCGGACACTTCGTCCTGCTGTTCCTGTCCATCGCGTTGTGGTGGGGACTCGGCAACGCTATTGGTCGCGGTTGGTCCGCTCTTGTGGTTGCGGTGCTGTGGGCGATCGTCGCTGGCGTGCTGGCAGCGCTGGGGCGTAAGAACTTGCAGAAGATCAAGGGTCTGCCGCAAACGACCGACACCGTGAAGAAGATCCCAGACGCCCTCAAGGGCAACGAGGAGAACAACCGATGAGCAACGACCCAGACGAGATCCGCGCCGAGATCGAGCGGACGCGGGAAAACCTGAGCAGCGACGTCAATGCGCTGGCCGAGGAGATCAACCCCAAGACGCAGGCCAAGCGTCAGGTCGACAAGGTCAAGTCCAGCGTTCTCGACGTCAAGGACAAGATCATGGGCTCTGCCTCGGATGCCAAGGCCACGGTGACCGACAAGGTCTCATCGGCTGGCGACAAGGTTTCGAGCAGTGGCGGGTCGGTGTCCGACAAGGTCTCCGGCGCGGGCGGTTCCGTGTCCGACAAGGTCTCCGGCGCGGGCGGGTCGGTGTCCGACAAGGTGTCCAGCTTGACCGGAGCCGTCTCGGACAAGGTGTCCAGCCTCACGGAGTCGGTGCAGGGCAAGGTATCCAACGCGGGCGATTCGGGTGGCTCCGGCCAGTCGGTGACCGACAAGGTCTCCGGCGCTCAGGGCACTGTCGCTGCGAAGGCGCAGGGTAACCCGCTCGCCGCGGGTCTGGTCGCCTTCGGCGTTGGCCTGCTGACCGCCGGGCTGATTCCAACCTCGAAGAGGGAGCAGCAGGCTGCCGTCGCACTCAAGGAGCGGGTCGCGCCGCTGGCGGACACCGCCAAGGACGCCGCAAAGGAGGTCGCAAGCAACCTCAAGGAGCCTGCCCAGGAAGCGGCACAGTCGCTGAAGGAGTCGGCGACCGACGCGGCAGCCACGGTCAAGGAGCAGGGCCAGTCAGCGGCGCAGGATGTGAAGGGGCAGGCGCAACAGTCCGCCCAGGAAGTCAAGGGTCACGCCCAGGACGCGGCGCAGGACGTCAAGGGCCACGCCCAAGGTGCGGCGCAGGACGTCAAGGGCCAGGCTCAGGACGCCAAGTCCTCCGCTCAGAATCCCTCGACCTCGACCTTCTGATCCGATGACGACCGACACGTCGAAGAAGTCGTCCGCGAAGGACGTGCCGGGCAAGAGTGCCGACAAGCCGAGCGAGGTGCCGGCGCGTGGCTGGATGCAGATCACGCGCCGGGCCTGGAAGGAAGCCAGCGCAGACCAGGTGCCTTTACTCGGTGCAGGGGTAGCGTTCTACGCCTTCTTGTCGCTGTTTCCGGCAATGATTGCATTGGTGCTGATCTACGGCTTAGTGGCGGACCCGGCCAAGATCGCCTCGCAGGTCGCCCAGTTCACCAGCGCCCTGCCGGCCGACGCCCAGAAGCTGATCACGTCTCAGCTGACCTCGATGGCAACGGGCAAGGCGCAGGGCCTAGGCATCGGCTTGGTCGTCTCGATCCTGCTGGCGCTGTGGAGTGCTTCAGGTGGTGTCGGAAACCTGATCACGGCTGTCAACACTGCCTACGACGAAGAAGAGACGCGCGGCTTCGTCAAGCGCAAGGCCATCGCTTTGGGCATGACCGTCGCGGCCATCGTCTTCATGGTCATCGTCATCGCCCTGATCGCGGTCGCGCCGCCGCTGCTCTCGCACCTGGTCGACTCAGGGGTCTTGCGGTTCCTGCTGACGATCCTGCGCTTCGTCGTCCTCGTGGGTGCCATCGCAGTGGCGTTGGCCGTCCTCTACCGGGTGGCGCCAAGTCGCGACGCGCCGAAGATGCGATGGGTTTCGACCGGCGCCATCGTCGCGACAGTGCTCTGGCTGCTGGCGTCGATCGGCTTCTCGCTGTACGTGTCTCACTTCGGCTCCTACGCCAAGACGTACGGCGCGCTGGCAGGCATCGTGGTTGTGCTCATGTGGCTGTGGATCAGCATGTACGCCGTGTTGCTCGGTGCGGAGATCAACGCCGAGGCCGAGCAGCAGACCGAGGCCGACACCACCAAGGGGCCGGCGCAGCCGATGGGACAACGCGGAGCCGTCAAGGCCGACTCGGTGCCCGGCGAAGGCTGAGCCCCCCGGCGCCGCACACCGACCAGAACCGGCAGATCGCCTCGAACTCCCGCAGACCACGTCGGCCTGCGGGAGTTCGTCTGCCCGGGATTCGCTGCCGGTGCGTCCGCTCCCGTCCTTGACGGGGCCGGCGGGATTCGCCTGATCGACCGCTAGAGGTCAGCCACCCGGAGCCAGGATCCCCAGCCACCGTGCACGACCAGCCAGGCCAACAGGCCGTATCCCGCTTGGCCCGGATGGACGCCGTCCGGAGACGCGGACAGGTCGCTGGTCCACTGCTCGTGGCTGAGCAGCGGTGCGAAACAGTCGACGTACGGCACTCGCCGGCGATTGCACACGTCTGCCTGAGCTTCCACCACGATCTCCAGCCGGGCGTTGACCGCGTCGTCCAGCACCGGAGGCGGTCCGACGACGAAGGTCGAGATTCCCGTGGCTGCAGCGTCGTCCAGCACGTTGGCCAGGTTCAACCGAGATCGGGCGGTGGACATCCCCTGCCGCACGTCGTTGCTCCCGACCCCGATGACGAGCCGGCGTTCGGGGCGGTCCTTCCACCGCGGTGGGCACTCGGTGCGCCAGCGGGCGAGCACGTCGCCCGAGGAGTCGCCACGCACGCCCAGGTTGTACGCCGTCACGTCGGCTTCAGCGCGGGGGATCCGGCCGAGGACCCGGGTGACCCAGCCCCATCCTTTGGGGTCGCCGTAGCCCGCGGTGTAGGAGTCCCCGATGAAGACCAGGGCGATATCTCGTGGCCCGTCTCCGGACTGGGCCTGTTGGGCCGACGGGCTGGGGTTGAAGTGCGGCGAACCACTCGGTGCGGAGTCTGTTGTCGGCGCGTCGGTGGGGTGGTCGGTGAGGCTCATGAGGTCGGCCCCTTCGTCATCGGTGCGCGGTCATTCGTCTGCGTCGTCTGCGCGATCGGCGTCGCCGCGACCGGCGTAAGCCGCGTCCTCGCCGTCGTCACGCCTCGCCAACCAGGTCGCGAGACGCTCGACCGGCGTCTCGAACTGCGGGTGCAGGTCGACGAAGGTGCGCAGTTCCTCGGCCAGCCATTCGAGCGTGACACGCTCGTCGCCGCGCCGGTCGACGAGCTCCTCGATGCCGCGATCCGTGAAGTACATGGCCGCACGATAGCGAGTCGGGACAAAGGCGTGCGGCTGAGGTTCAGCGGTCGAAGGCCATGGCGACGAGCTCGGCCTCTTGCGCGGCGTGCTTCTTGCTCGACCCAGATGCCGGCGACGCGGAGGCCGGGCGTGAGACGACCCGAAGGGGCCTGGTCTCGCCTGCCGCTGACAGCGCGGCCGGCAGGTTGAGCGCCACGAAGGGCCACGCTCCCTGGTTGACCGGCTCGTCCTGCACCCACACGACCTCCGCCTGCGGGTAGGCCACCAGTGCTGCCGCGATCTCGGCACCGGGCATCGGCGCGAGCTGCTCCACCCGCACGATGGCGGTCGCAGCGTCCGATCGCTTGGTGCGCTCGGCGTCCAGATCGTAGAAGACCTTGCCGGTGCACAGCAGGACGCGGGTGACCGCCGACGCCTGCGGCTCGGCCGGGTCGGGGATCACCCTCTCGAACCTGCCAGCGGTGAACGCCTCCACGGCGCTCGTGGCCGCCTTCATGCGCAACATCGACTTGGGAGTGAAGACCACGAGCGGCCGGCGGGGCCGCGCGTACGCCTGCCTGCGCAGGAGGTGGAAGTACGACGCCGGCGTCGACGGGTAGGCGACCGTCATGTTGTCCTGGGCGCACATTTGCAGGAAACGCTCGATCCGCGCGGAGGAGTGGTCCGGGCCCTGCCCCTCGTAGCCGTGCGGGAGCAGCAGGACCACCGAGGAGTGCTGACCCCACTTCTGCTCCGAGGTCGAGATGAACTCATCGACGATGGTCTGGGCGCCGTTGAGGAAGTCCCCGAATTGTGCCTCCCACACCACGAGGGCGTCCGGCCGCTCGACCGAGTAGCCGTACTCGAAGCCCAGCGCCGCGAACTCAGAGAGCAGGGAGTCGTAGATCCAGAATTTGGCCTGTCCCTGCCCCAGGTAGAGCAGCGGCGTCCACTCCTCGGCAGTCACCTTGTCGATCAGCACGGCGTGGCGCTGGACGAAGGTGCCGCGCCTGGAGTCCTGGCCGGCGAGCCGCACCGGCACTCCCTCCTTGAGCAGCGCACCGAACGCGAGCAGCTCACCCATGGCCCAGTCGATGCCGCCGCTGCGCACCATCTCGGCGCGGCGCTCGACCAGCTGGTGCACCTTTGGGTGCAGGGTGAAACCGGTGGGCACGTTCAAGAACGCGTCGCCGAGCGACCGCAGCGTTTCTGCCGAAACCGCGGTGTCGTCCGGCTCGGTGGCGCGCGAACCATGGTCGGCACGCTGGGCGGTGGGTCGCTCCAGGCCACCGTGGCCCTGGCCGTCCTCGAGGCGCGCGGCGACATCGGTGTCCGTGCTGGGGGTGTCCTGCGCGCCTCCCACGGGGCGCTGCGCCTCGCGGGTCTCCACGAAGACCCGCTCCAACTGCGCCTGGTAGTCGCGCAGGGCGGCCGCGGCGTCCTCTGTGGTGATGTCCCCACGGCCGATGAGCGACTCGGTGTAGAGCTTGCGGACCGAGCGCTTTGCCTCGATCAGCGCATACATGAGGGGCTGGGTCATCGACGGGTCGTCGCCCTCGTTGTGTCCGCGACGCCGGTAGCAGACCAGGTCGATCACGACGTCCTTCTTGAACGCCTGGCGGAACTCGTAGGCGAGCTCGGCAACCCGGACACACGCCTCGGGGTCGTCGCCGTTGACGTGGAAGATCGGTGCCTGGATCATCCGGGCGACGTCGGTCGAGTAGAACGACGACCGGGACGCCGACGGCGCAGTGGTGAAGCCGACCTGGTTGTTGATGACCACGTGGATCGTTCCGCCGGTGCGGTAGCCGCGCAGCTGCGAGAGGTTGAGCGTCTCGGCCACGACCCCTTGACCGGCGAAGGCCGCGTCACCGTGCAGCAGCACGGGCAGGACCGTGAACGCGTCCCCGCCAAGGTTGAGCCGGTCCTGCTTGGCCCGGACGACACCTTCGAGCACGGGGTTGACCGCCTCGAGATGCGAGGGGTTCGCCGCGAGGTAGACCCGCGTCGTCGCCCCGCCCTCGGAGGTGAACGTGCCCTCCGTACCGAGGTGGTACTTCACGTCTCCCGAGCCCTGCACCGACTTCGGATCCTGGGCCCCCTCGAACTCGCGGAAGATCTGCGCGTAGGACTTGCCGGCGATGTTGGCCAGCACGTTGAGCCGGCCGCGGTGCGGCATACCGATGCACACCTCGTCCATCCGATCGCCGGCGGCCCGGCACAGAATGCGGTCCAGCAGAGCGATCACCGACTCGCCGCCCTCGAGCGAGAAGCGCTTCTGCCCGACGTACTTGGTCTGCAGGAACGTCTCGAACGCTTCGGCGGCGTTGAGCCGGCGCAGGATGCGCAGCTGCTCCTCGGCCGAGGTCTTGGAGAACGGCACCTCGATCTTGGCCTGGAGCCAGGTGCGCTGCTCCGGGTCCTGGATGTGCATGTACTCGACGCCCACCGTCCGGCAGTACGAGTCCCGCAGGATGCCCAGGATGCGGCGCAGCTTGAGCATCCGCTGGCCGCCGAAGCCGCCGGTGGCGAAGTCGCGCTCGAGGTCCCACAAGGTCAGCCCGTGGGTCGTGACGTCGAGGTCCGGATGACGGCGCTGGCGGTACTCCAGGGGGTCGGTGTCGGCCATCAGATGGCCGCGCACGCGATACGCGTGGATCAGCTCCTGGACCCGGGCGGTCTTGTTGACGTCCTCGTCGTGCGTTGCCGAGATGTCCTGCACCCAGCGGACCGGCTCATAGGGGATGCGAAGGCTTTCGAAGATCTCGTCGTAGAAGTCGTGGCCGCCGAGCAGCAGCTCGTTCAGGACCCGCAGGAATTCCCCGGACTGCGCGCCCTGGATGATCCGATGGTCGTACGTCGAGGTCAGCGTGATGATCTTGCTGACTGCGTTGCGGTTGATCGTCTCCTGGCTCGCGCCCTGCCATTCGGCGGGGTATTCGAGCGCGCCGACGCCCACGATGGTGCCCTGTCCGGACATCAGCCGGGGGACCGAATGGTTGGTGCCGATCGTGCCGGGATTGGTCAGGCTGACTGTGGTGCCGGCGAAGTCCTCCACTGTGAGCTTCTGCGCCCGGGCCTTGCGGACCACGTCCTCGTAGGCGGCCCAGAAGTGCGCGAAGTCCATCGACTCGCACGACTTGATGCTCGGCACGAGCAGCTGACGGGTGCCGTCCGGCTTGGTGCTGTCGATGGCCAGGCCCAGGTTGACGTGCGCCGGAGTGACGAGCGTGGGCTTGCCGTCACGTTCGGCGTAGCCGGCGTTCATCGCCGGCATGACGGCCAGAGCCTTGACCACCGCGTAGCCGAGGACGTGGGTGAACGAGACCTTGCCGCCCCGGGACCGGGCGAGGTGGTTGTTCACGACGACCCGGTTGTCGATCAGCAGCTTGGCCGGCACCGCCCGAACGCTGGTGGCCGTGGGGACGGTCAGGCTCGACTCCATGTTGGCGACGACACGAGCCGCGGCCCCGCGCAGCGGTGTCAGCGCGTCCTGGGCGAGCGGCTTGACCGAACGAGGGACCGGCGCGTCGCGAGGCTTGGGCGACGCCGGCTGGGCGACCTGCGCCGGCTGGGCCCGGGGCACGGGCACCGGCATGGGGGACGGCACCGTTGGCCGGGCCGCCCCGTTGCCTCCCGGTGAGCCCTTGGCCGGCGGGCGCTCCGCCGAACCGTTCGCCGGGCGCGTCGCTGCGGCGCGCTCATCCGGGCGTGCCGCCGGACGTGCCGGCTGGTAGTCGGCGAAGAACTCCCACCACGCCTTGTCGACGAGGTTCTTGTCCTTGAGGTACTGCCGGTGCAGCTCCTCCACGAGCCACTCGTTCGGACCGAAGTCGGTGAGTGGATCGCGAGCCGGAGGCTGTGGTGACACGGGCTATTACGCCTCTTTCGGAACGTCGGCGGACGTGATCGAGAGCGGATCGGGCCGCTCGGCTGGCAGGGAGGTCCAGTCCAGGGTATAGCGGCCGGCTGGGCAGGGACGTCCCTCCGGCGCTTACACACCGGCAATCCTGTCGTGGTGACCGCGGCGGCGCCCTCAGCTGACGTCGCGCCGGATTGTCAGCGTGGAGCCGACGCCGGCCAGTACCGCGGCGTACCCAGCCAGGACGAGCGCCGCGGCCCACCAGGTGAGGTGCTCGACGGTGGGCCCGTTCCCCCCGTTGCCGGTGATCTGCCCGACCATGGCGCTCGTCGCCTCGCTGGGCAGGAACTTGGTCGCGCTGGTCCATCCCACCGCGTTGAGGATGAGGATGAACAGGAACTGCCCGATCCAGGCAATCCCGATGCTGATCAACAGAGCCGCGACCTGGTTGCTGATCAGGATCCCCGTGCCCAGCCCGATGAGAGCCCACAGCCCGAGCGCCAGGAGCGAGAGAGCCAGAGTGCGCGGGACGTTCTCGCTGCTCGGGAAGGCGTTGAAACCGCGGAGCGTGATGATGGTCGCGCCCACCGCCACCGAGCTGACGGTGAAGACCAGGCCGTAGAAGACGCCGACGACCAGCAGGGCGACGACCTTGGCGAGCATGACCCGCACCCGGCGCGGCGTCGACAGGAAGGTCGACGTGATCGTCTTGTGCCGGTATTCCGACCCGATCGTCATGACGCCGACGGCGAGGGTGAGCAGGTAGCCGAACGAGAGACCTGCCGTGAAGACGGTGTTCACCATCCCCGGCTGGTCCAGCGACGGCAACGCGTTCGGCCCGCCGGCATTGCTGCCGGCAAGTGCGGCCAGGACGGCTGCGAGGCCGCCTCCGACCACGACCATGCCGATCGCCATGCCCCACCACAACCGGGTGGTGAAGATCTTGCGGAGCTCCGCCCGTATTGCGCTCGCCATCAGGTCGTTCCTTCCACGGTGCCGACGCGGTTGCGGCTGCGGTTGACCGGCTGCTCGGTCAGCTCGAAGAACAGGTCCTCGAGGTCGGTCTCGTCCGAGCGCAGCTCGTGAATGGCAGCACCTGCGGCCAGCGCGATGTCACCGACCCGCGCGAGGTCGCCGGTCGCGACCGAGACGCTGTGGGGGCCAGTGACCGTGGTGGTGAGGCCGGCGGCGGTCAGCGCGGCGGCCAGGGAGCCGGGGTCGGGTGTGCGGGCCAATGCTCGGTGCTCGCCGTGCAGGCTCTCGATCGGCCCTTCGCGCACCAGGGTGCCGTTGGCGATGATGACCACGTCATCGACGGTCTGTTCGACCTCGCTGAGCATGTGACTCGAAATGAGAATGGTCTTGCCTTGCGCCGAGAGGTGGCGCAGAAAGCCTCGGAGCCAGCGGATCCCCTCCGGATCCAGGCCGTTCGCCGGCTCGTCGAGGAGCAGCACCTGCGGGTCTCCGAGCAGCGCTGCGGCAAGGCCCAGCCGCTGCCGCATGCCGAGGGAGTACCCTCCGGCCCGCTGGTGCGCCGCCGCCGGGATGCCCACCAGGTCGAGCATCTCGTCGACACGGGACGTAGGCACCCCAGCGGTGTCAGCGAGGACCCGCAGGTGGTTTCGCCCGCTGCGCCCGGGGTGGAAGTTGCTCGCCTCCAACGCCGCGCCGACCACCCCCTGGGGGTGCGGCAGCGCGCTGTACGGCTGGCCGCCGATCGTGGCACTACCCGAGGTCGGTGTGATCAGGCCGAGGAGCATGCGCAGCGTCGTGGTTTTGCCTGCCCCGTTGGGGCCGAGGAAGCCCGTGATCCGGCCCGGTTCGACGGTGAAGGTGAGCCGGTCGACGGCGGTGAAGTCCTGGAACCTCTTGGTCAGGTCACGTACTTCGACGCGGGTGCCTTCGGATCGGGTCGGGGTCGCCGGCGCCGCCCCAGGCACCGGTGCAGGCGGCTGCAGCGGTGCCGGAGGCGTACCGGGCGCGGGGCCGGAGTACCGCCGTACGGGGTCTGTCATGCTCGTTCCCTTCGTGCTGTGCAGGTCCATCTTTGTCGTATCCGCGACGCGAACGGTTCCCTGGGAGGGTCGGTGCCTGGGCCAGACGGCCAGCGGGTGCGCTGGCCGCCAGCTCCGGCCGCCGCCGCACTCGCTCCGCGACAGGTCTCCTAGACTGGGCGCCACTATGACCGAGTGGCTGCTGGTACTGGCCGGCGTTGCCCTGACCATCGGCACCGCGGTCTTCGTCGCAGCGGAGTTCTCCCTGGTCGCGCTGGACAAGCACGCGGTACAGAAGGCGATCGACGGTGGGGACGTTCGGGCGACGACGGTGCTGGGGTCGCTGCGTCACCTGTCCACCCAGCTGTCCGGTGCGCAGGTGGGGATCACCCTCACCACGCTGGTCGTGGGATATCTCGCCGAGCCGTCCGCGGGGGCGCTCCTGCGCACACCGGTGGCGGCGGCCGGCGTGCCCGTCAAGGCGGTGCAGCCGGTGTCCGCCACGGTGGCCCTGATCCTGGCGACCGCCTTCTCTATGGTGCTGGGAGAACTGCTCCCGCAGTTCCTGGGCATCTCCGCGCCTCTGCGCACGGCCAAGGTCGTGGCCTCGCCGGTGCGCGTCTTCTCGGTCCTCACCAGACCCCTCATCGTCCTGCTGAATGGATCGGCCAACATCGTCCTCAAGGCATTCGGGATCCAGCCACGGGAGGAGTTGTCGGGCGCTCGCACGCCGCAGGAGCTGAGCTCGCTCGTGCGGCGCTCTGCGGAGGCGGGCACGCTGGATGCCTCCACGGCTCGGCTGGTCACGCGGTCCCTGGGTTTCGGCGAGCAGACCGCGGCCGACGTGATGACACCACGGCTGCGCTGCACGTCCGTTGAACGCACGGCCTCTGTGTCCGACCTGATCCGCACGGCGCGCCGTACCGGTCACTCGCGATTCCCCGTGCTCGGGCGCGACTGGGACGACATCGAGGGCATCGTCCACGTCAAGCGGGCCATGGCGGTGCCGCACGAGCGTCGTGACGACGTGCCGGTGACGGCGCTCGTGGTGGACGCGCTGCTCGTGCCCGAGACCCTTCGGCTCGACCCCCTGTTGCTGCGGCTGCGCGCGTCCGGGTTGCAGATGGCCGTCGTGGTGGACGAGTACGGCGGCACCTCGGGTGTCGTGACGCTGGAGGATGTGATCGAGGAAATCGTCGGCGAGGTCAGCGACGAGCATGACCGCTCCCGCTCCACCGGGCGGCCGATGAGCGACGGTTCATGGGTCGTTCCCGGATTGTGGCGACCGGACGAGGTGCGCGACCGGCTGGGTGCGCCAGTCCCAGAGGGGCCGGCATACGAGACGGTGGGCGGGTTCGTGATGAACGAGTTGGGCCGGGTCCCCTCCGTCGGCGACGAGGCCTCGGTCCCCGGCTGGGTACTCCAGGTGACCGCCATGGACGGGCGGCGGATCGAGCGGTTGCGCTTCGTTCCCGCGCCCGTACCCACCGACGCGCAGCCGGAAGCGGTCGGCGTCGCCGCCGGCCGCGACCACCCCGCCGGGAACCGCCCTGCCGGCGCTCGCAGTGATCAGGCGGCGGCCGCACTGTCTGGACGGCAGGCAGTCTCGTGAACCACGCCACCGCGCTCTGGTTGTCCCTCGTCCTGCTCCTCGGCAACGCCTTCTTCGTCGGCGCCGAGTTCAGCGTGATGACCGCTCGGCGCTCGCAGCTCGAGCCGATGGCGGCGGCTGGAAGCCGTCGGGCCCAGCTGGCGCTGCAGGCGCTGCAGCAGGTCGCGTCGCTGCTGACCTGTGCGCAGCTGGGGATCACCGTCTGCTCGCTGGGGCTGGGTGCGGTAGCCGAGGCGGCGCTTCATGAGATCATCACCCCCCTACTGAAGGGCGCTGGTCTGCCCGACTCGATCGGACTGCCTCTGGCGATCGTCCTCGCCCTCCTGCTGGTCGCCTACCTGCACGTCGTGGTCGGCGAGATGGTGCCGAAGAACCTCGCCATCGCCGGCCCCGACACGGCGGCCTTGCTCCTGGCTCCGCCGCTGCTCTACCTCACTCGCGCTCTCCGCCCGGTCATCAAGGTCATGGAGCACGTCGCCAAGGCGTTCGTCCGAGCGCTCGGCGTGGAGCCCAAGGACGAGATCGCGTCGGCGTTCACCGTCGAGGAAGTCCAGTTCATCGTGACCGAGAGCCATCGTGAGGGACTGATCGAGCAGGACCAGCACGGTCTGGTCAGCGGTGCCCTGGAGTTCAGCGATCGGGTCGCCAGTGACGTGGCGGTCCCCGTTTCCCAGCTGGTGACGCTCGAGCTGGGCGCCACCCCGGAGGACGTCGAGCGAGCCGTTGCAAAGCGCGGCTTCTCGCGGTTCCTCATCGCCGATTCCTCTGGCGAGCTGGGTGGCTACATCCACCTCAAGGACATCCTGTATGCCGACGACGAGGCCTACCGCCAGCCGGTACCGGTCAAACGGATCCGCCGCCTGGCGACCGTCGACCCGGGCGACGAGGTGGAGGACGTCCTGGCGACGATGCAGCGGACCGGAGCCCACCTGGCGCGGGTGGTCGACCCGTCGGGAGCGGTGCTCGGAGTGGTCTTCCTCGAAGACGTCCTGGAGGAATTGGTCGGCGAGGTCACCGATGCCACCCAGCACTCAACGGAACTGAACTGATCGAGACGCCCGCAATGAGCGCCCCCGGCAGGATTCGAACCTGCGCCACCGCCTCCGGAGGGCGGTGCTCTATCCCCTGAGCTACGGGGGCTCGCGCCACTGGAAGCCAATTCGACGAAGGCCCGTGGACAAAGCCGATTCTCACGCGGGAAGCAGGCTAGCAGCCTAATCTTCACCCTATGGAATGGGCGACGTCTGCGCGTCTCGGCGCAGGTTTGGCCCCCGAGAACGGCAGCGGCCGGATCCTCGTCTGCGACGACACCGACCAGATCCGTCAGCTGATCCGGCTGAACCTCGAGCTCGAAGGCTACGAGGTGGTCGAGGCCCGCGACGGCGAGGAGGCCCTCGCCATCCTTTGCGACCCGTCTCAGGCGCTGCCTAACGTCATCACCGTCGATGCGCTGATGCCTCGCCGTGACGGCTGGTGGACCGTGTCGATGATCCGCGCCGATCCGCGCCTGGCCCACATCCCGATCGTCATGGTCACCGCGTCGGTGCAGACCCATCACCGGGCGCAGGCCGAGCAGGCTGCGGTCGACGGTTTCGTCGCCAAGCCGTTCGAGCCCGACGAGTTGCTCGCGATGATCGGCATACTCGCCGTCGGAGGGCGCGTCTAAGCCTCGTCCAAGCCGGTGCCGGCCCCCGCGGTACACCCGTAAACTTGGCCGGGTGACCCCCGAGCAGCTCGAGCGAGCCATCCGCGACGTGCTCGCGCGGGCGGTTGCCGCCGGGGAGTTGGCGGTGACGATTCCCGACCAGATTCGGGTCGAGCGACCACGCAACAGGGAGCACGGCGACTGGTCGACCAACGTCGCGCTCACCCTGGCCAAGAGCGCCGGCATGCCGCCTCGTGAGGTGGCGACCCGGCTCGCCACGGGCCTGGCGGCTCTTCCGGGGGTGAAGGCCGTCGACGTGGCCGGCCCGGGCTTCCTCAACATCACGCTGGACGCGGCATCGGCCGGCGAACTCGCCCGGACCATCGTGGAGGCAGGGGACACCTTCGGCGAGAACGACTCCCAGGCCGGGCACCGGGTCAACCTCGAATTCGTCTCGGCCAACCCCACCGGCCCGATCCACCTCGGCGGCGTGCGCTGGGCCGCCGTTGGCGACTCGCTGGCTCGGATCTTCGAAGCGTCGGGTGCCACCGTCGGCCGTGAGTACTACTTCAACGACCACGGCGCCCAGATCGACCGGTTCGTCAGTTCGCTGATCGCGTCGGCACGGGGTCTGCCCGCCCCGGAGGACGGCTACGCCGGCGCGTACATCGCGGACATCAGCGCCCAGGTGAAGGCCATCGAGCCCGGCATCCTCGACCTGCCGGATGCCGAGGTGCGAGAGCGCTTCCGGGCGATCGGCGTCGAGCTGATGTTCACCCAGATCAAGGCATCGCTGGCGGAGTTCGGGGTGCACTTCGACGTCTACTTCCACGAGAACACGTTGCACGAGTCCGGCGCCGTCGACCGGGCGGTGGCCCGGCTGCGGGAGCTCGGCATGCTCTACGAGAAGGACGGCGCGACCTGGCTGCGCTCGACCGACTACGGCGACGACAAGGACCGGGTGGTGCTGCGCAGCAACGGCCAGCCGGCATACATCTCCGGCGACCTCGCGTACTACCTCGACAAGCGCGAGCGCGGTTTCGACCGGGTCTTCATCATGCTGGGCGCCGATCATCATGGGTACGTCAGGCGGCTGATGGCCATGTGCCGGGCGTTCGGCGACGTGCCGCACGAGAACCTGGAGGTGCTCGTGGGCCAGATGGTCAACATCGTGCGCGACGGCGAGCCGGTCCGGATGAGCAAGCGGGCCGGCACGGGTGTCGTCCTCGAGGACCTGGTCGAGGCCGTCGGTGTCGACGCCGCGCGCTACTCGCTCGCCCGGTCCTCGACCGACTCGACGATGGACATCGACCTCGACCTGCTCACCAGGCACACCAACGACAACCCCGTCTATTACGTGCAGTACGCCCACGCGCGCACCTGCAACGTCACTCGGCTGGCCGGTCAGGACGGCGTACACCTGCAGGACGGTTTCGACCCGTCCCTGCTGACCCACCCCACCGAGTCGGCGCTTCTGGCCATCCTCGGTGACTTCCCCCGGGTGGTCGCCCAGGCGGCGACCCTGCGCGAGCCGCACCGGGTGGCGCGCTACCTCGAGGAGTTGGCCGGCCGCTACCACCAGTGGTACGACGAGCGGCGCGTCCGCCCGCGCGACGCGGACGAGCAGGTGAGCGACCTGCACCGGACCCGGCTGTGGCTGAACGAGGCCACCCGCACGGTGCTGGCGAGCGGCCTGCGGCTGCTGGGCGTGTCGGCGCCCGAGCGCCTCTGATGCGCGTGCACGTCGCGGGGGCGATGCACGCCGAGGGCTACCGTGCGCCCTCCTGGCTGAACCCGCCGGACGACGTCAACGCACTCGTGCCGCAGTTGTGGGCGTCGTCGGTGCGCCGTGGCGAGGACGGGGCGCTGCGTGTGGGGGGAGTCGACGTGCGCGACCTCGCCCGCGAGTTCGGCACTCCCGCCTACGTCGTGGACGAGGCCGACTTCCGCGCGCGAGCTGCCGAGTTCCGCGAGTCCTTCACCGCCGCCTTCGAACACCTGTGCGGCGGCGCCGACGTCTACTACGCGGCTAAGGCATTCCTGTGTACGGCGGTCGCCCGGTGGATGCACAACGAGGGCCTGTACCTCGACGTCTGCTCCGGCGGTGAGCTCGCGGTCGCCGTACGGGCCGGTGTGCCGGGCGCGCGAATCGGCATGCACGGCAACAACAAGTCGACGGCGGAAATCGAGGCGGCGCTCCGGCACGGCGTGGGGCGGATCGTCCTGGATTCGTTCGAGGAGATCGACCGGGTGGCCCGCCTCGCTGCTGAGATCGGCACGGTCGCTCCGGTGCTGGTCCGGGTGACGGTGGGGGTCGAGGCGCACACCCACGAGTACATCGCCACCGCCCACGAGGACCAGAAGTTCGGCTTCAGCCTGTCCGAGGGTCAAGCTGCGGAGGCCGTGCGCCGCGTCCTCGGCCACGCCCCGGCGCTGCGCCTGCTCGGTCTGCACAGCCACATCGGCTCGCAGATCTTCGACACCAGCGGCTTCGAGGTGGCCGCCCGGCGCGTGCTGGGGCTGCACCTCGAGGTGGCCAAGGAGCACGGCGTGGAGCTGCCGGAACTCGACCTCGGCGGGGGCTTCGGCATCGCCTACACGACGGCGCACGACCCGTTACCCGTCAGCGAGATCGCGGTGCCGCTCGCCGAGATCGTCGAGCGGGAGTGTCGCGCCGACGGTGTGGCCGTGCCCCGCGTCTCGGTCGAGCCGGGCCGGGCGATCGCCGGCCCGAGCACGTTCACCCTCTACGAGGTCGGCACGGTCAAGGCCGTGCAGCTCGACGGCGGGGCGTCCCGCCGCTACGTCGCCGTCGACGGCGGGATGAGCGACAACGTCCGCACCGCGCTCTACGACGCGGACTTCTCCTGCTCGCTCGCCAGCCGGGCCAGCGCCGCGCCTCCGGTGCTGTCCCGCGTGGTTGGCAAGCACTGCGAGAGCGGCGATGTCGTGGTCAAGGACGAGTTCCTGCCCGCCGACGTGCGGTCGGGCGACCTGCTGGCAGTCCCGGGCACGGGCGCCTACTGCCGGAGCCTGTCCAGCCAGTACAACCACGTCCCACGCCCGCCGGTGGTAGCCGTGCGCGACGGGAGCGCCCGTACGATCGTGCGCCGAGAGAGCATCGAGGACCTCCTCGCGCTGGACGCCGACTAGCTGGCGATCGGCTCGCACCGTCCGCACCTGGGGTCCGGATGACGGATCGAGCGGCGCCCGGGCGACCCGTGACGGCAGGATGACCAGACCGCTTGCCCGGCACCAGACGGGCCAAAGGAGCCGACCGTGACCGATCCCGCCCCGCCACCCGACGACAGCGCGGGCGACGCGCCGCTGCGCGTCGCGCTGCTTGGTTGCGGGGTCGTCGGCTCGGCCGTCGCGCGCCTGCTCACCGAGCACGCGGGCGACCTGGCGGCCCGCGTGGGACGACCGCTCGAGCTCGCCGGTATCGCGGTTCGCCGTGCCGGCAAGGACCGATCCGGCATCGGCGTCGACCTCGGGCTGTTCACCACCGACGCCGAGGAGCTGGTGACCCGCGCCGACATCGTGGTGGAGGTCATCGGCGGCATCGAACCGGCGCGCAGCCTGATCCTGTCGGCGATGAAGCACGGCGCGAGTGTGGTGAGTGCCAACAAAGCCCTGCTGGCCGAGGACGGACCGCGCCTGTACGACGCCGCGCAGGCCGCAGAGGTCGACCTGTATTACGAGGCCGCTGTCGCCGGGGCGATCCCCCTGCTCCGGCCGCTGCGCGAATCGCTTGCCGGCGACGACGTCCGCAAGATCCTCGGCATCGTCAACGGGACGACCAATTACGTGCTCGATCAGATGGACAGCACCGGCGCCGGCTTCGGCGAGGCGGTCGAGCAGGCGCAGCAGCTGGGCTATGCCGAGGCCGACCCGACCGCCGACGTCGAAGGTTTCGACGCCGCCGCGAAGGCGGCGATCCTGGCCTCGTTGGCATTCCACACTCGGGTCAGTGGCAGGGACGTCTACCGCGAAGGGATCACCGAGGTCACCGCTGGCGACGTGCAGGCGGCTCGCGAAATGGACTGTGTCGTCAAGCTGCTCGCAATTTGTGAGCGGGTCCCCGTGCCCCCCGGCGCGCCGGCCGGTGTCTCCGATGCCGGCGGCTCCGATGCCGGCGGTGCCGACGGTGGCGGTGCCGACGGTCGTGAGGGAGTGCAGGCGGGCGGTGTCAGCGTCCGCGTGCATCCGGCGATGATCCCGCGCTCGCACCCTCTTGCCGGCGTGCGCGAGGCGTTCAACGCCGTGTTCGTCGAAGCCGACGCCGCCGGCGAGCTGATGTTCTACGGGCGTGGCGCCGGCGGCGACCCGACCGCCTCGGCGGTCCTGGGCGACGTGGTCGCGGTGGCCCGGCACAAGGTCGGTGGAGGCAGGGGGCCGGGGGAGTCGACGTACGCGGACCTGCCGGTCCTGCCCATGGGCCAGGCGATCACCCGCTACCACATCAGCCTCGACGTCGCGGACCGTCCCGGCGTGCTGGCGCAGGTCGCCACGGCGTTCGCCGCGCAGGACGTGTCGATCGAGACGGTCCGCCAGAAGCAGCGGCCGCCGGACCCGCACCAGCCCGACGAGGGCCGCGCCAGCCTGGTCATCGTCACGCATGCCGCCCCCGACGCAGCGCTCGCCGCCACCGTCGAGGCCCTCTCCGGTCTCCCGACGGTGCGCGCGGTCACCTCGGTCATGCGCGTCGAGGGAGCCTGAGATGGCCCGGCTCTGGCGCGGCGTGATCGCCGAGTATGCCGAGCGCCTCCCCTCGCTGGCCGGTGCTCCCGTGGTGACGCTGGGCGAGGGGGGCACGCCGCTCATCCCGGCCGAACGGCTCTCCTCGATCGTCGGCGCCGAGGTGCTGGTGAAGTTCGAGGGCGTCAACCCGACCGGGTCGTTCAAGGACCGCGGTATGACCGCGGCGATCTCGCTCGCGGCGGGGTCCGGTGCGCATGCGGTGATCTGCGCGTCGACCGGCAATACCAGCGCCTCTGCCGCCGCCTACGCCACCAAGGCGGGGATGAAGTGCGGAGTCCTGGTCCCGGACGGCAAGATCGCCATGGGCAAGCTCAGTCAGGCAGTCGCCCACGGTGCGACGTTGTTGCATGTGGAGGGCAATTTCGACGACTGCCTCACCCTGGCTCGCAAGCTGGCCGAGGCCTACCCCGTCGAGCTGGTCAACTCGGTCAACCCGGCCCGGATCGAGGGCCAGAAGACGGCGGCCTTCGAGGTGGTCGACGCACTCGGCGACGCGCCCGACATCCACTGCTTGCCCGTCGGGAATGCCGGGAACATCACGGCCTACTGGCGGGGCTACCGCGAATACCAGCGCGACGGCGAGCAACCCGGCCCCGCGACGCGGTTGCCGCGGATGTGGGGCTTCCAGGCCGAAGGCGCCGCGCCCATCGTCCTGGGCCATCCGGTCGACCAGCCGGAGACGATCGCCACCGCCATCCGGATCGGCAACCCGGCGTCGTGGCAGCAGGCAGTCGCGGCGCGCGACGACTCGTCCGGGATGATCCGGGCCGTGTCCGACGCGCAGATCCTGGCGGCGCACCGGTTGCTGTCGTCGCAAGAGGGCGTTTTCGTCGAGCCCGCGTCGGCCGCCAGCGTCGCGGGACTGCTTGCCGCGGCAGACCAGGGCCTGGTGCCGCAGGGTGCTCGGATCGTCTGTACCGTCACCGGGCACGGCCTGAAGGACCCGTCCTGGGCGCTCAAGGACGCGCGGGGCGACGAGATCGTCCCGGTGCGCGTGCCGGTCGACGCGTTCTCGGCCGCAGCCGCGCTCGGGCTGGACGGCTGACATGGCTGCGGGAAACACGCGCTGGACCGTGGGTACGAGCGTCCAGGTGCGTGCTCCGGGGAGCAGCGCCAACATCGGTCCCGGCTTCGACTCGATCGGGCTGGCACTGGGGCTCTGGGACGACTACACGGCCACAGTGACCGAGTCCGGGCTGCAGATCCTGGTCGACGGGGAGGCGGCGTTCTCGCTCCCCAGGGACGAGCGGCACCTGGTCTACGCGACCATGCTGCGCACCTGGGGCCGGCTGGGCGTCCAGCCGCCGCGGGGGCTGGAACTGGTCTGCCGCAACGGCATACCGCAGAGCCGGGGGCTGGGGTCCTCGGCCACGGCGATCGTTGCCGGTGTGCTGGCGGCCCAAGGCCTGCTCGCCCTGGCCACCACCGGTTCGGTGGACGTGGACCGGGTCGTGACCAACGCCATCTCCAGCGGCTTCGAGGGCCACCCGGACAACGCCTCGGCGACTAACTACGGCGGCATGACGCTGTCCTGGTACGACGAGCCGGGGGCGGCTGGCCCGGTGGCGAACGGGGACGCAAGCCTGCATACGATCCGCCTCGAGGTCAGCGACCTCGTCGTCCCGCTGGTCTTCCTGCCCACCCGCACCCTCGCGACGGTCACGGCCCGCGAAGTGCTGCCGGCTCAGGTCCCGCACGCGGAGGCGGCCCTGAACGCGGCACGCGCCGCGTTGCTCGTCGAGGCCATGGCACGCCGGCCGGACCTGCTGCTGCCGGCCACCCGGGACTGGCTGCACCAAGAGCAGCGGCGCCTCTGGTTCCCCGAGTCGATGGCGGTGGTCGATTCGCTGCGCTCTGCCGGGCACGCCGCAGTGATCTCCGGTGCTGGGCCGAGCATCCTGGTCTTGACGACTGCCGGGCGCCGCTCGGCCGTCGAGGCGCTGGTCGGTGCGGCCGAGTGGCGGACGCTCGACCCGGGAATACCGGACATCGGCGCCACCGTTGTCGGTACCGAGTCCACCCGGTAGCGCCGCCTCACTCTGTTCGGGCAGGGCCGCCGTTCCACGTTTGGCATCGAGCCCGCTGAGGGCCCGATGATCGACACGTTGCAGGGCATGACGCCCCGGTCCGCAGTGGTGTTACATTGGACCTGTACCGGGCGCAGATCGCCGATCACGCTGATCGAGCCGACTGCCAAGGTGGTCAATCGCCACGGTGCACTCACCACCTGTTGATGCAGTGTTTGTAGCTGCCCGCGTCGTATGACGCGCCGTGTGGACCTCCACTGGTCAGAGCAATCTGACACATTCAGCCGGCCCGAACTCTCGATCGGGCCGATTACGAGGGGGAAGGATCCTTCGTGACCGATACCACCCAACTCGCCGTGCCCGCATCGGGCGCCGCCGAGACGTCCCGCCCCACGGGCGGGCTGAGTGCTCTGCGTTTAGCAGAGCTGCAAGCGCTAGCGGGAAGCCTCGGCCTTGCCGGCACCGCCAAGATGCGCAAGAACGATCTGGTCAGCGCCATCCGGTCGCGCCAGTCCGGTGGATCTGCCGCCGCCACCGCCGCGACCGACACCGCCGCCACCGCCGCGACCGACAACGGCGCGGCTGGCTCTGCTTCGACCAGCCGCGGCCCCGCCAACGGCGGCTCCCGCAGGAACGGCTCCAGCAACAACGGGACTGCGGGCCACGGCTCGGCGGCCGACGGCTTCGTCGCTGACAACGGCCGCGCCGCGGGGTCGCACAACGGCTCCGACGGGGTGAGCACGGACGCCGGCGAGCGCGCTGGTACGTCGAAGCAGGGCGGGGCCGAGGGTGCCGCCGCTCGAGGCGCGAGGTTGTTCACCAACCACGACACCGCTAACGGCTCCGGCACGGACGCGACGGTGGAGACGCCGGAGCCCCGCAGCGACGCCCCCCAGGGCGCTCCGACGGTGGAAGCTGCGGGCGGCCAGCAGGGCGAGCGCCGGCAATTCGACCGCCGCCCCGAGGGCCGTGCCGACCGGAACGACCGGGGTAACGGCCGTAACGACCGGGCTAACGACCGGACCGACCGCGCCAACGACCGGGGTACCGACCGGGGTAACGACAGGAACGACTACCGACCCGACCGCGGTAATGACACCCGCAACGCCGGGGGGACCGACACCCGCAACGACCGGGTGAATACCGCCCGCGACGACGACGACCGCAACGGTCGGCGACGGGGTCGCCAGCGCTACCGCGACCGCAAGCGGCGCGGCCCCGACGGCGACGCGAACCCCGCCGACAACTACTCCGACAACCAGGACTACGGCAGCAACGCCGTCGCCGACGACGACGTGCTCGTCCCCGTGGCCGGAATCCTGGACGTGCTGGACAGCTACGCCTTCGTCCGCACCAGCGGCTACCTGCCCGGACCCGGCGATGTCTACGTGCCGCTCGGCATTGTCAAGAAGAACGGCCTGCGCAAGGGCGATGCGGTCACCGGCGCCGTCAAGGCGCTGCGCGAAGGCGAGCAGGTCAACGCCAGGCAGAAGTTCAACGCCCTGATCCGCCTCGACACCGTCAACGGCATGTCGCCCGAGGACTCCAAGGCCCGGGTCGACTTCGGCAAGCTGACGCCGTTGTACCCGCAGGAGCGGCTTCGTCTCGAGACGGAGTCGAACATCCTGACGACGCGCATCATCGACCTCGTCGCCCCGATCGGCAAGGGCCAGCGCGGTCTCATCGTCAGCCCGCCCAAGGCCGGCAAGACGCTGATCCTGCAGGCCATCGCCAACGCGATCGCGGTCAACAACCCGGAGGCCCACCTGATGATCGTCCTGGTGGACGAGCGTCCGGAGGAGGTCACGGACATGCAGCGCACGGTCAAGGGCGAGGTCATCGCCTCCACCTTCGACCGGCCCGCCGAGGACCACACGACCGTCGCCGAACTCGCCATCGAGCGCGCCAAGCGGCTGGTCGAGATGGGCCACGACGTCGTCGTGCTGCTGGACTCGATCACCCGGCTCGGCCGCGCATACAACCTCGCCGCACCGGCCAGCGGGCGGATCCTGTCCGGTGGTGTGGACTCGTCCGCGCTGTACCCGCCGAAGCGGTTCTTCGGCGCCGCGCGCAACATCGAAAACGGCGGCTCGCTCACCATCCTCGCAACGGCACTGGTCGAGACCGGGTCGAAGATGGACGAGGTGATCTTCGAGGAGTTCAAGGGCACCGGCAACATGGAGCTGCGCCTGTCGCGGACGCTGGCCGACCGCCGGATCTTCCCCGCCGTCGACGTCAACCCCTCCGGCACCCGCCGCGAGGAGATCCTCATGGCGCCGGACGAGCTGAAGATCACGTGGCGACTGCGACGCGTGCTCTCGGCGCTCGACCAGCAGCAGGGGATCGAGCTGCTGCTAGACCGGCTCAAGAAGACGCGCAACAACACCGAGTTCCTCATGCAGGTCCAGAAGACGTCCAGCATCCAGGGTGCCGACGAGGACTGACCCGTCCCGGCCGGGGCCGAGCTCGCGCGGCAGAGAGTGGCTCCGGTGGCACCGTCGCGCAGCCCGAGGTGCCTCGCGCGGCTTGGAGCCACCTCGCGCAGGGTCGGTCCTGCGCGAGGTGCCGCTGAGGTGAGATCCGCGCCCGGGAGTTCCGATGCCGGGGGGAATGCCACCCCTCAGGCGAGCGTTTCGGCATACGTGCCCTCATCTGGCACACTCCGTGTTGGCTACCGGTTCACGTTCCGAGCCCTGTGACCAGGGGCGGGACAACCCGGCGGGCCCTTAACCCGAGGAGCACCATGAAGAAAGACCTGCACCCCGCGTACGTCGAGACCACGGTGACCTGCACCTGTGGCGCGACGTTCCAGACGCGGAGCACGAGCGAGACCGGGCGGATCAACGCCGAAGTGTGCTCGCAGTGCCACCCCTTCTACACCGGCAAGCAGAAGATCCTGGACACCGGTGGCCGCGTGGCCCGGTTCGAGGCCCGCTACGGCAAGAAGGCGGCCGCCAAGTAGCTTTCCGTACGCCGGTCCCCGACCTCACGGTCGCGGGGCCGGCGTTCGTGTCTGTCACCGTACTTCTACCCCGTTCCCAGTGAGGCATCGACCATGCTCGAGTCAGCGCACGCCCTGGTCGAGGAGTACGCCGACCTGGAGCGGCGGCTCGCCGACCCGGTGACGCATGGTGACCAGGCTCTCGTCCGCACGCTCAACAAGCGGTATGCCGCCCTGTCCGCCACCGTCGCGGCGTACCGCGCGCTCGAGGCGGCCGAGGGGGATGTCGCGGCGGCTCGTGAGCTGGCCGAAGAGGACGAGTCGTTCAGCGCCGAGTTGCCAGCCTTGGAGTCGACGGTGGGCGAGGCACGCCACCGGCTGCGTACCCTGCTGCTGCCTCGCGACCCCGACGACGACCGCGACGTGATCCTCGAGGTGAAGGCCGGCGAAGGTGGGGAGGAATCGGCGCTGTTCGCCGGCGACCTCCTGCGGATGTACCTGCGCCACGCCGAACGGCGGGGGTGGCGGACCGAGATCCTGGATGCCACCGAGTCCGACCTCGGGGGATACAAGGACGTGTCGCTGGCCGTCAAGGCCCGGGGCACGCCGGCGCAGGGGGAGGCCCCCTGGGCGCGGCTGAAGTACGAGGGCGGCGTTCACCGGGTCCAGCGGGTGCCGGTGACCGAGTCCCAGGGCCGCATCCACACCTCGGCTGCCGGCGTGCTCGTGATGCCGGACATCGACGACCCCAGTGAGGTCGAGATCCACCCGAACGACCTGCGGATCGACGTCTACCGGTCTTCCGGGCCCGGCGGGCAGAGCGTGAACACCACGGACTCGGCAGTACGGATCACCCACCTCCCGACCGGCGTCGTCGTGTCCTGCCAGAACGAGAAGTCGCAGCTCCAGAACAAGGAATCCGCACTGCGCGTACTGCGCGCCAGGCTGCACCAGATCGCCAAGGACGAGGCTGACGCGGTCGCTTCGGCGGCTCGGCGCTCGCAGGTCCGGACGGTCGACCGGTCCGAGCGGATCCGCACCTACAACTATCCCGAGAACCGCATTTCCGATCACCGCACCGGCTACAAGTCCTACAACCTCGACGTGGTCCTCGATGGCGAACTCGACCCGGTGATCCAATCCGCGGTGGACGCCGACGAAACGGCCCGTATGGCGGCCGTGTCCGACGGCATGCCGGCTCCATGAGGCTCGATGAGCCTCGTCACGCCGTGAGTTCCCTGCGCGATGAGGTGCGCTGGGCGGCCCGCACGCTCGGTGCCGCAGGCGTGCCCAGCCCCGAAGCCGACGCGCTGGCGCTGGCCGCGCACGTCTTGGGGGTTTCCCCGGCCGAGGTCCGGCGCCGGATGGTCCTTGCCGGCGCGGCCCCGGCGGCGCAGGGTTTCGCCGCGGCATTCGCCGACTTCGTGGCCGAACGGGGCCGCCGCGTGCCGCTGCAGCACCTGACCGGTCGGGCGGCGTTCCGCGGCCTCGAGCTTGCCGTTGGCCCCGGGGTCTTCGTGCCCCGGCCGGAGACCGAGCTCGCCGCCGGGCTGGCGATCGAGGCGGCGGCGGAAGCCGCCTCGGTGGGCCGGACGGCTCCCGAGGTCGTGGACCTGTGCTGCGGGTCGGGGGCGATCGCGCTCAGCGTCAAGGCGGAAGTGCCGCGGGCCTCGGTCCACGGGATCGAGCTGTCCGATCTCGCGTTGGCGTGGGCAGTGCGCAACCGGGACCACCTGGGCTTGGCCGTCGACCTCCGGCTCGGCGACGCGAGGACAGCATTCGAGGATCTGGCCGGCGAGGTGGACGTGGTGGTGAGCAACCCGCCGTACATCCCGGTCGGCGCGGTCCCTCACGACCCGGAGGTGCGCGACCACGACCCCGAGATCGCCTTGTACGGCGGCAGCGACGACGGCCTCGCGATCCCGTTCGCGGTGGCCACCCGCGCCGCTGCTCTGCTGCGGTCCGGCGGGGTTCTGGTCATGGAGCACGCGGACGTGCAGGGTGACCCGCTAACCACGGCGTTGCTCCGCTGGGGGGAATGGGATGCCGTCCGCGACCATCGCGACCTGGCCGGCCTGCCCCGGGCGGTGACGGCGCGCCGGCGCTGAGCAGGGGCGGCGCTGAGCAGGGCGGCGCTGAGCAGGGCGGCGCTGAGCCGCTCACCCAGAGCGCGAACGCGTGCGCCGCGGGAGTGTCAGACTGCACGGCGTGAGTCAGACCTACGACTGCACCACGGACGAGGGCCGGGAGGCCGGGGTCGCCGCGGCCGCCGAGGCGATCCGCCGGGGCGAGCTGGTCGTGCTGCCGACCGACACCGTCTATGGCATCGGGGCGGACGCCTTCGTGCCCTCGGCGGTGAGCGCCATCCTCGACGCCAAGGGGCGGGGCCGTGACATGCCGCCACCGGTCCTGGTGCCGAACGAGGCGACGGTCGACGGGCTGGCCACGGAGGTACCGGACTACGTCAGGCGCCTGATCTCCCGGTTCTGGCCGGGCCCGCTGACCCTCGTCGTGCGCTCCCAACCCTCGCTCGTGTGGGACCTCGGTGACACCAACGGCACCGTGGCACTGCGGATGCCGCGCGACGAGACCGCCCTCGACCTGCTCCTGCTGGTCGGCCCGATGGCGGTGACCAGCGCCAACCTGACCGGACAGCCGGCGGCCACTTCCGCCCAGGACGCGCGCGGGCAGCTCGGCGACTCGGTTGCGGTCTACCTCGACGGTGGGCCGTCCCGGAGCGAGCGGGGATCGACGATCCTGGACTGCACCGGCCCGAGCCCCGGCGTACTCCGGTTGGGTGCCCTCGACGAGGACGAGCTCCGGGAAGCGCTGGGCGACGTCGAGCTCGGCGGGTAGCCGGCGGTGGACGCACCCCGTCCCGGCCGCATCCGCATCGGCATCTCCGGCTGGCGCTACCCCCCGTGGCGCGGCGTCTTCTACCCCAAGGGCCTGGTACAGCGTTCGGAGCTCGCCTACGCGGCAGAGCGGTTCGGTTCGGTGGAGATCAACGGCTCCTTCTACTCGCTCCAGCGACCGTCCAGCTACCTGACCTGGGCGGCGCAGACGCCGGACGACTTCGTCTTCGCCGTCAAGGGAGGCCGGTTCATCACGCACCACCGCAAGCTGGCGAACGTCGACACCGCGCTCGCCAACTTCTTCGCCTCCGGCGTGCTGGCGCTCGGTGCCAAGCTCGGGCCGATCCTGTGGCAGCTCCCGCCGGGGCTCGGCTTCCATCCGGACCGGCTGACGGCGTTCTTCGACCTGCTACCGCGGACGACCGCCGACGCGGCAGAGCTGGCCAAGCGGCACGACGAGCGGCTCGACCGCGGCGACGAGAGTCGGGTCTGGGCCAGCACGGACGCGATCCGGCCGCTGCGGCACTGCCTGGAGGTCCGGCACGCCAGCTTCGCCGAGGACAAGATCACGGACCTGCTGCGCCGGCACGACATCGCGATGGTCGTCGCCGATACGGCCGGCAAGTGGCCGCTGATCGAGCAGGTGACCAGCGATTTCGCGTACCTCCGCCTGCACGGCGACGTGGAGCTGTACGTCAGCGGCTACAGCGATCCGGCGCTGGATTCGTGGGCCGACAAGATCCGGCGCTGGTCCGACCGGGGCTTCGACGTGTACGTGTACTTCGACAACGACGTGAAGGTGCACGCGCCGTACGACGCCCTCGCCCTGATGGGCAAGCTCGGCTTGTCGGGCTCCATGTCCCAAAGACACACCTTTGACGACGCATGAAAGGTGTGTCTCTGGGACTTGGAGCCGACGACGCCTAGGCTGGTGACCTACTCGGGCAGACCTGGGTATGGCGCGCGCCAGCGTCGCAGGGCCCCGCAACCGACCGCTTCCAGCCACCACCGGAGTGCCTAGCCATGACCGCGAGCGACACCTTCTTCGGATCGGACTTCGCCCAGCTGCAGAGCCAGGACCCCGCGATCGCCGGGGTATTGCTCGGCGAGCTGGAGCGGCTCCGCGGCGGCCTGCAGCTCATCGCCAGTGAGAACCTCACCAGCCCCGCGGTCCTGGCCGCCCTCGGGTCGACGCTGTCCAACAAGTACGCCGAGGGCTACCCGGGGCGCCGCTACTACGGGGGCTGCTCCGAGGTCGACAAGGCTGAGACGCTCGGCATCGAGCGCGCCAAGGAGCTGTTCGGCGCCGACCACGCCAACGTCCAGCCGCACTCCGGCGCCAGCGCCAACCAGGCCGTCTATGGCGCCTTCGCCCAGCCCGGCGACACCGTCCTCGGTATGGCCCTGCCGCACGGAGGCCACCTCACCCACGGCACCAAGGTGAGCTTCAGCGGCAAGTGGTTCAACGCCGTGCACTACGGGGTCGACAAGCAGAGCGAGGGCATCGACTACGACCAGGTCCGCGACCTAGCCCGGCAGCACCGCCCCAAGATCATCATCGCCGGAGGCTCCGCAATCCCGCGGCTGATCGACTTCGCCGCCTTCCGCGAGATCGCCGACGAGGTGGGTGCGATCTTCTGGGTCGACGCGGCGCACTTCATCGGCTTGGTCGCCGGCAAGGCGATCCCGAGCCCCGTCCCGTACGCCGACGTGGTCACGTTCACCACGCACAAGGTGCTCCGCGGCCCCCGTGGCGGCGCCCTGGTCTGCAAACAGGAGCACCAGGCCAAGCTCGACAAGGCGGTCTTCCCGATGATGCAGGGCGGTCCGCTGATGCACGCCATCGCCGCCAAGGCCGTCAACTTCCTGGAGTGCCTCCAGCCGAGCTACCAGGACTACACCCGCAAGGTCGTGGCGAACGCCCAGCAGCTCGCGGCGGCGCTCGGTCAGCACGGCATCCGGCCGGTTACCGGTGGCACCGATACGCACCTGTCCCTGCACGACCTGCAGGGCATCGGCGTCACCGGCAAGGACGCCGAAGCGCGCGCCGACGCTGCCGGCATCGTCCTGAACAAGAACGCCATCCCGTTCGACCCGGCGCCGCCCAACACAGCCTCCGGCATCCGGGTCGGCACGCCATCGGTAACGACGCAGGGGATGGGCACGACGGAGATGACCGTCATTGCCGACCTGATCCATCGCGCGGTGACCGAGACCGACAGTGACCCTGACCACTCGGTCGCCAAGGAGATCCGCGGCGAGGTCGGCGAACTCGTGGCGAGCTTCCCGGCATACCCTCGCGGCTGAGGCGCCGAGAGCCTCCACACCGCTGAACGGGGGACGACTGCGTGAGGGAGTACCTCCTGGTCTTCGTGGTGGCGGCGGCCGTGACGTATGTCGCCACGCCGCTGGTCCGCTGGGTCGCCATCGCGACCGGGGCTTTCACGCCGGTGCGGGAGCGCGACGTCCATGCGGTGCCCATCCCTCGACTCGGCGGCGTGGGCATCATGATCGGGTTCACCGCGGCCCTGGCCGTGGCCAGCACGCTGCCCCGGCTGTCCGAGGTCTTCGGCAGCGGCGAGCTCAAGGGTGTCTTCGTCGCCGCGTCGATCGTTTGCCTGGTGGGCGCGCTCGACGACATGCGCGAACTCGACTGGCTCACCAAGCTGGCCGGCCAGATGATCGCGGCGGGCTTCATGGCGCTCAAGGGCGTGCAACTGCTCGCCCTGCCGGTCTTCGGGACGACCGTATTGCCGCAACCGGTGCTGGTTGCCCTGACCATCGTCATCGTGGTGATCTCGACCAACGCCGTGAACCTCATCGACGGGCTCGACGGGCTGGCCGCCGGTGTGGTCGGCATAGCGGCGCTCGCGTTCTTCGCCTACTCCTATCTGCTCTCCCGCACGTACGACCCGCCCAACGTCTTCTCCTCCGCGACCTTCCTGACGGCGGCGCTGGTCGGCTGCTGCGCCGGCTTCCTGCCGCACAACTTCCATCCGGCGCGCCTGTTCATGGGCGACTCCGGGGCGTTGCTGCTTGGCCTGCTGCTCGCGGGGGCGACGATCTCGATGACGAGCTACGTCGACCCCTCGGAGGTGAGCCGCAACCAGGTGACCGCCGCCTTCCTGCCGATCGTGCTGCCCTTGGCGGTCCTGGCGCTCCCGCTGCTCGACTTCGTGCTCGCGGTCATCCGCCGAACCCGCGCCGGGCGCCGCCCTTGGCACCCGGACGCGATGCACCTGCACCACCGGATGTTGCAGATCGGGCATACTCATCGCCGCGCCGTGCTGTTGCTCTATCTCTGGGCCGCTGTCGTGGCGATGGGGGCTACGTCCTTCGCGTTCGTCGACGTCTGGGCGGCGTCGAGCGGCATCGTGGTGATGATCACGGCGGCGGCGGTACTGACCGTCTGGCTGCCTCGCTGGCGCCCCGCCAAGAGCTTGTGATAGTTTTCACAAGTAGCCGTCCGACCCGCTGACGCGAGGAGCGAGCCCGTGCGCGTTGTCCAGGCCCTCCGCGGTGCCGACGCTGCGAGCCGCCCCGGCGCCGCCTTTGCCGCCATGTTGGACGGCGCTCTTCGACCGACGCTGCTCTGCGTTCCCTTTGTCGTTGGCGCGCTGTGGGTGTTCCGGCACAACACCGGCGGTATTGCCGCGGCCCTCGCCGCCCTGGTGACTGTCGGCTTCTTTTGGGCAGGCCTTGCCGTGATGACAAGGCTGGTGGGTGACAGCAACCCTGTCACGCTGCTCGCCGCGGCGCTGGCGGTCTACTTCGGGCAGGTCCTCCTGCTCGGGGGGGTCATCCTGGGGCTGTCGGGCGCCTCGTGGCTCGACGGTGTCGCGTTCGGTCTGGCTGCGCTCGCGATGACCCTGCTGTGGCAGGTCTTCCAGGTGCGGGCCTTCGTGCGTGCGCGCAGAGACGTCTTCGAGACCAGATCCGTCGAGGGTGGGGCCGACGGTGCGACCACGGCGCCGCGGTGAAACGGTGCGAGCGATGCGAGGAGTGGTGATGGCGAACGAAGATGGGCGTGACCCGGTGGCCGCCGCCACGGCGCGCGACCCCGAGGAGTCGCCAGCGGGTCCGGATCACGTAGCCATGCGCGAGACCTACGACATGTACAGCGCGATGGCGTACGTGCTCGCCGGCCCGCTGACCTTCGGCCCGATCGGTTGGATCCTTGACCGGTTGCTGGGCACGTCCTTCGTGCTCCCGGTGGGGCTCCTGGCCGGGATGTTCCTGTCGCTCTACTACGTATGGTTCCGATACGGTACGCGGTAGCCGGTCCCCCAGGGTGTGCGGCGCCGCTCGTACATCGTTTGTCCGACGCAGCTGACCGAGGAGATGTCGTGAGCTTGTTCGCAGCCGGCGGCGCCCATCTGGCCGGACTCGCGTCCGCGGACGGTGGCGGCTACGAAGCGCCGACGACTGCGGAGTTCTACCAGCCGTTGATCGGCAGCGGTCCGTTCTCCATCACCCGCTCTTGCGTGCTGATCCTGCTGTCGGTCGCCGGCATCGCGTGGTTCCTGCTCGCCACCACGCGCAAGGCCGCCATTGTGCCGAGCAAGGGCCAGGCGATCACGGAGTCCGTCTACGGTTTCATCCGCAACGGCGTCGCCCGCGACATCATCGGGAGCCACGACTTCCTGCGTTTCGTCCCGATGCTGTTCGCGATGTTCATGCTGATCCTGGTCAACAACCTGTTCGGCATCACCCCGCTGGTGCAGTTCCCGACGATGAGCCGGATCGGTTTCCCGATCGCGTTGACCCTGATCGTCTACGTGGTCTACCACGGTCAGGCGATCAAGAAGCACGGGCTGGTCGGCTACCTCAAGGGATTGGTCCCCGCCGGTCTGCCCAAGGCGATCGTGCCGTTCATCTTCCTGCTCGAGCTGATCACCTTCTTCGTCACGCGGCCGCTCACGTTGGCCTTGCGGCTCTTCGGCAACATGTTCGCCGGGCACCTGCTGCTGTTGCTATTCATCACCGGCGGCCAGTACATGTTGCTGCACGGATCGATCGGGCTGAAGTTCGCCGGTCTCGGGTCCTACGTCATGGCCTTCGTGCTGACCGTGTTCGAAGCCCTGATCGAGTTCCTCCAGGCCTACATCTTCACGCTGCTGGCGGCCACCTACATCGCCGGTGCGCTGGCGGACGAGCACTGAGCCGGCCTACCGACCGGACTCAGCCGAACACCGACCATCCGAGAGCACCGACCATCCGAGAGCACGACGGCACCGCAGCTTCACCCGCTCGACCACAACTGAACGAACTGTCCACACTTCCGGGCCGCAGCCGCTGCGCGGAGCGTCCCAAGAACGAAAGAGGACCAACATGAAGGGCAACATCGCGATCCTGGGTTACGGCCTCTCGGCCATCGGCCCCGGCGTCGGCATCGGCCTGATCTTCGCGGCGTACATCAACGGTGTCGCCCGGCAGCCCGAAGCCCGCGGCATGCTGCAGTCGATCGCCATCCTCGGCTTCGCGCTCGCCGAGGCCCTCGCGATCTTCGGTCTGGTGCTCGCCTTCGTCTTCAAGTGACCCGACCGCGTCGCCGTTTCGCCTCGCCATAGCGTCCCGCCCCTAGGAGGGTCTCGTGCAACTTCTCGCGATCAGCGTTCCGGTCGGAGCGATGGCCAGTGTGGACAACCAGGGTGGGCAGCTGCCGATCCTGCCGCACTGGGGTGAGCTCATCTTCGGGTTCATCGCCATCGCGATCCTTTACGTCGTCGTCGCAAAGAAGGTCGTGCCCAACCTGGAGAAGGCCTATGCCGCCCGCACCGCTGCCATCGAGGGCGGTATGCAGCGGGCGGAGGCCGCCCAGCAGGAGGCCGAGGCAGCGCTCCAGCAGTACCGGGCGCAGCTCGCTGAGGCCCGGGGCGAAGCGGCGCAGATCCGTCAGGAGGCCCAGGAACAGGGTGCTTCGATCATCGCCGATCTCCGCCGGCAGGCTCAGGTCGAGGCCGAGCGGATCACCGAGAGCTCGCACAAGCAGATCGAGGCCGAGCGGCAGCAGGCGCTGATCTCGCTGCGTTCGGACGTGGGCCGGATCTCGACCGACCTGGCCAGCCGCATCGTGGGGGAGTCCCTGCACGACGAGACTCGCCGCAGCGGCATCGTCGACCGGTTCCTCGCCGAGCTCGAGTCCGGCTCGATCAAGCCGGAAAAGGTGGGCGCCGGCGGCCCGTCCGACGACACCGATCCGGCGCGGGAGCGCTGATGATCGGCTCGTCTCGCGAGGCGTGGGCCCGGGCGCACGACACCTTCGTCCAGGTCGTCGGCTCGGAGATCGACGCGATGGCTCTGGCCTCGGACCTGTTCGGTATGTCGTCCGCCCTCGACTCCAGCGCAGGGCTGCGCCGGGCGCTGGTCGATCCCGCTCGCGACGCCGCCTCCAAGACGCGCCTGGTCACCCGGCTGTTCGACGGCAAGGTCAGCGACGGGGCGCTGATCGTCCTGTCGAGTCTCAGCGCCGGCCGGTGGGCGACCGACCGCGACTTCACCGACACGGTGGAGAGCTTCGCCGTCGAAGCGGTGGTCCGGGCGGCGCAAAGCGCCGGACGGCTGGACGACCTCGAGGACGAGCTCTTCCGGTTCGGCCGGGTGGTCGACGGCAACACCGCCCTGCGCGCGGCGATCACCGATCCGTCGCGCAGCGGCAAGGACAAGGCCGCGCTGGTCGACGACCTGCTCGGCACCAAGGTCGGCCCCGAAACCCGGCTGCTGGCCCGGCAGAGCGTGCTGGCGCCCCGAGGTCGCCGTTTCGACCGGGTCGTGGAGGCTTACGGCGCGATTGCTGCGAGGCGCCGCGACGAGCTGACCGCCATGGTGACGACCGCGGTTGCGCTCGATCCAGCCCAGCGGGAGCGGCTGGCCCGCGCACTCGGGGAGATCTACGGCAGGGCAGTGCAACTCAACGTTGCCATGGACCCGGGGGTGCTCGGCGGGATCCGCATCCAGGTCGGCGACGAGGTGGTCGACGGGACCATCCTGCGCCGCCTCGAGACCGCCCGGCGACGGCTCGCCGGATAGCGCAGACTGGACGCCACAGGATGGCGCCCGAACGAAGGCACCTGTCCGAGCACGAAGTACACCGGCCCGAACGCATCGGACCGCAGACGAGGAGAGAGACTCATGGCGGAGCTCACGATCCGGCCGGAGGAGATCCGGGATGCACTCGACGACTTCGTGTCGTCCTACCAGCCCGACGCGGCTGCGCGGGAAGAGGTGGGCCGGGTCGCCGACGCGGCCGACGGTATCGCGCACGTCGAGGGCCTTCCCTCCGCAATGACCAACGAGTTGTTGCAGTTCGAGGACGGCACCCTCGGTATTGCGCTCAACCTGGACGCTCACGAGATCGGCGTCGTCGTGCTGGGTCAGTTCTCCGGGATCGAGGAGGGCCAGGAGGTCAAGCGCACTGGCGAGGTGCTCTCGGTGCCGGTCGGTGACAACTTCCTCGGCCGCGTGGTCAACCCGCTCGGCGTACCGATTGACGGTTTGGGCGCCATCAAGGCCGAGGGCCGGCGAGTCCTGGAGCTGCAGGCGGCGTCGGTGATGCAGCGCAAGTCGGTCCACGAGCCCATGCAGACCGGGTTGAAAGCCGTGGACTCGATGATCCCCATCGGGCGCGGTCAGCGGCAGCTGATCATCGGTGACCGCCAGACCGGCAAGAGCGTGGTGGCGATCGACACGATCATCAACCAGCGGGACAACTGGGCCAGCGGCGATCCCGACAAGCAGGTGCGCTGCATCTACGTCGCCATCGGGCAGAAGGGTTCCACGATCGCGGGGATCCGGCGCACGCTGGAGGAGTCCGGCGCGCTGGAGTACACCACCATCGTGGCCGCCCCCGCCTCCGATGCGGCCGGCTTCAAGTACCTCGCCGCCTACACCGGCTCGGCCATCGGCCAGCACTGGATGTATGCCGGCAAGCACGTGTTGATCGTGTTCGACGACCTGTCCAAGCAGGCCGAGGCCTACCGCGCCGTCTCGCTGCTGCTGCGCCGACCGCCGGGCCGCGAGGCATACCCCGGCGACGTCTTCTATCTGCACAGTCGGCTGCTCGAGCGCTGCGCCAAGCTGTCCGATGCCATGGGCGCCGGGTCGATGACCGGCCTGCCGATCATCGAGACCAAGGGCGGCGACGTCTCGGCGTACATCCCGACAAACGTCATCTCGATCACCGACGGCCAGATCTACCTGCAGGCCGACCTGTTCAACGCCAACGTCCGCCCGGCCATCGACGTGGGTGTCTCAGTCTCCAGAGTCGGCGGTGCGGCGCAGATCAAGGCGATGAAGAACGTGTCCGGCCGGCTCAAGCTCGACCTGGCGCAGTTCCGCGCGCTCGAGGCGTTCGCCATGTTCGCCTCGGACCTCGACCCCGCCTCGCGCGCACAGCTCGCCCGCGGCGCAGTGCTGGTCGAGTTGCTGAAGCAGAAGCAGGCCTCACCGATGGCGATCGAGGAGCAGGTGGTCGTGATCTGGGCCGGTACGACCGGCAAGTTCGACGGCCTCGCCATTTCCGACGTCCGCACCTTCGAGGCGCAGTTCCTGGACCACCTGCGTCGGCAGAAGCCCGAGCTACTGCAGTCGATCCGCGAGACCAAGCAGTTCGACGAGGATGCCCAGTCCGCGGTCGAGCAGGAACTGAACAGCTTCAAGGAGCAGTTCCTGGCCGGGGGCAAGGACAACGTCCCGGTCGGTCACGAGCCGCACCCGGGCGAGATGGAGCACGACGTCGACCAGGTCAAAGTAGTCCGCCGCAAGCCCGGTGGCGGTGGCGGTGCCCATGCTGTCAGCACGGGCAGCACGGGCAGCACGGGCAGCACGGGCAGCACGGGCAGCACGGGCAGCACGGGCAGCATGGGCAGCACCGGCGGCACTGGCGGCACTGGCGGCAACGCTGCTGCGGCGGGCGGGTCCGACAGTCCGCACGGTGCCAGCGGCGAGCGAGCCAACAGTGTCGGTGGACCTGCCGGATCCGGGAGCGCCGCGAGCGGCTCGACCCCGGAGAGCGGCACTGCCGCGCAACCGGCGGCGCCGGCCGGATTCGACGGAGGGACAGCCTAGATGGCTGGACAGATGCGGCTGTACCGCCAACGCATCAAGTCCGTCCAGGCGACGAAGAAGATCACCCGGGCGATGGAGTTGATCGCTGCCTCGCGCGTCGTCAAGGCCCGGCAGCGCGTTGCCGAGTCCACCCCGTACGCCGATGCGCTCACCCGCGCGGTGACGGCGGTCGCGACGTACTCCAGCGTCGACCACCCGCTGCTCAGCGAGAAGCCGGACGTCACGCATGCGGCCATGGTGATCATCACCAGTGACCGTGGCCTCGCCGGTGCCTACTCCTCAGCGGCGTTGAAGGAGAGCGAGCGGCTGGCGGAGAAGCTCCGGTCGGAGGGCAAGGAGGTCGCGCCCTACCTCGTGGGACGCAAGGCCGCGGCCTTCTACAACTTCCGGCGGCGCACGTTTGTCGAGTCCTGGGACGGATTCTCCGAGGCGCCCACGTTCGAGGTCGCTCGCGAGATCGGCCACCGGATCACGGACGACTTCCTGAAGGACGCGTCCGAGGGCGGCTACGACGAGGTGCACATTGTCTACACCCGGTTCGTCAACATGGTGACCCAGGAGCCCGACGTGATGCGGCTGCTCCCGATGGAGGTTGTCGACGAGGAGCCGGACCCCGACGACGTCCTGCCGCTTTACGAGTTCGAGCCCGGGCCGGAGCAGGTCCTGGATCTGTTGCTGCCGCAGTACGTCACGTCACGGCTGTTCAACGCGCTGCTGCAATCCGCCGCCTCGGAGCTCGCTGCGCGCCAGCGGGCGATGAAGTCGGCGACGGACAATGCGGAGGAGCTGATCAAGAAGTACACCCGGCTGGCCAACCAGGCCCGCCAAGCCGACATCACCCAGGAGATCAGCGAGATCGTCGGGGGCGCCGACGCGCTCGCCTCGGCATAGCGGCTCTCACCTGGACCGCCCAAACCACCGGACACCCGACGCCGATAGACAGCTAGCCGTACGAGCACGGACACATCTGATCACCCGCAGGACCGGACGAAGAAGGTAGACACCATGACCGCCACTGCCGAGAAGAACTATCAGGACTCCACCCAGGAGGGGGGGGTCGGTCGCGTCTCGCGCATCATCGGGCCGGTCGTCGACGTCGAGTTCCCGAGCGACGCGATGCCCGGGATGTACAACCTGCTCCGCGTCGATGTCGAGATCTCCGGCGAGAAGCGGACGCTGAACCTCGAGGTCGCCCAGTACATCGGCGACGACATGATCCGCGCCATCTCGCTCCAGCCGACCGACGGACTGGTCCGCGGCTCGGCGGTGCAAGATTCCGGCGGCCCGATCACCGTGCCGGTCGGCGACGTCACCCTCGGCCACGTCTTCAACACCACCGGCGACGTGCTCGACCTCAAGGAGGGCGAGACAATCGAGGTCAAGGAGCGCTGGGGCATCCACCGCGAGGCGCCGCCGTTCGACCAGCTCGAGTCCAAGACCGAGATGTTCCAGACCGGCATCAAGGTGATCGACCTGCTCACCCCTTACGTGCAAGGCGGCAAGATCGGCCTGTTCGGCGGCGCCGGTGTCGGCAAGACGGTGCTCATCCAGGAAATGATCGCCCGCGTCGCGCGCGACCACGGTGGAGTGTCGGTGTTCGCCGGTGTCGGCGAGCGCACCCGTGAGGGCAACGACCTGATCGTGGAGATGGAAGAGGCCGGGGTCCTCGGTCAGACCGCGCTCGTCTTTGGTCAGATGGACGAGCCCCCCGGCACCCGCCTGTGCGTCGCCCTGTCCGCGCTGACGATGGCCGAGTACTTCCGCGACGTCCAGAACCAGGACGTCCTGCTGTTCATCGACAACATCTTCCGCTACACCCAGGCGGGTTCGGAGGTCTCGACCCTGCTGGGCCGGATGCCGTCGGCTGTCGGTTATCAGCCCAACCTCGCCGACGAGATGGGCGTCCTCCAGGAGCGGATCACCTCGACCCGCGGCCACTCGATCACCTCGATGCAGGCGATCTACGTCCCGGCCGACGACTACACCGACCCCGCTCCGGCCACGACGTTCGCCCACCTCGACGCGACCACCGAGCTCTCGCGCGACATCGCCTCGCTCGGCATCTACCCCGCCGTCGACCCGCTTTCCTCGACGTCGCGGATCCTGGACCCGCGGTACATCTCCCAGGCGCACTACGACACGGCGGTGCGGACCAAGCAGATCCTGCAGCGCAACAAGGAGTTGCAGGACATCATCGCCATCCTGGGCATCGACGAGCTCTCCGAGGAGGACAAGATCCTGGTCAACCGGGCGCGCCGGATCCAGCGCTTCCTCGGCCAGAACACTTACGTCGCCAAGCAGTTCACCGGCATCGAGGGGTCGACCGTGCCGCTGGACGAGTGCGTCGAGGCGTTCACCAAGATCGCCGACGGCGAGTACGACCACGTCCCCGAGCAGGCCTTCTTCATGACGGGCGGGCTGGACGACGTCGAGCGGCAGGCCGCCGAGATCGAGAAGAACCTCTGACGGGCCGCAGCCCTCGGTAATGCCGGAGACACCGGTCGAGCTGTATGCACGGGCGATGGCCGCAGCCGACGTCGCGGGCCGCCTGCCCGTAGGCAACGTCGCCGACTGGGACGTCTTCCCGTTCGAGCGGGACGGCCTGCGGACGCGGCCACTGCTGCCGCCAGTCGACCAGGAACCGCCCCGGTTCGGCGAGAGCGGCACACCGTGCGGCGCCTGCGGCGGGTCCACTCCGAAGTCTGACGGCTTGGCCAGGGTGTGGCAGGACGAGCGATGGCACATCGTCATGCCCGAGCCCAGCGGATCGCCGCTGATTCTGCTGCTGCAGCCGCACCGCCACTTCGACCTGCCGGAGCTGCCGGACGACATGGCGGCCGAGCTCGGAATGATCACCGTCCGGCTGAGCGCTGCGATCGAGTCCCTGCCGCAGGTGGCGCGGGCGCACGTCGTGCGGTGGGGCGACGGTGGTGCCCACGCCCACGTGTGGTTCATCGCCCGACCCGTCGGCTTCGAGCAGCTGCGAGGCACGATGATGGCGCTCTGGGACGACCTCTTGCCGCCGGTGCCCCGGACAGTCCGGGACGCGGACGTGACGACCGTCGTACACGAGCTGATCCGGACCTACGGCGGATCGGCGCCTGGCCGGCCCTGACCTCCTCCCCTCGATGCGGCGTTGCACTCCGGCGATGGGGCCCGGCTAGACTTCGCCAAACACTGTCCCGTCGGAGGTACCCGTGGCTCCCTTGCAGGTCGAACTCGTGGCAGCTGACCGCAAGGTCTGGACTGGTGAGGCCAGCCAGGTCAGCGCCCGCACCATGGACGGCGAGCTCGGCATCCTTCCCGGGCACACCCCGCTGCTCGGCATCCTGGTCAGCGGGGAGGTCCGCATCGACTCCGGCGGCACCCGGCACGTCGCCATGGTCGACGGGGGTTTCCTGTCCGTGGACCGTGACACGGTCACCATCGTCGCCGAGTCGGTCGACGCCTCCCAGATCGACGCCTGACCCGCCGTGGGCCAGCTGCTGCTGCCCACTGAGCTGCTCGTCGGTGTCGTCATCGTGCTGCTGCTGGCCGCGACGGCCGTCTTCGTGAGGCGGCGTGCCATCGCCGGGGGTGAGCCACTGATGTTGTGCGGGTTGCGCGAGCGCGGTTCGCACCGCTGGCAGCTCGGCCTCGCCAGATACAGCACCCACAGCCTCTACTGGTACACCCTCGCCGGTCCCTCGATGCGCCCGCGGCGTCGATGGCCCCGCAGCCTGCTCCGGTTGGCGCCTGCCCAGCACGAGGACCGAGGTGGCGGAGCCCAGCTCGCACCGTCCCTGTCGGTCATGCCGCATGCGCTGGTGGTCGACTGCGAGTGTGCGGGGCAGCTCTTCCAGCTCGCCCTGGACGCCGGGCCGCACACCGCGCTGGTGTCGTGGCTCGAAGCCTGGCCACCGGGCTACGACGCACATGTCGCCTAGCCGGCGCTAACCTGCGCCCAGCCGGGCTGCCTTACCCAGCACCGGTTCCTCCAGCCAGCTGGCTCGCTAACTGGGCGCAACCGTGGCCGTCGCTGCGCCTTCACTCGGGGGGCGGATCGGCCGTTGCGCCGGTCCGGGACGGTGCCTGTTCGCGTCCGCCGCCCGGCTCCCACAGCACATCGCCCCCGACTTCGCGTGCCGCCACCCGGGCCAGGATGAACAGCAGGTCCGAGAGCCGGTTGAGATAGACCGCCGTCAGCGGGTTGACCCCACCGGGCGCCCCGCCCCCGCTGGCCGAGCGTTCGGCCGGCCGGTCGCCGTACCGGTCGAGCGCTACCCAGGTCGAGCGCTCCGCGCGCCGCACGACCGTTCGGGCCACCTGCAGGTACGCCGCGCCGGGATCGCCGCCGGGCAGGATGAAGGACCGCAGTGGCTCGAGCTGCTCGTTGAACCGGTCGCAATCGGCTTCGAGCTCGTCCACCCACACCTGCTTGACCCGCAGCGGCGGATGGGCATAGGTGGCGGCCAGCGGGGTGCACAGGTCGGCGCCGACATCGAACAGGTCGTTCTGCACCCGGCGCAGGACGGCGCCGATCTGCGGCGACAACGTTCCCGCCGCCACCGCGACCCCGATGGCGCTGTTGGCTTCGTCGGTGTCCGCGTAGGCCACCAGCCTCGGGTCGTCCTTGGTGGTGCGGGAGAAGTCCCCGAGCGAGGTCGTCCCGTCGTCCCCGGTGCGGGTGTAGACGCGAGTGAGGTTCACCATGGACATGATCGTCACACGACTGGAGCGGCTCGCGGACCGGCTGGCGCTTCGCCGGGTCAGCCGAGCGGGCCGAGCGACGAGGCGCGGGCCACCAGGGTCGGGGTCAGGCGCTCGGAGGCCACGTCCTCGCCGGCGAGCCGCCGCATCAGCAGGTGGACGGCGCGGACTCCCATCTCGTGCATCGGCGACCGGATGGTGGACAGCCCGATGGGCAACTCTGCGGCGAGCGGTACGTCATTGAAGCCCAGAACGGCGACATCCGTGCCCACGAGCAGCCCGGCGTCGCGCAGCGCCCCCATCGCACCGATCGCGGCGAAGTCGTTGACGACGAACACCGCGGTCGGCGTGGTCCGACCGCGCAGCAACCGCTGCATCGCGTCGCGACCCCCCGCCGTGTCGAAGTGCGAGTGGGCGATACGGGACGCCGGAACCGCGATCCCGGCAGCGGCGAACGTGTCGACGAAGCCGGCGGTGCGGTCGATCCCGGTGCTGGCGTAAGGCTCTCCGGCGACGACGGCGACGCGCCGGTGGCCCAGGTCGAGCAGGTGCTCCGCTGCCAACTGCCCCCCGCGGTAGTCGTCGCAGGTCACGGACGGGTAGTCGCCCGCGTGGCGGGAGACGAGCACGAACGGCACTCCTCGGTCATTGATCCCGTCCAGGAACCGGGCATCGACGTAGGCGTCGCCGAAGATCATCGCGTCCACGCGTCGAGCGAGGATCATCTCGGTGCGCTGGCGTTGTGCCTCGGGGTTGTCGCCGGTGTTGGCCACGAAGGTGGAGTAGCCGAACGACGCAGACGCCTGCTCGATGCCTTCGTAGACCGTGGCGAGAACCAGGTCCACCAACCGAGGGACCAGCACCCCCACGAGGTGGCTGCGGCTGGTTCGCAGTCCCGTCGCGTGGGGGTTGGGGGTGTAGCCCAGTCGCTCGGCGATGTCCCGGATCCGTCGGGCGGTGTCGTGACCTGCCGTCCGCACTCCCGCGTGGGCGGAGCCGTTGAGCACCCGGGAGACGGTCGAGACGTGAACCCCCGCGAGATCGGCGACCGTGCGCAGTGTTGGCCGCCCTCCGGCGTCGACGAACGGCTGGTCGAAGTCAGCACCTGCACGGGACATCGGCGTCCTCTCGCGGTCGAAACACATATTTAACACGTTTCGACTTGACCGTTTTGTTCCCGTCCCCTTGAATTAGCGCAAACGTTAGCGCACCGGTGACCAGGGAGGAGGCACGCGTGTCCGCCCCGCGAAAAGTGATGGTGCTGGCGACCGGCGGGACCATTGCCACGCGCACCGACGACACCGGCAGCGCCGTCGCCCGCGCCACCGGTGCCGAACTGGTCGACGCAATGAGCGCCCGCAGCGATGTCCAGGTCGAGGTGGACGACGTCTTCCGCGTCGGCGGATACCTGATGACGCTGGAGTTGATGCACGAACTGACCCTGCGTGCCCGGAAGCATCTGTCCGACGCGGACCTCACCGGCCTGGTCGTCACCCACGGCACGGACACGATCGAGGAGACGGCGTACCTCCTGGACCTGTTCCTCGACGACCCGCGGCCGGTCGTCCTGACCGGCGCCCAGCGACCGGCGGACGCGCCCGACAGCGACGGCCCACGCAACCTCACCGACGCCGTGACCGTCGCAGCCCATCCGACCAGCCGCGATCTCGGCGCCCTCATCGCGTTCGGCGGCGCGGTATTCGCCGCGCGTGGCACCCGTAAGGGGCACACGGTGGCCTCGGACACCTTCACCGCACCTTCGACCGGACCGCTGGGCTCGGTGCGCGGTGAGGATGTACACCTCGATCTGGCGCCACGCAGGTGGCCGCCACTGGACCTGGCCGCTCTGGACTTCACCGGTGTCCGGGTTGACATCGCCGCCTGTTACCCCGGCGCCGACGCGGTCGCACTTCGAGCCTTTGCTGACGCCGGCGCCCGGGGCGTCGTCCTGGAGGCGACCGGCGCGGGCAATGCCAACGAGACGATCTGCGACGCCGTCGCCGACCTCACCCGCTCGGGCGTGGTGGTCGCCTTGTCGACCCGCGTGAGTGCCGGTCCGGTGGCGGCTATCTACGGCAACGGCGGTGGTACGGACCTGGTGGCGGCCGGCGCCGTACCCACTGGCGTGCTGCGGCCGTCGCAGGCCCGCATCCTGCTGGCGGCACTACTCGGGACGCTCGGACCCGGGGCCGACCCGGGTGCGGTACGCGACTCCTTCGCCGCCTATGCCACCGGATGAGAGCCGCCCAAGACCGACCGAAGTCCCGCTGACCGGGCCCGCGCCGCCGGGCCCCCGAAAGAAGGAGCAAACCTTGCCGAAGCAGATCATGTGCGCGTTCGGCGTCGATGTCGACGCCGTGGCCGGTTGGTTGGGTTCGTACGGCGGAGAGGACTCACCGGACGACATCTCGCGCGGCCTGTTCGCGGGCGAGGTAGGTGTCCCACGCCTCCTGCGCCTGTTCGAGAAGTATCAGCTGCAGACGTCGTGGTTCGTCCCCGGCCACTCGATCGAGACGTTCCCCGACCAGTTCCGCCAGATCGTCGACGGCGGCCACGAGGTCGGGGTGCACGGGTACAGCCACGAGAACCCGATTGCGATGACCCGGGCCCAGGAGACTGCGGTGCTGGATAAGTGCATCGAGCTGATCGAAAAGGAGGCCGGGCGGCGGCCCACGGGGTACGTGGCGCCGTGGTGGGAGTTCTCACCCGTGACCAACGAGCTCCTGCTCGAGCGGGGCATCAAGTACGACCACTCGCTGATGCACAACGACTTCACCCCCTACCGCGTCCGCGTCGGGGACACCTGGACCAAGATCGACTACTCGGCTGCGCAGGCGCAGGACTGGATGAAGCCGCTGGTCCGCGGTGCGGAGACCGACCTGGTCGAGATCCCCGCGAACTGGTACCTCGACGACCTGCCTCCGATGATGTTCATCAAGGCCAGCCCGAACAGCCACGGTTTCGTCAACCCGCGGCAGCTCGAAGAGATGTGGCGCGACCAGTTCGACTGGGTCTACCGCGAGATGGACGACGCGGCGTTCACCTTCACCATCCACCCGGACGTCTCCGGACGTCCCCAGGTCCTGCTCATGCTGGAACGGCTGATCGAGTACATCAACGGCCACGACGGCATCCGCTGGGCCACATTCGATCAGATCGCCGACGACTTCATCGCCCGCAACCCACGCACCGGAGGAACACCATGAGCTTCGAACAGCACAACGAGATGCTGTCCCCCGTCGGGCACCTCTCGGCCGACGGCGCCACCGGGCAGACCCGCCGGTTCACGCGCTTCACCGTTGCCGAGACCAACCTCGCCATGATCCTGGCGCTGCTCGCATGGACCGTAGCGGTGTTCGACTACGGCCTGTTCGGCACTCTCCTACCCGCCATGCAGAAGGACTTCGGCTGGACCGACTCCAACGCCTACCTGATCAACACGCTGATCGCCATCGGTACCGCGATCGTGGCGTTCGGCGTCGGGCCGGTCATCGACCGGCTCGGCCGTCGCCGCGGCATGCAGCTGACCATCGGCGGCACCGCGGTTGCTTCGCTGCTGACGGCGATCATCCCGGCGAAGCTGGGCGCGATCAGCTCCGCCGCCGTGATCGGCGTCCGCTCGCTCGGTGGCCTCGGCTTCTCGGAGCAGTCCGTCAACGCCACGTACCTCAACGAGGTGTTCTCGATCACCGAGGACGAGAAGAAGAAGGAGCACCGAGGCTTCTGGTACGGCATCGTCCAGGGCGGGTGGCCGCTCGGGTTCCTGCTCTCCAGCGCGCTCGCCGTGGTGGCCCTGGACCGGATCGGCTGGCGCGGGATGTACCTCGTGGCAACCCTTCCGGCGCTCGTCCTCGTCGTGGTCATCGGCAGGAAGCTCAAGGAGACCCCTCAATACCAGATGCAGGAGAAGGTCCGCCGCCTCCGGGCCGACGGCAAGGAGGGGGAGGCGAGACAGCTCGCCGGTGAGTACGGGGTGGAGCTGTCCACCAGTGCCCCCATCGCCCGGATCATGGAGCCTGACCTGCGCCGCAACACCGTCGTGCTGTCGCTCGCCTGGATCGTGAACTTCTTCGGGATCAATATCTTCAGCGTTCTCGGCAGCTCGATCCTGGCCAACGCCAAGGGCGTCAAGCTGAGCACGGCCTTCTACATGCTGGTGATCATCAACCTGGGTGCCTACTTCGGGTACATCTTCCACGGTTGGCTGGGCGACCGGATCGGGCGCCAGCGGACCATCGTGATCGGCTGGATGATCTCGGGTGTGGCGTTCGCGGCGATGCTGTCGCCGCTGGTTACCAGCAGCGCGATGATCGTGGCGACCTACGCGATCGGGCTGTTCTTCCTGGTCGGCCCCTACGCGGCAATCCTGTTCTACATGGGCGAGTGCTACCCCACGGACTGCCGCGGAACGGGCACCGTCATCATCGGCGCGATGAGCCAGCCGGGCACCATCATCGGAGGGTTCCTGTTCACCGCCGCCGCCGCGGCGTGGGGCACCGGAGCCGCCGCTTTGTGGGTGGGCGCCCTCGGGACCTTCCTGTCGGGCGCGTTGATGCTGTTCGCCAAGCCCGTCGCCCGTCTCGTCCACTGACGCTCGCGTCGCACCCAGGAGCGTCATGACGCAACCAGCAACGCCGCCACACCCCAACGAGCGCCCGGTGGCAGTCGTCACCGGGGCCGCGAGCGGGATTGGTCGGGCCGTGGCAGTCGGGTACGCCGGCGACGGCGTACGGGTGGGCATCGGCACCTTCCCGGGCGATCCG